>JABLTH010032113.1_pt1 | contig 27336 bp, 24 predicted proteins | sample 7875711 | NCBI WGS metagenome assembly JABLTH01 (sample SAMN14941262, study PRJNA633318) | bioreactor metagenome | isolation source: bioreactor | place: China | collected 2019-03-05 | reverse complement strand
TCACGTCGACGTCGAACCACTTGGTCGACAGGCGGGCCAGGCTGCCGTCCCGGCGCAGGTCCTCCAGCGCCTGGTCGATGGCCTTGGCGAAGGCGGGATTGCCCTTGCGGAACGGAATGGCCACTTCGGCATTGGCACCCGGCAGCACGGCACCGGGCCGCAACGGCAGCTTGGCGGTCTTGACCAGGTAGCCCACCATCAAGCGGTCGTTGAGCGCGGCATCGATGCGCTGCGCGGCCAGGTCGCGCAGGTACTCGGGCGCGCCGGGATAGGTCTTGAGGTCGATGCCCGGCACCGACTTGGCCATCTCGTTGTAGTTGCTGCCCAGGCTGACGCCCAGCTTGAACCCCTTCAGGTCGGCCAGCGAACGGAAGGCACGCTTGTCGTCCTGGCGCTGGATCAGCTGCGCCGCCGAATAGGCGTAGGGGGTGGAGAAATCGAGCACCTCGCGCCGCTGCGGCGTGATCGCGACCTGGTTGACGATCACGTCGAACTTGCCCGCCTGCAGGCCGGCGATGATGCCGCTCCATTCGGTGGTGACGAATTCCGCCTTGACCCCCAGCCTGGCCGCCACAGCCTTCGCCACGTCGACGTCGAAGCCGTCGAGCTGGTTATCCGGGCCGCGGAAATTGAAAGGTGGGTAGGTCCCTTCCAGCCCGACTTTCAGCGCGCCGGCCTGCCGGACCGCATCGAGCAGGTCGGCCGCCCCGGCCGGCGTGCAGAACAAGCCGGCCACCGAGGCCGTCATCGCGAGCAGGAAAGCGGCCCAGCCCCTTCGAAGCGTTCGCATGGCTCCTCCCATCGTTCTGGCAATCGGTCCGGCTCGGCCCGAGGCAGGCCGGCCGCGCCGCGTCCGCAACGGGCGGCACCGCAGTGATGCATGCGGCGCCGCGCCAGCGCAGGCGTGGTCGCATCCATTCTAGGACGTGCCCGCGCAGGATGCGACCCGGACGCCGCAGCAGGCGAGCCGGCGGGCCGCGCAAGCACCGCCCGGCGCGGCCGCGGCGGCGCTACTGGAAAGCCTTGTCGTTGGGCTGGGCGTAGAGCGACTTCATATCGGCCGACAGCGGGTAGTTCAGGTTGAGGCCGCGCGGCGGGATCGGCGACTGGAACCACTTCTTGTAGAGCAGCTCGGCACGGCCGCTGGTCATCAGGTCGGCGATCACGCCGTCGGCCAGCTTCTTGAAGGCCGGATCGTCCTTGCGCAGCATGCAGGCATAGTTCTCCGTCTGCAGCGGCGTGCCGACCACCACCCAGTCGTCGCGGTTCTTGGCCTTGGTCAGTTCGCCGTAGAGCAAGGGCTCGTCCATCACGAAAGCGACGGCGCGCCCGCTTTCCAGGATCAGGAAGGACTGGCCGTGGTCCTTGGTGCTGATCAGGTTCATGTTCATGGCCTTCTCGCCGTTCATCTTCACCAGCAGGCGCTCGTCGGTGGTGCCGGCGGTGGTCACCACATTGCGGCCGGCGAGGTCGGGGAAGTCCTTGATGCCGGAGTCCTTGCGCGTCAGCATGCGCAGGCCATAGACGAACAGGCTGTTGCTGAAGGCGACCTGCTTCTGCCGCTCCAGGTTGTTGGTCGTGGTGCCGCACTCCAGGTCGATGGTGCCGTTCATCATCAGCGGGATGCGGTTCTGCGAGGTGATCGGCATCAGCTTCACCTGGAGCGCTGGCAGGCTCAGCTGCGCCTTCACCTTGTCGACGATGTGCAGCATGATCTCGTGCGAGTAACCCATCACGTCCTTGCCGTTGGTGTAGGAGAAGGGGATGGAAGACTCGCGGTAGCCCAGCGTGATCACGCCGCTGTCCTTGATCTTGCGCAGCGTGTCGTTATCGCCCTCGGCGGCGCCGGCGGCCGCGGATGCCAGCGCGAACAGGGCCGCGGCGGCCGCGGCGCGCCAGCGGAAGGAGGTTCGCATCGGGCGTACGTTCAGCATCATGGTGAGGCTCTCCTGGTGGGGGGACGATCCGGATCGCACGATGCCAGGCCAGGGCCATGCCGGGCGCGCCGGGGCGCGCGGCGGCCGGGCACCCCGCCGCCTGCCGCCACGCCGGCCCCGGAACCCGGCACGGCCCTGCCTGTCATGCGATCCGCGCAGCGTAGCGGAGCGCGTGCGGCTTGCCCAATGCGAATACGTGCCAGAATATGTCCGAAGGCTATACCCTGGCCCGTCCCGACGTATCCCCTGCCTCTGCGCCCTCCGACCATGCGCCTGCGACAGATCGAAGTCTTCCGTGCCGTCATGCTGACCGGCACCGCCAGCGAAGCGGCGCGCCTGCTGCACGTGTCCCAGCCAGTCGTGACACGCGTGCTGCAGCACGCCGAGGCTTCGCTCGGCTTCCGCCTGTTCGAGCGCGTCAAGGGGAGGCTCCAGGCCACACCCGAGGCCGCTGCCCTGTACGGCGATGTCGAACGGCTATATGGCGAGATCGAACGGGTGCGGCGCGTCTCGGAAAGCCTGCGCCACAGCGGCGCCGGGCGGCTGCGCGTGGCGGCGACGCCCAGCCTGGCCGGCCCCTGCTGGTGCCGGCGCTGCAGCGCTTCTGCGCACGCCACCCCGACACCCAGGTCCAGGTACTCACCCACCATACCGGCGAGATCGTGCAGGGCCTGCTGTCCAACCAGATCGACCTGGGCTTCGCCTTCTCGCCGCCACGCCATGAAGCGCTCGCGGCGGCAGCGGTGGCATCGGGACGCATGCTGCTGGCGGTGCCGCGCGGCCTGCCGCTGCCCGCCGGCGGGCGGCGCGGCAGCGTGTCCATGCAGCGGCTCGCCGAGCGGCCTTTCATCGCCTACGACGACAACAGCTCGCTCGGGCTGCTGGTACGCCAGACGCTGGCGCGCAACGGGCTGGAACCGCGCTCCACGCTGGAAGTACAGACCTACTCGCTGGCGCTGGCCATGGTCGAAGCCGGGCTCGGCCTGACCCTGCTCGACCAGTTCACCGCGCTCGACGCCGATCCGGCCCGTATTGCACTGCACCAGATCGAACCCGCCCTGCCCTTCGAGATCCACGCGCTGCGCGCGCGCCACCGTGCCACCTCCAGCCTGGTCGACGACATGCGCGCCCAGTTCGCCCTGGTGGCGCAAGCCACCGCGCAAGCGCTGCCGCAGCGGCTGGAGGCACCGGCCGTGGTGTTCGAGCCGGCGGCCGCCGGCGCCGAGAATTGACAGCCACGCGAGGCGTGCACCATCATCGACACGAGCCAATACGGCGCCCCTCTCCATGTTCGCCCTGATCCTGCTCCTCCTCGTGCTGGCCAGCGCCTTCTTCTCGATCTCCGAGATCGCGTTGACGGCCTCGCGCCGCACCAAGCTGCAGACGCTGTCCGAACGCGGCGACCGCCGCGCGACCAAGGTCATGCTGCTCAAGGAAGAGCCCGGCAACTTCTTCACCATCGTGCAGATCGGCGTCAACAGCGTGGCCATCCTGGCCGGCATCCTGGGCGAAAAGCACGTGTCCGACCTGGTCTTCGCCGCGCTCTCGCCCTATATGGCGCAGGACATGGCGCAGCGCAGCGCCAATATCGGCTCCTTCCTGATCGTGACGCTGCTGTTCATCCAGTTCGCCGACCTGATCCCCAAGCGTATCGCCATGACCTTCCCCGAGACGTGTGCACTGGCGGTGATCGAGCCCATGCTGATGCTGCTCAAGGTGCTGCGTCCGCTGGTCTACGTGTTCAACGCGGCCGCCGACGCCGCGCTGCGGCTGTTCGGGCTGCCCACCAAGCCGGTCGACCAGATCACCTCCGAGGATATCGCCGCCATGGTCGATGCCGGCGCCGAGGCGGGCGTGCTGCACAAGCACGAGATCCACCTGATCGAGAACGTGTTCGAGCTCGACTCCAAGAGCGTGACGGCCATCATGACGCCGCGCGACGAGGTCGTTTACCTGCAACTGGACGAGTCGACCGACAGCGTGCGGCGCAAGCTGGTCAGCGAGCCGCATGCGCAGTATCCGGTGTGCGGCCGCGACCTGGACGACCTGCTCGGCTACATCGACACCAAGGACATCATGCAGCGGCTGCTGTCCGACCAGGCCATGCCGCTGGGCAATATCGGCAAGCATCACGACAAGAACGTGCTCGTGATCCCCGACACCCTGACCCTGTCGGAAGCGCTCACGCGCTTCCGCGAGATGCACCAGGGCTTCGCCGTGGTGATGAACGAATACGGGCTGGTGGTCGGCGTGGTCACGCTCGATGACATCGTCGGCGCCCTGATGGGCGACATCCTCTACTCCAACGAGGACGAGCAGATCGTGCGGCGCGACGACAACTCCTGGCTGGTCGACGGCCTGACGCCGCTGGTCGACCTGAAAAAGGCGCTGGAAGTGGAAACACTGCCGGGCGAAGACTACGTCGACACCGCGGGCGGGCTGGTGATCTACACGCTCAAGCGCATTCCCAAGAAATCCGAGTCCATCGAAGTGGCAGGATACCGGCTGGAGGTGGTGGACATCGACCACCACAAGATCGACCAGTTGCTGGTGTCGCGGCTGCCGCTGGCCGAGCGCACCTCCACTTGAGGCCAGCCTCCCGCCCGTGACACGGGATGCGGTGGCCGGACGGTCAGCTCAGGCAGGCCGCATTCACCACACCCGCAGCCAGCGAAATCATGCCCATCAACAGCCCCATGCCGCGGTTGTCGGCGGCAATGGCCGCGCTGACATTGCGCAAGGCGGCGGCTACGGCCAGGTAGGTCAGCACCTGCACCACGAATGCCGCCAGCGCCCACAGCAGGAACAGGCGGAACGAGGCGTTGTGCTGGATGCTGGACGACAGCGTCAGCGAGAACCCCAGCACCGCGCCGCCGAGCGATAGCGCGGCGGCTACGTTGCCCGCGCGGATGAGCGCAAACTCGCGATGCGGCGTCACGCGCGTGTAGACCAGCAGGAACAGGCCCAGCAGGCCGAAGCTGGAAAGGATGTAGATCAGGTAGGCAAGCGCCGGAGACAGGAGGCTGGGCATGGGAAGCGACAGGTGGTTGCAACTGTTCGGTTCGGCGGGGGCGACAAGACTTGGAGACCGGGCAGCGAAGGCCGGAGCAGGCCATGTACGTCGGTCGGCAAGCCTCAGCCACCACCGGAGCGGCCGGAGGATCCCCCAAAGCGACTGGTAAAGCCGCCGCGCGAGATGACCGGCCCCTGCGTGGCTGCGGTCATAGGCATCGACAGGCCCATGGACCTTCCTCGACCCAGCGCGCTGCGGCGTACGGTGGCCTCCTCGATCATGGCGCTGCGCGGGGCACCCTCGACCCACGTCTTGCGTGAGATCGAGCCGTTGCCGTCATATTCGAGCAGCCAACGCCCGGACGCGCCGGACATATCGTGCCGTGTCTGGGTGCCGTTCGCGTGGTACACGGTCCCGCTTGCCGTGTAGTAAGGGCCATACCAGCGTGCCAGGGGAGTGGAGTAGCCTAGTGAGCCGGCATGTGGGCTGGGCGCCTCGCGAAACGCGGGGGTACCGCCGCCAGCCGTAGCCTGCTGGGCATGGAAGATTGCGCCCGGGCTGTCGATGGGCACATTCTCGCAGTCACCCTGCATCGACCAGTCCGCCTCACAATCCGCCAGCGACGCGTAGCTTGCCCGCCGCACGGTGACGCCGGGGTCGTCATCCGCCTCGTCGCTGCAGGAACCCACCACACTGGCAACCACGGTGAATACGCCAACGATCCACAGCACAGGCACCGCTTGGGAGCGAAGCGTGCTCAATGCGGGCACCGTCGAGAGATCGGAGGAATACAGTGGGCGGCCGGTGCCTTTCAACGAACCGCTCGGCCTGGGTTGGTGAGGACTGCCGTACTTCGACGGCTGCCGCTGGCCGCTCTTCCTCGTCATCGTCCCTAGCCTCGCAAGAAATAGTGTGGCACGAAGAAGCTGGTGTTCTTGATGATGGGACCGGCCTCCTCCCGCACGCACAGGCCGCAGGGCTCATCGTCGACGATCCAGACACCGAGGGTGGTAAAGCGGCCATCGAACTGCCGCGCTGGCGCGTAGGCCTGGTAGACGAAGCCCTCCGCGCCATACTCGCCAGGATTGTCGATGCAGCCATGCGGCGTCACCAGGCTCACGCCCTCCCCTTCGCGCGACAGGAATGGCTTCTTGGCATGCGGCCGGCCGGCGAAGCGGCTCTCTTCGAACGAGGCCTCGAGCAAGTTCGGATGCCCAGGAAACAACTCCCACAGGATGGGCAGGAGAGCCTTGTTGGAAAGCACGGTTTTCCAACAAGGCTCGATCCAGCGCACCGGGCTGTGCAGGAGCAGATCGCGATAATCCGACGTGACCATCCACTCCCACGGGTACAGCTTGAATGCCACCTGTATCGGCACCGCGTCGGCATCATAGAAGCCGCCGCGTCCATCGCTACCGATGTCCTGCATGTCGACCAGCTTGACCGACCAGCCGGCCTGCAATGCAGTATCCATCAGGTACTCCACATTGCCGATGTCTTCCTGGCTGTCGAACATGCAGGCGAAATGCAGCAGGGAGGCGTTGCGATAGTGCTTGCGCAGCCATTGCCAGCGCGCCACCAGCGCCTCGTGCAGGCTGTTGAACTGATCGGCCTGCGGCTGTACCGCCGCCTTCCAGTACCACTGCGCGATGCTCGACTCGATCAGGGAAGTCGGCGTGTCCGCATTGAACTCATACATCTTGGGCACGCCATCGGCATCCAGCGTCATGTCGAAGCGTCCGAACAAGGTCGGATCGTCGCGCTCCCACGAGGCGCGGATCAGCGGCGCGACGTGCGCGGGAATCGCCAGGCGCGCGAACAGGTCATGATCGATCACATGCTGGACGGCCTCCAGGCAGCGCTGGTTAAGATCCAGCGCGGCGGCATAGAGACGCTCGACCTCCTCGGAGTCGAAGGCATAGGCCGCATCCTCTCGCCAATAGAAGAACGCATCGCCGTCCACCGCGCGGCAGACGTTGTGCTCATCGAGCGAATGGAAGTGAAAGCCGATCCGTTCGAGCTCGCGCGGCCAATTGTCACGGGGAAGCTGCGCAACGCGCATCATGATCGGCGGCCCTCTCTGGCCTTGCCCACGCGGTCCCCGGCCGGCATTGACGAAACCCTCGCACCGCTGAGCGAGGCAGGCCGGCAAGTCCTGCTGCTGCTTCCAAGCACCCCCAAGACTTGCCCCTGTGAACTGGAAAGCCCCAATTGGACACCGCCTCCCCTCCAGGCTTCCATCAGCCGAAGCTGAATTTCGCGCGCGCCGGTTCGCAAAGTCAGCGGTAGAGCAAGCTCCCCCGGACAGTACACAGCACCATCGAAGTAGAGCGCTCGGGCAGGATGCGCGAAGGTGCCCTTCCCCTGTTTCCGTGCGCTCATGGCACCGGAGAAGGCCTCGCTTCAACGTTCGAGCTGGCGCGGGGCCGGAACATCGTCCCCCGGAACTGAAACGCGCGCGAACAGTCAGGCGAATGTCGAGGATTCCGTGGCGGGAGTTGGCGAGGGGGGTGCGCAGACAGCCTCGGCGGGCGCGCCCACAACGGAGCACTGGACCGAGACGACGACTGAGACGTTGCATGAAGAAAAAAAGCCTGTCGAAAAATCGACAGGCTTTTTCTATTTGGCGGAGAGGGAGGGATTCGAACCCTCGGTACGCTTGCACGTACGCCTGATTTCGAGTCAGGTACAATCGACCACTCTGCCACCTCTCCTGGAACTTGTTCGCCGGTGGCAATCAGCGAAGAACAAGATTATAGCGATAGCCTCGCCCCCGCCGCAAGCCCCTTCCGCAAAAAAGTTTTACGCCTCGGGTTCGAGCCGTTCGATGCCGCCCATGTAGGCGCGCAGCGCGGTCGGCACGGTCACCGAACCGTCGGCGTTCTGGTAGTTCTCCAGGACGGCCACCAGCGTGCGGCCGACTGCCAGCCCGGAACCGTTCAGCGTGTGCAGCAGCTCGGGCTTGCCCTGCGCATTGCGCGTGCGTGCCTGCATGCGGCGCGCCTGGAAGTCGCCCATGTTCGAGCAGGAGCTGATCTCGCGATAGGTGTTCTGCGCGGGGATCCACACTTCGAGGTCATAGGTCTTGGTGCTGCCGAAGCCCATGTCGCCGGTACACAGCACGATGGTGCGGAACGGCAGTTCCAGCTTCTTCAGGATGGCCTCGGCGTGGCCGGTCATTTCCTCCAGCGCCGCGAAGGACTGCTCGGCCGGCACCACCTGCACCATCTCGACCTTGTCGAACTGGTGCTGGCGGATCATGCCGCGCGTGTCCTTGCCGTAGGAGCCCGCCTCCGAGCGGAAGCACGGCGAATGGGCGACGAAGCGCAGCGGCAGCTTGTCGGCCGCGACGATGGCGTCGCGCACGATATTGGTCAGCGGCACCTCGGCGGTCGGGATCAGGTAGAAGTTCTCGATGCGCTCGCCACCATCCTCGGCCTCGCCGCCGACCTTGCGCGGCACCTTGAACAGGTCTTCCTCGAACTTCGGCAACTGCCCGGTACCGCGCATCGAGGCGGCATTGACGATGTAGGGTACGTAGGTCTCGGTATAACCATGCTCCGTCGCATGGGTGTCGATCATGAACTGCGCCAGCGCACGGTGCAGGCGCGCCACGCCGCCGCGCAGCATCGCGAAGCGTGCGCCGGTGACCTTGGCCGCGGTATCGAAGTCCAGGCCGAGGCGCGCGCCCACGTCGACGTGGTCCTTGATCTCGAAGTCGAAGCTGCGCGGCGTGCCGACGCGGCGCACTTCCACATTGCCGCTCTCGTCGGCGCCGACCGGCACGCTCTCGTGGGGCAGGTTCGGGATCGTCAGCATCAGATCAGACAACTGGGCCTGGATCTCGTCCAGCCGCGCGGCCGAGGCCTTGAGCGTGTCGCCGATGCCACCGACCTCGGCCATCACCGCGGAGGTGTCCTCGCCCTTGCCCTTGAGCATGCCGATCTGCTTGGAGAGGCTGTTGCGGCGCGCCTGCAGTTCCTCGGTCTGGGTCTGCAGTTGCTTGCGTTCGGTCTCGAGGGCCTGGAAGGCGGCCACGTCGAGTTGGAAGCCGCGCGTGGCGAGGCGCTGGGCCACGGCGTCGATGTCTTTGCGGAACAGCTGGATGTCGAGCATGTCGAGGATCGGGGAAGTGCGGAGCCGGCGACATGCCGGCGGACCCGCTATTTTACTGCAGCGGCGACGCCCGTCCGCCGGGAACAGCGAGAACGGGACGCCGCTTATCGGTCGCCCGGCTCCGCCGGGCCGGCGGCGGGATCGGCGGCAGCGCCTGAGGCCCCGCGCGCGGCGCGCTCGGCCGCGGCGGCTTTGGCTGCATTTTCAGCCTTCGCAGCCTTCTGGCGCCGGTGCCAGTCGGCGTCGAGCTCGCGCAGGTGGCGCAGCTTGTCGCCGATCTTGCCCTCCAGGCCGCGTGGCGTCGGCTGGTACCAGCCCTGCGGGCGCAGGTCGTCCGGGAAATAGTGCTCGCCGGCGGCGTAGGCCTCGGGCTCGTCGTGCGCGTAGCGGTAGGCGTGGCCGTAGCCCAGTTCCTTCATCAGCTTGGTGGGCGCATTGCGCAGATGCACGGGCACCGGGCGCGACTTGTCCTTGGCGACGAAGGCGCGCGCCGCGTTGTAGGCGTTGTAGCCGGCATTGGACTTGGGCGCCACGGCCAGGTAGACCAGCGCTTGCGCCAGCGCCAGCTCCCCCTCCGGCGAGCCCAGCCGCTCATAGGTCTCGGCAGCATCCAGGGTGATGCGGGCGGCGCGCGGGTCGGCCAGCCCGATGTCTTCCCACGCCATGCGCACGATGCGCCGGGCCAGGTAGCGCGGATCGGCGCCGCCATCCAGCATGCGGCAGAACCAGTACAGCGCGCCGTCGGGATCGGAGCCACGCACGGACTTGTGCAGGGCGCTGATCTGGTCGTAGAAGGCATCGCCGCCCTTGTCGAAGCGACGCAGGTTCTCCGACAGGGCACTGCCCAGCAGCGCGGTGTCGATGGCCTGCTGGCCGGCGCTGCGCGCCGCGCGCGCGACGATCTCGATATTGTTGAGCAGCTTGCGGCCGTCGCCGTCGGCCGACGCCACGATCAGCTTGAGCGCCTCGTCGTCCCAGCGCAGCCCGCCCAGCTCCGCGCTCGCACGGCCCGCGAGCTGCGCCAGCTCGGCGTCGTCCAGGCTCTTGAGCACGTAGACCGCCGCGCGCGACAGTAATGCGCCGTTGACCTCGAAGGACGGGTTCTCGGTGGTGGCGCCGATAAAGGTGAACAGACCGCTTTCCACGTGCGGCAGGAAGGCATCCTGCTGGCTCTTGTTGAAGCGGTGCACCTCGTCGACGAAGACCAGGGTGCGGCGGCCGTGGGCGCGGTATTGCTCGGCGCGCTCGACCGCCTCGCGGATGTCCTTGACGCCCGACAGCACTGCCGACAAGGCGATGAACTCGGCGTCGAAGGCGTCGGCCATCAGCCTTGCCAGCGTGGTCTTGCCCACACCGGGCGGCCCCCACAGGATCATCGAGTGCGGCTCGCCGGAAGCAAAGGCCACGCGCAGCGGCTTGCCCGGCCCGAGCAGGTGCTGCTGGCCGATGACTTCATCGATGTTGCGCGGGCGCAGCCGCTCCGCGAGCGGCTGGTTGGAACGGTCAGGGGTTTCGGAGAACAGCGTATCCGCCACGGTTGTCATGCCTCGGTATCGGGGCGCGCCGCGTGCGGCGCGCGACCTCACAGTGTAGACCATCCGCGGCGCCACCCCGCCCTTGCCGGCCGTGCCGGCCTTGCCTAGTCGCCGCCGCTGGCGGCGAAGGCGTCGAGGATGGCGCCGGCCGCCCTGCCGGTGCGGGCGCGCCAGGCGGCCACCGGCGCAGAAGCCGCCGCGCGCAGCGCCGCGCGCACGCCCGGCTCCGCCTCGCCGCGCACGGTCACGCCGTTCGCCATCATCTGCGCCGCGTTCTCGGCGATGCGCGTCGACAGCCGCGCCCACTGGCGCTGCTCGGTGGCCTGTGCGGCGGCATCGACCACCTCGCGCTGGGCCGGCGTCAGGGCCGCATAACTGGCATTGCCGACAGTCGTGAAGGACAGCGGCATGGCATAGCCGATCGCGGTGAAGTTGGGCAGGTAGCGCCACAGCTTGCGCGCCGCGCCGTCATCGCCGGAGCACAGCACCGCATTGACAGAGCCCTCGCGCAGGCGGGGCATGGTGTCGGACAGCGGCAGCTCGACCGCACGTGCGCCGGCGGTGCGGATCAGCCCGGTCGAAATCGTGTCGGCAGTGCGCACCGTCAGCGCGCGCAGGTCCGCCAGCGAGGCCAGCGGCGCACGCGACCACAACCCGGTCGGCGGCCACGGCGTGATGTAGAGCAGGTGCTGCCCCTGCGCGGCCAAGGCGCGTGCGTAGTCGGCGCGCGCCAGCCCGGCCAGGCGCCGCGCCGACTCCAGCGAGGTCGCGATGAAGGGCAGCGAGGGCAGCTGGAACAGAGGATCGAGCTGGCCCAGTGCTTCGGCCGGGATATCGCCGCCGTCGCTGCGCGCGTCCCTCGCCGCTGTCGCCGCGGGTGGCGGCAGCGGGCGGGCGTCCACGCCGGCCTCGAAGGCGGGCGCCACCAGCAGCGTCCCGCCCGAGCGCGCCTTCATCTCCTCGGCAAAGGTCGACAGTCCCTCGCCGGCCATGCCGGCGGCCGGCGCTTCCGTCGTCATGCGCCAGGTCACCGGCGCAGGCACGCTTGCCGCGGCCGAAGCGGCCGAAGCGGCCGGCGCCGGTGCCGACGCGGGCTGCGCCCGCGCCGGCACGAACGGCGTCATCGACAACAGCGCCAGCACCAGCGGCAACGGCCGTCCGCAGGCCCGCCGGAGGAGGCGGGAAAGCAAGACGTCGCACACGGCGAGACGAAGCATGTCACGGTCCTAGCGTTGTTCGAGCCTGGGTGGAAGGGGCAGCCCGCAGGCCCGGGCCGCACCGCATTATAGGGAGTCGCCATCACCGCCACGGCTTGCGGCGAGGTGATGCCGCACCGCCTTCAGGATCCCGCGCCCCGGCCGATATACGAACTACCGATGCCCTGCATTGACGCCGGCGCGCGCGAGCCGGCGCCATGCCGCCCTGTTGCCAGAGACCCCTATGCTGCTGTCCTACCGCATGTTGCTGTTCAAGATTTCCCGGCTGACGGGCCGCAACCGCATGACCGCTGTCGACGAGATCGCGCTGGCCGGCCAGCTCGCCGAAATGATGCATCGCCCGCATGCAGCGGAGCGCGTGGTGGCGGACCTGATGGATCACGAGCATGCCCAGGTGCGCCGCGTCGCCCTGAACGCGGTGCGGCGCGCACGCTGCTTTGCCTGCCCTAACCTGTTGCCGGCCCTGCTGCGCCGCCTGGCCGATGCCGAACCCTGGTTGCGCCATGACGCGGCCTGGGTGGTCGCCGAGGGCCAGTTCGACGGCGCCGAACTCCGTGCCGCGCTGCGCCGCCTGGCCGGCCGGACGCAGTTGCCGCAGGACGCGGCGCGCGCGCGCGCCTTCCCCGACGATGCCCTGCTGCAGGCCCAGGTCAAGGCACGCACGGCCCTTGACGCACTGTTGAAGAAGAGCGCCGCGGAGGCCAACCGCAGGCTGGGACTGGCCGGGGCCGCAGGCTATGCCAAAGGCACGGTCGGCCACAACAATATGGTCCGGCGGGAAACGAACCGCCGCACGGCCGCGCGGCGCCTGGACAGCAGCGTGCGGCTGACCTACCGCCCCCTGCCACCGCCCGAGGGCGTGCTGCGCATCAATTCGGCGGCCAAGACCAAGACCTCGCCGGGCTGAACCGGACCGGCCGTCCGCCGGCTAGCGCCTGGCCCGCTCCGCAAGCACGCGCATCGGCGCGGCGGGCAGCGGCCCGTGGCAGCTGCGCGAGCCGTCGGCCTGGCCCAGCACCAGCCAGACCCGCGCGGCATCGCCGGCGGGGTGAAGCAGCCAGGCCGGTGCGCGCCCGCCGCCCAGGCTCTCGAGCACGCCGCTGCTGGCCGACTGCAGCATGGCGGCGCAATCAGCCACCGGCGCCTTGGTCGCGGTGAGGAAATCGCGGTTGGCCAGCACCTCGGGCAAGGCCATGTCGGGCGCCCCAAGGAAGGCATCGACGTCGAACTGGCGCGCGCCGGATCCCGGCGCCGCGCAGGCCGCCAGCCCGGCCGCCAGCAGCGCAGCGGCGGCCAGGCGGGGCAGGCTGCAGAAGGCGTTCACTCGCATGCCGGTCCTCACTGTTTCATCACGTCGGCACCCTTGGGCACCGTGAAGCGGAACGTATCGGCCGGCAGTGCCGGGTTCTTCTGCATCGCGGTGAAGCTCAGCAGCGTGGTGTTGCCGAAGGCATCGCGCAACTCCATGGCCGCCAGGTTGCCGCCCTTGAAACCGATGCCGATACGCTCGAACTGCGTGTCCTTGGACTTGGGCGTCAGTTCCAGCCACTCGATGCCGTCACGCGTGGCGCCGTTCCTGACCACGAAATTCTTCTCGAGATCGTTGCTGCCGAACAGGATGGCGGCCGGACTGGAACCGAGCGCGCCATCGAGCTTGCGCTCGGTGACCTGGTTCAGGTCCTTGTCGTAGATGTAGAGGGTCTGGCCGTCCGCCTGCAGCAATTGCTCATAGGGCTTCTCGTAGCGCCAGGTGAACTTGCCCGGCCGTGAGAAGGCGAAGCTGCCGCTCGAGTTGCCGGTCACCTTGAGCGTATCTCCCTGCCCCTTGACCTGGCGCTGCGTGAACTCGCCGCGCGCGGTCTTGACAGTGGTGACGAAGGCCTGCAACTGGTCGGTGGCGGCGGCATGCGCGGCCGTCAGGCCCGAGGCCAGCAGGGCCAGCAGGACGCCGGTCCGTGCGAGCTGGCGCCGTGCCGGCGCAAAACTCCTGATGTGCATGAGGTTGCTTCCTTGCGTTCTTCGGTTTACCTGAGCGGCGGCGCCGCGCCGGCATGTTGCCTGCGGGCCGCCTGTGTGCTTAGAGCCGGTCTCGCGGGAGGGATTCCGGCAGAGAAGTAAGCCGATGTTACGCGTTACGCGTGCGGCGCTCACTCCTCTTCGCGCGCGCCCCCGCCCTGGGCCAGGATGTCGCGGTTGCCGTTGCCGGACATGGCGGACACCAGACCGGCCTTCTCCATGTCCTCCAGCAGCCGCGCGGCGCGGTTGTAGCCGATGCGCAGGTGGCGCTGCACCAGCGAGATCGAGGCGCGCCGGTTCTTCAGCACCACCTCGACGGCCTGGTCGTACAGGGGATCGGCCTCGCCGCCACCGCCACCGGCGATGCCCGCGCCGCCGCCCATCCCGTCGCCACCGCCCTCCTCGGCCAGTCCGCCCTCGAGGATGCCCTCGATGTAGTTGGGCTCGCCCGCTTCCTTGAGCTTCTCGACCACGCGATGCACCTCGTCATCGGAGACGAAGGCACCGTGCACGCGCACCGGCAGGCCGGTGCCGGGCGCGAGGTAGAGCATATCGCCCATGCCCAGCAGCGCTTCCGCGCCCTGCTGGTCAAGAATGGTGCGCGAGTCGATCTTGCTGCTGACCTGGAAGGCGATGCGGGTCGGCACGTTGGCCTTGATCAGGCCGGTGATGACGTCGACCGACGGACGCTGCGTCGCCAGCACCAGATGCAGGCCGGCCGCGCGTGCCTTCTGCGCGATGCGCGCGATCAGCTCTTCGACCTTCTTGCCGACCACCATCATCAGGTCGGCCAGCTCATCGATGACGATCACGATGACCGGCAGTTTCTCCAGCGGCTCGGGCGCGTCCGGGGTCAGGCTGAAGGGATTGGGGATCTTTTCCTCGCGCGCGGCCGCCTCGTCGATCTTCTTGTTGTAGCCGGCCAGGTTGCGCACGCCCAGCTTGCTCATCAGCTTGTAGCGGCGCTCCATCTCGCCCACCGCCCAGTTGAGCGCGTTGCCGGCCTGCCGCATATCGGTCACGACCGGGCACAGCAGGTGGGGAATGCCCTCGTAGACGCTCATCTCCAGCATCTTGGGGTCGATCAGGATCAGCCGCACCGCATCCGCCTTGGCCTTGTACAGCAGCGACAGGATCATGGCATTGATGCCGACCGACTTGCCCGAGCCGGTGGTGCCGGCCACCATGCAGTGGGGCATGCGCGCCAGGTCGGCCACCACCGGCTTGCCGGCGATGTCCTTGCCCAGCGCCAGCGTGAGCTGCGAGGCGCTCTCGTTGTAGACCTGCGAACCGAGGATCTCGGACAGCCGCACCGCCTGGCGCTTCGGGTTGGGCAGCTCCAGGCCCATGCAGTTCTTGCCGGGGATGGTCTCGACCACGCGGATCGACACCAGCGACAGCGCGCGCGCCAGGTCCTTGGCCAGGTTGACCACCTGGCTGCCCTTGACGCCGGTGGCCGGTTCGATCTCGTAGCGGGTGATGACCGGGCCCGGGTAGGCCGCCACCACCTTGACCTCGACGCCGAAGTCCTTGAGCTTCTTCTCGATCAGGCGCGAGGTGTATTCCAGCGTCTCGGCGCTGACGGTTTCCTGGTGCGGCGGGATCGGGTCGAGCAATGCCAGCGGCGGCAGGTCGGAGTCGTGGATGTCGGCGAACAGCGGCTGCTGCTTCTCGCGCTCGACGCGCTCGTGCTTGGGCACCGCCTGCGGACGCACGATCTGCACCGGCGCCGCCTCCTCGATCTTCACGCGCTGCACCTCGACGGTCTCGGTGCGCTCCACCTTGGCGGCCTCGCCGATGATGCGGTCCTGCTTGCTCTCGCGGCGCGCCTTGAAGCCGAGGAACAGGCCCTCGACGAAGCCGCCGATGTGCTCGGCCACCGACAGCCAGGAGAAATGGAAGAACAGCGACAGGCCGATGGCGAACAGCATCAGCAGCAGCAGGGTGGCGCCGGTGAAGCCCAGCGCCACCTGCATCCAGCCGCCCAGCAGGTCGCCCAGCACGCCGCCGGGCGCGCGCGGCAGCGCCGCGCGCAGCGGATACATGCGGATCGCTTCCAGCCCCATGCTGGAGACCAGCGTCAGCGCGAAGCCGACCCAGCTGACCACCACGCCCTGGCGTGCCTCGGGCAGCGGCGGCGGCAGTTCCTCGGAGAGCGCGCGCCAGCCGCGCCAGCAGCGCCGCACCAGCAGCACCGCCCACCAGTAGGCGGAGAAGCCGAAGACGAAGAACAGCACGTCGGCCAGCCAGGCGCCCACGCGCCCGCCCAGGTTGTGGACGTCCGCGACCTGGTTGGCATGCGACCAGCCCGGGTCCGATTTGCTGTAGCTCGCCAGCATGCAGACGAAGGCGAGCGTGACCGCAAGCAGCAGGAACCAGCGCACTTCGCCCAGCAGCTTGCCGATACGGGAGGGCAGCGCGGATGGATCGGTACGGGTGGTGGGAGTGGCTCGAGCCATGCGCGATTGGTGGGGTTGAAAAAAATTCGGGATGCCGGGCATTTTAACCTTGGTGCGCACTATCGCTCCCATTGGAAATTGCAACAGTGGGCAAACGCGCCTCCACTTATAATGTCGCTTTTGACCGCTACCGGTGCGCCAGCGCGCGCGCCGGACACAGGATTGCATCATGGCCAAACACGCAAAAGTGCTCATTCTCGGGTCCGGTCCCGCCGGCTACACAGCCGCCGTCTACGCGGCCCGCGCCAACCTGCAGCCGGTGCTGATCACCGGCCTCGCCCAGGGCGGCCAGCTGATGACCACCACTGACGTGGAGAACTGGCCCGCCGACGCCAAGGGCGTGCAGGGCCCCGAGCTGATGCAGCGCTTCCTGGAGCACGCCGAGCGCTTCAACACCGAGATCATCTTCGACCATATCCATACGGCCCAGCTGACGGAGCGCCCGATCCGCCTCATCGGCGATGCCGGCGAGTACACCTGTGACGCGCTGATCATCGCCACCGGCGCCTCGGCCCAGTACCTCGGCCTGCCCTCGGAAGAAAACTTCATGGGCCGCGGCGTCTCGGCCTGCGCCACCTGCGACGGCTTCTTCTACAAGAACCAGGAAGTCGCGGTGGTCGGCGGCGGCAACACCGCGGTCGAGGAAGCACTCTACCTGTCCCATATTGCCAGCAAGGTGACCGTGATCCATCGCCGCGACAAGTTCCGCGCCGAGCCGATCCTGGTCGACCGCCTGCTCGCGCGCGAGAAGGAAGGCCGTGTCGAGATCCGCTGGAACACGGTGCTCGACGAGGTGGTGGGCGACGACTCCGGCGTGACCGGCGTCAAGCTGCGCAACGTGCAGACCGGGCAGACCGAGGAAGTGAAGCTGGCCGGCGTGTTCGTGGCCATCGGCCACAAGCCCAACACCGAACTGTTCGAAGGCCAGCTCGAGATGCACAACGGCTACATCGTCACCAAGAGCGGCCTGCAGGGCGACGCCACCGCCACCAACATCCCGGGCGTGTTCGCCGCCGGCGACGTGCAGGACCACGTCTACCGCCAGGCCATCACCAGCGCCGGCACCGGCTGCATGGCGGCACTGGATGCCCAGCGCTACGTGGAAGCGTTGAAGTAAAGCACACACGCGTCAGCCGACGCGGACAAAGGGGTGCCGGGGAACCGGCACCCCTTTGTGCTTTCTGGCGGCAGGCGGCTGGAGCAAGAGGCCTGCCGCTGCGTCCGGGCAAGCGCCCGCCCCGCCCTCTCCCGCAGGCGGCGTTCAGACCGGGAACATGGGTAACGGGTGTTCGGAGACATGGGTAACAGGTGATCCCGCGCATCGCCTTTGCCCCGCCTACCCCCTGCCCCGGCCGGACTTTCTTATAAAATGACGCCTGCCCCACGGAGACAGCCATGAAGCACGGCGCCAAACCCGACAACGCCCCATCCCGCCTCGGCCTGGCCGACCTCGGCAAGCTGCGCGAGCGGCTCAAGGACGAGACCGAACGCCGCGAAGCCGAACGCCTGGCGGCCGAACAGGCCGCGCAGCGCGCACGCGAGGAAGCGGACGTGTTCCGCAGTTCGGTGGGTCAGGTCAGCGCGCTGCGCGACCGCAACCGGATCGAGCCCGCCGCGGGCAAGCCCTCGCCGCTGCCGGTGCAGACACTGCGCAACGACCAGGAAACGCTGGCGGCCTCGCTGTCCGACGAATTCGACGTCGAGAGCCTGCTGGACACCGATGAGAGCCTCTCCTTCCGCCGCCCCGGTATCGGCATGGACGTGGTCAAGAAGCTGCGGCGCGGCGAATGGGTGCCGCAGGACAAGCTCGACCTGCACGGCCTGCGCAGCGAAGAGGCGCGCGAGGCGCTGTCCGAGTTCCTGCGCCGCGCGGTACGGCGCGGCGTGCGCTGCGTGCGCGTGATCCACGGCAAGGGCAACGGCTCGCCCGACAAGCTGCCGGTGCTCAAGGGCAAGGTGCGCAGCTGGCTGGTGCAGAAGGAGGAAGTGATCGCCTTCGTGCAGGCCCGCGGCGCCGAGGGTGGCGCCGGCGCGCTGATGGTGCTGCTGCGCCAGCCGCGCGCCTGAGAGCCGCGCACCTGAGCCGCCGCCCGGCGTCCCCGCCCCACTCCGACCGCGAGCGCACTTGGCCCCCATCCTTTCTCCGCACTTCGATGCGCTGTTCGGCCGGCTGCCGCTGATCCTCCACGTGATGGAAGTGATCGGCGTGCTGTCCTTCGCGGTGGCGGGCGTCGTCGATGCGCGCAAGCAGCGCTTCGACGCGGTCGGCACCTTCGTCGTGGCATTCGCCACCGCCTTCGGCGGCGGCACGGTGCGCGACGTGCTGCTCGACCGCCGTCCCTTCTACTGGGTCGAGCACGAAGGCTATGTGATCCTGATCTTCGCGATGTCGATCGGCGCGTCGGTGGTGTTCCGCGTGGTGAGCCGCGTGGCGTCGGAGCGCACCATGCTGGTGGCCGATGCGATCGGGCTGGGCCTGTTCGCCGTGACCGGCACCTCGCTCGCGCTGGTGGCGCAGATGCCGGCCTTCGTGGCGGTCATGATGGGCATCATCTCGTCGGTGTTCGGCGGCGTGGTGCGCGACGTGCTATGTAACGAGATGCCGATGATCCTGCGTGACCGGGTGCCCTATGCCACCTGCGCCTTCGCCGGCTGCTGGGTCTACCTCGGCCTGACCTGGCTGGACGCGCAACAGGAAGCGGCCCTGCTGGCCGGCGCGCTGACCACCACGGCCACGCGCCTGGTCTCGGTCTGGCGCGGCTGGAGGCTGCCGGGCTGAACCCGGCGCCGCCGCCGCGCGGCGGCGTCAGACCGCCGCTTCGTCCTGCTCGCCGGTGCGGATGCGGATCACGCGCTCCACCTCGGTCACGAAGATCTTGCCATCACCGATCTTGCCGGTGTGGGCGGCCTTGACCACGGCATCCAGCACGGTGTCGAGCTGGTTCTCGGCCACCACCACTTCGATCTTGATCTTGGGCAGGAAGTCGACCACGTATTCCGCGCCGCGGTACAGCTCGGTATGGCCCTTCTGGCGGCCGAAGCCCTTCACCTCGGTCACCGTCAATCCGGTCACGCCCACGTCGGCCAGCGCTTCACGCACTTCGTCGAGCTTGAACGGTTTGATGATGGCGGTAATCTGCTTCATGTTGGCCCCTGGTTATGGTCATTAGCGAATGCCAGATTCTAGCCCGAAACCCTGACATCCTTGGCAAGGCGGCGCCGCACAGGCCGCCGACACCGCCGTTCAGCCCGTCGTTCAGCCCGCTTGCGCGCTGTCCGGGCCATCCGGAATGCGCGCCAGATCGCGCATCCACACCGCCGATTCGCCATCGCTGGGTGCGCGCCAGTCGCCGCGCGGCGACAGCGAGCCGCCCGAGCCCACCTTGGGCGCGTTCGGGATGCAGGAGCGCTTGAACTGGCTGGTGCGGAAGAAGCGGTCGACGAAGATGCCCAGCACCCGCTTGATCTCCGCCAGCGTGTATTCGTGGCGCGGCACGTGCGGCCCCTCGGGCCATTCGCCGCGTTCCCGGTCGCCCCAGGCCGCCAGCGCCAGGAAGGCCACCTTGGATGGCGTGAAGCCGAAGCGCAGCGTGTAGTACAGGTGGAAATCCTGCAACTCGTAGGGCCCGATCACGGACTCGGTCTTCTGCTCGGGGCCGCTGCTGGAGTTGCCCGGCACCAGTTCCGGGCTGATCTCGGTGTCCAGGATGTCGAGCAGCACGCCTTCGCCGCCGTCGGCCACCTGCCCGGTCTCGGCCACCCAGCGCACCAGGTGGCTGATCAGCGTCTTGGGCACGCTGGCGTTGACGTTGTAGTGCGACATGTGGTCGCCCACGCCGTAGGTGCACCAGCCCAGCGCCAGCTCGCTCAGGTCACCGGTGCCGATGACGATGGCATGCTGGAAGTTGGCCAGCCGGAACAGGTGGTTGGTGCGCTCGCCCGCCTGCACGTTCTCGAAGGTCACGTCGTAGACGGGCTTGCCTTCGGCGTAGGGATGGCCCAGGTCCTTGAGCATCGCCAGGCAGCTCGGGCGGATGTCGATCTCGCTGGCGCTGCAGCCCACCAGCTCCATCAGCCGGCGCGCCTGGCGCAGCGTGCGCTCGCTGGTGGCGAAGCCCGGCATGGTGTAGGCCAGGATATTGGTGCGCGGCAGGCCGAGCCGGTCCATCGCCTTGGCGCACACCAGCAGGGCATGGGTGGAGTCCAGCCCGCCCGACACGCCGATCACCACCTTGGCGATGCCGCTGGACGACAGCCGCTGCACCAGCGCCTGCACCTGGATGTTGTAGACCTCACGGCAGCGCGCGTCGCGGCGGCGCGCATCGGCCGGCACGTAGGGGAAACGCTCCACCTTGCGCACCAGCGGCAGCGGCTGCCCTTCGGGCACGCCGACGCGCAGGCGCACCACCTCGAAACGCGCCACTTCCTCGCGGTGGCGGCGCACCGACTGGCCGAAGGTGGTCTGGTGCATGCGCTCGCGCGACAGCCGCTCCAGGTCCACATCGGCCACCAGCAGGTGGGAGCTGTCGGCGAAGCGCTCGGATTCGCCCAGCAGCTCGCCGTTCTCGTAGATCAGGGCCTGGCCGTCCCAGGCCAGGTCGGTCGACGACTCGCCCTTGCCGGCCGAGGTGTACAGGTAGGCGGCCAGGCAGCGCGCCGACTGCTGCGCGACCAGTTGATGGCGGTAGCCCGACTTGCCCACCACGATGTTCGAGGCGGACAGGTTCACCAGCACGGTGGCGCCGGCCAGCGCGGCGAAGGAGGACGGCGGCACCGGCACCCACACGTCTTCGCAGATTTCCACATGGAAACGGAAGAAGGGGATGTTCTCGACCTCGAACAGCAGCCCCGCGCCGAACGGCACGGTCTGCCCGGCCAGCGAGACGGAGCCGGCGGCGGCACAGTCGGCGGCGCTGAACTGGCGCGCCTCGTAGAACTCCCAGTAGTTCGGCAGGTAGCTCTTGGGCACCACGCCATGGATACGCCCGCCGGCCACCACCACGGCGCAATTGAAGAGCTGGTGCTCCACGCGCAGCGGCATGCCCACCACCAGCGCCGGCGCCAATTGCGCCGAGGCCGCCACGATCTCCGCCAGCGCGCTCTCGCAGGCGTCGAGCAGCGCACGCTGGTGGAACAGGTCTTCGCAGGTGTAGGCCGACAGGCCCAGTTCGGGGAAGGCCACCAGCGCGGCGCCCTGCTGCGCGGCCTGCCGGGCCAGCGCGATGGTCTGCTGCGCGTTGAAGGCCGGGTCGGCGACGCGGCACTCCGGCACGCCCACCGCCACGCGCGCGAAGCCATGGGAATAGAGGTTGAAGAAGGAGTCGCTCATGTGATGCCTTTGGATACCGTGGGGCCGCGGCCGTGGCGAGTGCGTGATGCCGGGTCGACCCCGGCATTTTACGACGGCCCCGGCCGCCGCGCTGCGCCGCGGCGGCCTTTCCGGTAGACTCGCCCGGTACCCGGGACGCCGCGGCCGAGCGCCGGCGGCAGGCCAGGCGGGGCGCAACTGGAGCGGATCGAAGCGCAATGCGGGCGGAACCTTGCAAGCCGGAGGCACGGCGCGGCAGCAGCACCCATGACGACCACCCGGCGGGCGGCTGCGCCGGCCAGGCGGAGCGCCGCTACGAGGCCCGCATCGCCGAAGGGCTGGCGGATATCGACGCGGCGGCCTGGGATGCCCTGGTGGACGCGCGCCCGGGCGCCAACCCCTTCCTGCGTCACGCCTTCCTGCACGCGCTGCACGCCAGCGGCAGCGCCGGCGACGACAGCGGCTGGTCGCCGCGCTACCTGACACTGTGGGCCGCCGAACCTGGCGGCGAGCGCCTGGCGGCCGCCATGCCCCTGTATGCGAAGGCACACTCCTACGGCGAGTACGTGTTCGACTGGGCCTGGGCCGACGCCTACCAGCGGCACGGCCTGCGCTATTACCCGAAATGGTTGTCGGCAGTGCCCTTCACCCCGGTGCAAGGCAGCCGCCTGCTGGCGGCCGACGAACACGCCGCGCGCCAGCTGCTGGCACATGCGCTGGCCTTGGCCGAGCAGAGCGGCATGTCCTCGCTGCATGTGCTGTTCCCCACGCCGCAGGAGGCGGGCTGGATGGCCGAGGCCGGCATGATGCTGCGCCAGGGCGTGCAGTTCCACTGGACCAATCCCGGCTACGCCGACTTCGAGGCCTTTCTCGCCACGCTGTCGCAGAAGAAGCGCAAGAACATCCGCGCCGAGCGGCGGCGCGTCGCCGAGGCCGGCATCGGCTTCCGCCACCTGCGTGGCGCCGAGATCAGCGACGAAGACTGGCGCTTCTTCCACCGCTGCTATCGCCAGACCTACCGCGAGCACCATTCCTCGCCCTACCTGAACCTGGACTTCTTCCGCCGCATCGGCGCGTCCATGCCGGGCAACCTGCTGCTGGTGGTGGCCGAGCGGGCCGGAAGCCCGATCGCCAGCGCCCTGCTGGTCTACGACGACGCCCCGGCCATCAGCACCCTGTACGGGCGCTACTGGGGCGCGCTCGAGCACCATCCCTGCCTGCACTTCGAGGCGTCCTACTACCAGCCGCTGGAGTTCTGCATCGCCCATGGCATCCGCACCTTCGAGGGCGGCGCGCAGGGCGAGCACAAGATGGCGCGCGGCTTCCTGCCGGTGGCGACGCAGTCCGCGCACTGGCTGGCGCACCCGGCCTTCGCCGATGCGGTGGAGCGCTTCCTGGCGCAGGAGCGCCAGGGCATCGGCGCCTACCTCGACGAGCTCAACGAGCGCAATCCCTTCGCCCGCACCTGAGCCGGCCGCCGGCCGCGGCCCGCGCCGGGGCTAGCGCTGGCGCCACATGCGCCGCAACGTGTTGTCGCCCAGCATGTAGTGGTGGAACAGCGCCGCCACCGCATGCAGGCCGATCACCGCGTAGAAGGCGCTGCCGATGGTCTCGTGCAGTTCCTCGAACAGGTCCTTGAGGCCGTCGTCCGGCGCCGCCAGCGCCAGCTCCAGCCCGGTGCCGGGCACGGCCAGCGGATGGCCGGCCGCCGCCAGGGTCAGCAGGCCCAGCAGCGGCTGGATGAAGATGAACAGATAGAGCAGCAGGTGCATGGCGCCCGCCAGCAGCTGCATCCAGCGCGATCCCTCTTCCGGCGCGGGCGCGCCGCGCACCAGGCGCCACAGCAGGCGGGGCACGGCCAGCACCAGCACCAGCACCCCGGCCCATTCGTGCGTGCCCATCGCCAGCGCGCGCGCGGCGCTGCCGCGCGGGGTGAAGCCCTTCAGCTCGATAGCCGCATAGGCCGCTGCCACCAGCAGGAAGACCGCCCAGTGGAAGAAGATGGCCGGGCCGCTGTAGCGCGATCCGGCAAGCGAGGTCTTGGTCATTGCGCCAGGTTCTCGATTGATGCGGGAGTGCCGTCAGCTTAACGCCTCCGGGGGGCGCCATCCTTGGCCGGCGTCAAGCCGGCCCCAGCAAAAAGCCCCGCCGGAGGCGGGGCTGTTCAGCGCCTGTTCATCACACGCCGGATCGCGTGGAAAAACGGGCTTGGCGGTGCTCGGAAAATCACTTCTTGAAATTGGCCACGCCGTCGGTGATTTCCTTGTGGGCTTCCTCGATGCCGGCCCAGCCTTCCACCTTGACCCACTTGCCGGCCTCGAGCGCCTTGTAGTTCTCGAAGAAGTGCTTGATCTGGTCGAGCAGGTTCTGCGGCACGTCGGACAGGCCCTTCATGAAGGCGGTGGCCGGCGACAGCTTGTCCACCGGCACGGCGACCAGCTTGGCATCGACACCCGACTCGTCGGTCATCTTCAGCATGCCAAGCGCGCGGCAGCGCACCACGGCGCCGGCCAGGATCGGGAAGGGGGTGATCACCAGCACGTCGACCGGGTCGCCGTCGCCCGACAGGGTCTGGGGAATGAAACCGTAGTTGGCCGGGTAGCGCATGCCGGTGCCGATGAAACGGTCGACGAAGAGCAGGCCCGTTTCCTTGTCGGCTTCGTACTTCACCGGATCGCTCTGGGCGGAGATCTCGATGATGACGTTGAAATCGTTCGGAATGTCCTTGCCCGGCGAGACGAGATTGAAGCTCATGCGTGTTCTCCAGAAATGCCTGTGATTACGGATGGCGGGCATTATAGCGGTTCGCGCTGACCGGAATCTGACAGGAACGCAGGCCGGGCCGCGCCGGCGCAGGTGCCTTGCGCGTCCCGCCGGCTGGGCGATAATGCCGGATCGATCCCCGGCGGCGCCCGTCCCCGGGCCTGGCGCGGGACTCCCCCGTCCGCCCGCCGAACCGGAGCCAATCCATGCATGCCCAGCACTACGTAGCCAACCGCCTGATCGCACCCGATTCGGGCCTGCGCATCAAGGTCTTCGACCCTTCCACCGGCGAGCCCTTCGCCGAGATCGCCCGCGGCAACGCCACCGACGTCAATGTGGCGGTGCACGCCGCCCGCCAGGCTGCCGACGGCGCCTGGGGCGCCATGTCGCCGGCCGAGCGCTCGCGCCTGCTCAACCGCGTGGCGCTGGCCCTGCTCGCCCACGAGAACGAGCTGGCCGCGCTGGAGGCGCGCGATACCGGCAAGCCGCTGCGCCAGGCGCATGGCGACGCGCGTGCGGTGGCCCGCTACTTCGAGTTCTATGCCGGCGCGGCCGACAAGCTGCACGGACAGACCATCCCCTACCAGGCCGGCACCACGGTGCTGACGCTGCGCGAGCCGCACGGCGTGACCGGCCACATCATTCCCTGGAACTATCCGCTGCAGATCTTCGGCCGCAGCGTGGGCGCGGCGCTGGCCGCCGGCAATGCCTGCGTGGTCAAGCCGGCAGAAGACGCCTGCCTGTCGCTGCTGCGCGTGGCCGAGATCGCCGCCGAGGCCGGCCTGCCGGAGGGCGCGCTGAACATCGTCACCGGCTACGGCCACGAGGCCGGCGCGGCGCTGGCGCGCCATCCCGGCATCCAGCACATTTCCTTCACCGGCTCGCCGGCGACGGGCAAGCTGGTGGCCCAGCTGGCCGCCGAGAACCACGTGCCGGTCACGCTGGAACTGGGCGGCAAGTCGCCGCAGATCGTCTTTGCCGACGCCGATGTCGACGCGCTGGTGCCGGTGGTGGTCAACGGCATCGTGCAGAATGCCGGCCAGACCTGCTCGGCCGGCAGCCGCGTGCTGGTGGAGCGCCCGCTCTACGACGCCCTGCTCGACCGGCTCGCCTCGGTGTTCGAGACGCTGCGCGTGGGCCCGTCCGGGCTCGACCTGGAATGCGGGCCGCTGATCAGCCGCAAGCAGCAGCAGCGCGTCTGGGACTTCGTCTCCGACGCCCAGCACGACGGCATCGCCGTGATGGCGCAGGGACACATCGTGCCCGAGGCGCCGGAGTCCGGCTTCTACCAGGTGCCGATGCTGTTCCGCGACGTGCCGCCGCGCCATCGGCTGGCGCAGGAGGAGGTGTTCGGTCCCCTGTTGGCGGCGATGCCCTTCGACAGCGAGGCCGAGGCGGTGGCGTTGGCCAATGGCACGCCCTACGGCCTGGTGGCGGGCGTCTGGACGCGCGACGGCGGCCGCCAGCTGCGGCTGGCACGCAACCTGCGCGCCGGCCAGGTCTTCATCAACAACTACGGCGCCGGCGGCGGCGTGGAACTGCCCTTCGGCGGCACCGGCCAGTCCGGCTACGGCCGCGAGAAAGGCTTCGAGGCGCTGTACGGCTTCACCACGCTGAAGACGGTCGCCATCCAGCACGGCTGAGCCAGCGCCGCCGGCCGCGGCAGCCATCCATTCATCGGAGTGCCGTCTCCTTCCACACGACGGCCATGCATTTTCGGAGTCACATGGGTAACATCAATTTCCTCTCGGTCGCTTTCGCCATCTTCTTTTTCTGGATGGCCTGGCACGTCAAGAACAAGCGTGCCACCAACCCCTCCGGCATGCCGCGCCTGCAGGTCTTCAAGCGCAAGTGGGGCGAGACCGTGGGCGACCGCGTGCACTGGTGCCTGTATGTGGCCCTGCCCTTCCTGCTGGCGGTGATGATGGTCGCCAACGCGCTGCGCGGGCGGGGACCGTTCTCGCACTGAGGCGCGTTGCGGCGCGCGCCCGGCACCAGCGCGCGCGCCTTGCAGTTTGTTGCACCCGTGTCTGGCGGGGAACGCGGCAGCCGCGGCTCCCTGCAACGAAAACGTCAGGAGGCCTCCCGCACGGCGCGGAGGTCCCGCACAAGCCAAGGAGACAGGCAATGAGACTGGAAGACAAGGTGGCGGTGGTCACCGGGGGCGGATCGGGCTTCGGCGAGGGCATCGCCCACACCTTTGCGCGCGAAGGCGCCAGGGTGCTGGTGGCCGACCTGCGTGCCGACGCGGCCGAGCGGGTGGCGCACGCCATTGCCGCCGCGGGCGGCCAGGCCCGCGCGGTGCGCGCGGACGTGTCGCACGAAGCCGATGTCGAGGCCATGCGCGAGGCGGCGCTGGCGGCCTTCGGCGACGTCCATATCGTCGTCAACAACGCGGGCACCACCCACCGCAACAAACCCATCCTGCAGGTCAGCGAGGAAGAGTTCGACCGCGTCTACGCCGTCAACGTCAAGAGCATCTTCTGGTCGGCCCGCGCCTTCGTTCCGCATTTCCGTGCCCGCGGCGGCGGCGTCTTCGTCAATATCGCCTCCACCGCCGGCATCCGGCCGCGCCCCGGCCTGGTCTGGTACAACGGCAGCAAGGGCGCCGTGATCACCGCCAGCAAGGCCATGGCCGCCGAGCTGGGCCCGGACAATATCCGCGTCAACTGCGTCAACCCGGTGATCGGCGCCACCGGCCTGCTGGAAGAGTTCATGGGCATGCCCGACACGCCCGAGAACCGCGCCAGGTTTCTCGCCACCATCCCGATGGGCCGCATGTCGACCCCGCAGGACGTGGCCAACGCCTGCCTGTACCTGGCCTCCGACGAGGCGGCCTTCATCACGGGCACGTGCATCGAAGTCGACGGGGGACGCTGCGTCTAGCCTCTCCAAGCCCTTCCCGCACACCGGGCCGAAGCGTCGTACCTAACGTCGTACCTAACGTCACACGAATCGTCGTACCCAACGTC
>JABLTH010013226.1_pt1 | contig 27407 bp, 31 predicted proteins | sample 7875711 | NCBI WGS metagenome assembly JABLTH01 (sample SAMN14941262, study PRJNA633318) | bioreactor metagenome | isolation source: bioreactor | place: China | collected 2019-03-05 | reverse complement strand
TGCCATCGCCAAGGCCATCAACGATGGCGGGCGCGTGCTGCAGACGGGGCTCAAGCGCAAGGTGCAGGCGTGGACCGGCATCAAGCAGCAGGCGCGTATCGTCAAGGCGTTCCGGTGGACGCCAGCGAACGCAGCGACGATGACTGGCGTGCTCACGATCGCTGACAGGCATACCCGTATCACCACGGAGAGCTTCGGGGCGGCCTGGTCCCGGCGGAACCCGGGCGGAACTCACCGGGCCTGGAACCGGCCTCAGCTTGCCGTGGGCAGCTTCATGATTCCGGGCAAGAAGCCACTGTTCAAGCGCGTAGGCGCCAGCAAGTACCCAATTGCGCCTCTGTGGGGGCCAAACATAGCGCGCGAGGTCGAGCGTCACGAGGCAGAAGTCGAGGCAGACGTGGCGACGGTGGCGCGAGCGCGCGTGCTGTCGACAGCCGAGCGCCTGCTCGCGATGGAGATAGCCAAGGCGGGCGGCTGACCATGCGGCTCAGCGTGCGCGAGGGGGGAGGGGGTGCACGGGTCCCTTCCGGGACTTTTCCCCCCTGCGGGCCAACGCTGCCCCGAAACAGCGCTAGGTGCAGCGAAAATTTTGAGTTGCACCCCTGGCGGCTAAGTCGCTGAGCGGACTCTTGAAAAGTCGAGTCAATGGAATCGGTTACGGCGGCGTGCTGACGCGAATTCAGGGGGTGCACCCCCTGTGATGCACCGGGGGGTGCAGGGGGTTGCACCATGGCGGGGGCGCCAGCGGCTCAGCCGCGCATAGTTTCGCAGGTCAAGGCGGGCGAAGAACTCGGCATCACTAGGCAGCGCGTCCAGAAGCTCCTGAAGCGCTGGCCTGAGGTCATCGTCGACGGTGGCGTCGACATCGAGAAGCTGAAAGCGCTCCGCGAAGAGCAAGCCGACCCGCTCCGCCAGGCCGTGTATCAGCAGACGCGGAAGTTGACCGCGACTGCCGTCGATGAGCCGAAGCCCAAACCGGCGCCGATCGCACAGACGGACGATGCGCAGGGCGAGCTGCCCATCGATGCGCTCGATTTCAACGCGGCTCGCACCCGCCGCGAGCGCGCGAACGCTGAACTCGCGCAGATGAAGGCCGACCAGGAAGCGGGTCGCCTCATCTCACGGCAAGAGGTGCAGGCCCGTGAATTCGCCATCGCCCGGCAGTTACGTGATCGCCTAACCGGATTTCCGGCCAGGGTGCAGCAATTTCTGCCGCCGGAGGCCATGCAGGAACTGACCAAGGAGATACGCGGCCTGCTCGAGGAACTGCAAGCCGACGCAGCTCGCATCGCTGCGGAGGAGTTCTAGATGTCGGAAGTGTCCGTAGCGCCCACGGAGACCAGCGGTTGGGTTCTCGGGCTTGAGATGCCCCCGGAACTTACCGTCAGCCAATGGGCAGACCAGCATCGGATGATTGCGCGGGGCACAAGTCCGGAACCTGGGCGCTGGAATACGGACCGCACGCCTTATGCGCGCGAGCCGATGGATGTGATCACCGATCCGGATATCGAAATCGTCGTCCTGAAGTGGTCGAGCCAGGTCGCCAAGACGGAGGTGTTGATCAACGCCGTCGGCTACTTCGTTGCGCAGGATCCCGCGCCCCAAATGTTCGTTCTGCCGGACCTTGGTTTGGCGGACAGCTTCTCGCGCAATCGCTTCACGCCCACCGTAGAAGCATCGCCGCAGTTGCTGGCCTGCATCGGACGCACACGGTCCCGCGATAGTAACACGACGATCTTGGAGAAGGCGTACCCCGGCGGCGACATCGTGTTCGCAGGCGCGAATTCGCCGGCCAGCCTCGCATCAAGGCCTCGCCGCGTTGTCGCATTCGACGAGATCGACAAGTACAAGGCCGCGATCGGTAACGACGGCGACCCGATCAAGCAAGGGTTCCAGCGCACTCAGAACTTCTGGAATCGCAAGAAGCTGCTCGCGTCGACGCCGACGATCGAGGGCGCGAGCGCCATTGACGAGTGGTTCAAGCGCTCTGATCAGCGTCATTACGAGGTGCCGTGCCACGCTTGCGGCACGCTGCAGAGCCTCGAATGGGAGCAGGTAAAGTGGGAGAAAAAGAAGCCGGAGACGGCGCACTATTGCTGCGCCCACTGTGACGCGACTTGGACCCAGACCGAACTCTATCGTGCTGTTCGGCAGGGCAATTGGCGCGCGCGGGAGCCGTTCAACGGCATCGCGGGTTTCCACATCTGGGCGATTTACTCGCCTTGGGTGACGATGAAGGAGCTCGCCGAGGAGTGGGAAGACTGCGAGGACAAGCCAAGCGAAGAGCAGACGTTCGTCAACCTCAAGCTTGGCCGATGCTACAACCCGACGAAGAAGTCGCGCACAACACCGAAGGAACTGTTCGAGCGAAAAGAGGATTTCGGGCCAGTCGACGGAACCTACGTCGTCCCGGAAGGCGTGCTGCTGATCACGGCGGGCGTCGACGTGCAGAGCGACCGCTTCGAAATCCAGTATGTGGGTTGGGGCGTTGACGAGCGTCGTTGGGTCCTCGATTACTTCGTGCACTATGACGATCCGACTGATGCGCAGTCATTCTCGCGCATGGAGACCGCCGCTCTTCATCGGGTGTTCAAGCATCCGCGCGGTGGCGACCTGTTTATCGAATCCGTCGCGATCGACGCCGGCTATCTGCAGCAGGACGTCATCGAATTCGTGCGCGCGGCGCGCGCAGCTTGGAAGCCCTATTACGCGACCAAGGGCAAAGACGGGCCGGGTCGACCTATCATCATCGAAAGCGACCAGAAATTTAAGCGAGACGCAAAGCTGCACATCGTCGGGGTCGACGACGGCAAGACGACGACATACGCGAGCCTCGCGGCGCGCCCAGACGAGACCGGAAAAGGTGAGTACCGTGTCCACTTCGCGCGCCACCTCGAGATGGCGTACTTCGAACAGCTTGTATCTGAGCGCGTCAGGATCGAGTTTGCCAATGGGCGGCCGGTCCGCAAATGGGTGCTCCCCAGTGGCAAGCGCAACGAGGCGCTGGATACGTTCGTGCTCGCGGCGGCGGCACGCTTTGCTCTACCCGGCATCGACTACCACGCCCGCGCTGCTGCGCGCGTAGGCGAGACAAAGAAAGTCGATGGTGCGTTCCTGGCAGGACTGATCAAGAGGTGACACGTGCCCGCACCGAACTGCGCCGACGAGCTTGATAAGCTCTACCAGGCCATCATGACGCTGAAGTCAGGCAAGTCTGTCACGTCGATCAACTATGGCGAGCGCAGCGTCCAGTACGCTCAGAACCAGCTGAAAGAGCTGCAGCAACTTTACGGCATTTTCTATCGTGAGTGTGGCGCTGATAGCGGTCTAATCGACCTTTCGGCTGGCAACATGGTCGAGCGCGGCCCGCCGGCGCACATCCCCCGATAACGAGGACGGTCAAATGTCTGAAACCGATCGTCCTCAGATGGAGGACCAGATCACGTCAGCTGTGCGCTCGCTGGCCTATCGCGACGCGCGCGTTGGACGTGGCGGCGATGTCGCCATGTGGCAGCCGCGAAATCTGTCGGCCGATCGCGCGGTCATTCCCGATGCGCCAATGGTTCGCGCACGAGCCCGCGATCTGGTCCGGAACAACGCACACGCCAAGAACGCTGTGCGTATGAACAACGACGCCGTCGCTGGCTCTGGCATGAAGCTGGCGCTCAAGATCGATTGGCGATCGCTGGGCATCAAAGATATCGAAGTGGCAGCCGAATGGCAGGATTCCGTCGTCAGGGCGTGGGAGGCGCACGCTGAGAGCACCGAGTTTCAGTGCGACGCACGGCGTCAATCGACGTTCTCGGAATTGTTTGCGCTGGTCAACAGCACGCGGTTCGTTGACGGCGAGGCACTGGCGATCGTCGAGAGTAAGCCGGGGATCGGCGCCTATCGCTCTTGCATCAACCTCATCGACATAGACCGGCTTTCGAACCCGGATGGTCGAGCCGACGAGAAGCAGCTGCGCGGTGGCGTCGAAAGCGATCCATACGGCGAACCTGTGGCCTATCACATTCGCAAAAGCCATCCGGCAGATCTCGGTCTCGACCTGAGTGCGATGCAGTGGCAGCGTGTGCCGAGATCGACGTGGTGGGGGCGGCCGATCGTCCTGCACACCTATGACATGCTGCGCCCAGAGATGTCGCGCGGTGTGTCGGAATTCGCCTCGGCAATCACGACGTTTCGCATGCTCGGGGAGTACCGCGAGACCGAGCTGCAGTCGGCAATCACGCAGGCCAGCTACACGGCAACCATCAAGACCGAGCTCGACTGGAGCAAGGCGATGGAGGTCATCGGCACCAAGGGTCGCAACGCGCTCGGCAATGCCGCTGGGCAGAACCCATTCGTCGATATGATGACGGGTGCGCTAGCGGTAGCCGGCGAGTATTACGACGAGGCCGGGATTACGTTCAACGGCAACAAGATCCCGCACTTGCTGCCGAACGAGAGCCTCGAGTTCAATAAGCCGACGCATCCAAACCAGAACTTTGAGCACTTCGAGAACGCATTCCTGCGGACCCTCGGAGCATCGCTTGGCGTCGAAGCGCACGAACTCGCGAAGAACTACCGCGAGGTGAACTATTCTGCCGCCAGAGCGGCATTGCTGGCGGTATGGCGCACATACAGGGCCCGTCGCGTCAGTCTCGTCAACAAGTTCGCCATGCCGTTCTTCTCCGCATGGCTCGAGGAGGCGATCGCCATCGGCATGGTGAAGCTTCCGCCCGGAGTGAGCAACTTCCTGGCAGCCAAGCCGTACCTTGTCCGCGGCACGTTCATCGCCTGGGGCAAGCCGATGATCGACCCCTACAAGGAGCGCCAGGCGCAGCAGCTCGGCGTGCAGATGGGCGTCGAGACGGTCGAAAGCATCGTGTCTGAAGATGGGTCGAACTGGCGCGATATCGCCGACCAGATCAAGTACGAAAAGACCTATTTCGAGAACCTTGGGCTCGTCTACACGGCGAACCTTCCTCCATCGACGCCAGAACCTGCGCAGCAGGGCGAGCAAGTCGGAGCCGTCTGATCCATGACCGCAATGCTGATGCACGTCGCCGAACGGGTGTTCGGGCGACCGATCCTCTGCATGCCCGAGAAGGTCGAGGTCATCCTCGCCGTGCTCGCCGGGCGACTGGGAGTGGATGAGATCGACGCCCCCCTAGATCCTCTGGCGAGCCGTTTTGCCGGCCGGCAGTCAGAGCGAGGTCCGTATCGCATCACCAAAGAGGGTATCGCGATCGTTCCCGTGATTGGTACGCTCGTGAACCGCGGCGCATACATTGGCGCGTCGAGCGGGCTGACGAGCTATGAAGGGCTAACCGAACAACTCAAGAAGGCGGACAAGGACCCAGAGGTCCGCGGCATTGTGCTCGACGTTTGTTCGCCAGGTGGCGAAGCGGCCGGGACGTTCGAGGTCGCCGCGCTTATTCGCGATATCCGCCAGCGCAAGCGCGTGGTGGCCGTCGTCAACGACATGGCTTGCTCCGCGGCCTACGCGATAGCCAGCGCGGCGAACGAGATCAACGTTACGCAGACCGGAATCGTCGGTTCGATCGGCGTCGTGCTCGTGCATTTCGACCGCTCTGCGGAGTTGGAGAAGGCAGGCATCAAGCCGACCATCATTCACGCCGGCGCCCGCAAAGCTGACGGCAACCCGTTCGGTGCGCTGCCGAAGGCCGTCAAGGAGCGCCTGCAGGCCGAAGTCGAGCGTATGCGGGAGATGTTTATCGATACCGTCGTCGCCGGGCGTCCGAAGCTCAAGACTGAAGACATCAAGGCAACGGAAGCCGGTGTCTTCATGGGGCAGGATGCGGTCGATATCGGCCTTGCTGACAACATCTACTCGTCGTTCGACAGCGTCGTCGAGTCAATGTCCCGCGTGCTTTCGAAAAGTATCCAGCCGCCCGCCGGCTATCACCCAAAAATGGAGGTTCCCATGAGCGAAGCACCGGCCGCGGCGCAGCAGACTGCCGCCCCGGCCCAGCCAGATCGTGCTGCGATCGAAGCGGCCACAGCAGATGGCCAGAAGGACGGCCGAGCAGCAGAGCGCGAGCGCATTAAGGCGATCAACGCGCTTCCCGAGGCGAAGGAGCGTCCCGCTCTCGCCACGCATCTCGCCACGGAGACTGATCTTTCCGTCGATGCGGTGCAGAAGGCGCTTGCCGCTGTTCCTAAGGAGGCATCAAGCGCTTCATCTCCGACCGATTTCTACGCCGCGGTAGCCGCAAACGGCGGTAATCCGCAGGTTCCGGCGGCATCAACTCCAGAGAATAAGCGGCAGTCGTCGCTCTCTGACGGCATGAAGAAGCGCTTTAACGTCGCGTAAACGGTCAACTCGTTCGCAAAGCGCTGCGCGCGGCGAACATTCTGGAGACAATCACCATGGGACGTCCTCTCCGTACCGCAACTTTCACCGAGCCGCGCAACGTCTCGGACGTCGTGAAGATGGAACACGACGGCCACTATTGCCGTGACGCGGTAACGCTCAAGAGTGGCTTTGGCGTACTCGACATTGGTGCCGTGCTTGGCAAGCAGTCTATCGGTTCGGCTTCATCAGCTGCCAAGAGCGGCGGCAATACCGCCAACACAGGCACGTTCACGCTAGACGCTACGACGCCGGTGCTCGCCGGCGCAAAAACCGGCGTCTACAAGCTCCGCTGCATCTCGGCAGTTACCAACGGCGGCGTTTTCCGTCTCGAAGATCCTGACGGTATCGTGCTCGGCGACTTCACCATTCCGCCCGGCGCCGGCAACCAGGTCACCATTGCCGAGCAAATCAAGGGCGTTCTCACTGATAGCACGCAGGATTGGGCCGTTGGCGAGGGCTTCGACATCACCGTCGCCGCTGGATCCGGAAAGTTCGGCCCTTACGATCCGACGGCTACCGATGGCCGGCAGACTGCGGTCGGCCTGCTGCTGCACAAGCACGACACGACGAGCGACGTCCCGCAAGCGATCATTCTCGCGCGCGGCCCTGCCGAGGTCGTCGTAACCGAGTTGAAGTGGCACGATAATGTGACCACGCAGGCTCAGAAGGACGCCGCGATCGCCTCGCTGAAGGGGATCGGCATCGTCACGCGCATGGCGGCATAAGCCGACTCGCTCCCCCCAGACCAAAGAGAACAAGGAAGCAAAGCCATGACCGACCTCGTCATCGAGGGGTTCACGGATCGCGAATTCTCTGTCCGCGAACTCAGCGACTCCATCAACATCGTTCCCAACAAGTACGGCCTCATCACTCAGATGGGCATTTTTCCGGCTCCGCAGCCGTTGTCGACGACCTACGTTGCTCTGGAGCGGCAGAACTGGACGCTCAACCTGTTGCCGGCGACCGAGCGCGGTGGCCCCGGCTCCAAGGGCAGCGTCGGCAAGCGCGACCGCAAGCTGTTCGAGATACCGCAGATCACGCACGAGGACTCCGTGAAGGTTGCAGACGTCCAGAACCTGCGTGCTTTCGGCTCGATGGCGCCGAAGATGCTCGAGGACTTGGTCAACGAGAAGCTCGTTACCATGGCCAACAAGTTCTATGTGACCCACGAGTGGTATCGGGTCAACGCCCTGCAGGGGAAGATCCTCGACAGCGATGGGTCGGTGATGCTGGACCTCTTCAGCGAGTTCAACATCACTCAGGCCGTGGCGGCATTCGGTGCCCCTGGTGCAAACATTCCGCACCTGCTGCGCACCATCAAGCGCTACATCGAGCGCAGCCTCAAGGGTGAGGTGATGAGCGGTGTCATTGCCATCGCTTCCCCAGAGTTCATGGAGATGCTGTTCGCCGACAGCGATATCAAGGCGGCCTACAACGCCGCGATGCAGTCCTGGCAGGCGTTCATCGCTCTCAACCCGACGCTGTCGGACCGCAGGTTCTCGTTCACGGTGCAGGAGATCACGTTCGTCGAGTACCCTGCTACCTTCAACGCCCCCAACCAGGATGGTACGTTCACCAGCCGCCGCGGCATCCCGAGCGGAGACTGCCTTTTCATACCCGTCGGAACGCTCTCGACCGCGCGCCAGTACGTTGCGCCTGGCGACTTCGAGGAAGCGGTCAACATGCCTGGGAAACTGCTCTACGCCAAGGAAGCCCGGGATAAGTTCGGCCGCTGGCGCGATTTGCTCACGCAGTCGAACTTTCTGCCGCTGTGGAATCGTCCGGAGTTGCTCGTCCGCGGCACCACCGGAAGCTCCGGTGGCAACGTCTCCGACATGTGAGGGTGAGACATGGCGAAGATTCCGGTCCAGATGCTGAAAGAGCATTCCTACGCGGTGGATGCGCGCACTTCGCACACTCTCCCGCGCGGCTGGGTCGGCGAACTCGACGAGGAGGTGGCGATCGGTGTGATCGCCGCCAACTCGGCGCGGCCGCTGCAGCACCTAAACCCAGATCAGTCCTTTTCCGTCGGCGTCGTGCGGGCAGCACTTGCCGGTGACCACGACAAAGTCGCCGAACTGCTCAAGCAGGCTGACGCAGACGCTGCGGAAGACGCGAAAGAGGCGCCGGCACCGGTGAAGGCAACGGTCAGGGCGAAGCTGACCGATACCTATGAGGGCCCCGACGAGACCGGGGTGCAAACCAAGCTGGCGAAGGGCGTCCGCGTCGAAGGCGAATTCGCCGAAAAACTGATCGCGGCCGGAGTTGCCAAGGAACTCCCTGCCAACAGCAAGTGATGCCATGGCGCCTTCAGTGTTCGCCGCTCTCGAGGATGAGATGTCGGTGCTCTGCGACCAGACATTCGGAGAGCAATTCGAGTATCGGCCGTATCTATCAGGTCCCGGCGGCGGCCGTGGTGGCGTAGATAGCTCACGGCCTATCGTAACAATCACCGGCGTATTCAGGGACAAGAGCTACGACGCGAAATCGTTCGGCGAGATCGAGCGCACGTCTTCGCGGATGACACTCCGGCATGTGTATCTGTCCATAGATAAGCGCGTCCTCGACGAACCGCGGCGGTCGGATCGCGTCAAACGCGTCGACACGAGCGCCATCTACGAGATCGTCGAGATCAACGAGGACGGTGAGGGGCGGTGGAAACTCCGCCTCGTCGATATCGGCAAGGATAGCCCATGAGCTTCGAGCGAACAGCTCTCCGGATGGCAGCAACGATGGCGCTCGCCAACGGCTTCCAAGCGCCGTGGCCGACGATCGCACAGAATCGCGTTTTCGACTCGCGGCAGGACCCGATTGAAGGGCTCAAAGCTGGCCAGACCGTACCAATTCTCGTCATCTACACTGACGAGGACGACGGCAAGATGCTCACCGATAACAACGGTGGGCCCCCTTTTCTGCACCACTGCCATCTCGTCATCGAGCTTTCCATGGCGGCCGTTGTGCAAAGCGATGGTGACCAGGCGGCACTGGGCCTCGTGCTACCGGAAACAGCACCGGAACTCGATGCCGCCCTCGACGCGTTCGAGGTGCAGGTCAAGCGCGTCTTTCGCGATCAGCTGGGAACGTGGGGGGTGTGGCTCGGTAAGACGCTCCTTCGTATCGAGAGCTGGCGCTCAATGCGATACATTGATCGAGAGGCGAACCTGAGACTTGCGGCACGCCAGATCACAGCGGTCGTGAAGCTTCCTGCGGAGGAAGGGCCTCGTCTCGCTATCCAGAGCGGGCCTGCGCCGGCGCCTGCGCCATTTATACCGGCGCCGCTGGGGCCACTGCTGACGGCTATCATCGACTCCGAAGGGCCTTACGCGCCAACGGCGCAAGCGATTGAGTCCATGCTGCTGGCGAATTCGCCGGATCTGCCCATCGTTCTGCCTCCGCTCGAGAGGGTTCGCCTCATCGAGCAAAATCAAGCCGAGAAAAACGATGCTGGCGTTGCCGCCGGCCCGCGGCCTGATGGTGTCGCCCAGGTGACATTCCCGACCTAGCCCCTGCCACAAGGAGAGATCTTATGACCACGGTTTTCGTAAAGCCGGGGCCGAACCCGGTCGTGCTCATGCCGGAGCGCAACATGGCGCGGTTGCCAGATGAGGGTGCGTTGGTGCCTCTCGACGCTTATTGGCAGGCCCGGTTGCGCGACGGCGACGTCGTGGAGGCGGAGGCACCGTCCGGAGACGCGCCCGCCCCGGCGCCACGCGCCAAGAAGTCCTGATCCCCTAACTCTGACCTGAGGAGACTCGCGCCATGGGCGTGCTGTTCAACAACATCCCCGGCAATATCCGCGTGCCGCTGTTCTATGCCGAGTTCCAGCCCGGCGGCACGCCGTACCAGCAGAACGCTCGCCTGCTTCTCGTGGGTCAGAAGCTAACCAGCGGCTCGGCAACCGCCAATCAGCCCGTGCTCGTGCGAGACGGATCGGAAAACGCGATGTTCGGCGCCAACTCGATGTTGGCCGTTATGTTCCGGATCGCTCGTAAGAACGCTCCGCTGCAGGAGATTTGGGCGCTGCCGCTTGCAGACGATGTCTCCGGCGTCGCTGCGACGGGAACCATTACCGTTGCCGCTCCATCTCTAACGCAGGCGTCCGTCCTTGCGATCTATATCGCCGGTCGACGTATCCGCATCCCAGTGCTGACCAGTGACACGCGGACCACGATCGCGGCTGCGCTCGTTGCCGCTATCAACGCCCAAACGGAGTTGCCGGTCACGGCGGCGGTTAACGGGACGACCAACTATCAGATCGACCTCACCGCGCGCCACAAGGGTACGCTCGGCAATTACGTTGAAATCGAGAAGGGCATCCTCACCGATGACGGGCCGCTCGCCAACACCCTGTTGACGATCGTCGGCATGGCCAACGGTGCGGCCGATCCGGACATGCTGACGGCTCTAAACAATCTCGGCGACGATGAATTCGACTGGATAGCGTCGCCATACGCCGATGCCACCAACATCGGCAGAGCGTCAGACCTTCTCAACGACGTGTCGGGGCGATGGTCGTGGTCCAAGCAGATCTATGGCCACTATCTGTGCACGCATCCGGGCACCGTTTCCGCCCTGCAGACACTCGGCGCCGGGCTCAACAGCCAGCACGTGTCCATCTTCCCGTGCCGTAAGTTTCTCTCGGGCCCGCACGAGGTTGCGGCAGCGGTTGGAGCGCTGATGGCTGCACACCTGCAGGATGCTCCCGAACTTTCACGGCCGCTCCAAACTCTGCCGCTGACGGGTATCATCGGCCCGCGCCTCAGCTCTGACAGGCTGCAGCTATCCGAGAAGCAGACGCTCTACTACACGGGCATCTCTGGATATCACGTCCGCCGCGACGGAACGGTGACGATCGACCGCATCGTCACCACGTACCGATCGAACACGTGGGGCGACAACGACTGGACCTATCTCGACGTCGAGACCATGGCGCAGTCGATGTACGGCGTTCGCTACATCCGGACGGAGATTACATCGAAGCATGCGCGACAGGCGCTGGCGAGCGATAATCCTGGGCGTCTGCCGCAGATCGTAACGCCGCTCGATATCCGCAACACGATCATCCATGCGTACAGCAAGCTGGTGCGCAACGAGGGCGTGTTCGAGAATATCGAGGGCTTCACGCAGACGCTTGTCGTCGAGCGAGACGAGACCGATCCGGACCGGGTCAACGTCGGCATGAAGGTCGACCACGTCAATCAGCTGCGCATCGTTGCCGCGGCGCTGGTCAACTACATGCAGTTGAACGCCAACGAGTTCGCCAGCGCGGCCTAACGGCTGGTCCACCTCAAACACCACACGATAGGAGAAGAACATGCGCCAGACCGTAGGCGGACGCTGCGACATCACCATCGACGGCGCCATCTACCACGCGACGGCCGAACTCGAGATCGACGAATCGAGCTTCGAGACGGACGTCGTAGACAACTCGGACAACACGATCGGCCGGACCGTGAAGCCGAGCCACTACGAGCTCGATATCAAGTTCCGGCACATGGAAGGGTTCAGCATCGAGGATCTGATGGGGAAGTTCTTCGATCTTTCGATGGTGGAACGCGATGTTGGGCAGTCGATCATGCTCACCGACGCGTTCTTGAAGGGCAAGCCGAAGCGCAACACCGGGAACGGCGAGATCTCAGGGCTCACCGTCGTGACCGACAAGTTGCGCCGGATTGCTATCTGACGCCAGGTTGAACGGGGGAATTGAAAATGTCGTCTCCACTCATGTCGCGCATCGCGCCGGCGGCGCCGGCCTCCGGCGTCGTCATCAAACTAACCAAGCCCGTCGAAGGTCACCACGGGCTGATCCGCGAGATCGTTCTCAAGGAGCCAACATTCGGCGATTGGGTCGAGTGCGGTGACATGTTCAAGCGTACGCTCATCAAGCCTGCCGGCGACGGCATCGAGCGAATGAGCCTCGATATGGATACCGGCGCGGTGGCGCGGTGGTTCCACCGCCTTTCCGGACAGCCATCTGCCGTGCTCGCGCAGTTGTCCTACCAAGACGCGATGGTGATCTACAACCACGTGCAGTTGCTTGTCGGGGATACCAGCAAGGGAAACTCGCCGACGCCGCCGACATCCTCTGGCTAGTCTGCGGAGTGGACACCGAAACACTAGAGCGGATGCCATTCCGGCGAGTTTGGTACTGGTTCAGCAGGGCCGAACTCTTCTACGAGCGCAAGAAAGAGCTTCAGGATAGGACGCGGCCATGAGCTTCATGCAGGCGACAGCGGTGATCACCGCCATCGACCGGGCATCAGGCGTGTTCGGCCGCGTCGCAACGGCCGCGAGAGCGGCAAGTGGCCGCTATTCGTCCGCCGCCGGCGCCTTTGCTGCCGCCGGTCACAAGATGCACGGTGCCCTTGGGCTCGCCGCCCCGACGGGGCTCGGGCTCGGCATGTTCGGCTTTGACCAGTACGAGTACGACAAGCTGGTGCACCAGTACCGCGCTATCGCCGAACTGACGCCGGATGCATTCCAGAAGGTGCAGGATGCCATAACCGCGACGTCGAACAGTATGGGCGTCAACAAGACCGAGTTGCTCGACGCCGCTAAGGGCTGGCAGGAGTTGGGGAACAGCCCGGAGAGCTTTATCAAGAACGTTGGCATCGCGACGAAGGTTTCCCGCATCGCCGGCATCACGGTCGCCGAGCAGATGAAGGAGACCTCGGCGATGATGCGCGCGTTTGGGCACAGCCTCGACGACGCCGCTACCTACAAGCACTTCGAGGAAGTGTACCAGGTCGCATCGAAGGGCATGAAAGGCGGCGCGCACGCATTCGGCGAGGCGATGCAGGCGTGGGCGCCTGTCGCAGCTGGCCTTGGGATGACGTTCGAGCAGGCGTCGGCCTTCGCACAGACGCTTGGCGGTCAATTCGACCCGAGCGCTATCGGTAACGCGCTGAAGACTGGGTTCATGCGCCTTGTGGCGCCGGTGCCGAAGTCGAAAGCTGCGCTCCAAGCCAAGGGCATAGACCCTAAAGACTTCGGAGAATTCGATGATGCGAAGCTGAGGGACTCGCGTGCGTTGATCGGCGCACTAAAGGGCACAGGTGCGTTCTCCATTACGCCGCAGATCGAAAAGCTCATCACTCAGGAACTTGCTACTGCCGACCTCAGCCAAGGTATCGACCCGCTCACGGAGCGGCTGAATGAGGGGTTGGCCAAAGCGTTGGGGGGCAAGAAGATGTCGGCTCAGGATCGCAAGATCCTGGCAGCCGCGCTGCTCAATCACATGTCGGGGGCGATGAAGTCCATCAACCCGAGAAACTTCTTCGAAGTTTTCGGAGACTTGTCGACCAATATCGCCTTCATGTCGCAGGTGTTCGGAAAGGAGCATGCGGCCAAGTTCATGGACCTGCTGAAGCAGGGTGAGCACTGGATGAGCAATTACGACAACATCATGAACCACTCGGAAGGGTCGGTGGAACGGCGCTGGGGGATATTTTTCGAGGGATTCTTCGCGTCGTGGGACAAATTCAAGTCCAGCGTCGACAATTTCATGAACTCGGTCGGCGGGGCCGGCATCAAAGACGATCTGGCGAAGGTGTTCGAAACGCTGGCAAACAGTTTCGTGCAGCTTCAGAAGACTGATCCGAACATCCTGCGTGGGATTTTCTGGGGTCTCGCGGGTCTCGCCGCTCTGGCTCCCATTGGTTTCGCCCTTTCCGGCGTGGCTTCGGCCCTGGGCATGATCGATGCGGCTGCTACCGGCGTGGCGACGTTGCTGATCGGCAGCAAATGGGCGACCGCCATCGGCATGCTCGGCCGGCTTACGCTGGCTGGTGGCGTAGCCTTCGGCCTCTACGAGATCTGGCAGCATTCCGAGCAGATCAAGGAACTGTGGAAGGATCCGCTCAAGATCGACATCATCTGGCCCGAGGCGCCAGCGTGGTTCCGCGACTTCATGCATTGGAGCGGTGGCGTCAAGAACCGCAACGCCGACCGCAACTGGGAAGCTGATGTAGTCGGCCAGCGCGACGGCTATTGGGCGCAGCAGAAATACCGCTGGGATCGCCTCATGGACGGCGGTGAAGGCAAAGTGGCCGACACGGCTGGGATCCACGGCGAGTCCCCGAAAGACCCGCTCAAGCTGCTCGATCTGTCCATGTCCGTCGAAGGCACGGTCAGCGGCAAGATGGACCTCAACGCAACGATCAAGGTCGAAGGACCGGGCACGGTCGTCGACAAGAAGACGTCCGGCGGCGAGATCAAGGGCAAGCTCAGCACCGGCAAATCGATGCCGGATGCCGGAAGCGGGGGCGGGCACTGATGGGCGAGTTTCGCAATTGGCCGAAGACTCTGCGCCGCGCCTCGTTCAGGGGGGCTTCGTTCTTCGTCGAAGGCGACTCCATCGAGACCGGCCGCCGTCTCGTCGTGCACGAATTCCCAAAGCGTGATCTGCCGTACATCGAAGACATGGGCCGTAAGGCCAACCGCGTGAGCGTTACGGCGTACGTTCTCGGGGACGACGCCGATTCCCAGGAGGGTGGTCTCCGCGGAGCCTGCGAGCGCGGCGGCGCTGCAACTCTTGTTCTGCCACTGCAACGGCTGAAGGTGCATTGCGAAAAGTGCAAGCGAAACTTCAGCAAAGACAAGCTCGGCTATATTGCCTTCGAACTCGACTTCGTTGTCGACGGCGAGGCCGGGTCGCCAGAACCGGCCCCATACTTGGCGCGCCTGACGAGTTCATCGGCCGACGCGACATCAACTCCATTGAACGAGGCCTTCACCGCATCATTCAAGGTCACCGGCCAGGCTGGCTTCGTCCGCGATGCGGCCGCCGACGAGATCAGGTCAGTCGCCGCGGCGATCGACGCCGTTCGCTCTGTCTTGCCCATTAGCGATACCAAGGCGCCTGCGATCGCGGTCGCAGTCCAGGATCTATACGACGACGCCGAGGAGCTCGCCGACGTTGGCGCCATAGGCGACGTCTGGACTGAGACGACTTTCCAATCCGCAGCGGCCGGCAGCATCGATGCGCCAGTCGTCGACCGCGTGGTGTCGCTGGTGAGTTCGTTGCGCCAGTATTCGACCGACCCTGCGGCCGTCGTGCGCGAGTTCGACACTCTGGTCAATTATGGGCTCGCCGCAGAGCAAGACAGTGGCGCAACACCGAGCGCTCGCCAGTTGCGAGAGAATGCGGCCGCGGTGGCCCTGATTTTGCGCGTGGCGGCCCTTTCTCAATGGGTCGTGGCAATGACCGAGATCGACTACACGGACCGCCGTGCCGCAATCCAGGCCCGTGCGAGCGTAGCCGAAGCCGTGAATGCCGAACTCGAACTGATGACGACGCGCCGCGCTTACGCGCTGTTCGTGGAAGTTTCAAACTTGCGTGGTTATGCAACCTCATATTTTACGCGGCTGCTGACGGATCTCGCGCCTATCGTCATCGTCAGCACTGTCGCGCCCATGCCGTCGTTGTGGCTGGCGAACATGCTTTATGGGGACGCCTCCAGGGCCGATGAACTCGCCAAGCGAAATCGTGTCATCCACCCGAGCTTCATGCCAACCGATATCGAGGCGCTGGCGCGCTGATGAGCACCGAAATCGTGACGCTCATTGCTGCCGGGTTCGAATACTCGGCATGGGAGCATGTGAGCTGGTCGGCCGCGATCAACGAGGCGTGCCGCACATTCGACGTCGATACGACAGAGCGACCAGGTCAGTTCGCGTTCCCTCCGGGAACCCCCGTTCAACTCGTCGCTACCGGCAGTCTCGTCGTCGACGGATATGTGAACCGATACCACTCATCCGGTGCGGCCAAGACTCATAAAGTCGCGGTCAGCGGTCGCGGGAAAGGGCAAGATTTCGTCGATTGCTCAGCGGTTCATTCGACTGGTCATGCAGAGAAGAAGACAGCCGTCGAGTTCGGCCGTGAATTCAAACTCTCCGGCGTTCAGCTGAACGAGAAACTGAAGCTGGATAAGATACCGTACCAGCAGCTGAAGCAGGGTGAGACCTGCTTCAATTGCCTCGAGCGATATCTCAGGCCGGCCGGCGCTACGCTGATGGGGGAGCCGGACGGTTCGATTTCAGCAACCAATGCATCCGTCGCCACACGAGCAGCCGGAGCGCTGATCGAAGGCAAGAACATCAAAGAATGGTCGGTCGACTTCGACGACGAGAAGCGCATGTCGGAGACGACCGTAAAGGGCCAGAACCGCCATGGCTCCGGAGCCGACAACCTTCGCATCAAGGAGCAGGCATCCGATTCCGGTGTTAAGCGGTATCGGCCGCGCGTGATCGTCGCCGAGGGTGACACCGACAAGGGTCGCGCGCGCGAGCGGGCCAACCACGAGAAAGAGCGCTGCGCTGGGAACGGCACGCGCGCCACCGTGACGGTGCAGGGCTGGCGCGACGATGCGGGTCAGCTATGGGCGCCGAACACTATTGTCTTCGTGTACTCACCGACTTTGATGCACCTCGTGCAGGACATGCTCATAGAGCGCGTCGAAGGCGAGCAGGACGACGAGGGCGGCACTTTCGCGAAGCTGCATCTGGTCGATCCGCGCGCGTATCGCGGAAAGGGCCAGAACGGCAAGGGCTCCGATGGTGCCTGGAATGCAGGGATGGACACATGACTTATCACGCAGACACCGACATCGGGCGAAACGTCATCCGCCGCGTGGAGATCATCGAGGTCGACGACAGCGGCCCGATTCAGAAGATCACCGCCATGGGTCTCGCGGACGAGATCTTCACTATGCCCCTGCGCGGACAGATGCACGGAATGACCGGCGTGCCAAAGAAGGGGGCCATCGGCTACGTGATGATGGCCAACGGGCGTCCTGACCAGGCTTTCTTTCTCGGTATCGAGCACGAGGATGACCGCAAGAACTTCGCCAATCGCGCGCCGGGGGAGTCTACCCACTACGGCGGTGAGAAGCAGGAGGTCTACCACGACAAGGAAGGGAACACTCACATCAAGACGCCGGGCGGCATCGTTTACGTGAACTGCGCATGAGTCGGCGTGACGCGCGGATCACCGACACCGGATCGCACGGCGGCGCCATCATCACCGGCTCTGCCAGCATGATCGACGAGAACCAGCCGACATCGCGCATCGGCGACATCTACCTCTGCCCGATTCACGGGCCCAACCCGATCGTCACCGGCTCGCCGAAGGAAATCGTCCAGAACTCGCCGACCGCTCGCATCGGCGACGTTACGGCGTGCGGGGCGGTGATCGTATCGGGCGCCGCCAAGAAGATCCTCGACAGCTAGAGTGGTGACATGGCGACCAACGCAAGCGCTGGGCTGATCGCCGCCGTAAAGGCCAGCCTCGCCGATGCCACCAAGGGGTGGACGGTAAGAGGCGTGCGGGAAACGAAGGCGCTGTCCTCGGTATCGGTTAGCGGTGGCGGAGGAACTATCGATTCCACGACCGGTGGCACGGTTGCGTCCGTATCGTCCGCATCAACGGAGAGCATTCGCACGCGCGTCGATCTGCTTTCAGCCATCACGCACGGGGCAGAGCCGATGCGGATGGCATACACGGAAGTACGCGTCGGAGGCACCTTCTCCGAGGCACTTATCGAAGTCGACGGCGGCGAGCTGCGGTCGACCGATACGGCCCTTAACACTACCGTCATGACCATGGCTTCGGCATTTCTGACTGCGCACGACGCATCGCTGATCGATGCCCTTGCCGCCAATGACCCGCTCGAGCTTCCGAGCGACGTAGCGGCCGGGATCGTCGCTGCGCTCGGTGATGCTTCCTCGCAATGGCGCTGCACGTCCAACATGCCGATGGCGCTGAGTTCCGGCGGTATCATGCGATCGATTTCGCTTTTTTCTGCGGTCAAGAAGATAGGCGGCGCGCCGGCGAGCTTGCAGTACATCGAGCACACGGGCATCGACGGTGCGCTGATAGCGGCTCAGATCATGAGCGGCGGGTGCACCTGGCGAACACGTAATGCGGCCCTGCGCACGGCAATCCTCGCGGTTGGCGAGACCTTTTCCGCAAACCGCGCCGACGATATCTCTGCCGCCTTCACCTGATTGGTGACCAGATGACAATTCGCATACGCGACACCGAGGGGTGCGAGGACCAACCGCACCTTCTCTGGGATACCGTTTGGGTGCAGCGGCTCGATGCGTCTGGCGGATACGGTGACTGGCTGCTGGCCGGTGACGGGGATCAAACCGCAAGCCTTGGCGGACTGAGGTCGGAAGCCGCGCTGCACACGGCAACGATGATCATTCTGTTCTCCGACGCTCGCGCGCCTGCCGATGCCACTTTGCCGACCAACGACGGAGACCGCCGCGGTTGGTGGGGTGACTCCGTAAAGATCGACGACGAGCCCGACGTCTCTCTCGGTTCGCTCATCTGGCTCGAGGTAGAGCGCGGGATCGTCGACCAAGACACGGAACTCCGCGTCAAAGACCTCGCCGAGGAGGCCTTGTCGATCCTGAAGACGCAGGGCGTGGTTGCGAAGACGATCGTCGAGATGGAGCGCCGTGAACAGCAGGGGTTCCTCGGCATCGTCGTGCGCCACTTCAGCCACGCGGGCGACAAGGTATACGACCAGCGCTTCGGGCTCCTGTGGCAGCAGACGTCGCGCGCCGCGCAGATGAACTTCGGCGATCAATCGCCGCTCGCTTAAGCACAGGGCACCATCAGCATGGGTTTTTCAATCCCCAACTTGAGCGAGTTGGCGACCAGGACCGCGCGTTCGTTTCGCGCCAACCTGAAAGGCTCCGATGCCGCGCTGTGGCCGAACAACGTGGCCGTGGTCGCAAAGGTCATAGCTGGCGCCGTGTGGGAGCCGTTCAGCTTCCTCGACTACATATCGCGGCAGATATTCGTGCTGACGGCGGACGGTCCGTTCATCGACCGTCACGCCGCCGAGTACGGCATGGCGAGGAAGCCGGCGACGTTCGCTGAGGGGTCTATCATCCTCTCCGGTGACGCTGGCGTAACGGTCCCGTCCGGTCTTGTTGTCCAGCGAGCGGACGGGCTGCGCTATGATGTCATCACCAGCGGCACGACCAATGTGGATGGCAATGTCACGCTCGGCGTTCGCGCGCAGGTGGCTGGCAAGAGCGGCAACGCGCCGGCTGGCGTCGGGATGTCGCTTATCGCGCCTCTTGACCGAATTCTATCGGCCGGGGAGGTGGCGCCATCTGGAGTAGGGCTCGGCGCCGATCAGGAATCCGACGAGAGCCTTCGCCAGCGCGTATGGTTCAGAAAGAAGCTGCCTCCGCACGGTGGTGCCGCACACGATTACGTCGCGTGGGCCCGTGAGATCGGGGGCGTGACGCGCGTCTTCGTCGACCCGGTCACCGCCACCAACGGCCGCGCCAGCGTTGGCGTGTGGTTCCTGATGGACGAGCTGTACGCCAACGGGATTCCTCAGGGCGCCGATGTAACGCGCGTTTCCGCCTACATCAATGGCCTGAGACCGGCCGGGGCAGTCGTCGACGTTTCTGCGCCGACGCCGATCACGGTAAACATCGTCATCGATGGGCTGACGCCGGACTCCACCGCCATCCGCAATGCAGTGGTCGCCGAACTGACCGACCTTTTCCGTCGCGTCTGCCGAGTTTCCACAACGACAGATCCATTCACGCTCTACAGGTCGAAGATCATCGAGGCGATATCGATCGCGGCCGGCGAGGATCATCACCTGCTGACAACCCCGGTGGCCGATGTGGTGGCCGATACGGGTCAAATCCCGGTCCTCGGAACGGTGACGTTCACATGAGCATCCTGACGTGCACCGCAGGTGCGAGCAGCTTTCGCTGCCCAACGAAATGGGAGATTTGGCGCCAGATCATTGCGCTGTTGCCCCGCGGGCGTGCATGGCAGACGCACGAACAGGTGGCGGAGTTTTATCCCGGCCACAGCTCGCAGGTCGGAACGTTCGAAGTCGGCGAAACCGGACTTGGATCAGAGCCGAACCTCGACCGGCTCACGGTGATGCAACAGTTCTGGGCTGCATATGCCGAGGTGCTGGAATATCTGCACCAGCGTGCGTGCCTGCTTATCGAGGAATTCTTCTGCCGAACGATCAACGAGACGGCAGAGGAGTGGCGCCGGGAATACGGATATCCGGACGCCTGCGACCCGTGGCACTCGCTGTGCGACAAAGTGAAGGCGCTGGGCGGGTCGACGTGCTCCTACCTTCAATCTCTCGCCGCGGATCGCGGCTGGGTTCTGTCGTGCTCTGAGTGCGACACGACCAACAATGGACCGCGCGCCGATTGCGCTCGCGCTGACTGCGCAAAAACCTGCGACTGCGCCATCAACACGATCTGGGTGACGATCCGCCTCGACCAGAGCACCGCCTACGTCAAGCCCAAGGTACGCGCCGCACGTGCTGACTGTGCGACGGCGGACACTGCCGTCGCAGGCCCATGCCCGCCTGGCGCTGAACCTCTGCAGTGCCTCATCGAGCGGTACAAGCCCGCCCACGTGAAAGCCATCTACATTTATGTTGGAGCTCCGGAATGAGCAACGAATTCGGCCCAGGCCACTACGACACGACCGGCGAGGTAGCGGACCGTCCGGTGCCGGTGGCGACTGGAAGGTCTGGAGACCGCTGGTTCGGCCCTTGCGACGCCAACGGCGACGGCGGAACGCAAATCAATGCGATGTGGCTCAACCTGCTCATCGCGGAAATGCGCAATGCCACCCGTAGCGCTGGCGCTGCCAATGGCGAACTCAATGAGAAGAAGATCGCCGAGGCCATGGCGAGATACGCGTCTGGCGGCGTCTTTTGCGTTTGCAGTGGGTCGAGCAACTCCTACACCCTTGCGGCTAGCGGTAACTTTGTCCCGCCGCAATCTCTTTTCCGCGGCATGACATTGCTTTGGCGTCCAAGCTCCATCAACACCGATGCGGCAACGGCCAATGCCTTCGAGACGGGCATCAAACCGGTCGTTCGAGAGGATGGAACGCCACTTCAACCAGGTGATCTTAGTGGCCGTTATGTTGTCACGATATACGACCCATCGATGAATGAGGGGTCAGGTGCCCACGTACTGCTGGAGTTTACACGAGGCGCGGCGGGTGCCCCTGCCTCCGGAAGCATTCTTGGGCTGAAAAAGTTTGTTGCTTCCGGCGAGTACAGCAAAACTCCCGGGACCAAGAAGCTGCTCATCTTTGTCACTGCTCCAGGTGGCGGAGGAGGCGGATCGACTGGTGAAACCGCGGGCGGCGGCGGCGCCGGCGAGACGGTGATTGACCTCATTGATGTCTCCGCCGTCACAGGGACAATTCCGATCACAATGGGAGCTCCTGGCGCAGGTGGCGTAAACACACTTGGTAGCGATGCCGGGCTTGCCCAGTTCGGAACTTACGCCAAAGCTAACGGCGGAAAAGGCGGCAACAAACATGGATTTTTCGGCGGTGGTGAATCGAACGGAACGGGCGGCATAGGCGGCAAAAACGGCGGCATCGGGTTGCTTTCTCTACCAGGTGGCAATGGCCATCCGGCCGGACCTATCGACGGCGGCGTAGGCGGCGCCTCCTTTTGGGGAGGCGGTGGACGCGCAGGGGACCACAACAATCTCGGTCCGGCAGGTGGAGCAGGCGAAGCACCTGGATCTGGCGGCGGCGGCGGCGATCGCGGGAATGGCGGTAACGGTGCAAATGGCCTCGTTCTAGTTATTGAATTTGCCTGATGATAGGGAGTTGAGCGATGAGCATTCTGCCTCTGACGGGCGAGTTTGCCACCGACACGCGACCGCCTCGCAGTACGTCCCCTCGCAAGCTATGGGCGCAGGATCCATCCGGGCCAGAGGCAAATAACGGCACGCGCATCGACGCTACCTTCATCAACGACTTCCTTGGGCTCCTGCGAGCACTCATTTCGAGCGCTGGAACTGAGGCGCAAGATGGCGACGATACTGCTCTCTACTCAGCAATCCTGGCCATCGCCAATGCCCGTGCTGCGGCCGCCCTTGACGCTGCGACGGATCTGATCAATGCCCTGAACGTTGCGTCCAAGGTCGACAAGGCCGGCGATGAGATGAGCGGTCCGCTCATCCTCTCCGGCGACGGCACGGACCCACTGCATCCTGTCAGCAAGCGTCAGCTCGACGCCGCTACGCACCGTCTTGACGGCAAGGAAAGCTGCCGGTCCCGTACGACCGGCAATGTAGATCTCTCCAGTGGTCTTGCTTCTGGAACGGTGCACGATGGCGTAACCGCGATTGCTGGTGATCGCGTCCTCGTCGCGGCCCAGACGGCTGCTGCAGAGAACGGCATCTATATCGTACCGGTTACCGGCGCGGCGTCGCGTGCCGTGGATATGGACGACTGGAGCGAAGTGCCCGGCGCTTTCGTGGCGGTCGAGGAGGGCACAACCTACGCCGACACGACATGGCTTTGCACTTCAAACCGCGGAGGAACGCTCGGCGCGTCATCGGTCGCATGGATACAGGCCACGAGCCCCGCAGCCGGTGTCGCATCGTTCGCTGGCCGAAACGGATCGGTCACGCCCGCGAACGACGACTATGCCGCGACGATGCTTCAGGCCATCGCGGCAAACTCGATCCTCGGCAACAATACTGGAGCAGCCGCGCGCCCGATCGTCCTGACGGCGGCACAGGTCAAGGCGCTGCTCGCGATCGCCGCGTCCGACGTGTCTGGGCTCGGAACCGCGGCCACGGTCAACACGGGAACCAGTGCCAACCAGATTCCTAAGCTCGATGGGTCCGGGCGGCTTCCAGCCGTCGATGGATCGCAGCTTACGAACCTGAATGCCGGCGGGCTCGTGTTGCTGAACTCCGGCGTGGTGTCGAGTGCTGCCGCCCTAGACATCGTTCTAAGTAGCTACAGTGGGTATAGGGGATATAAGTTCGTTTTGAGCGGCATACAGCCGGCGACCGACGACGTCAGCTTGATGGCGAGATTCTCCACGGACGGTGGGGCGACCTTCGACGCTGGGGCATCAAACTATGCCTATGCCGGTAGCAGCATCCACGTGAGCGGCACCAATGACACCTTCTCGTCGACGGGTGACACAAAGATTTTCCTAAACCGCGATTCTGGCGACAACCGGTGGGGCAATGACGCCCAGTACGCAGGCGCACTGATCATCGAGCTGCTGAACCCGTCAGCAACGGGGTTCTACTCGCACATCTTCTTCTCAGGTTGGCATTTCTCGACAGGAGCGCTGCACCGGTTCGATACAGGCGGTGGATACCGCGCCGCATCGCAGGACACGGACGCGATCCGCTTCCTATTTTCCAGCGGCAACATCGCTGCGATGAAGTGGGCCATCTACGGCTACAAGTAGGAGATCATCATGGCGCTCGACCTTACTGGTCTTCTCACTGAAGATCCTGGCGACCCTGAGAACTACAAGTTTGTCGTTGTCGGCGACGTCAATGGATGGCTGCCGATAAGCGATAGCGACGTTGCCGCGCGGGCGGCTGATTCAGCGCCGCGTCCCGCGACGATCGCGGATGTCATGATCGAGTGCGCGCGGCGGCTGTCGCTCGGGTTCAACTACGACTTCGGAGATGCCCGCGGCGTCCATCACATCGGCACGACCGATGCCGACATGCTCGGATGGCGCGAAGTCACCGACGCTTCCAATGCGCTCATTGCGCTTGGCCAGCCGAACGCCACGCTCCAAATCGTGACCGATACCGGCCCGGCAACCATCACCGCCATGGAGTTTCAGTCGGTTCTCGCGGCCGCGGCTCTCGCTCGACAGCCGATATGGGCCGCGAGCTTCGCGCTGCAGGCGATGAGCCCGATTCCGTCCGACTACGCGGCCGACAGCTACTGGCTGTAACCACATTCCATTGAGCATCCTAGGGGACTTCCATGGCCAAATCTGAGGCGCCAGAGCGGGCGAGGTGTGTCTGATGCTGCAGAAAGTCAACCACGTCGCATCATCGCACGTCATCGACTTCGTGAAGTCGTTCGAGAGCTTCGTGCCCTACGTCTACGACGACAAACGGGCGCCTGTGAAAGGCAAGTATGTTCCCTGGCAGCCCGGGCACGTCGTTCGCGGAACGCTGACGATCGGCTACGGCCACACCGATGACGCCAAGTACAAGCTGCCATTCAAGCTCGCCAACGCGCCGGCGGGCTTCCGTCTCACCGAGGAAGAGGCCGCGCACATTCTCGATGTCGATCTCGACGAGTGCGAGCAGCTCGTCAACGATCTCGTCATGGTGCCGATCACGCAGGGCCAATACGACGCCCTGCTATCGTTCACGTTCAACTGTGGCGGCGGCAACCTCAAGAAGCTGATCGAGCCGTTGAACAAGGGCGACTACACCGGCACGCGGCGCAAGTTCGATCTCTTCATCCGGTCGAAGGGCTCCGTCATGCGCGGCCTGCAGCGCCGCCGTGATGGCGAGCAGGCGCTTTGGGATGACGGCGATGCCTATCTGCCGACCGAGATCGTGCACCACACGGCAGAGGTCGACGCGCCGGGCACGATCAACGGCAAGCCGGCGACGGCTGCGGATTTGCGGCCGTATAGCCGCAAGCTGCAGGTTGCCGACAAAGGTAAGAAGGGTGCCGGGTTTCTCGGCGTCGGCACCCTCGGCGTGATGTTCACCAATGCGGTCAATCAGGCAAAGGGGGTGTCCGATGCGTTCGATCTTCTCTCGACTAATGCAACTCTTCTCGTTGTTCTCGGCATGGCGCTCGTGGGTATCGTCGTCTTCGCTCTCATCGAAGGATGGACCCTCGACGACTTCTTCGCCGGCAGATGGTTCCTCGGCGGCGCCGACGAGCCCGACGACCTCCCCGTCGACGACGACGCAGGCGGCGAGCACGTCGACGAGCCCGTCGCTGCTTAAGCAGGTCGCCAGCGCCATCGGACACAACTTCATCGTGCCGCTGGCGGTGCTTATCGTCGCCGTCTTCACGGTGCACTTCGTCGCCGTGTTCAAATACGAGTGGCAATGGACGCTGACGAAGTGGGGTTATCCCCTCTTTTGCGTCGGTGCCCTGTTCGCGCTCGTTTGGCTGAGGCACTGGACCGTGCGCAGCGGTCTGCTTCTGGTCGTGGTGCTGATGTTCACCGCGGGAACGGCTGGCTATGCCTATAAGCGCGGTCTTGAGGATAACGGCGGCCTCTATCAGCAGCGCGTCGATCTGCAGGCCGACGCCATCGTCAAGCTCAACACCGAACTGGCCTCGGCCAATGAAAAGATCGCCACGCTGGCGAATGAAGTAGCCGAGGCCAAGAAGGTGCCGTCGCAAAGCGAAAACTCCTCGATCGCGACGTCAGACGCGCGCAAGCCCGTGCGTGCCTACCGGTCGAAGCCTGCGCCATCGTTCTGGGACTTCCTGCCGTGACGTGGAAGCCGGTGCTCGCGCTGATATCGATCGCGGCCGTGGTGCTGGCTTTGCTCGCCTACCACTGGTGGGCGCTGGCAGAGGCCAGGGCAGGACGGGATGCATGGTGGCGCGGGGAAATCGCCCGCAATAGCGCTGCCGTGCAGGACGAGGTGGCAAAGAAGGGCGAGGAGGTGCTGCTCAACGATGCGGCGCTGATCGCCGCGCTGGGGGACGAAAGTGCAAAACGCAAAAAGGCCGAGGCCACGCTCGCGGACGAGCAGTCGAGGAAGCGCCGCGACGGTGGCGACTGTCCTCGCATCCCTGCTCAGTGCCTGCGCTAACGACAACATCGTCGTCAAACCTGTGGCGCTGCCAAGGGTGGCTCCGCAGCTCACCGAGAAGATCCGCGCGCCGTTGTGCGAGCTCGCACCGCGGCCCGACTACTCGGTGGAAGAAATCAAGGCATCCATGGATTGCTGGCGCGCCTCGTTCGGAGACGCGGCAAGACGGCACGAGAGTTTGAGTTCCGCTGTGCGCGTGAGGGAAAGAGCCGCCGCGTCGATCGGGAAACCAGGCTGACGAGCGGCATGATGGCAATCGAACCGAGGGGAAGCCATGCGCGATGCGCTACAGCGACGAACACCTCTACGAGCGCCCGAGCCGGAATGGACATCCAAGCTGGCCGCAGCTCTTAGAGGCACTGGACCGGTGGGGGATGAGGATTCACGAGCGGATCGATACAACCCAGGAGAACTTGCGGAGCGAGATTACCGACGTCCGCGACCTGGTGAGCGACGAGATCAGGGACGTTCGGGAGCGAGTGATCGGGATCGAGGCGCAAATGGAGTCGGCACCCGCGGAGCGGCGCCCGAGCGGACTGCTCGGCCGGCTGAAGGACTGGTCCGAATTGATCGCCCCGCTGCGCGAACTCCTGATGATGCTGGCCCTGCTCGGGACCGGTATCGCGGCGCTGGCACAGTCACCGTCAGCACGGGAGGCTCTAGCGGACATCGCGGCGCATCTGGAACGCCAGGCAGCAGAGTAATGCTCCGCCGCTCGCTTTGGTGCCTCGCGTTGGGGTGCGGGATGCTCGGCCTCGCCGCCGTGCTCGCCGACCTCGCGCGTACCATCTTCGCTTAGAACCAGACCTCGAGCGGCATCGATGTCCCTCCCCCGTCCCTCATTGCGCTCGAGCAGCCCCGCCGTCGGCCTTCCCCCGGGCCGGTGGCGGGGCGCTTTTCGCGTTTTCAGCCCGTGAGCTTGAAGGGAATGCGGTCGCGTCCGCGATATCGATGGTAGCGGGAGCCCGAGTCCGCCGATATCGCGGCGCTGTTCTCCTGCTGTTCGAGCATAACCGCCAGATTGCCGCTTATCTGCAACCGTACGGGCCCGCCGTCGTCGGTCGGCGTGGCCGTAATGCTGTCGATCAGCTTCCGAACCAGCGCAATCGCCTCCTGGGCCGCCTCATCGCCGCGGCTCAGAGCCTCCGTAATGCTCGCCACCTGTTCCGCATAGCGCTTGGCGGCCGTAGGATGAAGGCTAAGCACGTTGTCGTCGATCGCGGCGGGGGTAGCAGCCAAAAGCGCTTCCCGCTCTGTTTCGAGCGCGGCAAGGCGCTGGGTGAGCGTCCTCGATGGCTCCCCGTCCTCGATCGCCCGCACCAGCCGTTCAATCTTGCCGTCTATCGCCGCCAGATCCTTGGCGTACCGTCGTGCCGCCTTGGCCCGTTCCTGGGCCAGCTTGCTCCGCTCCAGCCGGTACGCCTCGACCGACGCTTCGACGATC
>JABLTH010045944.1_pt1 | contig 27412 bp, 30 predicted proteins | sample 7875711 | NCBI WGS metagenome assembly JABLTH01 (sample SAMN14941262, study PRJNA633318) | bioreactor metagenome | isolation source: bioreactor | place: China | collected 2019-03-05 | reverse complement strand
GGTGCCCACGTTCTCCGCCAGCCAGATGAACAGCGCCACCAGCACGAAGCCCAGCAGCAGCGGCATCCGCCGGTGCAGGCGGCGGATCCGGAAGTGCACCCAGGTCGGCCCGAACAGCCACGCCAGCGCGGCAAACAGAAGCCAACGGGCATCCGGCAGGAAGTGGTGGCTGAAGAAGTTCACGTAGATCGCCACCGCCAGCGCCACCGTGGCGCCAAACGGAGGGTGCCGGGTGAAGCGGAAATCGAACAGCCGCCAGGCGCGGGCGATGTAGCTGCCCACCGAGGCGTACATGAAGCCGGTGAACAGCGGCACCCCGCCCAGATGCAGCAGCGACGGTCCGGGATAGCTCCACGAGCCGACCGCGGTCTTGAACAGCTCCATCGCCGTGCCGACCACGTGGAACAGCACGATCACCCGGGCCTCCTCGCGGCTCTCCAGCCCGCTGGCCAACAGGCCGAGCTGGATCGCCCCGGCCGTGAGGGTCAGGAAGTCGTAACGCGACAGCGCCGCATGATCCGGATACCAGCGCCAGCTGGCCACCAGCAGGCCCACCATCAGCCCGCCGAACAGGCAGGCCGAGGCCTGCTTCAGTCCGAAGCACAGCAGCTCGTAGCCGAAGGTCGCGGCCCGGCTGAGCCCGGCCGCGCGCCGTGCGAGCCCCTCATCCAGCCGCCGCCAGCTCCAGGCATGCCGTGCCTGACGCCGGTTTGCCTCCATCTTGCGAACCATCGTCGCTGATCCACGGGAAAAACCGGAGCTTCCCGGTCGACGGGGTGTTCCCCGGGCCCCTGCCATGGCAGTGCAAGGGCCGATCGGCGATAATCGGAGGCCTTTTCCCCTTTGATCCTCACTTGCCGGGCCGCGCGCGAACGCGGCTTGCGGACCGCCTTTCGGGAGCCAGCATGCAGTACATCTACACCATGAACGGGGTGAGCAAGATCGTTCCCCCGAAGCGCCAGATCATCAAGGACATCTCGCTCAGCTTCTTCCCCGGCGCCAAGATCGGCCTGCTGGGCCTGAACGGCGCGGGCAAGTCGACGGTGCTCCGGATCATGGCCGGCGTGGACAAGGACTTCCAGGGCGAGGCCCGTCCGCAGCCGGGCATCAAGGTCGGCTACCTGGCGCAGGAGCCGGAACTGGATCCGGACAAGACCGTGCGCGAAGCGGTCGAGGAAGGCGTGTCCGAGGTGCTGGACGCGCAGAAGCGGCTGGAAGAGGTGTACGCCGCCTACGCCGAGGAAGGCGCCGACTTCGACGCACTGGCCAAGGAACAGGAGAAGCTGGAAGGCATCCTGGCCGCCAACGACGCGCACGCACTGGAGCGCCAGCTCGAAGTGGCCGCCGACGCGCTGCGCCTGCCGCCCTGGGATGCCAAGATCGGGCCGTTGTCCGGCGGCGAGAAGCGCCGCGTGGCGCTGTGCCGCCTGCTGCTTTCCAAGCCGGACATGCTGCTGCTGGACGAGCCGACCAACCACCTGGACGCCGAGTCGGTGGACTGGCTGGAGCAGTTCCTGCAGAACTACCCCGGCACCGTGGTGGCCGTGACCCACGACCGCTACTTCCTCGACAACGCCGCCGAATGGATCCTCGAACTGGACCGCGGCCGCGGCATCCCGTGGAAGGGCAACTACACCGAGTGGCTGGTGCAGAAGGACGAGCGCCTGAAGCAGGAAGCCCAGCAGGAGAAGTCGCGCCAGAAGGCGATCGCCAAGGAGCTGGAGTGGGTGCGCTCGGCCGCCAAGGGCCGCCAGTCCAAGGGCAAGGCACGCCTGAACCGCTTCGAGGAGCTGAACTCGGTCGAGTACCAGCGCCGCAACGAGACCAACGAGATCTTCATCCCGCCGGGCGAGCGCCTGGGTCAGGAAGTGATCGAGTTCAAGAACGTCACCAAGTCGTTCGGCGACCGCGTGCTGATCGAGGACCTCTCGTTCAAGATCCCGCCGGGCGCCATCGTCGGCGTGATCGGCCCGAACGGCGCGGGCAAGTCCACGCTGATGAAGATGATCATGGGCAAGGAGCAGCCGGATAGCGGGGAGGTGAAGCTCGGCCACACGGTCAAGCTGGCCTACGTCGACCAGTCGCGCGACGCGCTCGATGCGAAGAACAACGTGTGGCAGGAAGTCTCCGGCGGTTCGGACATCCTCACCATCGGCAACTTCGAGATCCAGTCGCGCGCCTATATCGGCCGCTTCAACTTCAAGGGCACCGACCAGCAGAAGATCGTCGGCAACCTGTCCGGCGGCGAGCGCGGCCGCCTGCACATGGCCAAGACCCTGCTGCAGGGCGGCAACGTGCTGCTGCTCGACGAGCCGTCCAACGACCTGGACGTGGAAACCCTGCGCGCGCTGGAAGACGCGCTGCTGGAGTTCCCCGGCTGCGCGGTGGTCATCTCGCATGACCGCTGGTTCCTGGACCGCATCGCCACCCACATCATCGCCTTCGAGGGCGACTCGCACGTGGAGTTCTTCCCCGGCAACTACAACGAGTACGAGGCCGACAAGAAGCGCCGCCTCGGCGACGATGCCGGCCCGCACCGCGTGAAGTACAAGAGGCTGGCCTGAGGCGATGAGCGACGCCAAGCCTCCCGTAGCGATCGATGCCGGTGACGCCCCCGTGCGCACCGGCTCGGGTTATCCCGCGCCGTTCGCGGCGCAGATGGGCGAACGGCTCAAGCGCAAGCTGGGTGATGTGTTCGGCCTGACCGCGTTCGGCGTCAACCTGGCCCGGCTCGGGCCGGGAGCACAGTCGGCGCTGCGCCACGCGCACCTACTCGAGGACGAGTTCGTCTACATCCTCGAAGGCACGCCGACCCTGCTCACCGACGCCGGCGAAACGTCGCTGCGTCCGGGCATGTGCGCCGGCTTCAAGGCCGGCAGCGGCGACGGCCATGCGCTGGTGAATCGCAGCGACGCCGACGTGGTGTACCTGGAGATCGGCGCGCGCTGCGCCGGCGAGTCCGTCGATTACCCGGACGTCGACCTGAAGGGCGTCACGCTCGACGGTCGCTGGACCTACCTGCACAAGGACGGCACGCCGTACTGACGGCCTGCCTGCCACCGAGGAACCCGCGATGCGCTTCATGCAGACCCTCGCCGACGCCTGGCAGCGCCACGACTCGCTGGTCTGCGTCGGCCTCGATCCCGAGCTGGGCAAGCTGCCGGCGCATCTGCAGGGGCGTCCTGACGCGGTGTTCGAGTTCTGCGCGGCGATCGTCGACGCCACCGCCGATCTCGCCTGCGCGTTCAAGCCGCAGATCGCCCACTTCGCCGCGCTGCGCGCCGAAGACGCGCTGGAACGGCTGATCGCCCACGTCCACACGAAGCATCCGGGCGTGCCGGTGATCCTCGACGCCAAGCGTGGCGACATCGGTTCGACCGCCCAGCATTACGTCACCGAGGCGTTCGAGCGCTTCGGCGCCGACGCGGTGACGCTGAACCCCTACATGGGTCGCGACTCGATCGCACCGTTCCTGGAGCGCGCCGACAAGGGCGTGATCCTGCTCTGCCGCACCTCCAACCCGGGCGGCGCGGATTTCCAGGCACTGGACTGCGGCGGCGAACCGCTCTACCTGCGCGTTGCCGAGACGGTCGCCCGCGACTGGAACGGCCACGGCAACTGCGCCCTGGTCTGCGGCGCCACCTGGCCGGAAGAGCTGGGCCGGGTCCGCGCGCGCGTCGGCGACATGCCGCTGCTGGTACCGGGCATCGGCGCCCAGGGCGGCGATGTCGCTGCCGTGCTCCAGCACGGCCTCACCGCCGATCGCACCGGCCTGATGATCAACTCCTCGCGCGGCATCCTTTATGCCGGCAGCGGCGAGGACTTCACCGAGGCCGCCCGTGCCGCGGCGGTCGAGCTGCGCGACGCGATCAATCGCCTTCGCCGCTGAGTCGTGCGGATTCGCGGCGTGCGCCGCGGATCGGCCCTTGATCCCAAAAGAGGAAGGCCGCGGCTTGCGCCGCGGCCTTCCTTGTTTCCGGGTTCGCCCGGCCGTCCTACTGCACGATCGGGTGTGCGATATCGCACTCGTTGGTGTCGTTCGACCAGGTGCTCTGCATGGCGTAGGTGCCGTTGGCCATCACCACGTCGGCCGACTTGCCCTGGCCGGACGAGATCCAGGCGCACTCGTCACCGTTCTCCTGGCCGTAGCTGCTGCTGCGCCGGTTCAGATTGGTCCAGCCGCCGGCCGGGTTCTGGTCGGTCACCGTCTCGGCGTACTCGTGGCCCTCGACGATCGAGAAGCCATCCAGCTTGCCGGTCGTGCCGCTGTTGACGAAGTTCTGTCCGCAGCTGGTGCCCATGTCGTACACGTAAGGCATGTTGGTGAACGCCACATCGCCCACCGGCGAGCTCACGCTCCAGTCGCCGTTCCAGTCGTGCCACGCGCAGAACTGGCCGTTGGAGGTGTTGAAGCCGTCCGGATGGGTGCCGGTCGGCGACAGGATCACGTACTGCACGTAGCGGTTGGACGCCGCCGTGGTGTTGCCGAAGTGATGGGCTGCCTTGATCGCCTCCTGTGCCAGCTGGGCGCCGGTCGCCGAAGACGGCGAGGCCGCCGAGTTGTCGTACCAGATGCCTGCCAGAGCACCGCCGGTCGGGTAGCCGATGTGCGGTGCCCCCGACGGACACGACGTTGCACCGGAGGAGACCAGCGGACCGTCGCAGTACTGGGTCATGGTGCCGGACCACAGCTCGCCGCCGGTGCCCAGGCCCTTGAACAGGTTCTGCAGATACGGCACGGCACCGACACTGTCGCCCGACAGCGTCATGTTGCCGTTGGCGTCGGTACCGGCCGTGCCCCACTGGCTGCCGTAGACGACCAGGTAGACCTTGGGCGTACCGCTGGTGACGCCGATGCCATCCACGCCACCGCCGTAGCCCAGCAGTTTCGACGACGTCGTGCGTGCGGTCCTGGCCGCATGCAATGCCGCCCAGGCGCGCATCTGGCTGTGCGCTTCGCGCGTCGCCACGACGCCGTGGCGGTACGAGTGACCGTAGGCCGGTGAATAGGGATTCATCCCGTCGCTCTGCGACGGAGCGGCGATGACACCACCGGAAAGGCCGAGCAACGCCGAGGCAGCCACGACACCGAGCCACCGACTGTTGAGTCTGGACATACATTCTCCCCGAATCGATTGAGTTGAAAGCGAACTGAGACCGTTCTGACGCGTAAGGCGTATTACGGGTACGCAGACAAACTCCGACGCGACAAAAAAACCATCGCGGCGCAGGCCGGGCATTCCTCCCCAGGAAAGCCGGGCGCTGGGAAGCTAGAGGGAGAACATGTATCGCGCAATCAGAATTTTTTCCTATGCATCAATCATCTACAGCGTGCGGAAAATGCTCGCTGACAAAAAATGCGTTGCCTGGCGACGACTTGTAAAATCATGCGCGCGCATGATCTTGCGGAAAGGCGAAAAGCGGGGTTTATCCTGCGCAAATCGCAATTGTTTGCGTTCGGCAAATGCGAAGGCGATCAAATTTTCGTCGCCGCGCCATCCCTCGGCGGTCGCATCGAAAATCCGCGGGGCCAGCCCCCGATCATCGGCGGCAGACACAAGCTGCCGCAGCCGCGGCACCCGGGCCGCGCGCCTCAGCGGGTGTGCACCCAATAGACATGAAGCCCGCGCGCGCGGTCCTCCTCGCGCCGCCCTTCCCGGCTGTCGACGACCGCACCCCAGGTCGACCGCAGCCCGCCGTGCTGGAACCGGTCCACCCGCACCTGTTCGCCCTTGGGAATGACGACCTGGCTCACCAGGACGAGCACGCCCGGCTGCTCGTGGACCACGCTGCCGGGCCGGCCGGCGCCCGCACCCCAGCCGACGTGGAGCTCGCACGGGACCGGATCGGATACGCCACGGTTGTCCAGGCTCCAGCCTTCGGTCTTGCTCAGCAGCGACTGGAGCTTGGGATCGCTCCAGTCGACCGTGTTGCCCGAAGGGCCCGATGGTGGCTTGCCGAAATGGTTCATGGTCGCAACGTTCTCTCCGCGGACGTCAAGATCGCGTCGCGACCTCGGGCGTTGAACCGGGTATGCAGGGAACGGGCCATGAGGCCAGCGTGGGCATCCGGTGGCCGGAAGCACCGGACGGCTCCAGGCGACAGCGCATCCGGACTGGTGCTGCACGTCTTCATGCCGGCCGTATCGACCGACCCACGGAAAACTTGAGCGTTTTCCCCGCGTCGCTAAAGCCAGCGCGCGCGCCACCAGCGTTCACATGGCTGTGTAAACAACCTCGCCAGGCCCCAGCCGAGCGCCAGGCTGCCTGCCAAGGCGGGCAGGTACCAGACCACGCCGCTGCGCGGATCCGCGCCGGCCAATCGCCCCAGACGCACCGTGGCGAACACCCCGAACATGTGGGAGAGGTAGATCTCGTAACTCAGGCGACCCCAGCGCTCCAGCCAATGCCAGCCCCATACGGCCGCCGGCGCGCGGGCCGATGCACTCATGCCAACCAGCAGCGCCACGGTCGCGGCCACCAGCAAGAGCATCACGCCATCGTGCAGCCATCGCCAGAACCACGGCATCGCCAGCATGACGCTGGCCAGCAGCATCGCGCCCGACCAGCGCATGAGACGCGCAACCACGGCCGGTGGTGGCCGGCCATGGACCCACAATGCACCGAGCACACCCATCGCGATCGAGGCCATGCCGGGCAGATAGGCCTTTTCCTTCCAGATCTCGTTGCCGGTAATCGACGCCAGCGACCACGGCAGCGACAGCGCCAGCAACAGCAGCAGCGGGACCAGTACACGTCGTCGACGCGTCACCAGGCAGGCCAGCGGAAAGCCGAGGTAGAACACTTCCTCGATCGACAGCGACCACAGCACGTCCCAGTTGCCCGGCAGGTAGCCGGTGCATCCCTCGTACCAGTTCAGGTACAGCCCGAGCGCGGAAGCGGTTGCTCCGCCGAGCGACTGCCCAGGCCGGTGGATCACGTAGTCCGACGCGCCCAGTCCATGCAGCAGGGCCAGTACCGCGACCAGCAGGAACAGCAGCGGCAGGATGCGCGAGGCGCGGCGCGCATAGAACGCCGGCAGGTCGATCCGCGCCAGGTCGCCCCAGCGGTCCAGGGCGTTGCCGGCAATCAGGAAGCCGCTGATCGCGAAGAACACGAACACCGCTTCGTAGCCGTTGTAGTTCAGCGCACGCAGCAGGCGGTCGGGCAGCCAGTCGGCCAGCACGGTTTGACGCAACGGGATGCGCAGGCCGATGTGGTGCAGCACCACCAGCACGATCGCCAGGCCGCGCAAGCGGTCGATGCCGTGGTGGCGCGTCCTGTTCGCGCTCATCGGTAGCGCCGCAATTCGCCCTCGTCCTTCAGGCTGAAGGGATTGAAGTGGGTGTCCTCGTCATAGGTGTCCACGCCTTCGTGACGCTTGAGGAACCCCACCACGGCATAGGTGAGCGGGGTGAACACCACCTCGACCGTCACCTTCATCAGCCAGTTGAAGGCGATCACCTTGGCGATGGTCTGGCCCTCCCAGATACCGATGAAGGCGATCGGATAGAACGTGAGGCTGTCCACACCCTGCCCGACCAGGGTCGAGCCGATGGTGCGCGTCCACAACCAGCGCCCGCGCGTGACCAGCTTCATCTTGGCCATCACGAAGGAGTTGGCGAAATCGCCGATCCAGTAAGCCAGCAGCGAGGCGGCGGCGATCCGCCAGGTTCCGCCGAACACCACCTCCAGGGCCGGCTGCAGCTGCGCGTTGAACGGCTCGGCCGGGCTGGCCGGCATGCGCAGGATCACCTGGGTCATGAAGGTAGCGAACAGCATGGCTCCGAAGCCGGCCCAGATCGCCCGGCGCGCGCGCGCGTAGCCGTATACCTCGGTCAGCACGTCGCCGAAGATGTAGCCGATCGGGAAAAACAGGTTGCCCGCACCGAAGGTCAGCGCACCCACCACCGGCAAGGCGACCGTGCAGACCTTCGCCGGTCCGATCAGGTTGGAGCACAGCAACACGGCGACCATGCCGCCGACCAGCAGGTCGTAGTAGCGGAAACCGCGCTGCGGCGCGGTTCGATCAGGAGAGTGCATGGTGATCCCCGGCGGACGAAGCGGGCAGCATACCCGCGCCCCGGTACGACGGCGCGCTACACCCGGATGCGGCGGATCAATCGATGATCTGCACGCCCTTCCAGAAGGCGACCCGCCCGGCAATGGCGCGAGCGGCGTCCTTCGGCGCCGGGTAGTACCACGCCGCCGCCGGATTTACCTGGCCGCCCACTACCACGTCGTAGTAGCTGGCCAGGCCTTTCCAGGGGCAGACCGAGTGTCGGTCGCTATCGCGGAAATACTCCCGCCGCAACGCGGCCGCCGGGAAGTAGTGGTTACCCTCGACCACGACGGTGTCGTCGCTTTCGGCGAGCACCGCTTCATGCCAGATCGCACGCATTTCAATCGTCCCCCAGGTCCTGTCCGGGAAACAGCACGTCGGTGAAGCCGAAGCGGCCGAAGTCGGTGATGCGCGAGGGATAGAGGCGGCCGATCAGGTGATCGCATTCATGCTGCACCACGCGGGCGTGGAAACCTTCCGCGCGACGATCGATCGGCTCGCCCTGCGGATCGACGCCCTGATAGCGGATCAGGCTGTGGCGGCTGACCACGCCGCGCATGCCAGGGACCGACAGGCAGCCCTCCCAGCCTTCCTCCATGTCCTGCGAGAGCGGCGTGATCATCGGGTTCAGCAGGATGGTGCGCGGCACCGCCGGCGCATCGGGATACCGTTCGGCGCGATCGAAGCCGAAGATCACCAGTTGCAGGTCGATACCGATCTGCGGCGCGGCCAGCCCGACGCCACCGGCCTCGTGCATGGTGTCGAACATGTCGGCGATCAGCGCATCCAGCTCGGCGCTGCCGATCATCGTGTCGGGGACGGGTGGCGCCACGCGCAGCAGGCGCTCGTCGCCCATCCTGAGGATCTCGCGGATCATCGTCGCTCCACTTGCTCGGCATCAGCCCTCAGGCATGCGGCCGGGCCGCCCGTCTTGCAAGGGCGCGCCCGCACCGAGTCAACCGCCGCCGAACACCTTGCGCAGCAGGTCGGTGGTGCGCGCCGCCGGGTTCTGCCGGATCGACTGCTCCTCGTTACCGATCTCGGTGAACAGACCATCCATGGTCTTGCGGGTGACGTAGTCGTCGAGGTCGAGCGAGCTGCCCTCCTTGCTGCCGGAACTGCCTCCCCCCAGCGCACCGAGCGATCCAAGGGCATTACCGAGCGCCCCGCCGCTGCTGCCGGACATGAAGGCCTTGTACTTCCTGGTCACGCCGACCTTGTCGGTCGCCTCGGCCACGATCGGCCGGATGCGCGCGGCCAGATCGTCGCCCGCCACGCGGCGGAAGAAGTCCGTGGCCGCGTGGTCGCCGCCGCTGAGGATGCCGCGGGCATCTTGCAGGGTCATCTTGCGGATCGCATTGCCGAAGATGTCGGCGACCTGCGGCACCGCCTTTTCCGCGGCGCGATTGAGGCTGAGCTCGAAGGCGTCCACCTTGGCGCCCTGACCCAGCTCGCGGGCGAGCTTGCCGGCCTGCTCCAGCTTGCCAGGCAGTGGAATGCGCACCTTGGCGTTGTTGGAGAAGCCGCCTTCGCGGCCGAGCGAATTGATCGCCTTGGTAGTGCCCTTGGCCAGCGCCTCCTTGAGGCCGGCGGCGATATCGCTGCCGGGCAGGTTACTGCCCTGCGCGTTGCCCTTCACCTGCGCCTTGGCCGCCTGCTTCGCCTTGTCGAGCAGATCCTTGAACTGGTTGTGGCCAGCGGCCGCCACGAGACCGGGGGCCAGGATGCATGCGGCGAAAGCCAGACCGATCCCGTGGCGACGAAAGACTTCACGCATGGGTTTCTCCCGCTTGACGTCGATGGGCGCAGTGTAATCCCGTGCACCCGGGCACATGCCAACCATGACAGCCATTCGACCAATGGCTAATGGGGCGAAGCCCTCCAAGGCATTGACCCCCCTCGTCCGGCGGCGGACCCTTGGGTATCTCCAGCGGAGGACCCCAGAATGAATGCCACTGCGTCATCTCCATCCAGTCCTGCCGGGAAGATCCTGTGGGCGGCGATCGCGATCGTCGGCGCCTTCTGCCTCGGCGTCGTTGCGCTGCGTCGGGGCGAATCCATCAACGCCATCTGGCTGGTCGCCGCCGCGATCTCGGTCTTCGTGATCGGTTACCGTTTCTACGGCACCTTCATCAACAACCGGGTGCTTCAGCTCGATCCCAGCCGCGCCACGCCCGCGGTGCTGCGCAACGACGGCCTGGACTACGTACCCACCGACAAGTGGGTGGTGTTCGGCCATCACTTCGCCGCGATCGCCGGCGCCGGCCCCCTGGTGGGCCCGGTGCTGGCGGCGCAGATGGGTTACCTGCCCGGCACGCTGTGGATCCTGTTCGGCGTGGTGTTCGCCGGCGCCGTACAGGACTTCATGATCCTCGGCCTGTCGATCCGTCGCGATGGTCGCTCGCTCGGCAACATGCTGCGCGACGAGCTGGGGCCGTTGCCCGGCATCGTGGCGATGTTCGGCGTGCTGGTGCTGATGATGATCGTGCTGGCGGTGCTGGCGCTGGTGGTGGTCAAGGCGCTCACGCACAGCCCGTGGGGCACGTTCACGGTGGCCTGCACGATCCCGATCGCACTGCTGATGGGCGCCTACCTGCGCTGGTTCCGGCCGGGCCGCATCCTCGAGGTCTCGCTGATCGGCCTGGTGCTGCTGCTCGGCTCGATCTGGCTGGGCAAGGCCGTATACGACTCGCCGGTGTGGGGCCCGATGTTCGACTTCGATGCCAAGCACCTGGCCTGGATGCTGATTGCCTACGGCTTCTGCGCCTCGGTGTTGCCGGTGTGGCTGCTGCTGGCGCCGCGCGATTACCTGTCGACCTTCCTCAAGATCGGCACCATCGCGCTGCTGGCGCTGGCGATCTTCCTCGCCGCGCCGATGCTGCAGCTGCCGGCGGTAACCCGGTACATCGACGGCACCGGCCCGGTGTTCGCCGGCAACCTGGTCCCGTTCCTGTTCATCACCATCGCCTGCGGCGCCGTGTCGGGCTGGCACTCGATCATCTCCTCCGGCACCACACCCAAGCTGCTGGCCAACGAGGGCCAGGCGCAGTTGGTCGGCTACGGCGGCATGCTGATGGAGGCCTTCGTGGCGATCATGGCCCTGGTGGCCGCGGCCTCGCTGCACCCTGGTGTGTACTTCGCGATGAACTCGCCCAGTGCACTGATCGGCACCACCGTCGAGCACGCTGCCACCACGATCAGCCAGTGGGGCTTCGTGGTCACGCCCGACCAGCTCACCCAGACCGCCAAGGACATCGGCGAGAATTCGATCCTCAGCCGCGCCGGTGGTGCACCCACGCTGGCGGTCGGCATGGCCCAACTGCTGCACGGGATCATTCCGGGCGAGGGCATGATGGGTTTCTGGTACCACTACGCGATCCTGTTCGAAGCGCTGTTCATCCTGACCACGGTGGACGCCGGCACGCGCGTCGGCCGCTTCATGATCCAGGAGATCGCAGGCCTCATCCACAAGCCGCTGCAGCAAACCGAGTCGTGGACCGGCAACCTGCTGGCCACTGCGATCTGCGTGGCCCTGTGGGGCTATTTCCTGTACCAGGGCGCGGTCGACCCGCTGGGCGGCATCAACACCTTGTGGCCGCTGTTCGGCATCGCCAACCAGATGCTGGCGGCGATCGCGCTGATGCTGTGCACGGTGGTAGTGGTCAAACTCAAGCGCCAGCGCTACATGTGGGCGCCGGGCATTCCGGCGATCTGGCTGGTGGTATGCACGCTGACCGCCGGCTGGGAGAAGCTCTCCGGCCCCATCAGCTTCACCGCGGCGGCGAACAAGTACGCCCAAGGCATCGCCGACGGCAAACTGATCGCCCCGGCCAAGAGCGTCGATGAGATGCATCGCATCGTCAGCAACAACCATGTCGACATGGTGCTCACCGGCCTGTTCATGGCGCTGGTGGTGGCGATGGTGCTGTTCGCGCTGCGCGCCATCGCCCGGGCGACGCAGATGGATCGGCCGACGGCGCACGAGGAACCCTATGTCGCCCTGAGCAGCGTGGCGCAATCATGATCGCCACGCATGCCGCTCCACACCGTGCCTTGCGCACCGCCGGTCGGGCGGTGTGGAAGTGGGCCGTGCAGACGGCACGGCTGTGCTGCGGCGTGCCCGACTACGACGTCTACGTTCGACATCTGAAACAGCATCACCCGGGGCGGAAGATCCCCAGCTACGAGGAGTTCTTCCGCGAGCGCCAGGCGGCCCGCTACAAGGGTACTGGCGGGCGTTGCTGTTGACCGCCGCCTGATATCCGCTCCCATCGGCCGCGCCGGAAACGGCGCGGCCTTTTTTCATCCGGCGGGCATGCAGCTTCCGACAGGTGGCATCTGCGCGGCCCGCCCGCGACAATGACGAGTCCCGCCCACCGCTCCCCATGTCCCGCCTCCCCGTTTCCCACCGCACCGACGACGACACGCCCGAGTCGAAGCACCGCTTCGGCCTGCGGCTGATCGCGACCTACAAGATCGTGCAGGCGCTGGCCCTGGTGCTGGCCGGGGCCGCCGCTTTTCAGTTGCATCGGCAACGCGCCATCGACGAGCTGCTGGACTGGCTCGAGCACCTGTCCATGGGCGACACCGGTGGCCTGCGCCAGCACTTGATCGACGCCATCACGCAACTCGGCCCCGGACGCTTCGTGGCGATCGGGGTGATCGCGCTGGCCTACGCCGCGCTGTTCATGACCGAGGGGATCGGGCTGTGGCTGCGCAAGCACTGGGCCGAGTGGTTCACGGTAATCGCCACCGGCTCGCTCATCCCGGTGGAACTGTACGAATTGTTCCACGAAGCGAGCTGGCTCAAATTCGGCGTGCTCGTCGGCAATGTGGTGATCGTGATCTACCTGGCCCGCATTGCCATGCAACCGCACCGACGGCGCGGCTGAGTTCAGCGCTGCGTACCTGCCCGCCATTCCTGCGCCAGCAGGCCGTAGAAGACGGTATCGGCTACCGCGCCGCCGACGATCCAGCGTTCGCGCAACAGCCCCTCCTGACGGAATCCGAGCCGCTCAAGACTGCGTCTGGAGGCCATGTTCGCCGGATCGACGTCAGCCTCCAGCCGATGCAGGCCCAGCGGGCCGAATGCCCAGCCCAGCCACTGCACGAGTGCCTCGTGCATCAGGCCACGACCCCACACCGACCGTGCCAACGCGTAGCCGATTTCCGCGCGGCGGTTGGGCTCGCTGCGGTTGAACAGCGATACCGTTCCGACCACCCGGTCCTCGTCGCACAGGGTCACCCCGAGACGGACCGCCGCGCCGGCCGCGTATGCCTCGCGGTCGGCGACCAGCATCCGCCAGGCCTCTTCCGGCCCGGACCAGGGTGACCCGCTCCAGTAGCGAACCACCTCCGGGTCGCCGAAGATCGACAGCAGGTCGTCGACATCCGTATCGGTCAGTGGACGAAGCGCGACCCGGCCAGGTACCGGGATGAATGCGGGAAATGGCGTCACTTCATCTCCTCAGCCGGCCGAGGCGGCCGGCGCGATCCGGCGCAGTGCATCGAGCAACGCCGGAAGGTGGGCCATGTCATCGAATACGTAGTGCGCGCCCGCCTCGACGAGCCGCTCCAGCGACAGGCCGCCCGCGTAGCCGAGCACGGTCATCCCCGCGGCGCGTCCGGCGGCGATGCCGGTAGGCGAGTCCTCCACCACCACGCAGTGCGCGGGCCGTGCACCGAAGGTCTTTGCCGCCAGCAGGTAGATGTCCGGCGCCGGCTTGCCATGTTCGACATCGTCGATGCCGAACCAGCGCCCATCGAAGCGTGGCAGCAGGCCGGTCACCTGCAGGGTAATCGCCATCTTCACCCGCAGGCCATTGGAAGCGATGGCGCATGGCAGATCGATCGCATCGAGCATCGGGCCCACGCCGGGCACCAGCGTGACCTGCTGTGCCAGGGCGGCACGACTGCGCTCCCCGTAGCGTGCCTCGAAGCCCGGCGGCAGCGGCCGCCCAAGCAGATCGGCGGCTATCGCCAGCGAGTCGGCGGTACTGCGGCCGACGCAGCGTCCGGACAGATCGTGATCGTCGACGTCGGCGCCGAGCTCGCGCAGCATGTCCGCGAACACACGGCCGGTGATGCCCTCGCTGTCGACCAGCACGCCATCGCAGTCAAAGATCACCAGATCGATGGGATGCGGCGATGGATTCATGGCAATGATGGCGTCATGGCGGAGGCGGCCATTGTTCCATGACGACCGCAAAAAAACGCCCGGCCAGCATGGCCGGGCGTTTCGTCGATGGTGGGCCGTCCGAGACTCGAACTCGGGACCAATAGATTAAAAGTCTACTGCTCTACCAACTGAGCTAACGGCCCGTAAGACGGACTCGCGTGCTGGCACGCAAGCCGCTCATTTTAAGCAGTGTGCGCTGGGCACACAAGCAAATCCCATCAGGCGTAGCGCGTTGGATCCGGCATGCCGGCGTCGCGAAACCCCTGCGCGCGCAGGCGGCAGGCATCGCAATGACCGCAGGCACGGCCCTGCGCGTCGGCCTGGTAGCAACTCACTGTTTCTGCGAAATCCACACCAAGCCGCTGGCCCTCCCGCGCGATGTCGGCCTTGCTCATGCGCATCAACGGCGCGTGCACGCGCAAGCCCTGCCCCTCCACGCCGGCCTTGGTCGCCACATTGGCGAGCTTCTCGAAGGCCTCGATGAAAGCCGGGCGGCAGTCGGGATAGCCGGAATAGTCAACCGCGTTCACGCCGCACCAGATGTCCCGGCTGCCGAGCACCTCGGCCCAGCCCAGTGCGATCGACAACATGATGGTGTTGCGCGCCGGCACGTAGGTCACCGGAATCCCGGAGCTCTCCTGATCCAGCGGTACGTCGATGTCGGCGGTCAGCGCCGAACCGCCGATGCTGCGCAGGTCGACGTGGACGGTCTTGTGCTCGACCGCACCGAGCATCCCCGCGACCCGCGCGGACGCCTCGAGTTCGGAACCGTGCCGCTGGCCGTAGGCCACGCTGAGCGCGTGCACCTGGTAACCCTGTTCGCGCGCGATAGCGACGGTGACGGCCGAATCCATGCCGCCGGAGACGAGCACGACGGCCCGGGGAAGCGCGTTGTCAGACATGTGTTGCCTTCCTGCAATCGACCGGTCACCGGTCGGGATGCGCCACCGGCAGCACAGGCCGGCGCGCGGTTGCTTCGACGACCGGGCTCAGTGACCCGGCGCGTCGTTCCAGAGCAGCTTGTGCAACTGGAGCTGGAAGCGTACCGGCAAGCGGTCGGCGATGATCCACTCGGCCAGCTCGCGCGGCTGCACCGCACCGTGCACCGGCGAGAACAGCACCATGCAGCGACGGTCGATGGCGTGCTCGGCGACCACGCCACGTGCCCACTCGTAGTCGGCACGACTGGCAATGACGATCTTCACCTGGTCGTGCGGCAGCAGATGGTCGAGGTTGGACCACAGGTTGCGCGCACTTTCGCCGGAGTCCGGTGCCTTCAGGTCCATCACCTTGTGCACGCGCGGATCGACCGCCGACACATCCAGCGCACCGGAGGTTTCCAGCGACACTTCATAGCCGGCGTCGCACAGTCGGGTAAGCAGCGTGATGCAGCGCTTCTGTGCCAGCGGCTCCCCGCCGGTCACGCAGACATGCGCGACGCCGTGACCGGCCACTTCGGCAAGCAGCTCATCGATGCTCCGCCAGCCGCCGCCGTGGAACGAATATTCGGTATCGCACCACACGCAGCGCAGCGGGCAGCCGGTCAGGCGCACGAAAACGGTGCGCCAGCCGATCGCATCGGCCTCGCCCTGGATCGAGTGGAATACCTCGGTGATGCGCAGCCGTTCCGCCGCCGCATCGACCGGGCGGACTTCAGTCACGCCCGCGTCGTTGTCGCTCACCGGGCTTGCCTCAGTTGGCCGACTGCGCGGACTGCAGCTGGATCCGGTTCAGGCGCTCCTGCGCCAAGCTGGCGGCCTTGCTGCCGGGGTATTTCTTCAGCACGTCCTGCAGCGTCGCCTTGGCAGCGTCGACCTGCTTGAGTTCGTACTGGGTGTAGCCGACCTTGAGCAACGCATCCGGTGCCTTCTCGCTCTGCGGGAACTGCGCCAGCAGACGCTTGAACGCCTCCAGCGCCACCGAATAGTTGGTGGTTACGTAATAGGACTCGCCCAGCCAGTACCAGGCATTCGGCGCCAGTGCGCTGTCCGGATGCTGCTGGATGAAGTCGCGGAACCCGCGCGACGCCGAGGCGTAATCGCCGCCACGCAGCGCGTTGAATGCCGCATCGTAGGCCGACTGCTCGTCGGCCGTGGCAGGCGCTGGCGCGGCGCCGGAGCCTGTCGTCGGCGCGCTGGCCGCATTGCCACCCGGAGCCGGCGTGGCGGGGGTGGCCGCCGCTGCGGAACCGGCCGCAGCCGGTGCGCCCTTGGCGCCCGCGGCAGCACCGCCTTCGAGGCGTCCGAGGCGGGAATCCAGATCCACGTACTGCGCCTTGCTCTTGTCGTCGAGCACCTGCAGCTGATGCTGCAACTCCTCGATCTGGCCTTGCTGCTGCTGCAGCTGCGATTGCAGTGCCTGCACCTGGTTGACCAGCCCGATACCACCCTTGTCCTGGTTCTGTGCCTGCTGCTCGAGCCGCGCGACACGCTCGGCGAGACTGAGGCGGGAATCCTGTGCGGACGCGGGACCAGCCAACAGCATGGCGGACGCGAACGCGCCCGCCATGCCCACGCTGGCTACGAGACGATGAGCCAGACGCGTCTTCATCACTTCGCCGTGTAGACGATCTCGACGCGACGGTTCTTGCTCCAGCAGTCCTCGTTGTGCTCGCGGCACACCGGCTTTTCCTTGCCGTAGGAGATCACTTCGATCTGGCTGGCCGAACCGCCGGCCGCCTGCAGCGCGTCGGACACGGCATTGCCGCGGCGCTCGCCCAGGCCCAGGTTGTACTCGCGGGTGCCGCGCTCGTCGGTGTTGCCTTCCAGGCGCACGTGAGCTTCCGGGCGGTCCTGCAGGTACTTGGCGTGGCAGGCCATGATCTGCTGGAACTCCGGCTTGATCTCGCTCTTGTCGAAATCGAAGTACACGACGCGCTGACGCAGGCAGGCGTCGGTGTCGAGGTCGGCCGGGGTGTACTTGCCGTCGCTCGGCGCCGGCTGGGTCACGGGGGCGGGCTCCGGCTGCGGAGCGGGCTTGACTTCCTGCTTCTTCGAGCAGGCGGCCGCACCCACGCACAGCAGGGCGACCAGGGCAACGCGAACGGTCTTATTCATGGTGACGTTCCTTAGAAACGGGTTGTTTTCCGACAGTCAATGACGATTACGGTTACGGGACAGCATGCGCCGGTGGTCCGGCTGTTCTTTTGACTAGACGCAGAAGTCGAGCGGCGGATTGCCTCGCGCCCGACCCCGGATCGCCGTCGAACACCCGGCGACCCCAAAACCGAAAGGACGCCCTTGGACGTCCTTGCGGACCCACTCCGTGGGCTGCCGGCGCGGCGATGAGCTGCCGCGCCCGGTGAATCTCATCGCGACCGGAACGGGCCCCAGGCAGGTTCCCGCACGTCGCCGTCGGCCAACACGAGTCGCTGACGGACCATGCCGTCGGCCGACGTGGCGTAGAGGACACCGCGGGGACCTTCGGTCGCGGCATAGAGCAGCATGCTTGCATTCGGGGCAAAGCTGGGCGACTCGTCGATCGGGCCCGGCGACAGGAAGCGCACCTGTCCACCCAGACTATTGTCCATGACAGCAATACGATACACGTTCCCGTTGCCCTGCACCATGGCGATCCGCTTGCTGTCGTAGCTGATGTTCGCCTCGGCGTTGTACTGCCCCTGGAACGTCACGCGCTCGGGTGCACCGCCGGTCGCCGGCATCTTGTAGATCTGCGGTCGGCCGGAGCGGTCGGAGGTGAAGTAGATGGACTGGCCGTCCGGCGACCACTTCGGCTCGGTGTCGATCGCCAGGTTGTTGGTCAGCCGGGTTTCCTTGTGGGTGGCCAGGTCCAGCACGAAGATCTCGGGGTTGCCGACGTAGGAGAGCGACACCGCCAGCTTGGTCCCATCCGGCGACCAGGCCGGCGCACCGTTGATGCCCTTGCGATGCGCCTCCACCAGCTGGCGGGCCCCTGTGGTGATGTCCTGCACATAGATGTTGGAGTTGCCGCTCTCGAACGAGACGTAGGCGATCTTCCTGCCGTCCGGCGACCAGGCGGGGGACAGCAGCGACTCGCGCGAACGTGCGACGACCTGCGGGTTGTAGCCGTCCGAGTCGGCCACGATCAGCGAGTAGGTGGTGTGGTTGCCCAGCCCGACCGCAGTGATGTAGGCAATACGGGTCCAGAACGCGCCACGCACGCCGGTGATCTTTTCGTAGATCTGGTCGGCGATCTGGTGGGCGATACCTCGCAGGTCGCCGACCGGGGCAGTCATCGACTGCGACAGCAGGCTCTGCTGCTTGTTCACGTCCCACAGCTCGTAGTCGACCTTGACCAGGCCGCTGCCGGCGTCGCTGATGTGACCGACCGTGATGTAGTCCTGCTTGAGCAGCTTCCAGGTAGCGAAATGAATGTCCGCCCCCTTGGAGGGGAACTCGACGATCTCGCTCTTGGCCAGCGCGCGGAACTTGCCCGAGCGGTTGAAATCGTTGCGCATCACCTCGGCGATGTCGGTCGGCAGCGGCGTACCGCCATCCTGGGCGAACGGCACCACGGCGATCGGGGTGGCCGTCTTGACGCCACCGACGATATCGACATTGAGGGATTGGGCGGAAGCCTGGGGCCCGACCAGGGTCGCAAGAACCAGCGCAGCGAGGGCGAAAAGCAGGTTGTGTTTACGCATGAGCCTCATCATTGCGGCCTGAAAGTGAAGGTGAGATCACGCTGGAACACGCTCTCGAATCCCTTGTAGGGCAAGGGTTGCGCGCGCAGTACCGCATTTTCCACCGAGCGGCGTCCGGCATCGTCGTAAGGGCAGCTGCTGTCGACCTTGGCGCTCATGACGTCGCCGCCGGGCAGTTGGGTGATATGAACGACACACGGAGCGCTCGGCATGTTATCCGGGCGCAGCCAGTTCTGCGTGACCGCGTTCTGAATCGCTGCTTGATACTTGGCCAGCAGGCTGTCGTCCTTGCCGTTGGTGCCGGTCTGCCGCTGGGGCGCCGCCGGCACGTCCGGCAGGCCGTCGTCCTTGGTGTTCTGCAGATCCTTGAGTTGCTGTTCCGCCTGGCGTTTGCGGTTGTCGGCCTGGCGCGTGGCTGCCGAGGCCTTGTCAAGCTTGGCGAACAACGCGTCGATCTTCTTCTTTTCCTCTTCCTTCTTCCTGGCCGCCTGGGCATCCAGCTCGGCCTGGCGCTGGCGCTGGCGCTCCTCCTGCTCCTTCTTGGCGTCGTCGGCTTTCTGCAACGCCTCGGCGACGATCTTCTCCTGGTCGACCACGTCCGGGTGTTCCGGCGGCGGCGGCAGCGTCTTGACCTGCGGCGCCTGCACCGTCGGGGTCGGCGGCGGGACGGCCGGCGGCGGCGGCACCGAATCGGGTACCGGGCGTGCCTTGGTCGGCTTGGGGGGCGGCGCCCCGGTCGGGCCGATCAGCACCGCCTCGATCGGCTGCCCGGGCAGCTCCAGCGGCTTGGCACAGGCGATCGGGTTCCAGCCGGCCGGCAGGTGCAGCAGCTCGAACCATGTCTCATAGGTCGAGCAGGGCAGGATCGCCAGGTAGAGGAACGCCAGGATGCCGAGGTGCAGCAGGGCCGCCAGCACCACGGCCAGGGGCGTGCGCTTACTTTCGTCCATCGGACGCGCTCGTCCCCTGCGGCGGCTGGCTCATCAGCCCAACCTTGGCCACGCCAGCCTGCTGCAGGTCGGCCAGCACCTGGTACACGCCGTCGTACTTGCCGTCACGGTCGCCGGCCACCAGCACGCTGACCTCCGGGTTCGCCTTGACGAAGGCACCGACCTTGGTTTTCAGGCCCTGCTCGTCGATCGGTTCCTTCTTCGCGTCGCCGAGGGTAAGGAACAGCTTGCCGTCGGCACCGACGGAGATGATGACCGGGTCCTTCTTGTCCTTCAGCGAGCGGGCGTTGGCCTGCGGCAGGTTCACGTCGACGTTCGCGTTGAGCATCGGCGTGGTGACCATGAAGATGATCAACAGCACCAGCATCACGTCGATGTAGGGAACGACGTTGATCTCGGACTTGAGCTTGTGCCGCTTGCGGTGGGTAGGACGCATGGCTGGCGCCCCCTCAGCGGACGTCGTCGGACTGGATCTGGCGCTGCAGGACCGAGGAGAACTCCTCCTGGAACACCTCGTAGCGCGAGGCGATGCGCTCGACCCGGTTGGCGTAGCGGTTGTACGCCCACACCGCCGGGATCGCCGCGAACAGGCCCATCGCAGTGGCGATCAGTGCCTCGGAAATATGCGGCGCGACGGCGGCGATGGTCACGTCCTTCATCTCGCCCAGGCCCTGGAACGCGCCCATGATGCCCCACACGGTGCCGAACAGGCCGACGTAAGGGGCGATCGAGCCAACGTTGGCAAGGAACTCCAGGTTGCGCTCGAGCAGGCCGATCTCGCGGGTGCCGGCCACGCGCATCGCGCGCTCGGTCCCCTCCATCACCACGCGCATGTCGTGGGTCTTGCGCTGGCGCTGGCGGGCAAACTCGCGGAAGCCGGACTCGAAGATGGTCTCCATGCCGCCATTGTCGGCGCCACGCCCGCTCACCTCGCGGAACAGGCCGGCCAGGTCGCCACCGGACCAGAAGCGCTCCTCGAACTCCTCGGCGCTCTCGGTCGCGGCCTTCATCTGCGTGTACTTGCGGATGATGATCACCCAAGACATGAAGGAGAACGCCAGCAGCACCAGCATGACGAACTTGACCGGCCAGCTCGCATCGGCGACCAGCGTGAAAATGTTCAGTCCACCGTTCATGGCTTGGGGAGCTCTCCGCAGGGACTTGGGGATCTAGGGGGTCAGGCCGGGAATGGCGTCGTCCGGTATCCGTACCGGCACCATGCGCTCGACATCGACGCAGGCGACGCGTACCTCGGCCTCGATCAAGCGGGTCCCGTCGTGACGCCGGACGACCTGACCGAACAGGATACTGGCTGCGCGGCGCTCTTTGACTTCGACCGTCACGAGCAATTCATCATCCAGCAGGGCAGCCTTGAGGAAATCCAGCTTCATCGAGCGGACCAGGAAGGCCAGCCCGGTGCGAGCCTTGAATTCGGACTGGGCCACGCCGAGGCTGCGCAGCCACTCGCTGCGGGCGCGTTCCATGAAGCGCAGGTAGCTGGCGTGGTAGACCACGCCGCCGGCGTCGGTGTCTTCCCAGTAGACACGGACCGGCCATTGAAAGGGGGGCATCGTCGAACTCTCTTGCGAAGGGGAGGCCGGACGCCGCACCGGGTCAGCGCTCGTCCGGTTCAGGAGAAAACAGGTCCGGCGCCAGCGCCTGCCTCGGCGGCGGGGCCAGACCGAGATGGCGCCAGCCCTTGGCGCTGACCATGCGGCCGCGGGCCGTACGCACCAGATAGCCCTGCTGGATCAGGTAAGGCTCGACCACGTCCTCGAGGGTGCCGCGGTCCTCGCTCAACGCCGCCGCCAGCGATTCCACGCCGACCGGGCCACCGTCGAAGTTCTCGATGATCAGCGCCAGCAGGCGACGGTCGAGCTCGTCGAACCCCTGCGGATCGACCTTGAGCATGCCCAGCGCGGCCTGCGCCGCCTCGCGGGTGATCGCTCCGCCGGCACGCACCTCGGCGTAGTCGCGTACCCGTCGCAGCAGGCGGTTGGCGATGCGCGGGGTGCCGCGCGAACGGCGGGCGATCTCCTGCGCGCCCTCCGGCTCGCAGGGGATGCCCAGGATCCGGGCCGCGCGGCGGACGATATCGGTCAGCTCGTCGGCCGTATAGAACTCCAGACGCTGCACGATGCCGAAGCGGTCGCGCAGCGGCGCGGTGAGCATGCCGGCGCGCGTGGTGGCGCCGATCAGCGTGAACGGTGGCAGGTCCAGCTTGATCGAGCGGGCGGCCGGACCCTCGCCGATCATGATGTCGATCTGGAAGTCCTCCATCGCCGGATAGAGCACCTCCTCGACCACCGGCGACAGGCGATGGATCTCGTCGACGAACAGCACGTCGTGCGGCTCGAGGTTGGTCAGCAGCGCGGCCAGGTCGCCGGCGCGCTCGAGCACCGGACCGGAGGTGGTGCGTACGCTGACCCCCAGCTCGTTGGCGATGACATGGCTGAGGGTGGTCTTGCCGAGCCCGGGCGGACCGAAGATCAGCACGTGGTCGAGCGCGCCGCCCCGCTTCTTGGCCGCCTCGATGTAGATCGACAACTGCTCGCGCACCGGCGCCTGGCCGAGGTACTCGGCCAGGCGCTTCGGGCGGATGGACGCCTCCAGCGCCTCGTCGTCAAGCTGGGCGGCGGCGGTCACGATGCGATCGGTCATGCCGGCATTATGGCAGGCCGCAGCTCACCTGTAGGAGCGCACCCTGTGCGCGACGGCCTTCGCCCGAGACCGCATCCGGCGCCGGAGCGCACAGGGTGCGCTCCTACCCCGCGATCGTGCCGGCCCGCTCCGGCCGCTCAGATCTCGACCTGCGCGCCCAGCTCGATCAGGCGGTTGCCGGGAATCTGGAAGAACGCCGTGGCCGGCAGCGCATTGCGCGCCATGAAGGCGAACAGCTTGTCCCGCCATAGCGCCATGCCGGGCCGACGCGCACCCGCCACGATGCTCTCGCGCGACAGGAAGAACGTGGTGTCCATCAGGTCGAACGGCAGGCCACTGCGCGCGCATTGCCCCAGCGCCAGCGGGATGTTCGGATCCTCGGCAAAGCCGAAGCGCAGCGTGAGCAGGTAGAAGCCGCCACCGAGCTCCTCGAGCCGGATCCGCTCATCGGACTCGGCCACCGGTGTCTCCAGCGTCTCCACCGTCAACAGCACATTACGCTCGTGCAGCACCTTGTTGTGCTTGAGGTTGTGCAGCAAGGCGTGCGGCACGGCGTCCTGGTTGGCGGTGAGGAACACCGCGGTACCGGGCACACGCAGCGGCGGATGCTCGGTGATGTTGGCGATGAACGGTCGCAGCGCCAGGCCGCTCTGCTTGATCTCCCGCACGACCAGGTCGCGACCGCGGCGCCCGGTGGTCATCAGCACGAACATCACCAGGCCGAGCACCAGCGGGAACCAGCCACCCTGCAGGATCTTCAGCGTGTTGGCACCGAAATAGCTCAGGTCGACCGACAACAGCGCGATCGCCGCCACGATCACCAGCGCCCGGTTCCAGTGCCACATGCGACGGGCGACGATCATCACCAGCACGGTATCGATCGCCATGGTGCCGGTCACCGCGATGCCGTAGGCACCGGCCAGCGCGTTGGACGAGCCGAAACTGACCACCGTGGCGATCACCGCCACCATCAGCGCCCGGTTCACCCACGGCAGGAAGATCTGCCCGATCGCTTTGCGTGAGGTGTGCACCACCTGCATGCGCGGCACGAAGCCGAGCTGGATCGCCTGCCGGGTCACCGTGAACGCGCCGGAAATCACCGCCTGCGAGGCGATCACCGTCGACGCCGTGGCCAGCCCGATCATCGGGTAGAGCGCCCAGCCCGGCACCGAGTGATAGAACGGGTTGTCGATGGCAGCCGGCTCGATCAGCAGCAGGCCGCCCTGCCCGTAGTAGTTGAGCAGCAGCGCCGGCATCACGAAGAAGAACCAGGCCGCACGTATCGGGAAGCGGCCAAAGTGGCCCATGTCCGTGTACAGCGCCTCTGCGCCGGTCACGCACAGCACCACCGAGCCAAGGGCGAGCGCGGAGGCCATGCCGTGGGTCATGAAGAACTGCACGGCGTACCAGGGGTTGAGCGCGTACAGCACGCCGGGCGCCTTGAGGATGTTCCACACGCCGATGGTGCCCAGGCTGAGGAACCACAGCGCCATGATCGGGCCGAACACCGCACCAACCTTGGCCGTGCCGTGGCGCTGCATCCAGAACAGCCCCAGCAGCACCACCACCGTCACCGGTACCACCCAGTGCGCAAGTCCCGGCGCCGCGACCTCCAGACCCTCCACTGCCGAAAGCACGGAGATGGATGGCGTGATCACGCCATCGCCGAAGAACAGAGCCGCCCCGAGCAGGGCCATCAGCACCACCAGCTTGCGCATGCGCGAGGACTGACCCACCGCCCGCTGGGCCAGGGTCATCAGCGCCATGATCCCGCCCTCGCCCTTGTTGTCGGCACGCATCACCAGGCTGACGTACTTCAACGCCACCACGATGATCAGCGACCAGGTCACCAGCGAGAGGATGCCGAGCACCGTGGCCGGCCGCGGATGCAGGCCGTGCTCGGGAAGAAAGGTCTCGTGCATCGTGTACAGCGGGCTGGTGCCGATGTCGCCGAACACCACGCCGATGGCGCCGAGGATCAGCGCCGGAACGCTACCGTGCTGGCCACCTTCGGTCGATGTGTCCTGCTGCGAAGCTTGCGATGGCTGGCTCATGCGATTCCCCACCCGCCTAGCCGCCGAGGGCGGCACGCAGCGCCTTGCGGATGATGGCCTCGGCGCTGTCGCCGTCGGCGGCGACCTTCTGCACCAGCCGGGTGACTTCGACCGGCTTGTAGCCGAGCTGCTGCAGCGCGACCGTTGCCTCCCCGGCCGCATCCAGCGGCGCACCGGCAGCGGCCTGGCCGGGCAGCCTCACGTGCTCCAGCCCCCCCACGCGATCGCGCAATTCGACCACGATACGTTCCGCGGTCTTCTTTCCGATACCCGGGATCTTGGTCAGTGCGACCACGTCGCCGGCCTGCACCAGCCGCGCAAAGTCGCCCGTCGATACGCCGGAAAGCACGGCCAGCGCGATCTTCGCGCCGATACCGCTGACCTTCAGCAGGTTGCGGAACAGGGCGCGTTCGGACTCGTGCAGGAAACCGTAGAGCGCGACGCTGTCCTCCTTCACCGCATGATGGGTGAGCAGGACCACTTCCTTGCCGGTCGCCGGCAGGTCGAAAATCGTCGACAACGGCGCCTCGAGCTCGTAGCCCACGCCTCCGACGTCGACCAGCAGCCACGGCGGCTGTTTCGACACCAGGGTGCCACGCAGCCGACCGATCATCGGCCACGCCTCCAGGCCGTGCGAGGGATGCCGACACGGGCCAGGCTGGCGCGGGTATGCGCATGGGTCACGGCGATAGCCAGCGCGTCTGCGGCATCGGCCTGCAACGGCCCCTTGAGGCCAAGCAGGACACCGATCATGTGTTGTACCTGGGTCTTGTCGCCCCGGCCGCTGCCGACCACCGACTGCTTCACTTCGGTTGCTGCGTATTCGTGCACCACGATCCCCTGGCTGACCACCGCGCAGATCGCGGCGCCCCTCGCCTGCCCCAGCTTCAACGCCGAATCGGCATTGCGCGCCATGAACACGCGCTCGATCCCGCACTCGGACGGACGATGGGCGGCGATGATGTCACACAGCTCGTCAAAGATGCGTTTCAGGCGCAGCGGAAACGAAGCCTCGTTGCCCACCACCAAGGCGCCATGGAAGACATGCGACAGCTTCCCCTGGGCATCCACGTCGATGATCCCGACGCCGGTGCGCTGGCTGCCGGGATCGATGCCGAGGATGCGGGTCATGCGCTGCACGCGGTCACGCGGCCCGGAGGCCGGGGCCGGGTCAATCGGCCGCCTCGGCCGGCAGGATCGCGTTGTGGTAGACCTCGCTGACGTCGTCCAGCGCGTTCAGCCGTTCGAGCAGGTCCTGCATGGTCTCCTGCGCATCGGCGGGCACGGCGACGCGGTTGTTCGGGCGCATGCCGACGCCGGCATGGTCGGACTCCAGCCCAGCGGCGAGCAGCGCCTGCTGCACGGATTCGAAGTTCTCCGGCGCGCAGATCACCGTGCTTTCCCCGTGCTCGTTCACGACATCGTCGGCACCAGCCTCCAATGCCGCTTCGAGCACCTTCTCCTCGGCGGCCTCGTCGCCGCCGGTGGCAAACACGATCTCGCCGCAGCGAGTGAACTGGAACGCCACCGAGCCGCTGGTGCCGAGATTGCCGCCATGGCGGGTCAACGCATGGCGCACGTCGGCCACGGTACGGGTGGGGTTGTCGGTGAAGCACTCGATGATCAGCGCCACGCCGGCCGGGCCATAGCCCTCGTAGCGCAGCTCCTCCATCGCGGCGCCGCCGTCGGCCCCCGAGCCGCGCTTGATCGCGCGCTCGATGGTGTCCTTGGGCATGTTGGCCGACAACGCCTTGTCCACGGCGGCCCGCAGCCGCGGATTGCCGGCCGGATCGGCGACGCCGGCGCGGGTGGCGACGGTGATCTCGCGGATCAGCTTGGTGAACACCTTCGCGCGCTTGGCGTCTTCGGCATTCTTGCGACCTTCGATGGACGGGCCTCTACCCATGGCGTTGCGCAACCTGGCTGTGGACAAGCGCCGAATTTTACTCCATCCCGCCGCAGGCAACGAACCGGGTGCCAGCCCGGCTCAGCCAGCCCGTTCAACCGGTGCGGCAGTTGCGGCAAAACGCCCCTCCCGCAGAAAGCATGCGGTCAACCGCGCCACATCGGCGGAAAACAGCAGACCGGTGTGATTGGTGTCCACCACGCAATGGTCCGCCAGGCCGGCCAGGCGGGTTTCGGCCACGGCGACCGTGCCGTCGTGGTCGCCTTCGATGTGGGTGAGCACGGACCCCAGCCCGATCGGCGAACGGCCGGCGATCACACCCACCTCGCGCTGGCCGTCCCAGCACTCGAAACCCTTCTCCAGCAGGTCGCGATTGTGCCCGAGCAGGACTTCGCCGCCGCGCCCGAAACGCGAGAACTCGCGGGCGGCCGCGCTGCCGCGCAGGGGCGAGCCGAGGCACACCACGCGACCGGTGGGCAGATTGTCCGCCTTATGGCAGGCCTTCAGCGCGAGAAGTCCGCCCAGGCTGTGCCCGACCAGATGGACCGGCCCGCCAACCTCGCCGAGGTCGCGCATGCGCCCTTGCAGGCGCTCCAGAATCCGCTCCTGGGTCGCCGCCACGCTGAGGTAGTCGAAGCGATGGACGCGGAAGCCCGCCTCCATCATCCGCCGGTGCAGCATGACCAGCGCGAAGCCGCGCATCCACAGGCCGTGCAGCAGGACGACGTGTTCGAGCATGAGCACCGGGGGCCGGGTGGTAGACGGAGTTGCCAAGGACGTGGGCCCGTGCATTGTGCCAGCCCCGTCCCCGGCAGTTCGCCAAAGCGCTCCCGCTTCAGGCAGAAGGATCGACCGCCGTGCGCACGTGCAGTTCCTTCAGCTGCGCCTCGCCCACCGGCGAGGGCGCGTCGGTCATCAGGTCCTGCGCGCTGGTGGTCTTGGGGAAGGCGATCACGTCGCGGATCGACTCGGTGCCGG
>JABLTH010007670.1_pt1 | contig 27418 bp, 23 predicted proteins | sample 7875711 | NCBI WGS metagenome assembly JABLTH01 (sample SAMN14941262, study PRJNA633318) | bioreactor metagenome | isolation source: bioreactor | place: China | collected 2019-03-05 | reverse complement strand
TTGAAAGACCGCGATTATAGCAGTTGTATCAGGGCACGACAACAACCCTTTGTGACCTTTTTTACTACGCATTTTCTTGAATTGTGGCTGTTAGGGTTTTCAGGGATTTAATTTTGGGAGTATGCTAAACCGTATAAATCAATTAAAACTCGGGGATGCGATGAGTGAGGCTGTCAGCAATCACAGCGGGGTCTTGCATTTGGGCATGGTTTTTGCCGATGCTTTGCGGATGCGGGATGCGTATACGCGCTTGCATAGCGACCGTGTAATGGCGCTTTCTCATGGGATCGGGCTGGATATTGGTTTAACTCGCCAGGAGCTGGATGCTTTAGAGTTAGGTGCTTGTTTGCATGACATAGGCAAGATTGTGGTGCCGGATGCCGTATTAATGAAACCTAGCAAGCTCAATGATGAGGAGTTTGCCATCATGCAAACACATCCGTCGGTGGGGGCGAATTTGATTGAGGTCTATGAGCATGAGGATGCTAAGCGGATTGCGGACATCGTGCGTTATCATCATGAGTGGTTTGATGGCAGTGGCTATCCTGGCCATTTGGTTGGCGAAGCGATCCCGTTGTTGTCACGCATTGTGACGGTGGTGGATAACTATGATGCGATGGCGGTGCGGCGCGTGTATCAGGAGGCGCGGCCACACGATGAAATTTTGCGCATTATGGAGAGTGAGTCTGGCAGCAAGCTGGATCCCGAGTTGTTCCAGCGGTTTGTTAAGGTGATTCATGATCCACGCTATGCCGAGTTCAAGGCGTCGTGAGGCATAAAAAAGGCTGGAAATCTCCAGCCTTGGATTTTCTAGCTTGATACGTGGTTAGACGTTGAATCTGAAGTGCATGACGTCGCCGTCTTGCACAATGTACTCTTTGCCTTCGAGGCGCATTTTACCTGCTTCTTGCGCGCCTTTTTCGCCTTTGTATTGCACGTAATCGTTGTAGGCAATCACTTCGGCGCGGATGAAGCCACGCTCAAAATCGGTGTGGATGACGCCAGCGGCTTGTGGTGCAGTGGCACCTTTTTTCACGGTCCAGGCGCGCACTTCTTGTACGCCGGCGGTGAAATAGGTTTGCAGGCCCAGCAGGTCATAGGCGGCGCGAATGACGCGGTTGAGGCCGGGCTCTTCCTGGCCGAGTTCTTGTAAGAATTCGAGTTTATCGGCATCGTCCAGCTCAGCGATTTCGCCTTCAATTTTGGCGCAGATGGTGACGACGGGGGCTTTTTCGGATTTGGCCAAGGCAAGCACTTTGTCTAAATGCGGGTTGTTTTCAAAGCCGTCTTCGGTCACGTTGGTGATGTACATCACGGGTTTGACGGTAATCAGACACAACGGTTTGAGCAGATTGAGTTCTTCGGCATCCAGATTGAGGGTGCGCACCGCTTTGGCTTCATTGAGACAGGGCAGCACTTTATCCAGCACTTTGATCAGGGCAATGGCGTCTTTGTCGCCGCTCTTGGCTTTTTTGCCTTCGCGCTGCATGGTTTTTTCGACAGTTTCCATGTCGGCCAGCGCCAGCTCGGTGTTGATCACTTCAATGTCGGCGAGTGGGTCTACCTTGCCTGCGACGTGAATCACGTTGCCGTCTTCAAAGCAACGCACCACGTGGGCAATGGCGTCGGTTTCACGAATATTGGCGAGGAACTTGTTGCCCAGACCTTCGCCTTTGGAGGCACCTGCGACCAGGCCGGCAATGTCAACGAACTCTACAATGGCTGGTTGAGTTTTTTGTGGTTTGACGATGTCGATCAGTGGTTGCATGCGCTGGTCGGGGACTTCTACGATGCCTACATTCGGCTCAATCGTGCAGAAGGGGTAGTTCTCTGCGGCGATGCCCGCTTTGGTGATGGCGTTAAACAGGGTGGATTTGCCTACATTAGGCAGGCCGACAATACCGCATTTCATAATGGATGAACCTTAGCGTGAGAATTGCCGCAGTGTGAAGTTGCGGCAAAGAGTCAATAAAACCAATATTTTACCGTTAGTCACAAGATAGAGCTAGAAACAATCTTGATTTGACTTAAATCCTGAACAGGATTAACTTTTAAACTCAAAAATAAATTCATCGCATGACCGGGGGATGCTGGTGTGTGTCATGCGACTTCCTGACGAAGGAGGATAGATGTTTCGTATTCGAATTGCATCATGGCAGCAACTGCTGACCTCGCGCTGGCTGGCCCTGGTGATTTTGGCTTGCGGCTTGCAGCTGACTGTTTTGCTGTGGATGAACGCACGCGAGCATGCGGAAGCCTTGCAGGCGGTCAAGTTCCGGCAGGCGGTGTTGTCAGCGACCGAGGCTGTCCAGCATCGTATGGATGCTTACCGCGAGGTGTTGACCGGGGTTGAGCATCTTTATCTTTCTTCGCAGTTTGTTTCTTCCAAAGAGTTCCGCGAGTATGTCAATGATTACACGCAAAGTGACCAGTACGGCAGCTTGAATGCAATAGGCTTTATCAAGTACATCCACCTCAATTATCCAGAGACGTTTAAAGACCTGGAAACGCCAGTGAAAAGCCTGCTCACCAGGCTTGAGTTTGTGCAGGGCGATGATGAGCTGGCGCCGGTGCTGTATATTGAGCCGCGGAATGACCAGAATCAGGAAATTTTGCTTAAGAATACCTTTCTGGATGCGCGGCTGCGTGCTGATTTGCTGCAAGCCAGCGAAACTCAGCAAATCGTGATGTCGGGCCAGTCTACGGGTAGTCCGCAGATGGGGCATCCGTATTTCTTGCATGCGCCGGTGTACCACGGGCGGCCGGATGAGATTTCTGAGACGGATCGCCGTCGCATGTTGAACGGCTGGGTGTTTTTGCGCTTTGATGTCCATGCCTTTTTGGCGGAGGCCTTGCAGGTGGTCGAGCTGCGGCAAGTGCATTTTGATGTGTTTGATTTGAATGGCAAAGAGGGGCAGACACCGCTTTACCATAGCCCGAGCGGGGAGGAGGCACATCCCCATGAGCATGCCGCCCGCTTTAGCGCCGCACAAACCATGAATATGCATGGCCATTTGTGGAGTATGCGCGCGCGGTCTACCCCGGCCTTTGAGGCGGTCACTGATTTGCGCGAAGCCAATCAGGTCGCCGTGATGGGCGTGCTGACCAGCGTGTTGCTGGCGGGGCTCGCCTATTTATCCATGGTGCGCAGCCGTGCACGTGAAACCGTTGAGAAATATAGCCAGGCCTTGACCAGTAGTGAGCAGCGCTGGAAGTTTGCCATGGAAAGCACCGGCGATGGTGTCTGGGACTGGAATGTGACTGACTCCCGTGTCGTGTTTTCTGATCACTGGAAAAGAATGTTTGGTTTTGCGCCGCATGAACTGGCGCATAACCCGGCCACCTGGCAACAGCGGATTCATCCGGAAGATATCGAGTCAGTACAAGCCTTGCAGCAGCAGGTGCTGGATGGCGAACGTGAGCAGTTTGCGATCGAATACCGCATGCTCTGCAAGGATGGCAGTTGGAAGTGGGTATTTGACCGGGGCATGGTATTAATGCGTGACGAGGCGGGCAAGCCGACACGGATTCTGGGCACGCTGGCCGATATCTCCAAGATCAAGCAATCAGAAGAGGTGGTCTGGCAGTTTGCCAATGTGGATACGCTGACTGGCTTGCCTAATCGGCGCATGTTTTTCGAGCGCCTGGAGCAGGCGCTGTTAACGATTAAAAGCAGCAGCCAGAAGTTGGCCATTATCTTTCTCGATTTGGACCGGTTCAAAGAGGTCAATGATACACAGGGGCATGACCAGGGCGACCGTTTGCTGATGCAGGCGGGTAAACGCTTGTCGGCCTGCGTCGGCAACAAGGATCTGGTTGCTCGCCTGGGCGGCGATGAGTTTGTGCTCATGCTCGGCGATGCTACTGCGGGCTATGTTGAGGCCCTGGCGCAGCGTGTATTGCAGACCTTGTCGCAACCGTTTCAGCTGGATGATACGCTGGCTTATGTGTCTTCCAGTCTGGGTATTGCCATTTTCCCGGATGATGCCAGCAATAAAGAAGACCTGATGAAGCGGGTGGATCAGGCCATGTATGCGTCCAAGCAAAAAGGCGGCAACTGCTTTACCTACTTTACGCCACGCATGCAGCAGCACGCTGAAAACCGCATGCGCTTGTCGCACGACTTGCGCCAGGCGATCACCAACCAGGAGTTTTTTCTTGAGTACCAGCCTGTGGTGAATTTGCAAACCAACCAGGTGGTCAAGGCCGAGGCGTTGTTGCGCTGGCAGCATCCGGTCAAGGGACTGATTCCGCCCATGGAGTTTATTGGCATTGCCGAAGATAACCTGCTGATTGCGCCGATTGGGGAGTGGGTATTTAAAACCGCCATTGCGCAATGCAAATCCTGGCGACTGTCCTTGCATCCGCAGTTTCAGATGGCGATTAACAAGTCGCCTGTGCAATTTGCGCCGGATCATCGCAAGCAGGAGGACTGGTTGTCAGAGATGGGGCAGCACCCTGAATTCAATGGCATGGTGGTGATTGAGATTACCGAGCGCTTGCTGTTGGATGCCAACACGCACGTCAGTGAGCGGTTGGCGCAATACCGGCAAGCGGGGGTGCAAGTGGCTCTCGATGATTTTGGTACCGGCTATTCTGCGTTGTCCTACCTGAAAAAATTCTCGATTGATTACGTCAAGATTGACCGTTCCTTTGTGCGTGAATTGGGGGTTTCCAGTCAAGATGGTGCCTTGTGTCAGGCCATTATCGTCATGGCCCACAGCCTGGGCATGCAGGTGATTGCCGAGGGCATCGAAAACCTGCGCCAGTTACGCATCTTGCAGGAGATGGGCTGTGATTTTGGTCAGGGCTATTATTTCTCACCGCCGTTGCGCACTGAGGATTTTGTGGCCTGGTATCAGGCATGGCAACGCCAAACCGTCATTTCTACACGCCATCCATAGATTTGCGTCAGAGTTATTTGCTGTGCAACTGCAGCATGGCTTTTTCAAACTGGCCTTGCGCCAACAATTCGCTGATGCCACTGGCTTTAATCAGGCTGTCATCGATGGCTTGCTGCTCATCCTTGCCGGCGGCTTTTAATACAAAATTGACGACTTCTGCCTTGTTGCCTGGGTGGCCGATCCCCAGACGCAAACGCCAGTAATCCGGCGTGCCTAGCGCAGCATGAATATCGCGCAAGCCATTGTGACCGCCATGACCGCCGCCGAACTTGAGCTTGGCCTGGCCAGGCGGCAAGTCCAGTTCGTCATGCACGATCAGAATTTCGGCCGGGGAAATCTTGTAGTAATGGGCGATGGCGGCGACAGCTTTGCCGCTGGCGTTCATAAACGTGGTTGGTTTCAGTAACCATTTGTCGCCATGCGGTTGCCATTTGCCGGCGATACCAAACAGTTTGGCCTCGGCCGTCAGGCGGCTACCGGATTGTTGTGCCAGCAGGTCTACAAACCAGAAGCCCGCATTGTGGCGGGTCATGGTGTATTTATCGCCAGGGTTACCAAGGCCTGCAATCAGTTTTATTCCACTCATATTCACACGCTAAGCAAATGTAGGGTGCGATACGCACCAAAAAAAACGCGCACATGACTGTGCGCGTTCATTGTAGCGGATAACCGCCTGAGCCACTTAAGCAGCAGGGGTTTCTTCTGCTGCTTCGTCGCTACCACCACGTGGTTTGGCAATGGAAACCACCGCCGCGTCATCACCGTGAGCCAGTTGTACAAACTCAATGCCTTTTGGCAGTTTGATTTCTGACAGGTGGATGGCGTGACCCGCTTCCAGGTTGCCCAGGTCCACTTCGATAAACTCTGGCAAATCTTTAGCCAGGCAGCTAACGTCAGCTTCAGTCTGGATGTGTGAAATGCTGCCGCCACCTGTTTTAACACCAGGAGCCACTTCTTCGTTCACAAAGTGGAATGGCACTTTCACGTGGATTTTCTCAGTCGCGGATACGCGCTGGAAATCGATGTGCTGAATGGTATTGCGTACTGGGTGCAGTTGGTAATCACGCAACAAAACGCTTTCAGCTTTGCCATCCAGCACCAGGCTCAGGATGGAAGCGTGGAACGCTTCGTGACGGAATTGCATGAACAATTCTTTGTGGTCCAACTCGATAGACACAGCAGCTTGATCGCCACCATAAACAACACCAGGCACGTTGCCAGCGCGACGCAGGCGGCGGCTCGCACCCGTACCTTTAACGTCACGTTTGACGGCTTTAATTTCGATACTCATATGAGACTCCTAAAAACGCCCGAAGGCGGTACTGCACTAAAAACTGCAAGCCGCGACCAGCTTGCAGCACAAAAACTTAATTCATGCGTTCAGAATTGGTTGATGGAGGGTTAATCCATAAACAGGGAAGACACAGATTCTTCCTGGCTAATCCGTTTGATGGTTTCTGCCAGCAATGGCGCCGCACTCAGTTGGCGGATTTTGCTGCAGGCTTGCGCCTCTGCATTCAGCGCGATGGTGTTGGTAACGACCAGCTCATCCAGTGCTGAAGCAGAAATGCGCTGACCCGCGCCCCCGGACAAGACCGGATGGGTGGCATAAGCCACCACCTTGGTCGCCCCGCGATCTTTCAATGCAGCGGCAGCTTCACACAAGGTGTTAGCAGTGTCCACCATGTCGTCCATGATGACGCAGGTGCGGCCTTCAACCTCGCCGATAATGTTCATGACCTTGGCCACATTGGCCTTGGGGCGGCGTTTGTCGATAATTGCCAAATCCGCATTCAGCTGTTTGGCCGCAGCACGCGCGCGCACCACACCACCCACGTCTGGTGAAACCACGACCAGGTTTTCGTGATTCAGCGTGACCAGATCATCAAGCAAAATCGGCGTGGCATAAATATTGTCGACCGGGATATCAAAGAAGCCCTGAATCTGATCAGAGTGCAAATCCATCGTCAGTAAACGGTTCACACCGACACTGGTCAGCATGTTGGCCACTACTTTGGCCGTAATGGCAACACGGGCAGAGCGTGGGCGTCTGTCCTGGCGTGAATAACCCAAATAAGGAATGGCAGCGGTAATGCGGCCAGCGGATGAGCGGCGCAGTGCATCAACCATGACCATGACTTCCATCAGGCTGTCATTGGTCGGATAGCTCGTGGATTGCAGCACAAACACATCGCGGCCACGCACGTTTTCCAGCAGTTCCAGCATGATTTCACCGTCAGAAAAACGGCCGACATCGGCACGCCCCAATTCAATGCCCAAATGCTGAGCCACTTCTTGTGCCAGTACCGGATTGGCGTTGCCGGTAAATACCATCATGTTGGCGTTACTCAACGTTGTACCCTTTTTGCGATGACGATGTCTTGAAACCTGCGCCCATGCGCTTGGCTGGGCGCTATAAAAAATTTAAGCGTGTAAATCGTAAAATCTACACGCTTATGTTTGGCTGAGGAGGAAGGATTCGAACCTTCGCATGCCGGAATCAAAATCCGGTGCCTTAACCAGCTTGGCGACTCCCCAAAAAACTTGTCTTTAACACACTTGTTGTGTGGCTTGGTCACCGTCAGTGACCGAAGCAAAAAGCGGATGGTATTCTAACCCTTTTGCCCAAAAACCAGAAGTGTTTTCTGGTCTATTTGCAATTAACTGCTCCGCTTTTTCTGCACTATCCACGGCCACAAACACTGAAGCGCCGGAACCACTCATACGGGCATCGCCGTATTGTTTTAACCAGGCCAGCGTTTCGCCAACTTGAGGATAAGGCATGCAAACAACCGCTTCCATATCGTTTCTGGCTTGCTGCCAGAACGCGCTGGAATTAGCGCCGTTTGAAAAGTCCGCTATTCTCAATGGTTTCGAGTCTCTTGTCAATGCTTGATGTGCAAAAATTTGTGCGGTGGGCACGGCCACCTGCGGCGTGAGTACCACGTAATATTGATCGAGCAGTGGGGGTGGCAGTGAAACCGCAGATAATTGTTCGCCGATACCCTCGGCCCAGGCGGGCTGGCCAAAGATAAAGACGGGCACATCTGCACCCAGGCTAACGCCAATCTGCATCAACTGCTGCCGGGTGTAGCCCAACTGCCATTGCTGGTTGAGTGCCATGAGGACGGTGGCCGCATCCGAGCTGCCGCCGCCTAATCCACCGCCCATGGGCGTACGTTTATCACAGCCAATGTCGGCGCCCAGAGTGCAGCCGCTGACTTGCTTTAAATGGCGGGCAGCACGGATGCTAAGGTCTTGTTCGGCCGGGACGCCATCCAGCGGATTCATGTGGAGAATTTGCCCGTCCTGACGTGGGCGGATGTGCAAGGTGTCGCCGTGGTCTAGCAGTAAAAACAGGCTTTGCAGGCTATGGTAGCCATTGCTGAGGCGACCAGTAATGTGCAAAAACAGGTTGATTTTGCAGGGGGCAGGGTAGCTCAAGGTATGCATGGCCGCTATTGTAAAGCATGCCCGCCTGCTTGGGAGGCTTATTCAAGGACCATGCGGCCTTGGCTGTCCTGTAGCGGGCGCTGGTTGGGCGCACCGATGGCTTGTTGCAGGCTGGCCAACTGGAACTTGGAAACCTTGAGCGCTTCTTTCATGATCACCCATTGCACGCCTTCGGTACAGGGCGGGGCTGTCAGCGAGCCGCTGTAGCGGTAGTAGGCAGGCTTGACGGGCATCAGGTCGGCCGGTGTGACACGGATGGTCAGCGGTTTGCTTTGCTCTTTATCTTTGGGCAGGCTGCCTAACAGCTTCTCTATACCAGCATGGGCGTTCCCTTCTTCTATCATGATGGCAATAATCACACGGTGTCCGGCTTTGTCTTCATGCACCATTTGCATCTCGGCGGCATAAGACTTCTGTTTGACCTGGTGTTCGCCAGGCATATGCACACTAATGTATTTGAGCTGGTAGGGTTTCTGGTCTAGCACCATCATGTTACCGCTGCCCGCATCCAATACCAGGCTGTGGTCCTTGAGTGCAATATTCTTGATCGGGAATTTTTGCAGTCGCTTGATCGGTTTGAGGGCGGCGGTGATCGTATTATCCACGTGGATAGGCGATTGCTGGCTACCTGCATTACAGACGGCAAATTCAGGATTCAGACTGCCCCATTTGTCTGGACCATGCTCACCACTGTAGGCCCAGGATTTGTCATCCGCAGCACCGGTTTTGCTCTTGTCTTTAGGTTTCTGATGATCAGCTGCTGCCTCTGCTTTTTCAGGCTTGCCCGTTTTCGCCGCGTCCTCTTTGGACTTGGCAGTGGTTTCCTTGGATTTAGTCGCATTGGCTTCTGTAGCCGTTGCGTCTTTAGCTGGCTTGCCGTCAGCCTTTTTGTCGGCCGGTTTGGCAGGTGCTGCATCTGGTGCAGGGGCAGGCTCGGCCACGCTGTCTGGTGCAGCGGGCTTGTCTTTGCTGCTGGCAACGGCAGGCATGACCGGATTGGCGGCACGTTTGGCTGCCGCTTCAGCGCGTTGCTTCTCTTTGTTCTGCCACTTGCAGACGTACTGCTGCGTGATCTCTACCTCGGAATCCGGCAAGGGCTCAATAAAATCTGCCTGCTTGGCAGTAATGCCAGCAGAATAGACCAGCTCTTCCCCTTCGTACTGGAACACTTGAATAGTGGCTGCCTTGCGCTTGTCGCAATCAAAGTACCAGAGCGCTTTTGCATGGGTGTAAACGCGGTCTACAGACTCTATGTTTTTTTGAGGTTGGCGGTAATCGACCTTGATCCAGGCTTTGACATAGGGTTTTTCTTCGAGCAGGGACTGCTTGTCTATCATGAGTTGGCTATCGTCCGTTTTTTTGATCGACAGCCATTGTGCGGCCACGCTGTACCCAGGCAAACTCAGGCCCAGCCACAGGCAGGCCAGCAGCCAAATTCGAAACGAGAGAGGGGTAAACAGATTGCAGCGCATACTGGCATTATCGACGGCATGCCCTGAATCTTTAACGCGAAAGCTGTTAAGGGGCCCGTATGCTTTTCGTGTTAATGACGATGCGGATCCACGCCGTCATTGCTGCGTGGCGTAGCTTACCAGTGTTGAATGACCAGCTTTAGCCGGACATCTTGCTGCTGCAAGCGTGTGATGTGCGGTAGGGATGACTGCACGCCTTGCAATTGAACCTCACGGTAATCGTCGTAGTCGATTTGCCATTGGTCCTGCATGAGGCGGGCAGGTTCACCCTGCGCAAGATAGCTGGCCTGGAACGGACTATTGATGTGCGGAGCCCCCAAAATCCATTGGCTTAACCCGGTCAAAGGCAGGCGCCAGCCTAACAACTGCGCTGTCAGGCTGGAAACATCTGCCGCCTGGTGCGTGTTGCCACTTTGGTCGGTGAGGGTGACGCTGTGCGCACTGCGCTCGATGAGGGCCACTTGCTGGCCGAGCGGGCTAAAAATACGCAGGGTATCCAGTGCCGGGCTGTGTTGCCATTCCAGCCTGGCAGTGTAGCCTTTGCCCGCATATTGCACGGCCAGCTTCGCCTCCACGTCAAAGGATTGCACGGCTTGCAGTGTGGCAAACCTGTGCTGGGCCGCGGGCGGCACGCTGGTTTGAGTAGGGGCGACGGCCTGGCTGGCACAGCCTGCCAGCAGGCTTAGTACTAACCAGATGGCAAAAGCTTGGGCCAGCCTTGCTAGCGCAGGTGTGGACGGCATACAAACACTACAGGGCGGATTTCAGTTTTTGCGCGACTGCGACCAGAATCTCGTTGCCGGGGTTGGCCGACAAGGCCTGATCCAGAATGCGTTGTGCTTCTTCACGCTGGCCTTGTTTCCAAAGCACTTCGGCCAGGTGGGCCGCAATTTCAGGATCTTGCTGAATGGCATAGGCGCGGCGTAGCTCTTCGGTGGCACGCGACAAGTCGCCCAAACGGAAATAGACCCAGCCCAGACTGTCCATGATGTAATGATCTTCCGGGGAGAGCTTGGTGGCGGTTTCAATCAGGCTCTTCGCTTCGATCAGCTTGATATTGCGGTCTGCATAGGAATAGCCTAGCGCATTGTAGGCAGCGGCAAAGTCTGGTTTCATTTTAATGACCCGGGTCAGCGTGTCTTCCATGATGTCATATTTGCCTTTACGCTCGGCGCTCAGGGCGTAGTCATACTGTAACTCGGGGCTTTCCGGGAAGGTTTTGGCGGCTTTTTCAAGCAGGGTGTAGGCTTCATCGCCGCGTTTGGCCTGGCTCAGCATGAGTGCCTGGTTTTGAATCACCAGCGCCTGTTGCTCTGGCGTCAGGCCATCCACATTGTCCAGCATGGTAATCGCAGCATCGACGCCGTCGCGGCGGGCAATAATGCCGGCGGCGGCCATGCGTGCGGCCAGGTATTGTTCGCCATCGGTGATTTTGTCAAACCATTGCAAAGCGCGTGCATCGTCTTTTTGCTCGATGGCTGAGCGGCCCAGGTTGAAGTAGACCTTGTTCGGCTCCTTGAAGCCGACTTCGAGCGCGTGTTCCAGATAACGATCGGCGAAAGTGTATTCTTTGGCGTCCAGTGCCAGCAGGCCCACAATCACGTTCATGTCAGGATTGTTCTGGTGGCGTTCGAGCAGCTTGGTGAACTCTACCTTGGCTTCGGTGGTGTTTTTTTGCAAGAGCAAGGCGCGCGCTAACGATAAGCGAATCTGATCTGACTCAGGATAGGTCTTTAAAAAGTCGCGGTAAAATGCCATGCCTTTCTGGACATCTTTTTCCATCAGCATTTGCCCGTAAATCTGCGCGGGCGGTTCCCAGCCTGGGCGCAGCTTGGACGCTTGTTTGAGCTCCGCTTTCATGAGGCTCTCGTCGTGCGCAAAGTAAGCGGCTTGCGAAATGGCAAAGTGGGCTTCAGCGAGCTTGGGATAAGGCTTGGCAAGCTGTTGTATGGTTTTGAGCACGCTGGTTTTGTCGGTGATACGCACCATTAGGCTGTTGAGTTCCATAAAGGCATTGGCGCGAATGTTTTCATTGGCCAGCACTTTCTGGATCTGTGGAATCGCTTTTTCGAGGTTGCCATTGGCAATCAGCAACTGGCTGGCGGTTTGGGCTGCCGGGATAGAGTCGGGGGCCAGCTCAGACCATAGCTCGGCAGAGGGCAGTGCCAACTGTGGTGTGCGGGCAATGGTTGCCGCCTGTGTGGCGCGCTCGGCGAGCAAAGGGTCACGCGTTTGTTTGGCCAAATCCAGAAACAGCTGCCCGGCCAACACAAATTCGCCACGTTGCGCGGCCACTTCACCGAGCAGGTATTTGTAGACAAACTCTGCGGTGGGGGTGGTAATGGTGGGGGTGCCGCTGGCAGACCAGGCCGGGCTGCTCATCAACGCCAGCCATAATGCCAGTGTCGGACGGCGTAATGACGGGGTTTTCAAGTTGAGGCGGCGGGTAAGAGGCATACTGGATTCCTGTTTAAAAAGAGGTTGCATGAATGATGTCGTCACTGGGGCAGAAGGGGCGCTTAATCCGTCTGGAATTTTAGTTTAGTCCGTGACAGTTGCTGCAAGTTCATCCATAATGTGCGATTTGTAACTAAATTGTAATCGGCGTTTAAACACAGGTGAAAGCGTCGTCTACAGCACTATAACTTTTTGGTGAAATATTTGTCTAGGGATTTGCGGTCTGGCGCTGTAAAGTCAGGCTTGAAAGCATCTTTCCCAGTCGCGAGGTATGTGAAGAAATCATGGCAAATTTGACAGTTGAAGCAATTGAATTGACCCGTTTGTATGGCGGACGTGCCGCCGTCAGTGATGTGACGTTCAGCCTGCAGCAAGGCCAGGTGCTGGGCTTTTTGGGGCCAAATGGCGCTGGCAAGTCCACCACGATGAAAATGTTGACGGGCAACCTCGCGCCGAGTGCAGGCAGCGTCAAAATCTGCGGCATCGACATGATAGAGCAGCCCAAAGAGGCAAAAGCCTTGATCGGATACCTGCCGGAAATGCGCCCCTTATATAAAGAGTTTACGGTAGACGAATACCTGACCATTGCAGCCAGACTGCACAACGTCTCTGGCAAACACATTAAAAAAGCGGTGGAACATGCCAAAGAGCGTTGTGGCCTGACCCACATGAGCAAACGCTTGATCGAAAACCTGTCCAACGGCTATCAGCAACGCGTAGGCATTGCCCAGGCCATTATTCATAACCCCATGGTAGTGATTCTGGACGAGCCGACCGTGGGCCTGGATCCGATCCAGATTCGTGATATCCGCGCCTTGATAAAGGAAATCGGCCAGGCGCACAGCGTCATCGTCTCTACCCATATTTTGCCCGAAGTGGAAATGGTCTGTGACCACGTGCAAATTATTGACAAGGGCAAGCTGGTGTTTAATGGCGGCATTGATGTGCTCAAGCAGCAGCGTATTGGTAACAAATTGCTGGTTGGCCTGCGTAACCCGCCGCCAGTAGCACAATTGGCTGCAATTGCAGGCGTGGCCGAAGTTGAGCCTGCCGAGGGTATGTGGCGTATCCGTTTTCATGAAGGCAGCCAGCCGCACGAAGCGATTGTGCAGGCGGCTGTGCAGCAAGGCTGGGGCCTGTTCCACATTGCGCCCGATCAAACCAGCCTTGAGGATGTGTTTGTACAATTGACTTATCACGAGGCAGACGTTGCAAAAGCAGCTTAAGTCGATTTAGAGAGCATAAAGTATGTTGAATATTGCAAGAAAAGAACTCAAGAGTATGTTCGCCTCGCCCATGGGGTGGATTATTCTGGCCCTGCTGACGTTTTCGTTTGGCACCTACTACCTGAATGGCGTGAATAACTACTTTGAAGTCATGTCCGGCTCCATCCGTCCGGCTGAGCGGATTGGGGTCACACAGTTTGTTGGGCAAACTGTCTACGGCCTGGCCTCCTTCATTATGTTATTTGCCGTGCCTTTGCTTTCCATGCGCCTGATTTCAGAGGAGCGCCGCAGCCAGACACTGCCATTTTTGTTCAGCGCGCCGTTGTCCATCAGCGAAATTGTGATGGGCAAGTTTTTAGGCCTGGTGGTGTTCCTGAGCATTCTGGTGGTTTACATCGGCGTGATGCTGACAACCTTGAATATCTGGTCAGATATTGATTTTGGCTATATTTTTGCAAATTCGCTGGGGCTGTTGCTGCTGGTCTCCAGCTTTGCCGCGCTGGGCCTGTATTTCTCCAGCTTGACGGCACAGCCGATCATTGCCGGCATTTTGAGTTTTATTGCCTTGTTTGTGCTCATGATTCTGGACCGCTTTTTTGCCGGCGACCCGACCAGCACCATGCTCAAGTTTTCGTTGATGCGTCACTTTCAGTCATTTGCCGGTGGCTTGATTGATACGACTGACCTGGCCTATTTTGGCTTGTTTATCCTTACCTTTATTACCCTGACGATTCGTCGTCTGGATGCAGATCGTTTGCGCGGCTAAGCCCGCGTTGTTGTCGAGTTTGAAAGCACTATGAAAATTAACAGTAAGTTTAGATGGCAGCTGCTGGCACAAAACTGGATGTTTGTGCTGGTGTTTCTGGCGCTGGTGGTGATGTTGGGCTACTTGTCCAGCCAATACCGCTGGGCCAAGGATATTACCCAGGCCAACCGCAACATCCTGACCCAGGGCAGTGTCAATGTGCTCAAGCAGATGGATGGCGACATCAATATCACCGTGTTTGCCACCAATGATGACGCCAACAACGGCGACACTTTCCGTAAAGGCATGCTGGATTTTGTTGCACGCTACCAGCGCGAAAAGAAAAATGTATTCATCAAGTTTATCAACCCGTCTGAAGAGCCCAAGATGGCGCAGGAGGCCGGGGTAAAAGTTGACGGTGAAACCATCGTCGAATACAACAAGCGCAGTGAACATATCACGCCACCGTTTGCCGAGCAGGAAATGACCAATTTGCTGGTGCGCCTGTCGCGTACCAACAACCAGCCAGTCATGTATCTGGATGGTCATGGTGAGCGCCTGTTGCAAGGCGTCAAGAATCATGACCTGGGTGAGTTTGGCAAGCAACTGGAAAGCAAGGGCTTCAAGTTTGCCAACCCGGATCTGACTATTGCCCAGGACGTGCCCGCCAATGGCGCCATGCTGGTGATTGTGGCACCGCAAGTGGATATTTCTGCGGTAGAGGCCAAAAAAATCAAGGCGTATATTGAGGCAGGCGGTAACGTGTTGTGGCTGCTGGATGACGATAATCTGCATGGCTTGCAAGAAGTGGCTGACTATCTAGGCATCAAAGTGTCTGCGGGGATTGTGGTTGACCGCGCTGCCGAGCAGTATGGTGCCGATCCGAAAATGGCGTTTGCCAGCCTGTATGGCGATCATCCGATCACTCGCAACTTTATGCTGCGTACCGTGTTCCCGGAAGCGCACGAAGTCGATGGCCAGGCCTCGGATGATCTGGGCTGGAAAGTCGGGCGCCTGATTGATGTGGCACCGAATGGCTGGCTGGAGTCTGACAAGATTCCTGCCGGAGCACAGAACCTCAAGGTGCGCTTTGATCAAGGCAAGGATAAAGCCGGTCCGATCAATGTGGGCGTGGCGTTAGAGCGCCAATATGGCAAAAAAGGCCAGCGCGTCGTGGTGATAGGCAATGCCAACTTCCTGGCCAATACTTTTATCACCAACGGTGGCAACCTCGATTTGGGCATCAATATCATCAACTGGCTGGCAGGCGATGACCGTTTGATCACCATTCAGCCGATGCCGCTCAAGGATATCAACGTCACGATTCCCGCCACTGATCAGGGACGGCTGGTGGCCTGGAGCGTCTTTCATGCCTTCCAGTATTTCATTCCGGTCGGGTTGTTTGTGGCAGGTTTGTTCTTGTGGTGGAGACGCCGCAAGGCTTAATGCCTGGTGAGCTGAGGGTGGAGTAGGTCAGTCATGAAAAAAAGATGGTTATTGAATCTGTTGTTACTGGCGGTGGTAGTGGGCATTGCGGTGTTTTTGCATTTGCAACCGCAAGCGCAGGCGCCCGCGGCCAAGTTTGAAGTCTCCACGCTCAAGATGGCAGACTTTGATGCCGTCAAAGCCGAATTTCCGGCCAAAGCGCCCACGGTCTTTGAAAAGCAGAATGGCTACTGGATGATGCGTAAACCCTATGCGGCGCGTGCCGACCAGGCCTCGGTTCAGCGCATCATTTCGATTATCGCCGCTACCACGGCCACCAGGTTGCCACTACAGGATGCGTCTAAATATGGTCTGGATCAGCCCGTGCTGAAGCTGACGCTGTCCGGCGCCAAAGGCGACCAGGTTTTTAGTTTTGGCACCTATAATCCGGTAACCGAGGAGCAGTATGTGGGCTATGCCGGACAGGTGTATTTGCTGTCTGGTCAGTATAGCGAGGCCGCGTCTACACAACCGATTGAGATGGTCGATAAAATGCCTTTGGCACCCGCTGAGCGCAAACAGTTGGCTGGCTTTGACCTGGCGCATCTGGAGCAGTGGGAAGCAAATGCCTTGAAAGTGCAGTTGGCGACTGACGGCAAATGGGCGGTGAGTGACCCCAAGGCTAAACCTACGCAAAATGAGTTGAATGAGTGGATGGATTTTAGCTGGGTGCAGGCGCAGGCGGTCTCGGTCGAGTTTTACACCCCAGACCGCAAGCAAACTTATCCTTCTTTTGAGGTGTTGCTGCGGGACGGCAAGAAAATCCACTTTGAAAAGTTGCAGGAATCGCCGGAGTACCAACTGGCACGTCCGGATGAAGGCATTATTTATCACTTTAGTAATGACACGGGCTTTACCATGGTGAACCCGCCCATCAATCTCCAGAAGTAGCATGCCTGAATTACCCGAGGTTGAGGTCACGCGCCGCGGCTTGTTGCCGGTAGAGGGCGCGTTGATTGAACAGGTCACCATACGGCATCATGGCTTGCGCTGGCCGATTCCTGCCGACTTGCCGCAGCACCTGCAAGGGCAGCGCTTGCTCAAGCTGACCCGCCGGGCAAAATATATTCTTGCCGAGATCGGCACCGATGCGACCGCGGGCGTGTTGTTATTACACTTGGGCATGTCTGGCCGCCTGTGCTTGCTTGAGCGCGATTTCCCCGCAGAAAAACATGATCACTTTGATATCCGTTTTACCGATGGCCGGGTGATCCGTTTGCGTGATCCGCGCCGATTTGGTGCCGTGTTGTGGCTGGGGCAGGATCCACTGCAACATGCGCTGCTGAACCGTCTCGGACCGGAGCCGCTTGAGGCTGGATTTAACGCCCAATATCTCTACCAGCAATTACGCACGCGCAATGCGCCGATCAAGACCACTATCATGGATGGACATCTGGTGGTGGGGGTCGGCAATATTTATGCGAGTGAATCACTCTTCCGAGCCCGGATTCATCCCGAAACGCCTGCCAAGGCGTTGACCGAGGCGCAGTGTGCCTTGCTGGTACAAGAAATCAAGGCGACGTTGCAGTCGGTACTCGCGGCGGGGGGCAGTAGTTTGCGCGATTTTTTTGGCGCAGACGGCAATCCAGGCTATTTCCAGCAGACCTATACGGTCTATGGACGCACCGGAGAGCCCTGCCGTATATGCGCCCGCCCGATTCAGAATATCCGCCTTGGGCAACGTTCAACGTTCTATTGTGCGCATTGTCAGCCCAGACCAGCGGAGCTGGGCTTGATAAAGCCTTGATCAAGCAGACTCAGGCTTCATCCGTATCTGGCCGGATGCAGTTGCGCCCGGCGCGTTTGGCGGCATACAAATGATGGTCAGCCCGTTCAACCACTTGTCCCAGCGTTTCATCATTGTGCATCTCGGCCACGCCAGCACTCACCGTGATATGTACCACCTGGTTGCTAAAGTGAAACTGCAATCCGGCCACCGCGGAACGGATCAACTCGGTGATGTCGCGCGCATGCTGCATATTGCATCCCGAAAGCAACAGTAAAAATTCCTCACCGCCCCAACGGCACACCACATCCTCTTCGCGCACATGCGATTTGATCAGTTGTGCCACGCGAGACAGCACACGGTCACCCGCTTCGTGGCCATAGGTATCATTCACCTGCTTGAACAGGTCAATATCAATCAGAACCAGCGACAAGGCTTCATCACGGCGCTTGCGGCGGGCCACGGCCTGCTTGAAGTAAAACTCAAACACCTGGCGACTGGTGACCCCGGTCAGTTTATCCTGCGTGGCCATGGTCTCCAGTTTGTCGTGGTAACCGCGCACTGCGACATGCGCGAGGAACAACACAATGGCACTAATCACCAGCGCTACGGCCAGGTTAATCATAAACGCGGTTTCAATACGCTCCGAGCTTGGGTCGTTCACTTGCTCCACAATCAGATACCAGTCAAACTCCGGCACCAGACGGCTATTGAGATAAAGCATGCTGCCATTGTTGGCTTTGAATGAGAATGATGCGCTGGGGGAGGTCAGCACTTTCAAAAACGCTTTGTCTAGGCCAGACTTGTTTTGCAAGTGTAACTCGGAGTGGTAATGACTGCTTTGCAGCATTACCTCGCCCTGGCGATTGACGAAATAAATTTCGCGCCCATAGCGTTTCTGGTAGTTTTCTATCAGTTCGACCACCGTCTGCAACGACAGGCCGACACCGATCACGCCAATAAATTTGCCGGATTTATCTTCGATACGGTAATTGACGAAAATGCTGAGGCGTTTGTGGTCAGCGGTATCGCGGTCAATATTGATGACATAAGGATGCGGTGAATCTTTGGCCGTGAAATACCAGCTGTCGTCCGGATTACTTCGTGAAACCCGCTTGATCACGCCGGTGGGGTGGTAGTAGTTCAGCGAGCTGTCAGAGACAAAGAATGCCGTGATGGTGTTATATTTTTTCTGGATTTGTGCCAGGTAACTGGTCATTTTGCTGGCATCCTGCTCACCATCATTGACCCAGTCAAACACAAATACGTCATTCGCCATCAGCGAAGAGATCAGCAAGGGTTGCAGCAGGTCGCGCTGGATTTCAGAGTAGATATTGTCGCTGGTCAGCGGCAGCATTTCCTGCTCCAAGCGCTCAGTCAGCGAGTCCTTGGCCACGAAATAGCCGATCAGGCTGGTCGCCACAAACCCCGCCAGCACGATCGCGCTGAGAATAACGGTATAGAAACGCTTGTTTACGACCATAACGACCAATGACCTGAAGATGCTTGAACAGCCAAAGGCTGAGTTAACTGTGGATTATCACAAAATCCCCATTCTGCTGTTCGGCTGAATAGTCCGCTTTTTAATGCCGTATTCATACAATTGGCATGAATGATTCACCATGGTGCCTGGCGAGGCTAGTGCGGATGGGATCTGGCAGCATGTTCATGTAAGTAGCCAGCGGCAGGGGCAGGCGTGCCGCCCAGCTTTTGTGGCAACAGGGAGCCGATGACCATGGCGACGGTACTGACCATGAGACCGATCAATTGTGCCGGAATCAGGCTGTCCTTGACCATCACCTCTATCAGGATCCAGCTGGTAATGCCTAGTAAAATGGCAGCCAGCGCCCCCTGGCTGGTGGCACGCTTCCAAAACGCACCAAACAGCAGTGGTACAAAGGCACCGGCCAGCGTCACCTTGTAGGCGCTTTCTACCATGCCAAAAATAGACAGTTCAGAGTTAAGGGCATAAAACAGCACCATGGCCGCAAAGCCGACCAGGCACAAGCGCATCACGCGCAAGAAGTGATGATCGCTCATCTGCGGCATAAAGCCTTTGACCACGTTTTCGGCAAAGCTGACTGAGGGGGCGAGCAAGGTGGCAGAAGAGCAGCTCATGATGGCAGACAGCACTGCCCCAAAGAAGATGGCCTGCGCCAGCAGGGGGGTATGCGTTAACACCAGCGTCGGCAGCACGCGTTGCGAGTCAGTGGCGACCAAGGTGCCAAAAGTCGCCGGGTCTATGAGTGTTGCGGCATAGGCAATAAACATGGGCACGAAGGTAAAGCAGAAATAAATACTGGCACCCAGTAGTGAGCCCCACAAGGCGATTTTTCCGGTTTTTGCGGAGGTGATGCGTTGAAACACATCTTGTTGCGGGATAGAGCCCAGCATCATGGTCAGCCAGCCTCCCATAAAGGTCAGCCATACGCTCCAGTCTGTGCTTTGCGGGAAAAAATGCAACTTGCCCGCGTCACGCGCATGGGCAATGACTGGCGCAATGCCGCCGGTCTGGCCGGAAACCAGATAAGCGATAAACAGCAGGCCGCCAATGACCACGATCATCTGCACAAAATCAAGGATAGCTACAGATAACATCCCGCCGAGTGTGGTGTAGGTGAGGACAATGGCCGTCCCCAGTATCATGCCTGCCTGCTCTGAAATGGCGCCATGACTGATCAGGTTAAAGATCAGGCCCAGGGCTTTGATCTGTGCCGCTACCCAGCCCATGTAGGAGACGACGATGGCCAGGGTGGTCAGCACCTCTACGCTACGGTTGTAGCGCATGCGGTAAAAGTCGCCCAAGGTCAGAATGTTGAGTTTATACAGGCGGCTGGAGAAAAAAATCCCGGCCAGAATCAGGCACATGCTGGAGCCAAACGGGTCTGCGGCCACCCCGGTCAAGCCCTCACGCACAAAGGTGGCGGACACGCCAAAGACCGCTTCTGCGCCAAACCAGGTGGCAAATACGGTGGCGGTCACCACCGGTAACGGTAAGTGGCGGCCAGCGACTGCATAATCCTTGGTGCTATGTACATTCCTGGCAGCGAACAGGCCTATCCCGATAGAGACAAGTAAGTACGCCACCACAAACCAGATCAACACAGTCCGTTTCCCTTGAGTCAGTTGCAAAACGCCGATTTTAAAACAAAACCTGGCCTACACAGGGGTTCTCAATCTGGCTGTAGTAAAAAAGGCCTGAAAATCAGGCCTTTTTTACAAATCTGCACGTTTGGTTGCCACTATTCCACCCGTTTCCAGGTTTGCGAACGGCCAATCAGTGAAATCCCGATAAAGCCCCGCACCTCCAGTTCGTTGCCATTAGGGCTCAATGTCATTTTACATTGGTAGGTTTTGCCGTTTTCCGGGTCCAGAATCTCGCCATTTTCATACACATGGGGCTTGCTACCGGCTTTGAGGTGTTTGGCGATGGTCATGCCTATGATTTTTTGCCCTCTACGCTCGTCGGTACATTTGTCACACGCTGCGTCGCCGGTGTCTGTGGCTAGCAAGCCTTTTTCGACAACGGCATGGTATTCCCCACCGGATTCGGCAATGCGTACCAGTGAGCGGGGTTTGCCGGTTTTATCGTCGGTCGTTTGCCATAGACCGCTCAAGTCAGCCGCCTGCAAGGCCATGGGTAACATCATCAATACTGCAACAAGTAGCTTCTTGGGGGATGCCATCAAGTACTCCTTTAGTGAGTGAACAGTAAAAACAAGCTGGCAAATTGTAGCAATACCAGCACGAGAATGGCCATCGTCGCCCATTTTTGCCAGGTGGCTTGCTTGTGCTGGCTGTTTAGCAAGGTATCAATATGGGTTTGCTGTTTGGCCAGTTCGCTTTGATTGCGCAGATATTGCTCCAGCAGGCGCGGCATTTCTGCAGCATGGGCAAGTACATAGGGGAGCTCACGTTTTGCAGATTTAAGCAGGCTGCGCCAGCCGATCTGCTCGCTCATCCAGCGCTTGAGAAATGGTTTCGCGCTTTGCCACAAGTCGATATTCGGGTCCAGTTCACGGCCCAGGCCTTCAATATTGAGCAGGGTTTTTTGCAACATAATCAGTTGCGGCTGAATATTCACGCCAAAGCGGCGTGACATCTGAAACAGGCTAAGCAGGGTGCGGCCAAATGAAATTTCCTTGAGTGGCTTTTCAAAGATCGGCTCGCAGATGGCGCGCACGGCTGTTTCGAGGGCTTCTACATTGGTATCTGCCGGTACCCAGCCAGACTCAATATGCGCCACTGCCACATCCCGGTAGTCACGGTTGAAAAAAGCGAGGAAGTTCCGCGCCAGATAATACTGGTCGGTAGGCGTGAGGCTACCCATGATGCCAAAATCCAGGGCAATGAATTTGCCTTTATCCGGCCCCTCTGTCACCACCTGGATATTGCCCGGATGCATGTCGGCATGAAAAAAACCATCACGGAATACCTGCGTAAAAAATACCTCTACGCCTTCGTGAGCCAATTGGGTCAGGTTGATGCCATAGGCCTGCAACGTGGCGGTTTCGCGGACAGGCGTGCCAAACATACGCTGCATGGTCATCACTTGCTTGCGTGAATAGTCCCAGTAAACCGTAGGCACCAGCAGGCGACGGTCACTGAAGTTGCGGCCAAGCTGTGCGCACTGTGCAGCTTCCAGGGTCAGGTCCAGTTCGTGCTCGGTGTGGCGGGCAAATTCATCCACCATTTCATCCGGCTTGAGACGGCGCCCTTCACGGGAGAGTTTTTTGACCCACCAGGCTAGCGTGCGGAGTAAGGCGATGTCTCTATGAATAATGGCGGCAATATTGGGACGCAACACTTTAACAGCTACCTGTTCGCCACTATGCAGTTTGGCAAAGTGCACCTGGGCCACCGAAGCGCTCGCGACTGGAACCGCGTTAAACTCGGCGTAGACCGTCGTCAGCGGGGCGTCAAAGGCCTGCTCAATAATACGCTCCACTTCAGCGTAGGCAAATGGCGGTACCTGGTCCTGCAGTTTGGTCAGTTCATCGGCCACATCCGGCGGCAGCAAGTCGCGGCGTGTAGACAGCATCTGGCCAAACTTGACAAAAATCGGGCCGAGTTTTTCGAGCGCCAGCCGCAAGCGGACGGCCCGTTTCTCCGGCGCATGGCGCCAGAATAACAACCCGTTGAGTAGTCGCGAGCCCAGGCCTGGTTGATTGTCACGGACAAAGAAAATATCCAGCCGATACCAGATCAGCATGCCGATAATGTGAAAAAAGCGTATCCAGTGCATCAGGGCTGACTTTCTGCAGTGGCGTTGGCAGCTAACAATTTTTCTACGCGCTGCTGCAAGCGGTCTGTGTCTTCCCTAAGCTGGTCGACGGCCTGGTTAAATTGCGTGATGCGGGTTTTTTTTGCCAGTAACGGCTGCTCTTCTTGCCAGTATTCCACCAGCATTTCTCCCAGGTTTTTGGCCTGGCCCTGCAAGCGCTGCATGGTTTGCTGACCGAGTTGGACGACTTCAAAAGCCGCCACATCGCCGACCACTTTACTCAAGTCTTCTTCGACATCCCAGCGGATGGTCGCCAGAATCTTGCCGACTTCCATGCCGAGCGCACTGTCGCCATCAATTTTAATCAGGCTATGCGCCTGCGGATCTTGCCTCAATAGCCGCATGGCCAGGCTGGGCGGCAAGTGAATGGTGGCATCTGCCATGGCGGTATCGCCTGCAACTGCCAGCTCACCATTGCTTAACACTGTCAGCATGACGCGGGCCACTTTAAAGTCTAGACAAAGATGACTGTGCGCATACGGCTGTAACCTGGGAGCGGTCCAGCGGTTTTGCTGCATCAAGTGCTGCAGCACGAATTGAATCAAGGGCTTGAACATGGGGTTAGAGTTTGATGCCTTTGTGCAGCGCGACCACGCCTGCAGTCAGGTTGTAGTAATCGACTTTTTCAAAGCCTGCTGCATGCATCATCTGTTTCAAGGTTTCCTGGTCAGGGTGCATGCGGATGCTTTCTGCCAGATAGCGATAGCTGGGCTCATCGTTGGCGATCCATTTACCAAACTTTGGCAGCAGTTTGAAAGAGTAGGTGTCGTAAAGTTTCTCCAGTGGTTGCCAAACCTTGGAAAACTCAAGCACAAGCAGGCGTCCGCCACGCTTGAGCACACGTTGCATTTCTTTGAGCGCAACGTCTTTATGTGTCATGTTGCGCAGGCCAAACGCCACAATGACACAGTCAAAGGTTTCATCAGCAAACGGCAGTCCTTCGGCATTACATTGGGTGGCCGGAATGGTCAGGCCGGCATCAATCATGCGGTCACGCCCCACGCCCAGCATGGAGGCATTAATGTCGGTCAAAATGACCGTGCCGGGATTGCTGGGAGACTGGGTCGCCACTTTTTTGGCAAACAGGCGCGACAGGTCGCCACTGCCGCCGGCAATATCGAGTACTTTGTCACCCTGCCCAACGCCGCTGACATCCACGGCAAAGCGTTTCCACAGCCGATGCATGCCCGCAGACATGACATCATTCATGATGTCGTATTTTTGCGCCACCGAATGAAAGACTTCGCCCACTTTTTTCTGTTTTTCCCGTTCATCGACGGTTTCAAAGCCAAAGTGGGTGGTTTTTTGCTGCTCAGTGTTGGATTGCATGCTTGGGTTCCTTGCGCGTATGGCCTGCCATGGTGAGTTTGGCGATGTAGTCTTGCCACAGGCTTTCATAATGTTGCGCCAGATAATACAGATAATCCCATGAATACAGCCCGGTATCATGACCATCATCAAAGATCAGTTTGATTGCATAGCGGCCAACCGGTTCAATGGCGCTGATATTCACATCCTGCTTGTCCAGTTGCAGCACTTCCTGGCCTGCGCCATGCCCGCGGACCTCGGCAGAGGGCGAGTACACACGTAAAAACTCGCATGACAGCATGCATTCCGTCTGGTTATCGAAATGAATTTCCAGCAAGCGCGAGCCCTGATGCAGTTGGATCAGGGTAGGGATGGGGCAATCAGGATGTAGACCGCTCATATGATTGAAGAAAACCGTGTTTGGGGCCGTTAACTTGAATATTGCGCATGATAGCAGATGCACGCATCTACCGCATGGCAAGCAAATGTTTCATGTTAGGGTTGATAATTCATTTTATTTGTGAATTAATAGCTGTACTTGCATGATTTATTTGATCTTTTAACAATTCATGTTAGATTATAGAAAAATAACAACAAGTAGGTCACCTTAATAAAATTGCAGCAGGTCCTATGGAAAATAACCGACTGGCACAACAATTTGATTTGTACACACGCTGGCGTCAATCGATTGCTGATGTACTGGGAGAGTATCGACGCTGGATTGCGGACAAGCAGCTCAGTGATGTGCAGTTAGATGAGCGCATACAGCAGCAACTCAACCGCTTACGTGAAGACAAGCTCCATGTCGCTTTTGTTGCAGAGTTCTCGCGCGGCAAGTCAGAGCTCATCAATGCCATTTTCTTTTCAGGGTATGGTCACCGGTTGTTGCCATCCGGTGCAGGCCGTACCACCATGTGTCCCACCGAACTGCGTTATGACACCGGCAAACCCGTTAGCCTGTCACTGCTGCCGATTGAAACCAATACCCACCAGATTTCCATTACTGAATATCGCCGCATGCCGCAAGCCTGGTCTGTGGTGGAGTTCGATGCCCATTCGCGCGACAGCATGGTTGAAGCCTTCAAGGAGGTCAGTCGTACCCGTCGCGTGACAGTGCAAGAGGCGCAGTCGCTGGGTTTGTATCATCCTGACAATTCTGACGATGCCATGTTGATCGGCGCAGATGGCCTGATGGAGATTCCATGCTGGCGCTATGCCATGATTAATTTCCCGCATCCCTTGCTCAAGCAGGGCTTGGTAATCCTTGATACGCCCGGCCTCAATGCCATCGGTGCCGAGCCTGAGTTAACTATGAGCATGCTGCCGAATGCGCACGCCGTGCTGTTTATTCTCGGCGCGGATACCGGGGTTACCAAATCCGAGATGGAAGTCTGGCGCCGTTATATTAGTGGCGCACGCTGGAAGCAAAAAGGCCGCATGGCGGTGCTCAACAAAATTGATGGCTTGTGGGATCCGCTCAAGACAGATGATGAGGTGGAGGCTGAGCTTTATCGTCAATTGCAACATACTGCTGAGTTACTGGGCTTGTCTCGCGACCAGATCTTGCCAACCTCTGCCCAAAAAGGCTTGCTGGCCAAGGTCAAAGGTGATGTGGCCTTGCTGCAAAAGAGCCGCTTGTTGCAGCTGGAGAAAAATCTCTCGGATGAGTTGATCCCGGCCAAGCAGGAAATTGTGCGCGAGAGCCTGCAGGGTGAGATTGACGACATGATGCAGCAAACGCGGGTGACCCTGGAAACCCGACTGCAAAGTGTGCTAGACCAGTCGGACGAGTTGCGTTGCCTGCAAGGTAAAAATGAAGACGTGATTGCGCAGATGATGCGCAAGGTCAAACAGGACAAGGTCAATTTTGAAGTCGGCTTGCAACGCTACCAGGCTTTGCGTAGTGTGTTTTCCGTGCAATCCAACCAGTTATTTCACCATCTCGGCATGCCAGCACTCAAGAACAAGGTGCGTGAAACGCGTGAGACCATGATGAAAGCCGCATTTACCAAAACCATGCGTCAGGCCATGGATGACTTTTTCAGTGACCTCAAGCGCCGGATGATGGATGCAGACGTGCATGTGCTTGAGATCAAGAAAATGATGGAAGCCATGTATGAAAAATTCTCCAAAGAGCATGGTCTGTTGCAAAAGTCGCCCCCCCCATTTTCCACTTCACGTTACCTCAAGGCCCTGAATAAACTCGAAGCGATTTACCGCGATCAGTTCAATACCACCTTTAACATGATTGCGCATGAAAAGCTGACGCTGACCAGTAAATTCTTTGAGACCCTGGCCAGCCATGTCATTATCGAGTATGAAGCCGCTAACCGCGATACGGAAAGCTGGCTTAAAGCCGTGATGGCGCCTATGGAAAGCCAGATGCGTGAGCATCATGTGCAACTCAAGCGCCGGGTCGAAAGTATCAAACGTATTTATCAGGCCACCGATACCCTGGAAGAGCGTATTGCGGACCTGGAGCAGGTGGAACTCTCTATTCGCCAGCAGTTGGCTGATCTGGATCATTTGCATGCCAAAGCCATGACGGCGTTGATGCATGAAGAGGTCGTCGTGAAAGCTGCCTAAGCGGTGATTGAGGACAAGATTTTCGGGTGAAGAGGTAAGACCTCTTGAAGCACGAACATAAAAAAAACGGGTGACTGGCACCCGTTTTTTTATTTGCTTTCCAGCATATAGGTTTTGATCTTTTGCATCGCCTTTTGCTCAATCTGGCGGATACGTTCAGCCGAAACACTAAATTCTGCGGCCAGATCATGCAAGGTCGCCGTATTGCCCTCGGTCAGCCAGCGGGCTTGCAGTACACGACGACTACGCTCATCCAGCTGCTGCAAAGCCATGCTCAGGCCTTCTGTCTGCATGTGCTCAGTCTGCAGGTTTTCCAGCAAGGTAGAAGGTTCAGGACCTTCATCTTCCAGAAACGCGATTGGGCTGTACACTTCTTCGCCATCCTCGTCCACTTGCGCATCCAGAGAGATTTCCTGACCATTGAGGCGGTATTCCATCTCGGTCACGTCTTCTGGTTTCACATTGAGTTCAGTCGCAATGCGTTGAACATCTTCCTGGCTTAAGGTCTCAAACCCATTTTTCATGCTGCGCAAGTTAAAGAACAGCTTGCGTTGCGCTTTGGTGGTGGCGGTCTTGACCAAACGCCAGTTGCGCACAATATACTCATGAATCTCAGCCTTGATCCAGTGCATGGCAAAAGAAACCAGACGCACACCGCGATCGGGATCAAAGCGTTTAACTGCTTTCATCAAGCCAATATTACCCTCTTGGATCAGGTCTGATTGGGGCAGGCCATAACCGCTGTAACCACGGGCAATGCTGGCGACCAGAC
>JABLTH010006106.1_pt1 | contig 27428 bp, 13 predicted proteins | sample 7875711 | NCBI WGS metagenome assembly JABLTH01 (sample SAMN14941262, study PRJNA633318) | bioreactor metagenome | isolation source: bioreactor | place: China | collected 2019-03-05 | reverse complement strand
CGGCGGCGGCGGCGGCGGCGGAGGCGGCCTCCACCTCCTCGATGGTCTTCTTCTTGGCGGCCATGATGCCCTTCAGGCTGGCGTAGCGGGGCTCGTTCAGCCCCTTCTGGGCGGTGATGACCGCCGGGAAGCCGCCCTCCACCACCTCCGTGCCCCCCTCGATCTCGCGCTCGGCGCGGAAGCCGCTCTCGGTGGCCTCGAACTTCACCACCACATTCGCCTGGCCGGCGCCCAGGAGCTCCGCGAGCATGGGGCCCACGGAGGCGTTGTCGCCGCCGATGCCCTTGTTGCCCGTGAAGACCAGGCTGAAGCCCTTGTCCTGGGCGTAGGCGGCCAGGGCCGTGGCCACCGCCAGGGGGTCCGTGGCGTCGCCCTTGAGATGGACGGCGTTGTCCACCCCGAGGGCCAGGGCGTTGCGCAGCACGTCCTTCACGCTGTCGCCGCCGTAGGACACCGCGGTGACCTCGGCGCCCTTCGCCTCCTTCTGGCGCAGGGCCTCCTCCAGGGCGTACTCGTCGTAGGGGCTGGTGATCCACTTCACGTCGGCGGGGTCCAGGGACTTGCCGTCGGCGGCGACCTTCACTTTGGTCTCGGTGTCGGGCACCTGCTTCAGGGCGACGAGGATCTTCATGGGATCTCCGGGAAAGGCCTGCGGACGCGGGTTCCGGTCATCAAAACCGGCGTCCCGGCAGGATCTTCCATTCTATCCAAAGGCCCCCTGTGCGTCCCGTCATGATTCCCCGGCAGGGCCGGCGGCCATGGGAACATGGCCCCATGGACGTCCCCGAGGCTCTCCGTCCCGCCTATGCCGGCGCCCTGGTCTTCACCGGAGGCGGCACCGGCGGCCACTTCTTTCCGGCGGTGGCCCTGGCTGAGGGGGCCCGGGCCCGCTGGCCCGGCCGGCCCGTCGCGTTCGTCGGGAGCCTGCGGGGCATCGAGGGGCGGAAGCTGCCCGGCACGGCATGGCCCCACGAACTGCTGGACGTGGAGGGCTTCGTGGGCCGCTCGCCCCTCCGCATCGTGGGCGCGGCATGGAAGCTCTGGCGCGCCAAGGCCCGGCTGCTCGATGCCTGGAAGCTCGCGCGGCCCTGGGCGGTGGTCGGCACGGGAGGCTACGCCGCGGCACCAGCCCTGCTGGCCGCCCGCAGCCTGGGCATCCCCTTCTTCCTCCATGAGAGCAACGCGGCGCCGGGCAAGCTGGTGCGCGAGCTGGCCCCCGGGGCGCGGCGGGTCTGGTGCGGCCTGGACGCGGTGAAGGCCCTGCTGCCCGGCGCCGACTGCCTCACGGTGGGCACCCCCGTCCGGCCCGGGTTCCTGCGACCCTTCACACCGGCGGCGGACCTGAAGGCCCCCTTCATCCTCCTGGTCCTGGGGGGCAGCGGCGGGGCGCGGGCCGTCAACGAGGCCATGCTCGCCGCCGCGCCGGCCCTTCTGGAGCGGTTCCCGGACTGGGCGATCCTCCACCAGGCCGGGCCGGGCGAGTTCGAGCGGCTGAAGGATGCGCCGCGCCACGCGCGCCACGCCCTGGTGCCCTTCATCGAGGACATGGCAGGCGCGATGGAGCAGGCCGGCCTGGTGGTGTCCCGGGCCGGGGCTTCCACCTGCGCCGAGCTCGAGGCCGCGGGGCGGGGCGCCCTGCTGGTCCCGCTCCCGACGAGCGCCAACGACCACCAGGCCCGCAATGCTGAGGCCCTGGCGGCCCTGGGCCGGGCGGTGCGCGTTCCCCAGGGCCCCGACCTCCCGGCGCGGCTGGATGCAGAGGCTTCGCGCTTCATGCAGGACGCCGGGGCGCGCCTGGCCCTGGCCGGGCAGGCGAGGCCCAACCGCGCCGTAGCGGCCTGCCTCGACGATCTCGAGGCGCGGATGGCGGGTTCCTGAACGGCCTTGCTTCCCCTAGGCTGGAAGCCTTCCCTTCCATCGCAGTCCCATCCTCGAGGCAGCCATGACCGACATGACCCCGGCCTGGACCCCCTACGCCGATCCCAACGGACTCTGGTTCAACACCTCGGACATCGACGGGAGCGCGACCGTGGCCGCGGGAGGGACCTTCGAGTTCGACGTGACCGGGGCCTTCGGCATCACCCTGCTCAATCCCGCGGACGGCAGCGTGGTCCGGCAGGACCTCTGGAGCCCCGAGCCCACGGAAGGGGTCTTCTGGGTGAAGCTCAGCGCCGACGGAAGCATCGCCGCGGCTGGCGGGTGGCAGACCAAGGGCGGGGGCGTCTACGCGGGCCGGCTGCGGGTGATCCGCGTCTCGGACGGCTTCGTGATGCTGGACCAGTCCACGGGCTCGAGGGTGAACCAGATCGCCATGAGCCCCGACGGCCGCTGGCTGGCGGCGGGCTGCGGCGCGACCTACTCGGGCTCGGGGCAGCAGATCTACCTCTACCAGCTCACGGGGGACACCTACACGGCCTTGGGCGGGTTCACGAGCTCCAGCAACAGCATCCAGACCCTCGCCATGTCCGACGACGGGAAGTGGATCATCACCGGGCTCTACGGCAGCCCCAGCGTGATCCTCTTCCAGAACATCGACCGGATGCTGGTGGAGTTCGCCACCTGGGACATCCCCTCGAGCGCGCAGGCCTCCGGCGCGGAGCCCGAGGCCTGCGACGCGCGCCGCGCCGTCCGCGAGCACCGGGCCGCGCTGAAGTCGCGGAACGCCCTGGGCGCCGAGCCCGAGGCCGGATCCAGCGGCGCCTACACCAAGTTCGTGGCCATCACGCCGGACGGCTCCGCCATGGCCGCGGCCCTCAGCGGCACCAACGGCATCGCCTTCTTCACCCGGGACAACTTCATCGCCACGAAGCAGCCCGACTGGACCTTCGCCCCCTCGGGCATCACAACGTCGAGCAACCTCTCCATCGCCGCCGACGGATCCTTCGTGGTGCTGGGGAGCAACGGCAGCGGCACGATCCCGGTTCCGGGCGGGGGAACGATCCCGCAGGGCCTCGTCACGCGAGTCAACAACCTGGGGTCCACCGGCGCCCAGGCCTGGCAGGCCGCCGTGGAATACGACCCCAACCCCTGCAACCACATGCTGGCCTGGAACGACCAGGTGCTCTCCTTCGGCACCGGCGAGCCCAAGAGCGGCGGCGGCCTCACCGAGGGCCGCTTCTACGTGCTCCGGGCCTCCGACGGCGCCATCCTCGGCCGCTATCCGACCAGCGTGATGAACTGGCCCTTCCAGATGAGTTCCGACGGCCAGTTCGCCATCGGCGGCAGCGACGACGGCAAGATGTACGGCTTCAATGCCCGGGGGAACTGGGACGACGCGGTCTGAGGACCGCGCTTCCTACGCCTCCACCACCCCGCCGCTCCCCTTCCGCGGCTCGAAGGGGATCCTGGCCTTCTTGCAGGCGGCCATGAAGGCCTCGCGGTCGGGGGTGCGGAGGTAGGCCTCCATGGGCTCGAGGCGGCCCTCCTGGATGTGCGAGATGAGGGCGTCGGTGAACTGCACCTGCCCGTAGGCCCGGCCGGTCTTCATGGAGGCGGGGATGCCCTCCCAGTCGCCCTGGCGGATGAGCTTGCCGATGGCGGGCGTGTTGAACAGGCTCTCGAATACCACGAGCTGGCCCCCGCCCTTGCGTTTCATCAGCGTGTGGCCCACCACGGCCTTCAGGCTGTTGCCGAGCATCGCGCGCACCGTTTCCTGCCGCTCGTGGGGATAGAGGTCGGTGGCGTGCTGGAGGACGCTGATGGCGGAGGCCCCGGGCATGGTGGCGATCACCAGGCTTCCGGCGTGGGCCGCCTCCAGGAGCAGGAGGAAGGTGGCGGGGTCCTGCACCTCGTCCACGCCGAGGATGTCCGGGCCCTGGCGCAGGGCCACCTGGATGGCCTTGCGCTGGGAGGCCGGGTCGCCGCCCACCTCCCGCTGGCGCACCACGGCCTTCCGGGAGGGGATCTTGAAGGAGATGGAATCCTCGATGCTCACCAGGAAGCCGGGATGGGCGCCGGCCGCGAGGCTCAGGAGGGCGGCGAGGCTGGTGGTGCGGCCCGAGCCCAGGGAGCCCGTGAGGATGACCAGGCCGCGCTTCACGTCCCAGAGGCGCCGGATGGCGTCGTTGAAGCCCAGGACGTCCGGGGGCGGGATGTTCTTGGGCATGACGCGGGCGCTGAGGGAGAGTTCCTTCCCGTCCCTCAGCACGTCGATGCGCAGGTTGCAGTCCCGGCTCGGGACGGGATGGCTGACGCTGGTGGCGCCCTGCTCCTGGAGCATGATCCAGTTCCTCCCGGGCAGCAGGGCCTTCAGCGCGAGGTCCAGCTCACCGGACACCACGGTCTCCGTGCCCTCCAGGACCTCCACCTCCCCGTGGTGGCGCACCAGCGGGACCTCGCCCGGGTTGAGATAGAGGTCCGAGCCCCCGAGATCGATCACCTTCTCGAAGTAGTCCACCAGGGGCAGGTTGGACTTCCGAACGGGCTTGATGGTGGGCAGGACCGGGGAGGCCGGGATCGGGGCGGTCCCCTGGGGGAGGGCCGGCGCCGGGGGCCCGGCCGGGGGCAGGGAGGGTGCCGGGGCGTCCGTTCCCGGGGCGCGTGACCCGTCGCCCTCGGGCTTGGAGGCGCTGCGGGGAGGGGCCTCGAGCCTGGGCAGGGCGCCCAGGCCCGGCTTGCGGATGGCCACCACCCTGGGATTCCCGTTGGCCCGGCTGGCGCGGACCACGAAAGCGTCATCCCCGAGGGCATAGCTGAAGGTCACGGTGTCGCCCCGGAGGTAGGTGGTCCTCAAGTCTTCGGGAAGGATCTCCTTCACGAGGCCGTCGAGGACGGATCCCTCCAGGTCCCCCGAGGCCAGCTGGGCGCGGTGCCCGGCGGGCAGCTCGAAGACCGGCTTGGCGTTGGCGTTCAGCAGCAGGGCGGAAGCCTCCTGCTGGGCCATCTGGATGAGGTACTGGTCGATGCGGGCCACGGCAGCTCCGGGTTCGCGCGGTGGGCGGGGGGCGGTTGGAAGGAATATAGACGGATTTGGGGGCTGCGCCCATGGACAAGGCTGGGCACACTGGAGCCACTTCACCCCCGGAGGGCTGGATGTCCCCCTCAACCTCCGCCGCCGGACCCGCGTCCGGCCGCGTGCACGGAGCCTGAGATGGATCCCGTCTCGACGCTCTTCGCGCAGATCGACGAGGGCTTCGACGAGACCGCCGTGGCCATGGCGGAGGCCGATCCCGACCTCCTCGCCGCCCGGGGCCCCCAGGGCCTCCGGCCTGCGCTGGCCGCCCTCTACGCGGGCCGCCGCGCCCTCGCCCAGGACCTCGGCGCCCTCACCCCCGACCTGGACATCTTCGAGGCCGCGGCCCTCGGGAAGGTGGACCGGCTGGAGGCCTTCGCGGGGACGCCGGACGTTCGCGCGCACGCCCCGGACGGGTTCACCCCGCTGCACCTCGCCGCCTTCTTCAGCCATCCCGCGGCGGTGGACTGGCTGCTGGACCATGGCGCCGATCCCCGGGCCGAGGCCCGGAACGGGTCCGGCCTGCGCCCCCTCCACAGCGCCCTCGCGGGCAAGGACGAGCGGGCCGCCTTCCAGATCACTGCGGCCCTGCTGGTTCGGGGCGCCGAGGTGGACGCGCGCCAGAACGGCGGCTACACCGCCCTCCACGCCGCGGCCAAGCGCGGCTCGGGCACCCTGGTGGAACTCCTTCTGGGCGCCGGCGCGGACGCCACCCTGCGCACGGACCAGGACCAGAGCGCCGCCGACCTTGCCGCCGCCGGCGGCCACACCCTCCTGGCGGAGCGCCTCCGCAGCCTCTGAGGGCCCTCAGAACCGGATCACGTTCCCGATCACCAGCTGGGACCGCTCCATGCCGGGATCCCGCACCAGGGGCCAGGCCACCGTGATGAGGAACACGCGGCCCAGGGAGCTCTTGAGGTCCCCGAAGCGCAGGCCGCCGCCCACGTTGGCGTAGGTGCGGCTCCACCGTCCGGTGTCCATCCGCCGGATCGCCCCGGCGTCCGCGTAGACCACGAAGCCGAGCTGGAGGATGCCCAGCCAGTTGATGGGGGTGATGGGCCGCTCCTCCACGGAGAGGATCCAGCGCCGGTCGCCCACGAAGAGGTGGTTGGCGTAGCCCCGCAGGCCCTCCGTCCCGCCGAGGTAGAGGAAGTTCTCCGGGTCGGGCCTGAGGGCCGTGTCCACCAGGAGGTTCGCCGCGAGGGTCTGGGAGGGCAGGGCCTTGGAGTAGGCGGTGAAGCTGGTGCTGGTGACGAGGTTCCGCCAGCCCCCGGGCTCCCGGCGCCCCTCGGCGGAGGTCCGCAGGAGCAGCAGCGCGTCTGGGCCGGGCAGCCAGCCTTTGGAGGCCTCGAGCCCGAAGAAGGGCGTGTCCGCCTCACCGCCCAGGGCGCGGGTGTAGGTGCCCAGGCGCAGGGTGGCCTCCCAGCCCAGGTTGTAGTCCTCGGTGTGGGTCATGCCCGCGAGGTCCTGGAAGTCCCGGAATCGGTCCGTGTAGAGGCTCCAGGTGAGGTGCATCCCCAGGAGCTGCCGGTTCGAGAGGTCCGGGGGCGCGAGGGGCCCATCGGCGAAGGCTTCGGGATCCACGATCCGGGTCTGTCCCTCCCGGGGGCTCCGGAAGTCCAGGCCGCCGCCCACCCTGAGCACGCGGTCCCCCTTCGGGGCCCGGGCCCAGGTGCCCTCGAAGAACCCCGTGTCGAGCCGGGTCGGGGCCTCGAAGGCCGTGCGCCGGAGGTTGTAGGTCGTGAGCAGGGCGTCGGAGGAGGCAAGCCGGAAGGTCATGGACCAGGGCGTCTCCAGGCCGCGGTAGGGCCGCACCCACTCGAGGAGGCGGGTCTTGCCGTCCGAGAGGGCCTGGTAGCGGGTGGCGAAGTTCCAGTCGGTGCCCAGGAACTGGCGGTCCCGGTAGAGCAGGGTGTCCACGGATCGCTCGGTGGTCTTCTCGTGGCTCAGGGCCAGGTCCTTGCCGAAGCCGAGGAAATTCGTCTCCTTGAGGGAAAAACCGAAGTTCCGCTGACCCCCGACCTGGGTGAAGCCCGCGCTCACCTTCAGGGTCCAGGCGTCCTGGGTGCGCACCACGGCCTTCACCCGGCCGTCGGGCTCCACCTCCGCGTCGATGAAGGCGTCCTTGATGAACCGGAAGGCCCGGAGGTTCCGCTCCACCTGGTGCACGAGGCGGGCCGAGACGGGATCGCCGGGCCTGAAGGGGATCTCCCGGGCGATGACGCTGCGGCGGGTCTCGAGGTGGATGGCGTTCGCCAGGCGGCCGATCCAGTGGTTCTCGTGGGGCCGCGCGGGGTCGAAGACATCGCCGATGCGGATGTCCACTCCGCTGAAGCGGGCGCCCCGGGCCTCCAGGCGCTCCCAGACGTCCTGGGGCTGCCCGTGGGACTGCGCGGCGGCGGGGAGGGCGAGCACCGCGCACGCGCCGAGGAGCCTCCGCGCGAGGCGGCGGGGCCGCGTCTCAGGCCAGGGATTCGCCATGCCCTCCGCCTGGATCCCCGTCCCGGGCCCAGCGGTCCCGGACGGACCGTGCTGCGCCTCGGCCTTCCATGGAGTCAGCATAGGATGGACCCGTGAAGGAGCGCCTGCTGAAAATCCCCCTGGCCTCGAAGGTCGCGGTGCTCCGGGGCCTCGGGCCCGCGCGGGCGGAGGCCCTGCGGGAGGCGGGCATCCATACGCTGCGGGACCTGCTCTTCGCGCTGCCCACCCGCTATGTGGACCGGGGCAGCGTCGTGCCCCTGGGGGACCTCCACCGGGCCGACGCGCCCGCGGGCCTCGTCACGGTGCTCGGGACCTTGAAGGAACTGCGCCAGAGCACCTCCCGGGTGCAGCGCATGGCCATCACCGAGGCCCTGCTGGAGGACGGCACGGGGACGTTGCGCCTCGTCTTCTTCAACCAGCCCTACCTCGCCCGCGCCCTGCGGCCCGGCGAGCGCCTCCTCGCCTTCGGGCCCCTGGTCCAGGGCCGCGGGGGGCTGGAGATGCGGGGGCCCCAGGTGGAGTCCCTGGGCCTCGAGGCCGAGGCCGCCTGGGTGCGGCGCTTCCTGCCTCTCTACCGCAGGCTCGGGCCCCTGACCGGGCGGATGCGCCAGCGCCTGGTGGAGGAGGCCCTGGGGGCCGCCGCGGATCCGCCGGAATGGCTGCCGCCGGACCTGGCGAAGGACCTGCCCGCCCTCCTGCCCGCCCTCCGGGCCCTCCACCGCCCGGCGGACGAGGACGACCCCGGGCGTCTGGAGCGCCGGGAGACGCCGGCCCACCAGCGCCTCGCCGCCGAGGAGCTCTTCGCCTTCGTCCTCGGGGTGGAACTCCGCCGCGCCGGCAGGCTCGCCCGCCGGGGCTCCGTGGTCCCCACCTCCCCGGAGCTGCGGGAGCGCCTCAAGGCCCTGCTGCCCTTCCACCTCACCGGCGCCCAGCGCCGGGCCTTCAGGGAGATCGTGGAGGACCTCACCTCGGGCCGCGTGATGCACCGGCTGCTCCAGGGGGACGTGGGCAGCGGCAAGACCCTGGTAGCCCTCCTGGCCATGGCCATGGTCTCGGAGACCGGCGGCCAGGCGGCCCTGCTGGCCCCGACGGAGGTGCTCGCGCGCCAGCACGCGGCGAACTTCGAGCGGCTGCTGGGGGAGCGCGCCGGCGCCCTCCAGTGCCTGCTGGGGCCCATGAAGGCGGCCGGGAAGCGGGAGGCCCTGCGCCGCATCGCGGCGGGGGAGGCGCGCTACATCGTGGGCACCCACGCCCTCTTCCAGGAGGCGGTGCAGTTCCAGCGGCTCCAGCTCGTCATCGTGGACGAGCAGCACCGCTTCGGCGTGAAGCAGCGGGAGGCCCTGAAGGCCAAGGGCCTGGACCCCCACTGGCTGGTCATGAGCGCCACGCCGATCCCCCGCAGCCTCGCCCTGGCCCTCTTCGGCGACCTGGACCAGAGCGTCCTGGACGAGCTGCCTCCCGGCCGCCAGCCCGTGCAGACTCGCCTGCTCCACCCCGACGACGCCGAGCGCGCCTGGGCACTCGTCGAGCGGGAGCTGGCGGCGGGCCGCCAGGCCTACGTGGTGAGCCCGGCCATCGACCCCGCGGACGAGTCGAAGGTGCGCCTCCGGGACATCCAGGCCATGGAGGCGCTGCTCCGGGCCCGCTTCCCCGGCGTGGACCTGGAGACCGTGCACGGGCGCCTCAAGGCCGAGGACATGGCCGCCCGCATGGCCCGCTTCGTCGCCGGGCAGGCGAGGCTCCTGCTGGCCACCACTGTCATCGAGGTGGGGGTGGACGTGCCCAACGCCAGCGTGATGGTGGTGGACCACGCGGAGCGCTTCGGCCTGAGCCAGCTCCACCAGCTCCGGGGGCGGGTGGGCCGCGGGTCCGCGAAGAGCGGCTTCGTCATGCTCTCCGCGTCCGAGAGCGAGCGGCTCCAGGTGCTGGTGGAGACCCAGGACGGCTTCCGCATCGCCCAGAAGGACCTGGAGCTGCGGGGCCCCGGGGAGTTCTTCGGCACCCGCCAGGCGGGCCTGCCCCAGTTCCAGGTGGCGGACCTCGTGCGGGACGCGGCCCTCCTGCGGCGCTGCCGGGAAGCCGCCGCCGGGGCCGTCCAGGCGGGCCTCAGCGAGGCGCAGGCGGACTGGCTCAGGCAGGAGACCGACCGCCTGCGTCTGGCGGAAGTGAGCTGAGGCTTCCCCGGGCTGTCACGGCGGGTAAACTCCCCGTCATCCCAGCCCCGGAGACCCGCCCATGACCGCACCGTCCGTGCATCCGACCATCGACGCCTACTTCGCCGGCATCTCCGCCATGGACTGGGACGCCGCCGTGGCGGGCTTCGCGCCCGAGGTCCACCACGAGGACCCCGTGGGCAGCCCCGTGAACCGCAGCCCCGAGGCGGCCAAGGCCTTCTTCCAGCAGATCGGCGGCCTCTTCCGCACCGTGGAGCTGCGCCCCCGCGCCAGCCACCGCTGCGGCGACGAGTTCGCCGTGGTGTGGGACGGCCAGGGTGTGGGGAACAACGGGGCCCAGGTGGCCTTCGAAGGCGTGGACGTCATCGCCCTCGACGGCGAGGGGCGCATCCGCAGCCTCCGCGCCTACTGGGATCCCGCGCCTGTGGTGGGCCGGCTGATGGGCTGAGGCCCCGGCCCCGCAGGTGGACGGAATGTCCTCCTCGGCGCCCGATGGGGCGGGCCGCGGCCCTCGCGGCCTCCGGCCCGGCCTGACGGCCTGGTCCCTCCTGGCCCTGGGCGCGGCCCTGTTCCTGGGCACCTTCGAGGCAGGACGGGGCGGCGCCTTCCATCCAGGGCTGCGGACGGCCGCGGCCCAGACGGGCCTCCTCTTCGTCAACGCCCTGCAGATGATCGTCCTTCCCGTGGTGGTGACCCAGCTCCTGGCCGCGCTGGTGGGGCCGCCCGGGCGGGAGCCCGTGGGGCGCCTGGGCCTGAAGGCCCTCGCCCTCTTCGTCGGGCTGCTGGTGTCGGGAGGGATCTTCGCCGCGGCCGTGGCCCCGCTCGTCCTCGCCTTCGTGCCCGTGGACCCGGCCTCCGTCGCCGCCCTGCGGGCCGCCACGGTGGTGCCCGAGGCGGCCCGGGCCGCGGCCTCGGCCCCGGTCCTCAACGGCATGGCGGACATCCTGCCGCCCAGCCTCTTCGACGCCCTGGCCAGGGGAAGCCTGCTGCCGGTCCTGCTCTTCACCCTGCTGGCGGGGGCCGCGGTCCAGCGCCTGCCCGCGGCCCAGCGCGACCCCCTGGCGGTCCTCATCGACGGGGCCGCCCGGGCCATGCTCATCGCCGTGGGGTGGGTGCTCTGGCTCACGCCCCTCGGGGTCTTCGCCCTGGGCTACGTGCTGGCCCTGGGCTCCGGCTGGCGGGCCGCCGGGTTGATCGGGGCCTTCGTGGCCGTGGTGTCCCTGCCCATGCTCGTCTTCACCCTGCTGCTCTACCCGGTGGCCGTGCTGGGCGGCCGCGTGGGCTGGCGGGCCTTCGCCCGGGCGGCGGCGCCGGCCCAGCTCGTGGCCGCCGCCACCCGCTCCTCCCTGGCCTCCCTGCCGGCCCTGGTGGACGGCGCGCGGCGCCACCTGGGCCTCTCCGAGGCCGCCACGGGCTTCGTGCTGCCCCTCTCCACCGCCACCTTCAAGGTGAACCGCACGGTCTCGGCGGTCCTGAAGCTGCTCTTCCTCGCCCACGTCTTCGGCTTCGAGGTGCCGCCGGCGCGCCTGGCCCTCTTCATCGCCATGGTGGTGGTGCTCAGCTTCACCGCCCTCGGCGTGCCGGGGGGCGGCGGCGCCTTCAAGACCATGCCCGCCTACCTCTTCGCCGGCGCCCCCATCGAGGGCATCGTCATCCTCGAGGCCGCCGACGTCATCCCGGACATCTTCAAGACCCTCCTGAACGTCACCGGGGACATGGCCGCCGCGGCGCTGCTCACCCGGGGCGAGCGCAGGGCGGAAGGGGAGGCCCTGGGCCTGGCCGCGGCGCCGGAGGGCGAGGGCTGAGGGGGGCCAGGCCTGGGGAGCGTCGTCCGTGCCCAGCTGGTGTGCCGCTGCCGGAGGGAGGTCCTGTCATCCCGCCGTGAGGCGCTGCCAGGCGAGGTCCCAGCGGTCCATGGCCTGGTCGAGCCGCGCGGTGTCCGCCTGGCTGAAGGCGATCCGCGTCCCGTTCCCGGGGCCCTGGAGCCTGAAGTGGGAGGGCGGGTGGAGCACCAGGCCGAGGGCCCTGGCGGCCCGGACCCAACCCTCGAGGTCGACGCCCTCGGCCCCTTCCACCCACAGCGCGAGCCCCCCGGCCGGCTTTTCGAAACGCAGCCGCGCGCCCCGGTGGGGTTCCAGCCGCGCGAGCAGGTGGTCCCGGCGCTCCTGGTAGACCTTCTTCACGCGGCGCAGGTGCCGGGCCAGGATCCCGTCGCGGATCAGGTCGGCGACGGCCCATTCCAGGACGCCATCGCCCTGCCAGGCCAGGCGCTGCTGGAGCCGCGCCAGGCGTTCGACCAGCGGCTGGGGCGCGACGATGAACCCCAGCCGCAGGCCCGGGGCCATCAGCCGGGACAGCGAGCCGAGGTAGATCACCTGGCGCCCGCCGGCCTCCCCCGCCAGGGGCGGGACCGGATCCTCCTCGTAGGCGATGTCGGCATCCAGGTCCTCCTCGATGAGGGCGATCCGGTGGGCCGACGCCAGCTCGAGGAGGCGCCGGCGGCGTTCGGGGGCGAGGACCCGCCCCGTCGGGTTCTGGCGCCGGGGCGTGAGGTAGAGGGCGCGCAGGCTTTCTTCTGAGAGGATGCGCTCGAGGGCCTCGAGGTCCAGGCCCGCCTGGTCCACGGGGATGGGCCGGAACTCCACCTTGGGCGCGGGAAGCAGGGCCTCCCAGGCGGGGCGGTTGCCCGGGCATTCCACGCCAAGGACGGACCCCTCCCGGAGGATGGCCCGCCCGAGCAGGGAGAGGGCCATGCGGGTCCCCCGGGTGACCAGGATCTGCCCGGGAAGCACGGGGAGGCCGCGCTGTTCCCGGAGCCACTGGGCGAGGGTCTCGCGGAGGAGGCCGTTCCCCATCGGCTCGGCGCTGTGCAGGAGCCTATCGCCGTGTCGCTGGAGCCCGCGCTGGTAGGCCTTGGCGAGTTCGGCGGCCGGGAAGAGGGCGGGGTCCGGCAGGCCGTCGGCGAGGGCGATGGCATCGGGATCCTGGGGGGACAGGGGGTTCAGCCGGCTCGGAAGGTCGAAGTTGGGGGAGGAGGCCGAGGCGGCCAACGCCGGTTCGGGGTCCGGCCGGCGGACGGGCGGAGGATCCGCCACGAAGGTTCCCCGGTTCGCCTCGGAGACCAGCCAGCCTTCGGCCTCGAGGGCGCGGAGCGCGGCGATCACCGTGTTGCGGTTCATGCCCAGCCGTTCCGCGAGGACCCGGGAACCCGGGAGCTGCGAGCCGGGCCTCAGCCGTCCCTCCTCGATGGCCCGCTCCACGGCGAGGACCAGGCGCCGGGAGGGCGGAAGGTGCGATTCCCCTTCAAGGGACAGGGGGAAGGGATGGTCCGGCATATGGGGCACAATACAACTTTTCCCCCGATGTCCTCCAGGCGCGCCGCGAGGCCAGCCCCGGAGGGCCAGGTGAACGATGTACTCGAGAAACCTAGAATCCTGCGTCCTCCACCTCGCCGCCCAACGGGGCTACCTGAAGGGCGCGGCCCCCGAGGACCTGGATGCGGACCTCCTCCTGGATCCGGAGGCGCTGCAGCACTCGTCGCATTTCGGTCCCCGGCTCGACCGCCTCGCGGCCAAGGGCCTGCTCTCCCGCAGCCTGCTGGAAAAGCTCGTCTGGGAAGTGGTGCTGGACGCCCAGCCCGTCGCTTCCCTTCCGGCGGAGGCCCCCTCCCTGGAAGCGCCTGCGGCCCCGGTACCCCTGCCCGATCTGGAATCGGGCCTGGAGACGACCTTCTCCGGACGCTTCCTCGAATTCCAGCTCATCGGCGAGGGCGCCACGGCCAAGGTCTACAAGGCCTTCGATGCGCAGCTCCAGCGGTGGGTCGCCCTCAAGTTCCTGAAGACGACCCACGCCGGGCGCCGGGACGCCCTGCTGAAGGAGGCCCGCGCCCAGGCCAAGGTGGAGCATCCCAACGTGTGCCGGGTGCACGAGGTGGGGGAGATGGGCGGCCACGGGTACATCCTGATGGAGTACGCCCGGGGCGGGACCCTGGACCGGGCGGCGGCGTCCCTGGAGCTCGAGGCCATCGTGGGGCTCGTGCGGGATGTCGCGGAAGGGGTGCACGCCGCCCATCGCCATGGGCTGGTCCACCTGGACCTGAAGCCGGGCAACATCCTGCTCCAGCCCAAGGAGGACGGAACCTTCCGCCCCCTCGTGACGGACTTCGGCATGGTGCTGGACGAGGAGGGCGGGCGCCGCGGGCTGCCCTGCCCCATGGGCACGCCGCCCTACTCCAGCCCCGAGCAGGTGGCGGGAAGGACCCGGGACCTGGACCGGCGCAGCGACATCCACGCCCTCGGCGTGGTCCTCTACGTCATGCTCTGCCAGCGCTTCCCCTTCGAGGCCCTGGACTTCCATGGGCTGCTGGAGGCGATCCTGCACCAGCCGCCTGTTCCCGCGAGCCGGGTCAATCCGAGGGTTCCCGAGGACCTCGAAGGGATCCTCGAGACCTGCATGGCCAAGGACCTCCTCAAGCGCTATCCCAGCGCCCAGGCCCTGGCGGACGACCTCCAGCGCTACCTTTCCGGCGAGCCCGTCCAGGCCATGCCCCAGGGCCGGATCTACCGCGCCCGGAAATGGGCGAAGCGGAACCGCGCCCTCGCCTGGGTGCTGGTCGCGGCCAGCCTCGTCTGCGCGGGGCTGGCCACGGCGGGGCTGGTGGGCGTCTACCGCGTGCGGAACCAGGCCCGGCTGGCCAAGCTCTTCCTCCGGGATGCGGACGAGATGGAGACCATCCTGAAAGACGCCCATCGCATGCCCTTCCACGACATCAGCCCGGAGGTGGCGAAGGTCGAGGGCCGGATGCAGGAGGTGCGCGACACCATGGCCCGGGAGGGACGCCAGGCCCGCGGCCCGGGCCTCTATGCGCTGGGGCGCGCGCATCTCGCCCTCGGCGACCCTGAGAAGGCCCAGGAGGAGCTCCAGGAGGCGTGGAACGCGGGCTTCCAAGCGCCGGAAGTGGCGGCGGCGCTCGGGGCCGCCTACGGGCGCACCTACCAGTTGAAGCTGGCGGAATTCGGGACCCTGCGGCAGGGGCCCATCCGGTGGCTGTTCAACCGGGACCAGATGCCCGCCACGGTCATGGCCAGGCTCCAGAAGCAGTACCTGGAACCTGCGAACCGCAATCTGAGGGAGGGGAAGTCCTCCCTGAGCCCCTACCAGCGGGCCTGTTTCGAAGGGCAGACCTCGCTGCAGGAAGGACAGCCCGAACTGGCGCTCCAGCGCGCCCAGGAAGCGGCCCACATGGAGCCGGGGGACGCGGCGGCCCCCATCCTCGAGGCCGCGGCCTACGGGGCGATGGCCGCCAGGGCCCAGCTCGATTCCCAGTACGCGCGGATGTCCGCGCTCCTTGATGCGATGGAATCGGCCCTCGACCACGCCGCCGACCTGGAGCGCAGTTCGCCCGAGGTCCATGAAATGCGGGCGCAGGCGCGCTCCCTCCGCCTCTCGATGCGCATCGACCAGCACCTGGCCACCCCTGAGGACCTCGATTCAGCGCTGGGGGCCACGGACCGGCTGCTCCAGGTGGATCCCCGGAACCCCAAGGCCTACGTCCGGCAGGCGATCATCCAGTACCTGTGGTCCGAATATGCTGCGACCCGGGGCGAGGATGTCCGGGTCCCCATGCGGCACGCGATCCAGGCCGCCGAGAAGGCCCAGGCCCTGAAGCCCAGCTTCGCGTGGGCCTCATTCGTCAAGGCCAATGCCCTCTACGTGATGGCCAGCACGTCGCGCCGTTACTTCGGTGAAGATCCAGGGACGCATCTCCGCGCCTCCCTCCGCGAGTACGAGGGGCTGCTCAAGCAGTCCAACTTCAAGGAGCAGATCCTGCAGAACATGGGGGACTGCTACTTCCAGCTCGGACTGTACGAGGCCACCCACGGGATCCCCAGCGCGGAGAAGGACCTCGACGCCAGCGTCCGGCACTACCAGCAGGCGCTCGACACCCATCCGAATGCCAAGACCTACTTCGCCCTGGCCTCCCCCCTGAAGTGGCTGGGACGGCTGGCGGACGGGAGGGGTGATGATCCGATCCCCTTCTACGACCGGGCCATCGAGGCCTACCAGCGCGCGCTGGCCCTGAGCCCGGACCAGGCGATGTGCCTGGGACGGCTGGCGGACCTGCATGTGTTTCGCGCGGAGCGGCGGGCCCGCGTGGGGAACGACCCCTCCCGGGATGTGGACGCGGCCATGAAGGCCGCGGAGGCGAGCGTGCGGATCAAGCCGGACCTCATGATCGGGCATGCCAACCAGGCCGAGGCCGCCCTCGTGCAGGCGGAGTGGAACATCCGGAAGGGACAGGATCCGCGCCCCCTGCTCGCCCGTGCCGGGGCGGAACTGGCCGAGGCGGGCTGGCGGGATCCCAAGGACCCCGATCTGATGCTCGACCACGGAAAGCTGGCCCGGGAACAGGTGCGCTGGGGGATCGCCTCCGGAGGCTCCATCGACCGCCCCTTGAAGGAGGGCCTGGACACCGTGGAGAAGATCCTTGCCGCCTCGCCGGGCTACGCGCTGGCCTACTTCCTGAGGGCCGAGCTCCTGCTGCTCGCGGCCAAGCGGCCGGACCGGAGGCGGGAGGCCCGGAGGGCGGAGGCCTACCAGGCCCTGGACCGGAGCGTGGCCCTCAACCCGAACCTCCAGCGGGCGGCCGCGGCCCTCCGGAAGGAATACGAGTAGGCCCCGCCGGAAACCGGACCAGGGGGAAAATTCGCAGCCGGACCACCCCCCGGCGGAGCCGCGCACAGAAGATCTCCTGATACCCCAGCCCGCTGCCCCCGGCAGCGTCCTCTCTGTTTATCAGGAGCGCACCCGTGCGACGCCCCTTCAGTCTCGCCTCATCGCTCATCCTCATGCTTTCCTCGGGACTTCCCCAGGTGGCCGCTCAGAGGAACGGCTCCACCGCCGTCGATCCTGCGGACTCCATCCGGGCCTCACGGATCTTCGAGGAACCGCTGGTTCCGGTCGGGAAGGCTCCCAAGCCCCTTGAAACCCAGGCTCTGGAACAGGCGCTCCAGGCGTACCGGGCCACAGGCGACAACGAAGCCGTAGGACCCTTCCTTGACTACCTCAGGAGTTACCCCGCCAGCCCCTGGAACGCCTCCTTGCGCTGCAACCTGGGGGCGCTCTACCGGTGGAAGGGCTATTACACCCGTGCGCTGGAGGCTTGGGAAGCAGCCTTCACCGAGGCTCAGGCCATTGCTGGCCCGGAAGCCAAGCAGATCGCAGACCGGGCCCTGGGGGACCTGGTGCTTCTCAATGCCCGGCTCGGGCGGATGGACCGTCTGGCTGCACTTCTGAAGATTGCAGAGGCGCGGTCCATCTCCGGGTCGCCCGCCGACCGCATCCAGTCGGCGCGCGAGGGCTTGTGGTTGATGGAAAACCATCCGGAGACCTCCTTCCGCTGCGGTCCCTACGCGCTTGGCGCCATCTTGGGCGCGAAGGGCGGGCACCCCAATGACCCGAGGATCGAAAGGGCCGCCTCCAACAGGGAAGGGACATCGCTGTTCCAGAATCTCGTCTGGTCGAAGGGCTTGGGCCTCGAACTCCGGGCCGCCAAGCGTGTCAGCGGAGCGGAATTCCCCGTACCGAGCCTCATTCACTGGAAAACCGGGCATTTTGCTGCCGTCGTCAAGCAATCGGGGGACCGCTTCCTGGTGCAGGACCCCACCTTCGGAGCTGAAGTCTGGCTCACTCGGAAAGCCCTCGATGCGGAGGCCAGCGGGTTCGCCCTGGTGCCGGAGTCCACCCTGGCCTCCGCCTGGCAGCCTTTGGACCAGGCCCAGGCTTCGCTTGTTTGGGGGAAAGGAGCGACCGGTGATGTGGAGGGCCACGGTTGCGTCACCACCCCCTGTGGAGGCAAGTCCTGTTGGGCAAGCAGTGGTTCAGGGGGTGGGCCCGGCGGTCCTCCTCCGCCAGCTGGTGATCCGCCTCCACGTCCTGGGGAAGCCAGTGGAATGGCGGTCCATGTGGGATACATCCCGAGCGCAAGCCTCGGCATCATCGACACGCCTCTGGGATATGAGCCCCCTCGCGGCCCGGCGATCTTCTTCACGTTCAGCTACTACCAGCGCGAGACCTACCAGCCCCAGACCTTCGCCTTCGGCAATGTCGGCCAGCGCTGGTCCCACTCCTGGCAGTCCTATGTGAAGGACGACCCCTCCGTCATCGGCCAGACGGCCTACGTGCTTTCGGGGATCAACGGCGAGTACATCTACACGGGCTTCGACTCCGCCAGCCAGAGCTACGCACCCCAGCTCCTTCGCCACGACATCCTGGTTCGCACCGGGGCGTCGTCCTACGAATTGCGGAAGAACGATGGGTCCAAGCACGTGTTCACGGCGTCGGACGGGGCCGCAGCCTTCCCCCGCCGGATCTTCCTGAGCCAGGTGGTGGACCCCTCGGGGAATGCGGCCACGCTCGCCTACGATTCCAGTTTCAGGCTGGTATCGGTGACGGACGCGATCGGCCAGGTGACCACCCTCCAGTACGCCCATCCGACCGACCCCCTCAAAGTGACCTCGGTGACGGACCCCTTCGGTCGCACGGCCACGCTGACGTACAACGCCGCGGGCCTTCTGGCCCAGATCGAGGACATCATCGGGCTGAAGTCCCAGTTCGCCTATGGACCCACACCCGAGTGCCCCGCGGCCCCCGCCGACTTCCTCAGCAGCCTGACGACGCCCTATGGAACCCATACGTTCCTGATGGGCCAGACCTCGAACATCCACCGGTGGCTCGAGGCCAAGGACCCCTTCGGGGCCCGTGAACGCTGGGAGTTCCGCGAATTCGCGCCTGGCATCGCGAGCACGGAACCCTATTCGGTGCCCGGGTTCTGGAACTTCTACCTCGACAAGCGGAACTCCTTCTTCTGGGACAAGCGCGCCATGGCGGAGGCCCCGGGGGACTACACGAAGGCGAGGATCCACCACTGGCTTCTCTCCCAGACGGGTGGCATCGCCACGGTCATCCTCGAGAGCGAGAAGGCCCCCCTCGAGAGCCGGGTTTGGTACAACTACCCGGGCCAAGTCGGTTCGAGCACGCACGTCGTCGGCACGGATTCCTTGCCCAGGAGCGTGGGCCGGCGCCTGGATGACGGAACCTTCCAGATCTCCCAGTACGAGTACAACAGCCTTGGAAAGGTGACGAAGGCCACGGACCCCGCCGGGCGGCAGGTCACCTATGTGTACGACACCAACAAGATCGACCTCCTGGAAGTCCGGAACACCACGGGGGGCGTGAATGAACGGGTGGCCCAGTACACGTACAACAGCCAGCACAAGCCCCTCACAGCCACGGACTCCGCAGGCCAGGTGACCACCTTCGCCTACAACCCTTTCGGCCAGGCGCTGACCGTGACGAACCCGAAAGGCGAGACCACCAGCATGGTCTACGACAGTGCAGGGTACCTGGCCAGCATCACTGGCCCGGTCCTCGGGTCCACAACCGCGTTCACCTATGACGGCTACGGTCGGCCAAGGACGGTCACCGGCCCGGATGGCCAGACGGTCACCACGGACTACGACACCTTCAACCGCCCGACGAAGGTCACACACCCGGACGGATCCACGACGGAGTCGGTCTATGACCGCCTGGATCTATGGAAGAGCAAAGACCAGAAGGGCCGGTGGACCACCCTTTCGCACAATCCGCTCCGGCAGCTCGTGGAGGTGGAGGACGCCCAGGGGCGGGTGACCCGATTTGACTGGTGCGGCTGCGGCAGCCAGATGGAATCCCTCACGGACCCGATGGGACGCATCACCCAGTGGGTGCGCGACCTGCAGGGCCGTGTGGTCGCGAAGGTGCTCCAGGACAACACCCAGACCACCTACGCCTATGACGGGGCCAGCCGGTTGGCCCAGCGGCGCGATGCGAAGGGACAATACACGAACTACCTCTACTTCGCCGATAACGCCCTCAAGCAGGTGAGCTACCCCAACGCCCAGAAGGCCACCCCCACGGTGAGCTACACCTACGACGGGAAATACAACCGGCTGGCCACCATGACCGACGGCATCGGCACCACCCAGTACGGCTATTGGCCCATCACGGTGCCTCCGGTCCTCGGCGCGGGGCGCCTGGCGACGGTGGACGGCCCCTGGGCCAACGACACCATCACCTACCAGTACGACGCCCTGGGCCGCGTGGTGAGCCGGGACATCGCGGGCTCCGCCGAGACGCGGCTCTACGACCTCCTGGGCCGGGTCTCCAGCGTCTCGAACGCCCTGGGGACCTTCACATACACCTATGACGGCCTCACCAGCCGGCTCAAGCAGGTGGACTACCCGAACGGCCAGAAGACCAAGTACACCAACGACGGGCCGGAATTCCGGCTGAAGACCATCGAGAACCTGAAGAGCGACAACTCGAACATCTCGACCTTCGGCTACACCTACGACCTGGACGGCCAGATCAAGACCTGGAGCCAGGCCGCGGACGCCCAGGCGCCCAAGACCTACACCTTCGACTACGACGCGGTGAACCAGCTCACCGGGGCCGTGCTCAACGGGCCCAACGGCGAGCTGCTGCGCCAGTACAGCTACGGCTACGACCTCATGGGCAACCGCACCTCGGAGGGCGTGGACGGCGCCACCACCACGGCGACCTTCAACAACACCAACCAGCTCACGGGCCAGCGCTACAGCCTCAACACGGCGGCGATCAAGGTCCAAGAGGACGCGCGGAAGGCCCAGAAGGCCAAGGCCGAGGCCGAGAAGGCCAAGGCCCGCCCATCGGCCCCGAAGACGCCCGCCGCCCCGGCCCCGGCCGCCCACTGAACCCGACGACGACTTGGATCCCGAGATGCGCGACCGCACCCTGAAGCTCCGCTCCGCCTTCCAGCGCCTGCGCCTGAACAACCCGGCGCTGAAGGTCCGTTCCTTCGTTCCCTTCCGCCGCCTGCCCGCCCTGGCGGTGGCCGCGGCCCTGCTCTTCGAGGGCGTCTCCCCGGCCTGGGCCCTGGCCCGGGACCTGGCCGCCTGGCGCGGACGCGCCCCGGAGGCCGCCCTGCCGGCCGCGGCTCCGGCCGCCCCGGCTCCGCCCGCCCCGGCTCCGGCCGCCCCGGCGGCGGCGCGGCCCGAGGCCTCGCCGGCCGGTCCGGCCTTCGCGATTCCCGGCGCGAGGGACCTCAACGCCCTCACCACGCTGCCGGCCGACCGCTTGGAGCCGTCGGCCCCCCTCGCGCCCCTGGCCCCGCCCCCCGCCCAGGTCCTGGACGTCCGCGGGTACTACCAGAGCGCCGACGTGAAGATGACCCTCTACCAGAACGGCGACGAGGTCTGGGGGGAGTGGAACTGGATCCGGGGGTACAGCAACAGCGGCCTGCCCAAGCGCCTGAAGGGCCGGCTCTCCGGCAGCGTGCTCTCGGCGGACTGGGAGGCCATGGACTATGCCGCGTCCACCGACCACGGCCTGATGGCCCTGACCTTCGCGGCGGACGGCTCGGGCACGACCGCGATCAGTCTCACGGGGTCCTGGGGGTCCACGGACTACGCGACCTATTCCACCTTCGCCGCCTCCAAGGCCGCCGCGGGGGTGAAGCTGAAGGTGCTGCCGGAGTCCCGCACCCTGGCGCCGGGGGCGACCCAGGCCTTCAAGACCTACGTGTCCAACACGGCGAACACCGGGGTCACCTGGACCGCCGACGGCGGCAGCATCACGCCGGAAGGTCTCTACACGGCCCCGGCCGCGCCCGGCGTCTACACCCTCATCGCCACCTCCGCCGCCGATCCATCCGTGTGGACGCCGGTGAGCGTGGTGGTGCCCGTGGCGAACGGGATTGCCGACTACAGCGGCATCTACGGCGAGAGCTCCTACCTGCGCCTGTACTTCTACCAGAATGGCGATGCCTTGACGGGGGACTGGCCGAACTACAATCGCCAGCTCTCGGGCACGCTGAACGGAAACGTGTTCACCGGCCGCTGGCAGAACAACGCCAATCCGGCGGACTACGGCCAGTTCGCCTTCACCTTCGCCACGACCTCCACGGGCTACACCGTGACAGGCACCTGGGGCACCGGGGCCTCGAGCACCGGGAATGCCATCGGAACCCTAGCCCGCTCCCAGAACGTCCTCTATCTCTCGGTCTCGCCTCACCTGGCCACCATCGCCCCGGGGGAGGCCCTGAAGCTCCGGGCCCTGGTCTCGGGGCACGCCTGGCAGGGCGTCCGGTGGACGGCGTCCGGCGGCACGGTGGACGCCACGGGCACCTTCACCTGCGCGACGCCCGGGAACTACACCGTCACGGCCACGTCCGCGGCGGATCCCTCGAAGTCGGCGTCCGCCGACGTCCACGTGGCGGGGGTCCCGGCCGAGGACGTGAGCGGAACCTGGCCCCTGGGCCTGGGAACGACCTACTTCCACCAGGCGGGGACGGTGCTGTACGGCGTGCTGCCGAACAACGGCCGCGTCATCCGCTCCACCCTCACGGGAACGGCCCATGCGGGCCTCTGGTACTACATTAACCCCCGGACCGACGGGGGCCGGGCCATCCAGGGCACCTTCACGGGGAACAGCTACTCGGGCACCTACGTGCAGGGCGCCACCTACACGGACACGAACAAGATCAAGGTCGCGGGGGCGAACGTCTACATCCCCTCCCTTCCGGTGGCCCTCAGGCCCGGAGAGACCCTCTACCTCCGCGCCTCGGTGTCCGGCGTGGCGAACCGCGCGGTGACCTGGTCGGCCTCGGCGGGCAGCATCGACGCCAACGGGGTCTTCACGGCCCCGGCCACGGCCGGGGTGGTGTCCATCACGGCCACCAGCGCGGCGGATCCCACGAAGTCCTGTGTGCGCCTGGTGTCCGTGGGCACGGGGGCGGCGGTGGATCCGGCGCCTCCGGTCTCGGGCTACTTCGAGGGCAATGAGCGGAACTGGTGCTGCCAGGGCCTCTACCCCTCGAAGCTCAGCCTCTTCCAGGATGGCCTCCTCGTGTGGGGCACCTTCTTCTCGTCGGCCCGCTTCAATTCCACCAACACGGTGAAGGGCATCCTCAACGGCAGGTACCTGCAGGCCACGTTCAGGGTGGGGACTGCGGTCACCTATCCCTACTACTTCGGCCTCACCTTCGCGGCCGATGGCAGCAGCTACACCGGCGGTTCCGGTTCCAACGGCGGCGTGACCAACAACTACGAATGGCTCGGCAGCCGCAATGCCGCCACGGTGTCCCTCGGCACGGACGCGTACTTCGTGCCGGCGGTTCCCGGAGGCTCGGTGAAGCTCTGCGCCTTCACAGGGGGCCCGGGGGACCGCAGCCTCACCTGGGCCGCGACGTCAGGCTCGGTGGCGCCGGACGGGACCTTCACGGCGCCGTCCGCCGAGGGCGCCACCACGGTGACGGCCACGTCGGTGCTGGATCCCGCCAAGACCTTGAGCTTCACCGTGGAAGTGCAGGACGGGCAGTTGCCACCGGAGGCCAGCGGGGCCTTCGACGGACTGGGGACGAGCGTGAGCCTGCCCGGGCCGCTGAAGCTCTACCAGGACGGGTGGTTGCTCAATGGGGATTGGGTATCCAGCGGGACCACCTATCCCGGGGCCTGGACGTTCTCGGGCCAGCTCGGGAACCGCGTGCTGACGGGAACGATGGACCAGCTCGGCAAGACGCCGATGCAGGTGTCCATCGGGTTCGGTCCCGGCTACGGGACCTACCAGGGGACCATCGGGCCCAGCGGGATCGGCTGGAAGGGGACGCGGCAGGCGAACCCCATCACCGTGAAGATCACGCCGGCAGCCCCGCAGCTCCCCTACCGCTACATCCAGCAGTTCCTGGGGCAGGTGGGCGGCACGCGGGCCAAGGGCATCCTGTGGTCCGCCAGCGCGGGCACGGTGAACGGGCTGGGGGTCTACACACCGCCGAACCTGGCGGGCACGCATACGGTGACGGCCACGAGCGTGGCGGACCCGACGCGCGCCGCGACCGCCACGGTGACGATGCCGGCGGCCCGGGTGGAGGTGACGCCGGGCTACGGCACGACCCGGCCGGGGGGGACGGTCAACCTGCAGGCCGAGGTGCTCGGCAACGCCAACCCGGCAGTGACCTGGGCGATCCAGGAAGCCGGCGGGGGGTCGATCAGCGCCTCGGGTGTCTATACGGCCCCGGCGACGCCGGGGACTTTCCATGTCACCGCCACCAGCGCGGCGGTCCTGTCGGCCGCCGGAACCGCGGTGATCGAGGTGAAGCCCGCCGCCCCCGTGTCAGTCACGGTCGCCCCGTACGCCACGCAGCTCAACAAGAACGGCACGGCCACCTTCACGGCCACCGTCGAAGGCACCAGCACGAACACCGTGACCTGGACCGCAAGCGCGGGCACCATTGACACCAACGGCAACTACACCGCCCCCAACGCCTTCGGCACCTACACCGTGACCGCCACCAGCACCCTCGACCCCAGCGCCTACGGCATCGCCACCATCGTCGTCTCAGCCCAGAGCGGCACCGACAAGGCGTTCACATACGATGAGAACGGGAACATGACGTCGGATGGGGAGCGGACGTTTGAGTGGGACGCGGAGAATAGGTTGGTGGCGGTGAACATCCTGCCCACGGGGCAACGATCGGAGTTCACCTACGATGGCGTGGGGCACAGGGTTGAGATTATTGAGAAGGATAACGGTGTTGTGTCCAGTGACTACAAATACCAGTGGGAGGCCCTCGAGATTGCGGAACAGCGAAATGCAACCGGTGAGACTGCTCAGAGGCGGTTCTTTACTCAGGGGTTCGTGGACACGGATGGAACATACCTTTACTACCTGAGAGATCACTTAGGATCGATCCGTGAACTGACAGACAGCCTACAGGCTGTCCGTGCTCAGTATGACTATGATCCTAGTGGACGTAGGATTAAAAATGGTGGAGATAAGGATAACCTATTTGGGTTCGCAGGATACTATTGGCATGGGGCGAGCAAGTTATATCTTGCATTTTGTAGAGAATATGATCCAAATCTTGGTAGATGGATTTCAGTAGATCCGTTTGGTGAGGAAGGTGGTACTAATCTATATCGGTTTAATAGAAATAATCAGATAAACCTAGTTGATCCATTTGGAATGGACACTTGGATATGGTGGGTATCTCGGCCATTGACAATGGAGGGGAAACAATCCTGTTTGAACGTATTCAGACATTCTGCGATTGTCATTCGAACTGGTCCCGGTTATAAAACAAACTATATAATTCAATCTGGGCCTAACGGACCAAATGGAACAGGGAAGAATATTGCAGACTTCACATCAGGACTTGCTAACGGCAATTTTAACAATCTCATCGGAGTAGGCTGGTTGCCAAGAGATATTACCGCTGAAGAATTACAGCATATAAGAGATACTTGGAATGCGAAACAAAAAGATTATAATGCACTCTCATGTAACTGCAATAGTTTTAATGAGTGGTTGTGGAATGAGCTAGGACTTAATAGACGTTTCCCGCCCAATCTAGACTGGAGACATCCACATTAATCGGAGTGAAAAATGAGAGTCGCCAAGATTGGACCGTTTGTACTATCCATTGCAAGTTGTCTTTCAGCGCAAGATAAAATATATCTTTCAACATTACCCCCGGTAGGTATTAACTTTAATGGCGCACGCCTCGTTTTCACTTCTGAGTATAAAATCTCTTCTGACGTTAAAGGTGTATTTTTAAAATCAATAAAAGGCAATATATATATTGATGATAAATTCACACACTTAAATAAATTGCAATTGTTGAAGTATAGTATATTGGACAAAATAAAATTAAAGAATGGCAAACTCACATTTGATAAAAGTGAACTTAAACTTAGAGATAAAATCTATAAAATATATGAAATTTATAGAATTGATAATATTATTGTTGCCAGGATTGTAACCGAAAATAACAAAAATGATGATAATCCATGTGAGGTTCTGATATATGATATGCATCTAAATAAAGGTGATATACGATACTACACGGGGAAAAATAGTGAAATAAAATTATGGTTACTTCCGGACGCAAGGAAGGATTGACCTAAGGCATCGGCTCAATATATTTATGCTTTGCAGATTTTAACATCATGTTAAGCTGTTTGTACGCGAGTACGAGAAATAATATACTCTAATCTAATTCTAATAATTTAGCAAACTCAACAATGGTACTGATCCTGCGCCATTGCGCTAATTCTTTAATCACCAAATCTGGATGGAATTCCTGGTGGATCAGGTGAAATCGATGACGTCGAAAGCCCTTCGCTCGACCCGAGAGCCGCAACTTTGGGGACGGGGCCTGGGAGCTGTGCTCGATCCGCGTAAGAAGTTGTATCGACTGGTGGGTCTGGTCGATTGGGCCGGGCTGCTGAGAGTCAGGGGACTATCTCTTGTTTTGGCCTTTGGGGGTGTCTTCAGCTTGTCGGCGCAAGCTCCACCGATTCTCGTAGGGCCAGCACTCGAGTCTCAAACTAGGTATCAGCCCATCCTCCCCCTCCGCCCCGACGAAGGCGTCTTCGCTTACTCACGCATTTCCCCCGACGGACGAGTCCTTGCCTACGCGTCGGAGACCACCGTTAACGGCCAACTCGCGCGCACAACGAACTTCATCGACCTGGCGACGAGGAAGGTGCTCTACGCGGAGCCGGGACTGGACTCCTACTGGGCGCCGGATGGGCAGCGGATCATCTTCCTCAGTACGAAGGATTCGGAATACCCCAAGGTCTGCATTTGGGACCGGCGCACGGGGAAGGTGACCCGGGACGTGGCGCCGGTGGAGATGGGGGACTACTTCTCCTGGGCCATCCGGGACGGGAAGGACCTCATCCTCACCCAGGAGAACCGCTACTACGAGCTGGAGAATGGGAAGGCCATCCGGCCCTACCGCATGGTCTCCCCGTGCCCCACCATCGGCCGCGGCTCGGCGCCCATGATCAGCCGGGACGGCAAGCTCATCGCCACCTTCTTCCAGGGGACGCTGGTGGTGCGCAGCCTCAGGGGCTGCGACTTCCTGCTGGAGACGAAGCTCCCCGGCGGCAAGGCCGACTTCTCCTTCGACGGCCGCTACATCGCCTTCCACTCCCCGAAAGCAGGCGGCCAGAAGGAGGGCTTCGACATCGTCGTCGTGGACCTGAAGGAGAAGACCTACCGCAAGGTCACGGACCTCCCCGGATCCTCGTACTACCCCTCGTGGACCCGGGACGGCCGCCTCGCCTTCCGCTACGACTCCGCGGACTACCGCGGCTTCATGATGGCGTCGGGCTTCCTCGCCCTTCCCGCGAAGCCGCTGCCGTCCGTGAAGCCGGACGTCCCCGGCAACGCCCCCCTGGCGCGCCTCTTCCAGGACCGCCCGGCCCCGGCCCACAAGGTCGTCATGGTCAACTTCTGGGCCGGCTGGTGTGTCCACTGCCGCGCCGAGCTGCCCGTCCTCGACCGCCTGCGCGCCCAGCTCCGCGCCACCGGCCAGGACGCCGAGATCCTCGGCGTCTGCGAGCCCAGCTCCTTCCCCGAGGACCGCGCCGCCATCCTCAAGAACCTGAAGCTGAGCATCCCCCAGGCCACCGCCACCGCCCCCGACCTCGTGGCCTACGGCGTCCAGGCCTACCCCACCACCCTCCTCTTCGTGGACGGCAGGCTCGTGGAGCGCCGCACGGGCGCGCAAAGCGAAGCCAAGCTCGTGGAATGGCTCCAGCGCTACGGCGTGAAACTCCCCAAGGGGAAGGGATGAGCCTCCGCGGCCTTGCCCTGTCCGCAGTCCCGGTCCTCCTCGCCGCCCAGGCGAAGCCGCTCCCCGTGGAGGTCTCAACCCTCGCCGCCGGCGGCTACCACAGCCTCGCCCTCGATCCGGCGGGCCGCCTCTGGGGCTGGGGCCTCAACCGCCACGGCGAACT
>JABLTH010011956.1_pt1 | contig 27446 bp, 23 predicted proteins | sample 7875711 | NCBI WGS metagenome assembly JABLTH01 (sample SAMN14941262, study PRJNA633318) | bioreactor metagenome | isolation source: bioreactor | place: China | collected 2019-03-05 | reverse complement strand
GCCGCCAGCAGCCCGGCGGTCACCGCGACTGCGGCGGCCGCGGCCAGGGCTCGTATTACCTTCATGTAAACCTTCCCTCGTGACGTCGCTTTTTCGAATCCGGTGCTCGGTTTCACACTCTTATTGCGCTTAGTATGATGACCACCACCGCGAGAGGTCAAGCTTCGGAAGGAGACCGGATGCGAGGGTACGTCTGGAAACGCTCGCTGTTCGCCGTCGTGACGATCTTCGTCGCGCTGACGATCAACTTCGTCCTGTTCCGCGTGTTGCCGGGTGATGCCGTCACCCGCATCTCACGCGTTCCCAACGCCTCACCGGCGCTCAAGCACGCGCTCGAGGTGGAATTCGGACTGGACCAGCCGATCTGGCGGCAGTACCTGCTCTACCTGCAACAGCTGTTCCAGGGGAACCTCGGCGTCTCGTTCGCCAACCGCCAGCCGGTGGCGGAGAACCTCTGGCAGGCCTTCGCGAACACGCTTCCGATGGTCACCGCCGGCACGGTCATCGCGATCGTCCTCGGCATCGGCGTCGGCGTGTTCTCCGCCGTGCGGCGCGGCACGGTCGGCGACCACCTCTCGACGAACCTCGCGGTCGTCTTCTACGCGTTCCCCACGCAGTTCCTCGGCATGATGATCCTCATCCTGTTCGCCGGTGTGCTCCCCTCCGTCGGGATGAGCGACCCGTTCGCCATCGGGATGTCGCCGTGGGATCAATTCGTCGACACCCTCCGGCACATGATCCTGCCTGTGCTCACGCTCGTGCTCAGCCTCTACGCCGAGAACGCGCTCATCGTCCGCTCCGCGATGCTCGAGACCCTCGGCGCCGACTACGTGCTCACCGCCCGGGCGAAGGGGCTCCCGCGGCGGCGGATCATCTCGGCCTACGCGTTCCGCAACGCCGCGCTGCCGACGATCACCCAGATCGCGCTCTCGCTCGGCGCGATCGTGAGCGGCTCCATCCTGGTGGAGGTCATCTTCTCGTGGCCGGGGATCGGCCGGGCACTCTACAACGCCGTCCTGCAGCGCGACTACCCGATGCTCCAGGGCGGCTTCCTCTTCATCACGGTCGTGGTGGTGCTGCTGAACTACCTCGCCGACCTCGTGTACTTCCGCCTCGACCCCCGGGTGTCCCGATGACCAAGGAGACGACGATGGGAACTCCGACCGGCACGACAGCGCCGAAGGCCAAGACGCGCTCGCACTCGCGCGGGGGCGTCTGGGCCGAGATGGCGCGCTCCCTGACCACGGCCCCGGCGATCGTGGGCATCGTGATCATCGCGTTCTTCGTCGTTCTCTCGGTCGCGGCCGATGTGCTCGCGCCGTACAGCACGACGGAGCCGAGCTGCGCCGTCTTCGCGCCGCCGTCCCCCGAGCACTGGCTGGGCTGCGACGACGGCGGGATCGACGTGCTCAGCCTGGTGCTCTTGGGCGGCCGGGTCTCGATGATCGTGGGATTCACCGCGGCGGTGATCGCGATCGTGATCGGTGCGCTGTTCGGGATCCTGTCGGGATACTTCGGCGGAGCGACCGATGTGGTGCTCATGCGCATCACCGACTACTTCATCGTCATCCCGCAGATCGTGCTGATGATCGTGGTCGCCACGGTCTGGGGGCCGAGCCTCTCGCACGTCGTGCTGGTCATCGGCTTCCTGATGTGGACGAGCACGGCGCGCATCGTGCGCGCGCAGGTCAAGACGCTGCGGGAGCGCGTGTCGATCCGGCGCGCCGAATCCATCGGCGCGGGAAGCACCCGGGTGATCGTGCGCCACATCCTGCCGCAGCTCGGCCCGCTGCTCATCGCGAACGCGGTGCTGGCCGTGACGCTGGCGATCTTCAACGAGACGGCGCTCGCCTTCCTCGGGCTCTCCGACCCGACCGCAGTCACCTGGGGCACGATCATGGAACACGCCTTCGAGCGCGACGCGATCAGCACCGGCGCCTGGTGGGCGATCGTGCCGGCCGGTATCGCCGTCGCCCTGCTGATCATGGGCTGCTACCTGCTGGGCAGCGCCATCGAGGACGCCCTCAACCCGCGGCTGCGGGCCTCGTACCTCTCGGTCAGGACCTGGCGGATGCGACCGCTCGTCGGTCGAGGGAAGGACGCGCTATGACGGGCAACGCCCTCGAGATCCGGGATCTCAACGTCTGGTTCGACCCGCGCGACGGGCGAGGGGGCGAGCCGGTGCACACCCTGCGCGGCATCGACCTGTCCCTGGCTCCGGGCGAGCGGGTGGGACTCGTCGGCGAGTCGGGTTGCGGCAAGACGACGACCATCCTCGCGGCGATGGGCCTGCTGCCCGCGACTGCGACGGTGTCCGGTTCGGTGCTGGTCGGCGGGGAGGACGTGATCGCCCGCGGCGAGGCCGGAATGCGCGCACACAGGTGGACGGACATCGCCATGGTCTTCCAGGGTGCGATGAGCGCGTTCAACCCGGTGCGCACGGTCGGCTGGCAGATCCGCGAGGCGCTCGAAGTGCACAAGGTCGCCACCGGCAAGGCGGCGGTGGCGCGCACCCGCGAGCTGCTGCGCCAGGTCGGCCTTCCCGACGGCACCGACGCCCGCTACCCGCACCAGCTGTCCGGCGGCATGAAGCAGCGCGCCGTGATCGCGATGGCGCTGTCGTGCGAGCCGCGGGTGCTGCTGGCCGACGAGCCCACGACCGCGCTCGACGTCGTCGTGCAGGACCAGATCCTCCAGCTCCTCGTCCGGCTCTCGCGCGACCTGAACCTCGCGCTCGTGCTGGTCACCCACGACCTCGGCGTGGTCGCCCAGGCCTGCACCAGGGCCGCGGTCATGCGCGCGGGGGAGATCGTCGAGGAGGGGGACGTCGACGACCTCTACCGCCGGCCGAAGCACCCGTACACACGCGAGCTGTTCGAGGCGACGCCCAACCTCTACGACGTGCCGGAGGTCGACCGCACGGCGGACGGCGCCGACCTGCTGCAGGTGCGCGACCTCCGCGTGGTCTACGGGCAGAAGGCACGCCGCGCACGACGCGGGGCCGTGCCGGGCGCGATCGACTTCACCGATCCGGCTCCGACGCCGATCGCGACGCCGACGGAGGGCATCGCGACCGGGCGGCTCACGAGCGACGACGAGACGGTGATCGCCATCGCCGACGCGGACGAGGACTCCACCACGGCCCCCGCGGCGGCCGTCGCGGGCATCGACCTGGTCGTGCGCGAAGGGGAGCTCGTCGCCCTCGTCGGGCAGTCGGGCTGCGGCAAGACCACGACCCTCCAGGCGGTGGTGGGGATGCAGCCCGCGACCTCTGGCTCCATCCGCATCGACGGCACGGAGGTCACCGGCCTGTCGCCCCGGCAGTGGCGGCCGCTGCGCCGCGACGTGCAGCTGATCTACCAGGACCCGTACGAGGCCCTCGACGGGCACCTCCGCATCCAGGACCTCGTCATGGAACCGCTGCAGGTGCACCGCATCGGCTCGTCCAACGCCGAGCGCCGGGCGCTGATCGCGGAGGCGCTGCTCGACGTCGGGCTCGACCCCGAGGTGTACGCGACCCGGTTCCCGCACGAGCTGTCCGGCGGCCAGCGGCAGCGCGTGGCGATCGCGGCCAGCCTCGTGCTGCGCCCGCGCCTCCTGCTCGCCGACGAGCCGGTGTCGATGCTCGACGTCTCGGTGCGCACCGGGGTGCTGCAGCTTCTCGACCGGCTGCGCCGCGAACACCGCATGGGCATCCTGATGATCACGCACGACCTGTCGACCGCGGCCGCCTACGCCGACCGCATCGTCGTGATGCGCGCCGGCCGGATCGTCGAGCAGGGCGACCCGTGGCAGATCGTCAACGATCCGCGCGAGGAGTACACGCGGAGGCTGCTCGAGAGCGTCCCGAGCCCCGACCCGCTACGCCGCGATGCCTCGTGAGCGCCGGGGCGGCTCAGTCGGAAGGGTCCGCGGGCCGCGGGGCTCCCAGCGGTCGCACCGCCCAGCTCCCGTCGCGGTGCGGCTCGACCAGCCGCTGTCGCGAGGTCCCCGACACGTAGAAGACGAAGTCGTGCGCAGGGTAGGTCTGCTGGAAGCTGTCGAACGCGACTCCGTCGTCGCCGAGGCTGACTCCGCGGATGCGCACGACGTTGTCCTTGGCCGACAGCAGCAGGTGCTGACGCTCCCATGCCGTCGGCTCGTCCACCTCGATCGCCTGCTCGACGAAGTCGTCGGTGTAGCCGTACCGGTCGGCCAGCAGCTCGTACAGGGAGCCGCCGGCGGCCAGGTGCCCCTCATCGAGCGACGGCACGAGCGACAGCGGCAGCACCGCGGTCTCGAGCACCTTGGGGGTGCTGCCGAGGCGGCGCAGGCGGGTGACCTCCCAGACCGGCGACCCCGGCTCGATCCCGAGGGCCGTGGCGTGCTGGTCGCTCGGGATGCCGACCACCATGCTCACCAGCTCCGTCTCCAGCTGCACGTCGTCGCCGGAGGGGCCCCGCAGGGTCTGCAGGAGGGCGCCGGGACGGGACGGCTCGCTGACGATGCGGCGGGGCGCGACGAACGTGCCGACACCCTGGTGCCGCACGATCTTGCCGCGGTGGGTGAGCTCGTCGAGGGCGCGCCGCACCGAGATCACGCTGACGCCGGCCATCTCCGCGAGCTCGGCCGTGCTGGGGAGCTGATCCCCCGGCCGGAGGTTCTGCTCCTGGATCAGGTTCACGACCAGGTCGTACACGTGCTGGTACCTGAGCACCCGCTTCTGTCCCCCCGGACCGGATCCTTCATCGTTCGTCTGCGCCGTAGGTGGCACTGCTTCCTCCGGTTCTCAACGTGTCAGGGCACACATCATACAAGGAATGAGGACATATGGAACTGATCGTCGTAACCGACCCCGACACACTCGCAGAGGCGGTCGCGGACCGCATCGCGCGTGCCGTCACCGCGCGCCCGCAGACCGTGCTCGGCGTGGCGACCGGTTCCAGCCCGCTGGGCGTCTATCGGGCCCTCGCCGCCCGCGTCGCGGCCGGCCTTGACGTCTCTCGCGTGCAGGCGTTCGCTCTGGACGAGTACGTCGGGATGGGCCAGGACGACCCGCAGAGCTACGCCGCCACGCTTCAGGAGGCGTTCGCCCGGCCACTCGGTCTGCACACGTCCGCTCTGCACGTCCCGGATGGTACTCGCCCCGATCTCGACCAGGCCTGCCGCGACTACGAACGCGCGATCCTCGACGCGGGCGGCGTGGACGTCCAGCTGGCCGGCTTCGGCGCGAACGGGCACCTGGCGTTCAACGAACCGGGATCGCCCGCCGACTCCACGACCCGCGTCGTCGAGCTGGCCGAGCGCACCCGCGCAGACAACGCCCGGTTCTTCGACGACCCGGACGACGTGCCGCACCGCGCGATCACCCAGGGCATCGGCACCATCCTGCGCGCCCGCTCGATCATCGCTGTCGCCACGGGAGTGGCGAAAGCGGAGGCCGTGGCGGCGGCCGTCTCCGGGCCGATCGACGCGGCGTGCCCTGCCTCGTTCCTGCGGCTGCACCCCGACGCGGTGGTTTACGCGGACCCGGCGGCGGCCTCCCGACTGGAGAGCCTGGAGGTCGTGGGGTAGTCCGTCAGCCGGCGAGCAGCCCCGACCGCAGGATGATCACCACCCCGATCACCACGAACACGACCGGGACGATCCAGTGCCCGAACCGCTGGACGCCGGCGATCACCGTGCGATGGGCGCCCAGCAGCATCCCGGCAAGGCACCAGACGGCGACGCAGACCGCGAACACCAGGACGGTGAGGACGATCTCCTGCGCATCGATGGTGCGGAACAGGGCCGTGTAGACGCTGAGGTTGTCCGCGCCGTTGGCGACCGTGATCCCGACGACCGACAAGACGCCGGTGGCCGTGCGCAGCCGCGGTTCGCCGTCCGACCTCCCCCGGGTGCGGATCGCGATCACCAGCCCGCGGACCCCGAGGCCGAGCGGGATCAGCCCGAGCACCCCGACCCACCGGTCGGGGACCACGGCGAGACCCATCGCGAGCACGACGGAGCCGGCGACGAGCGCGCCGATCCCGAGGTACTGGCCGACCCAGATCCTCGTCACGCTCGGCCTTCCGGTCGCGCGCGCGGACAGGAAGAGCACGGTCAGCACGAGGAGGTCGTCGAGGTTCGTCCCCGCGAAGACCGCGACGGCGGTGACGATCGTTGCGAGCACGCCGCCTCCGTTCCCGCCGATCCGGCCGCGATGCCGACCTCGCACACTGGCGCTGTCGGGCGAGAGCCAAGATACTGTCTCCGTGGAGATTCTGCAGGTCGCACAGCACGCCGACGACCTCGATCGCGCTGCCGCGTTCTACGAGAACCTGCTCGGAGAGGCGCCCGCAGCGCGATTCGACCCGCCCGGCCTGCTCTTCTTCAACATCGGCATCGGTCGCCTGCTGCTCGAGAAGGCCGCCCCGTCGGCGCTCGTCTACCTGCAGGTGGACGACGTGGCGGAACTGGTGGAGCGGTTGCGCGGCGAAGGCGTGACGATCATCGGCGAGCCGCACGTCATCTTCAGCCACGCCGACGACGCCATCGGCCCCGCTGGGAACGACGAGTGGATGGCGTTCGTCGAAGACAGCGAGGGCAACACCGTCGGGCTCGTGAGCTACGAGCCGCGTCACGATCCGTGATCCACCGATGGGATACTCACCGGCGCCGTGTAAGGTGGGCTGAGTTCGGCCGAGGGCGTTCGCCGCTCCGCCGAGCCTGTTCACGCGTTTCTGATCGTGTGACCGAGACGGTCCCGCATCAGAAACCGGTCCATCCCATCCGGGTGTCGCGTGCGGGGCCGCCATCCACTCCGATGCGAGAGGTCCGCATCCACCGCCCACGACCCGGCCCTCAACTTCCGCCCGCGCAGCAGCGTTGCCGCGGGCCACATCCCGCCTCCACCGAGGCGAAAGGACTCCCCATCACCAGCACTCCGCGGCCCACGGCCGCACTCACCTGGCGCCAAGCAGACGACACCGTCTGGGTCGCCACCTCCGGCGACGACTACGCCGGCATCGCCGAGCTCGACAACGGCCGGTTCCGCGTGCTCGACGGCCGTTCGCGCGCCGTCGGGACCGCACCGACGATCGCCGACGCGGAGGCCCTCCTCCGCCGCTCTGAGCCGCACCGCGTCCGCCGCGGTGCCCACCACCGTCCGCGCCGATTCGGGCGCGGCGACCGGAGCCGTCCTCACGGCTCCCGAAGAATGAAGGAAGAAAAGATGCCCACTGGCACCGTCAAATGGTTCAACTCGGAGAAGGGCTACGGCTTCATCGCCCCGGATGACGGCAGCGCCGACGTCTTCGCCCACTACAGCGAGATCGCCTCCACCGGCGGCTACCGCAACCTCGACGAGAACCAGAAGGTCGAATACGACCTCGCACAGGGACCCAAGGGTCCCCAGGCCGCGAACATCCGCCAGGCCTGATTGCCACGGCGCCCGGTCGCGAGACCGGGCGCCGTCTCCACAGCGGCGCACCGACGAACACACAGAAAGCGCCCCTACGCTTGCGGCATCTCGGGCGTTCGCCCACACCCTCGGCTGGGAAGTCGTCACGACACAGCGGAGGACGCATGACCGCAACCATTCTCGGGCCGGTCCGGAAGACCAGGCCCCGCTCGGAGACCCGCCCTCCGGTCACCAGCACCTACAACGAGCTGCTCGCGCGCGTGCGTGCCGAAGGCCTCCTCGAACGCCGCCGCGGCTTCTACATCGCGATGTTCGCCGCTCTCACGGCCGGCCTGCTCGGCGCGGTGACCGGATTCGTGCTGCTCGGGGACTCCTGGTTCCAGTTGCTCATCGCCGCGGCACTCGGACTGATCTTCACCCAGTTCGCGTTCCTGGGGCACGAGGCGTCGCACCGCCAGGTGTTCGCCTCCGGCCCCACCAACGACCGCGCCGGACGTCTCATCGCGACCTGGCTGGTCGGGATGAGCTACCAGTGGTGGATGACCAAGCACACGCGGCATCACGCCAACCCCAACACGGTCGGCAAAGACCCGGACATCGCCGTGACCTCGATCCGCTCCCTTCTCGCTCCCGGGGCGGTCGACAACCGGGCTCGGGAGCTGGTGGCGATCGGTCTGCGGCTCTCCGTGTACCTGGCGATCGTCTTCCTGATGCTGCCCGTCGGGATGGCGTTCGCGTTCCTCGGCGTGCAGCTCGCCGTGTTCGGCGTCTACATGGGCGCCTCCTTCGCGCCCAACCACAAGGGGATGCCTCAGCTGCCGGCAGGTTCCCGGGTCGACTTCCTCAACAAGCAGGTGCTGACCTCCCGCAACATCCGCGGGGGCTGGTCGATGAGCGTGCTCATGGGCGGGCTCAACCACCAGATCGAGCACCACCTCTTCCCCAGCATGCCCCGCCCGCATCTGCGGCGCGCCCGGCTGCTCGTGCGCGAGCACTGCGCCGCCCACGGCATCCCGTACACGGAGACCGGCCTGGTGAACTCCTGCCGGATCGTCATCGCCTACCTGAACCGGGTCGGCCTGGCGGCACGCGACCCGTTCGACTGTCCCGCGGCCATGCGTTTCCGACGCGCCTAGAGGCAGCGGAGGGGGCGGCACGCGCGCAGCGTCCCGCCCCCTCCGCTCGCTCAGCTCGCTCAGCTCGCCTGACGCTTCGTCAGCCGACGCGCGACCAGGGCGATCGCCCCGAGGAGCAGGAGTGTCAGACCGCTGAGCATCAGCGGTGCCGTCTCCATGCCGGTGCTCGCGAGCTGTGTGCCCGATCCGGCCGTCTGCGCCGGAGCGGTCGTTCCGCCGTTGCCGGTCGGGTCGGTGCCGCCGCCGGGCGCTGCCGCCGCGGTGATGCCGTACGGGCTGAACGAGCGCCCCGTGAACGTGATCGTGTTCCCGTCGAGGCTCGCAGCGACCGACTCCATGCTGCCGTCGCCCTTCAGGTGGCTGATCCCGATCCCGGTCAGTCCCGCGAAGGACGGGCTGGTGATCGCGATGGTCACCGTCTCGCCCGCGCCGGGTTCCCAGCCGAGACCGGCGAGCGTGTCCGTGAACGAGATGTCGAACAGGGCCACGAGGCGGGCGTCGCCGAGCTTCGCGACGAAGGCCGCGTGGCTCTCGTCGCTGCCGGCGATCGGCGCTGCGTTCAGGCGGACGTACCAGGGGAGGTTCGCTCCGGTCGCGAGTGCCGAGTGGGCGCCGTCGCCGTGGTTGGCGATGCCCGCCTGGCGTTGACGCTCCGCGAGCGCCGCCTTGGCGTCCGCGGAGACCGCGTCCTGCTCCGCGCTCGTGAGGGCTTGGTACGCCTTCGTGACCTCGGCGACCTGGTCGGCGTCGGACCGCGACTGGACCGGGTTCGGCAGCGCCGCGACCAGGAGGTCGATCGGGTTGGCCGGCGGCTCCTGACGGATCGTGATCGCCGGGAGGGCGACCGGCGTCACCGTGCCGAGCGTGTCGGTCAGCGTCGCCACGGACGTCGCGGCCTGGCTGGCAGTCACCGTGACCGGGGACGGACAGGCCTGCAGGAACACGGCTTTGACGTGGGTGCAGGTGAAGGTCGCCGTCACCGGGAGCGGGTATGCGCCCGTGGAGTCCTGCACCGCCTCGACCGACGTGCCCTGGTAGACGTAATCCGTCCGCACCGTGGTGCCGATCTGGCCGGCGATCGGCGCGGGGCAGGTCGCCTTGGCCGTGCTGATCGCGTACCCGCCGTCGCCGGTGTCATTCGACCACCAGACCGAGCGCTGACCGGCGTCACAGCGGCTGGCCGGCTGGAACGTGAAGCCTTCGTTGTTCACGTTGGGGCCACCGGTCGGGCGGTCGTAGACCGTCGTCACCTGGAAGTGCCCCTGGGCCGGGTCGCCCGGCGTGGTGTTGATCTTCGCGATCGATGTCTGCCCCTGGCAGGTGTCGTCGCAGTCGAGCCAGAGCGCCTCCTGCGACGGGTCCCAGGCCGCATCCATCACCGAGAAGGTGGTGGCGGAGTTCTTCAGGCCGCTGGAGAAGGACGTCACGCGGGTGAACTTCCCGGTGCCGTTCTCGAGCACGTAGCCGTAGAGCTTGCCGTTCTTCTCGATTCCGGCGAAGAAGACGCCACCGAAGTGGTCACCGTACTGGGCCGGGTCGTAGAGCGTGCCGGCGTCGGTGCGGAATCCGTTGGCGACCAGGTAGCCGTCCGGGACGAAGGCGATCGCCTCCGCGCCCAGGTTGGCGTCGGCGGAGCCCAGGTTCGCGTCGGTGCCGGGGCCGAGATCCGATTCGAGCTCCCACTGCTGGGCGGCGTTCGCCGAGTGGTTCGCCCAGTCGACCTGGGCGGGGTCGTACTGCAGGATCGACACCCGCGACACCTTGTTGTTGGAGTTGTCGCGCTCGGTCGAGACGAAGACCTTGCCGCCGACGGAGGTGATGCCTTCGGAGTCGGGCTGGCCGGTGCCGTCCGAGTAGTGCAGCTGGACGCCGCGCTCCCAGCCGCTCGCCGGTCCCCAGGTGCCGTCGCCGTTCTGGCCGATCTTGAAGTAGCTCGACTGGCTGGTGTTCACGCTGCCGCCGGAGGAGGAGCCGTTGGCGACGCCCCACATGTAGTCGTCGGCGGGGGTGGCGCCTGCCACGTAGAAGAGACCCGACAGGTTCTGGCCGAAGACGCCTCCGCGGTCGACGTTGGTGACCGTCTGGGGTCCGGGCCACGGGATGCCGCCGGTGCCGACACCGGTGCCGGGGTCGGTTCCGCCGCCGGGGGTGCCGCCGCCGGTGCCGCGGACATCGGTCGGCGTGTTGCCGCCGAGGGTGGAGGCGCCGGGCGACCCGATGGAGCCGGTCGCGCTGGCCCAGCTCGCTTCGGCGTCGGCGGACGTCGCGATGGTCCACCCGGTGGTGCCGGCCTTCTGTCCGACGTGTGCGGCGTCGACCCACGCGGCGATGCCCTTGCCGGACAGGAACCCGCTCGCGTAGGCGACGGAGTCGACGAGGGTGTTGCCGTTGTCGTAGAGCCGGATCGTCATGGGGCCCTTGTTGAGCGTCGTGCCGTTGTCGGCGATGACCTTGACCGAGTCGCGGAGGCCCCAGTCGGTCCGCAGCTCTGCGGGCGTGACGTCGGTGATCAGCGCCGACTCACCGGGCATCAGCAGCCCGAGCGACGACAGCGAGAGTGCCCCAGGGGTCGTGACCGTCGCCGAGGTGTCGTACGACCAGCCGGTGAGATCGGCGGCGGTGACGCCGAGGTTGGTGATCTCGGTGTACTCCCCGTCGCCCTTCGCCGCGGCGATCTTGCCGCCGTAGGCGAACTCGGTGATCTTCACCTTCGGGGCACCCGCGAACGGGGTGGACAGGGTGGACATCCCGGGCGAGCCGACGGCGCCGGTGACGCTGGTGTAGCTGTGCTCGGCGTCGGCGCTGGAAGCCACCGTCCACCCGCCGAGGGAGACGTCGCCCTTGGCGCCGACGTGGGCCGCGTCGACCCAGGCGGCCTTGCCCTTGCCGGACAGGAAGCCGTTGTAGGTCAGCGCGTCGACCTCGGCGCCGCCCGCATCGAAGATGTGGATGCCGCTGGGCCCCTTGTTGAGCGTGTGCGTCTTGTTGTTGTCGAGGATCTTGGTGGACGCCGTCAGATTCCACTCCGCGCGGAACTCCGCCACGGTCAGGTCCGTGACGATGACCGACTGCCCTGGCTGCACGACGCCGAGCGGCGAGAGCGACAGCGCCCCGGCCGCCGTGGCAGTGGTGCCGGTCTCGAACCCCCACCCGGTCAGGTCGATGGCACTGGACCCGAGATTCGTGAGCTCGGTGTACTCGCCATCGCCGTGGGCGCCCGCGACGAGCCCTCCATAGGAGAACTCGGTGATGCGGAGCCCCTCGGACGGCGCGGCGGAGGCCTGAGCGGCGACGGAGACGAGGCCGGCGAGCCCGAACGCCGCCACGGCGCCCACGACGACGGCGCGCCGGAGCGCAGAGGTTTTTCGATGCATGGTCGCCACCCTGGCGGTGGCAGGGGTACAGGATGTGAACGTTCTCAGACGCAGAGGTTAACAAGGGCTGGAGTGCCCATCCGCGGTACCCGTCCTCACGTGGTCGGCGCCGAACCGTCCTTCTCCTGGTCGGGATCCGGCTGGAAGCGGTAGCCCATCCCCGGCTCGGTGAGGATGAACCGCGGCCGGGCCGGATCGGGTTCGAGCTTCTTGCGGAGCTGCGCGATGTACAGCCGCAGATAGCCCGAGTCGCTGATGTGCTGCGGCCCGCGGATCTCGGTCAGGATCGTGCGCTGCGTGACCAGCTTGCGCGGGTTCCGCAGCAGCAGCTCGAGGACCTGCCACTCCGTCGGCGTCAGACGCACCGGCCTGTCCCTTCCGCCCTCCTGGACGAGGACGAGCTTGTCGCCGAGGTCGACGGAGACGTTCGCGAACCGCACCAGCGGGGTCTCGACCGTGCTGGTCACCCGACGGGTCAGTGCGCGGATCCTGGCCAGCAACTCGTCGGCGGAGAACGGCTTCGCGACGTAGTCGTCGGCGCCCGCGTCCAGTGCGCCCACCTTGTCCGACGAGTCGGTCCGGCCGGAGACGACGAGGATGGGCACCGTGTTCCAGCCCCTGATCGCCCTGATCACCTCCACCCCGCTGAGCTGGGGCATGCCGAGGTCGAGGATCAGCAGGTCGGGATGCTCGTTGACGACGAGGCTCAGCGCCTCCTTGCCGTTCCTGGCCAGAGCGACCTCATAGCCGTGGGCTCCCAGCATGATCCTCAGCGCTCCGAGCATCTGCGGGTCGTCGTCCGCCACGACGATCTTCATCGTCAGGCGTCCTTCAGGGATTCGGCGGCCGGGCCGTCGGCGTCCTCGCGGTCGACGGGGAGGGCGAGCACCATGGTGAGGCCTCCTGCCGGGGTGTCGTCCGCTTCGAGCGTTCCGCCCATCCCTTCGACGAACCCTTTCGTCAGGGCGAGACCGAGGCCGATCCCTGCGCTGTTGTCCGTGTCCCCCGTCCGCTGGAACGGATGGAAGATCTCCTCCTTGCGGTCGTCCGGCACGCCGGGCCCGTGGTCGGCGACGCGGAGTTCGACCTGCCCGCCGAACGTGCTGGCGCTGAGGCGGGGCGGCATGCCGGCAGGAGAGTAGCGCAGCGCATTGCTGAGCAGGTTGACGATCGCGCGACGCAGCAGCACGGGATCGGCCGTCACCGGCGGAAGGTCGTCCGGCACGTCGATGGTCACCTCGCCCGGCTTGATCGCGAGCTCGTCGAGGACCGGCGGCAGGAGATCCTCGAGGTCGACCGGCTGCAGCGAGACCGCGAGAACGCCCGCCTGCACCCTGCTGACATCGAGGAGGTTGGTCAGCAGGTCGGCGAGGTTGCGAAGGCTGACCTCCGCGGTGTCCAGGAGTTCCACCTTGTCGCGGGTGGACAGCCGACTGCCCGCCGATCGCAGGCTGGTCACCGCGGCCGTCGCCGCCGCGAGCGGGCGGCGCAGGTCGTGGCCGACGGCGGCGAGCAGGGCCGTGCGAACGCGATCGGTGGCCTCCAGCGGCCCGACCTCCTGCGCCGCGGTGCTGAGGTCTGCGTGTTCCAGTGCGGCGTCGAGCTGCGTCACGATGACCGAGAGCAGACGCCGGTCGCCGGCCTGGAGGTCGTCGCCGTACAGCTCCAGGGTTCCGCGCTCCCCGACCGGGACGCGGGTCGGAACCGCGTCGGCGGGAACCTCCCCATCGACGTTCTGCACGGCACCGTCGTCGGCGGTGAACAGCACCGCCTTCAGCCCGAACGCCTCGCGGGTGCGCGAGACCAAGGACTGCACGGCGTCGCCTCCGCGGATGACGCTTCCCGCGATGGTGACCAGCAGCTCGGACTCGGCCGCGGCACGGGACGCGCTTCGCGTCCTGCGCGCGGACTGATCCACGACCACGCTCACCAGCACCGCGATGACGACATAGAGGGCGAGGGCGATCAGGTGCGTCGGCCGGCCGATGGTGAGCGTGTTGTAGGGCGTGACGAACACGAAGTCGAGGGTCAGTCCCGACAGCACCGCGGCGAAAAGGGCGGGCCAGATCCCGCCCACCAGCGCGACCACCACCACCAGCAGCTGGTAGCTCAGCGCCTCCGCGGTGAGCGAGTCGCCGCTGCGGATCTGCGTCAGGGCCAGCGTCAGCAGCGGTCCGGCGATCAGGGCGAGCGCGAAGCCGTAGACGCGCCGCCGGACGCTCAGAGCGCCGGTGCGCCGGAAGCGCGGCAGATTGCGGCCTCCGGCGGCGGCGTGCGAGACGATGTGCACGTCGATGTCGCCGGACTCGCGGATGACCGTCGCGCCGACCCCGGAGCCGGTGAGGAACGCCGTCAGCCTGTTGCGCCGCGAGACGCCGATCACCAGCTGCGTCGCGTTGCTCGCCTTCGCGAAGGCGACCAGCGCCTCCGGGATGTCGGTGCCGACGACCTGGTGGTAGCTGCCGCCGAGTTCTTCCACGAGTTTGCGCTGGGCGGCCAGGGCGGCCGGGTCGGTCTCGCGGAGGCCGTCCTGACTCGCCACGTGCACGGCCAGCAGCTCGCCGCTCCCCGATCGCGCCGCGACCCGGGCGCCGCGGCGGAGGAGGGTCTCGCCCTCCGGCCCGCCCGTGAGGGCGACGACGACGCGCTCCCGAGCCTCCCACTTCTCCTGGATGCCGTGCTCCGCGCGGTAGCGCTGCAGCGAGTGGTCGACCTCGTCGGCCAGCCAGACCAGCGTCAGCTCGCGCAGGGCGGTGAGGTTGCCGAGCCGGAAGTAGTTGGAGAGCGCCGCGTCGATGCGGGCGGCCGGGTAGACCTGGCCATCGGCCAGCCGGTCCCGCAGGGACTGCGGGGTGAGGTCGACCCCCTCGATCTGGTCCGCACTCCGCACGATGGAGTCGGGGATCGTCTCGCGTTGCGGAACACCGGTGATCTGCTCCACCACATCGTTGAGGGATTCGATGTGCTGGACGTTGACCGTCGAGATCACGTCGATCCCGGCCGCGAGGATCTGCTCGACGTCCTGCCACCGCTTCGCGTTCGCGGAGCCGGGGGCGTTGGTGTGCGCGAGCTCGTCGACCAGGGCGATGGCCGGCCTGCGCGCGATGACGGCGTCCAGATCCATCTCCGTGAGGGTGATGCCGCGATGCTCGACCGTCCGGCGCGGCACCACCTCGAGACCGTGCAGCAGCGCGGCCGTCGCCTCGCGTTCGTGGGTCTCCACGACGGCGACGACCACGTCCTTGCCCAGGTCGTGCAGGCGATGCCCTTCCTCGAGCATCATGTAGGTCTTGCCGACCCCGGGTGCTGCGCCGAGCAGCACCCGGAGCCGGCCTCGAACCGCCATCCGACCGTTCTCCTACTTGTTGCCGCTGGGGTCCATCGCCGCCAGAGCGATGTTCAACTGCAACACGTTGACGGTGGGCTCACCCAGGTAGCCGAGATCGCGCTGCTGGATGTGGCTGTTCACCAGCGTGCGGACCGACTCGGTGCTGATCCCGCGGGCCTTCGCCACCGCGTCCACCTGCAGCAGGGCGTAGGCGGGCGAGATGTGCGGGTCCAGACCGGACCCCGACGCGGTGAGCGCGTCGGCCGGGATCTGGCTCGCGCTCACACCGTCGGTCTTCTCGATGGTCTGCTGACGCTCCTTCACCGCCTTCAGCAGGTCGGGGTTGTTCGGGCCGTAGTTGCTGCCGCTGGAGGCGCCGCCGTCGTAGCCGTTGCCGGCCGCGGAGGGCCGGGACTGGAACCACTGCGGAAGCGGGTTGCCCTTCTTGTCGGTGAACGACTGCCCGATCAGGGCCGAGCCGGTGACCTTGCCTCCGGAGCTGACGGTCGATCCGTTGGACTGGTTCGGGAAGGCGAGCTGGCCGATCCCGGTCACCACCAGCGGGTAGGCGACACCCAGCACGACGGTGAGGATGAGCAGTGCCCGCAGGCCGACCCAGTATTGGCGCCCGGTTCCACGTGCCGAAGCATTCATGATGAGTTCCGTTCTGGTTTCTTAGAATCCGGGGATCAGGCTGATGACGAGGTCGATCAGCTTGATTCCGATGAAGGGGGCGATGATGCCGCCCAGGCCGTAGATCAGCAGGTTGCTGCGCAGCAGCAACGAGGCCGAGGTGGCCCGGTAGCGCACACCGCGCAGCGCGAGCGGGATCAGGATGACGATGATGATCGCGTTGAAGATCACCGCCGACAGGATCGCCGAGGACGGCGAGTGCAGCTGCATGATGTTGATCGCCTGCAGGCCGGGGAACACTCCGACGAACATCGCAGGGATGATCGCGAAGTACTTGGCCACGTCGTTGGCGATCGAGAACGTCGTCAGGGCGCCGCGGGTGATCAGCAACTGCTTGCCGATGCGCACGATGTCGATGAGCTTGGTCGGGTCGGAGTCGAGGTCGACCATGTTGCCGGCCTCCTTCGCCGCCGACGTGCCCGTGTTCATCGCGACCCCGACGTCCGCCTGCGCGAGCGCCGGTGCGTCGTTCGTGCCGTCACCGGTCATCGCGACCAGGTTGCCGCCCTCCTGCTCCTTGCGGATCAGCGCGAGCTTGTCCTCCGGCGTCGCCTCCGCCAGGAAGTCGTCGACGCCCGCCTCGGCCGCGATCGCCTTGGCCGTGACCGGGTTGTCGCCGGTGATCATGACCGTGCGGATCCCCATTCGGCGCATGTCGGCGAACCGCTCGACCAGACCGGTCTTGACGATGTCCTTCAGGTAGATGACACCGAGGATCGTGGCCTCGCCCGACGCGGACTTGGTCGCGACGGCGAGCGGCGTGCCGCCGGCCTCGGAGATGTGCAGCACCTTCTCGTCCAGATCGCTGAGGATCGAGGACGGCACACGGGCCGACTCCTCCGCCCACGCCACCACCATCGACGCGGCGCCCTTGCGGACCTGCGAGCCGTCGGCGAAGTCGACGCCGCTCATCCGGGTCTGCGCCGTGAACGGCACGACCTCACCGGCCAGGTCGCCCTCGTGCGTGTAGCCGAGCTGAGAGGCGAGGGCCACCACCGAGGAGCCCTCGGGGGTGGGATCGCTCAGGGAGGCCAGCGCCGCGGCCTTGACCAGGTCGGCCTGGGCCACGCCCTCGACCGCGGTGAACTCGGCGGCCTGACGGTTGCCGTAGGTGATGGTGCCGGTCTTGTCGAGCAGCAGCGTGGTCACGTCGCCGGCCGCTTCGACCGCGCGACCCGACATGGCGAGCACGTTGTGCTGCACCAGCCGGTCCATGCCGGCGATGCCGATCGCGGAGAGCAGCGCGCCGATCGTCGTCGGGATGAGGCACACGAGAAGTGCCACCAGGACGGTGACGCTCGGAGCGGCATCCGCGAAGCCCGCGGTGGGGCCGAGCACGAGCACGACGACGACGAAGATGATCGTCAGCGCGGCCAGGAGGATGTTCAGTGCGATCTCGTTGGGCGTCTTCTGCCGAGCGGCACCCTCGACGAGCTTGATCATCCGGTCGACGAAGGTCTCACCCGGCTTGCTGGTGATGCGGACCACGATGCGGTCGGAGAGCACCCGGGTGCCGCCGGTGACGGCGCTGCGGTCGCCGCCGGACTCGCGGACCACCGGGGCGGACTCGCCGGTGATGGCCGACTCGTCGACCGAGGCGATCCCCCAGATGATGTCCCCGTCGCCGGGGATCAGCTCGCCTGCGGTCACCACGACGACATCGCCGAGCGTGAGATCGGCCGATGCGACCTGCGTGACCGCGGCCGCGGCCGCGGCGGCGTCCGACTTCTCGTCGTAGTCGGTGACCCGGTTGGCCACCGTAGTGGTACGCGTCTTGCGCAGGCTGGCCGCCTGCGCCTTGCCGCGGCCTTCTGCGACCGACTCGGCCAGGGTGGCGAAGAGCACGGTCAGCCACAGCCAGACCGCGATCGCCCAGGTGAAGGCGAGGGTCGTCACCGTGCCCCCGGACTTCTGCTGGCCGAGGAACGGCTCGCAGATCGCCAGGATCGTGGTCAGCGCCGCGCCGATCTCGACGATGAACATGACCGGGTTGTGCCACATGTCGCGCGGGTCGAGCTTGCGGAACGCGCCGGGAAGGCCGGCGATGAGCTGCCGGGCGTTGAACGCGCCCTTCGGTGCTCTGTCGCCGTGATCCTGGTGGTGCTGTCCGCGCGGATCCGCGGTGTTGGTGAGTGTGGACATGATCAGTGCAGCCCTTCCGCCAGGGGACCCAGCGCGAGAACGGGGAAATAGGTGAGTGCGGCGACGATGATGACCACGCCGACGACGAAGGCGACGAACAGGGGCCGGTGCGTGGGCAGCGTGCCCGACGTGGCCGGAACCCTGTCCTGCGCAGCGAGAGAGCCGGCCAGTGCCAGGACGAACACGATCGGTACGAACCGGCCGAGGAACATCACGCTTCCGAGGGCGGCGTTCAACCACGGGGTGTTCGCGGTGAGGCCCGCGAACGCGGAACCGTTGTTGTTGGCCGCCGAGGTGAACGCGTACAGCACCTCGGAGAAGCCGTGCTGACCCGGGTTGAAGATCGAGACCTTCTCGATGTTGTCCTTGATCGCCGGGATCGCGAAGCTCAGGCCCGTGCCGAGCAGCACCAGCGTCGGGGTCATCAGGATGTAGAGGCTGGCGAGCTTGATCTCCCGCGAGCCGATCTTCTTGCCCAGGTACTCGGGAGTGCGGCCGACCATCAGCCCGGCCAGGAACACCGAGATGATCGCGACGACGAGGATGCCGTAGAGGCCCGCGCCGATACCACCGGGAGCGACCTCGCCGGTCATCATGTTCAGCATCGTCATCATCCCGCCCAGCGGCGTGAAGCTGTCGTGCATCGAGTTCACCGCACCGGTCGAGGTCAGGGTGCTGGTCGTCGCGAACAGGGTCGAGCCGAGGATGCCGAACCGCTGCTCCTTGCCCTCGAGCGCCCCGCCGGCGGCCTGGGTGGCCGTGCCGCCGCCCTGCAGCTCGAAGAGGGTCAGCGCGACGAGCGAGACGACGAAGATCGTCGCCATCGCGCCGAGGATCGCGTAGCCCTGGCGGTTGTCGCCCACCATCTTGCCGAACGTCCGGGGAAGGGAGAACGGGATCAGCAGCATCAGGAAGATCTCGACGAGGTTCGTCCACGCCGTCGGGTTCTCGAACGGATGCGCGGAGTTCACGTTGAAGAATCCGCCGCCGTTGTTGCCCAGGAGCTTGATCACCTCCTGCGACGCGACCGGACCGCCCGGGATCGTCGCCGTGCCTCCGGTGAGGGTGCTCACGGTGGTGAACCCGTTGAAGTTCTGAACCACACCGCCGACGACGAGGATGACGGCGAAGACGATGGAGAGCGGAAGCAGGATGCGCAGCGTCGCCCGGGTCAGGTCCACCCAGAAGTTGCCGATGGTGCCGGAGCGGTGGGCGGCGAACCCGCGCACCAGCGTGATGGCGACCGCGATGCCGACAGCCGCGGACAGGAAGTTCTGCACGGCGAGACCGGCGATCTGGACCGTGTAGCCCACGGTCACCTCTGGCGAGTACGACTGCCAGTTCGTGTTCGTCACGAACGAGATCGCCGTGTTGAACGACAGCCCCTCGGGAACAGCGGGAAGGCCGAGGGAGTACGGCAGCACCGCCTGCGCCCGCTGAAGCGCGTAGACCAGCAGCACACCGAGCACGGAGAAGGCCAGGACGCTGCGCAGGTAGACCGGCCAGCTCTGGTCGACCCGCGAGTCGACTCCGATGATCCGGTAGAAGCCGCGCTCCACCCGGAGGTCCTTCCTCGACGTGAAGGTCGAGGCCATGTAGTCGCCCAGCGGGCGATAGGCCAGCCCGAGCATCAGGACGAGCGTGGCGAGCATCGCCACGAAAAGCCAGAACGTCATCTAGAACTTCTCCGGCTTCAGCAGGGCGTACACCAGGTACGCGATCGAAGCGACGGCCAGTGCCGCCGCGAGCAGGTTGAAGAAGATCACAGCTTCTCCACCCCTCTGCCGACCAGAGCGACGATCGCGCCCAGCGCGATGATCCCCACAACGCAAATCAGGTCCAACACGGGAATGTCTCCATCCGGGTTTCCGCATCCCGACCAGTCGGTGGGTCGCGGGGATCCGGCGCTCTGCCGGAACCAAGGACCCATACAAGTGGAAGCCGACCGCCCGGAACGACGTCCTAACGCGATCCATACGCCGGCGACCGAAGTCCTAACGCTTTCCCCCCGGAACCGGGTCGTCGAGCCTCACGACGCGCACCCTGCGGGCTTCGACCGGACTGCGCAAGGCGGCCATGCGCGAACCGTTAGTTTCAGCCGGCTGCCCGTCGGGGTTCCGTTAGGAGGGCGCCGGCGCCCGCCGGGGCGGCGTAGAACCGTCGCTTGTGAACAACCTTCATTCAGCAGGTGTCGCATGACCCTGACGCACCTCATCCCTTCGCTGCGCGCCTCCGTACCGAACCCGCTCGGCCGCGATCTGTGGCCGGAGTTCACCACCACCTCCGTGTCCGATGTCACGGTCGCCGGAGTCTCCCTGACCCGGCTGGCCGAATGGTGCGGCACTCCCTGCGTGCACACTGCCGCCGCCGTCATCCCCGGCACCGGCGGGATGCCGTCCGCGACCGAGGTCGCCTCCGTCATCGTCACCCGGGTGACCCGGGTCGCCACCGCGGCGGACGGCACGGTCGACGTCTGGATCGACGCGTGCCTCACCGACTCGGCCGTCGCCGCCGCCGTCGTCGTCGTCGTCGCCGAGCTGAGGATGATCGGACGGGTCTCCACCGCCTGCGATCACCGGACGCGCATCCACCCGGCGGGCGACGGTGCTGCTGCGCCTCTTCCGGTCGAGGAGCTGGTCTCCGATCTGCGGGTCGGCGACCTCCTGGCCGTGCCGTGCCGCGGCACCGCCCTCTTGCGCGAGGTCGACCCGGATCGCCGCCACCTCCACGGCGACGAGGCATCGGACGCGTGGACGCCGGCGGGGTGCGGGCGATGAGCCGGGCGGTGAGCCAGGCGCACCTCGACCTCGCGAGGAAGGCGTTAGCTTTCCCGGCGCTGCCGTATGGACTTCGCAAGGATCGTGGGGTGCGGGCATGACCGCGGCGCATCCTGGAAGCGTGAATGAGATCGTGCGACGTCTGTTCGAGGGACGCGCCCCCTGGGGAACCCTCGATGTGTCTCCCGCGAGCCGGGGCATCTGGCAGCGGGTCCGGCTGACGGTGTACCCGCCCGGCATCACCCACGGCCAGCGCCGAATGCTGCACCTGACGCACGCCTGGCCGGTCGGCGGAGCGATCCTCTGCCTGTTCGCGCTCGTCTTCCTCAGCGGCTGGGGCCCGGTGCTGAGCGTGGCAACCGTCCTGACCGCCTACGTCGCCGGCTTCCTCGTCACCGCACGGCTCACCCGCGAGCTGCGGGAACGCTGCCGTGTCGTGACGGTCGCCTCGGAGTACGTCGGCGGCGAAGTACGGGAGTTCGGCAACGTCCACCTCCTCCGGGCCGCGACATCCCGCCTCCATGACCTGGAAGCGCGGCGCCGGTCGGGCCTCGTCGACCCGGTGACGTACGAAGCGGAGTGGGCCGAGATCTACGACGCGCTGCCGAACGAGGCCGCGCCGGCCCTCCAGCACCACTGACGGCGGGCCGGAATCCGCATCGGGCGGCGGATGGCGCAGCACCGTGAACGAGTTCGTGCGACGGCTGACCGAAGGCCCGGCGGTCTGGGGGCGTGTCAGCGTGTGGCCCCGCAGCCCGGGCATCTGGGAAAGGTACCGGCTGACCGTCTACCCGCCAGGGACGTCGACCACAGAACGGCGGGCGCTCCGGTTCGCGCGCACCTGGACTATCGCCGGCGCACTGATCGGCTCCACCGGTGTCATCGCGCTCTGGCCGGCCGGGCAGCTCCTCCCGGCGGCGGTCATCCTCTTCGTGTACGTCGGTGGCCTCTGCACGACATCGCGACTCACGCATGATCTGCGGAGCCGCGCGCGGAAGATGCGCGGAGACGAGATCCTCGTGGCCGGAGTGCTGACCGAGTACGGGGACGTGCGGCGCCTGCGGACGATCCTAGCGCTCCTCACCGACCTCGAGTCGCGCCGCCGCCGCGGCTGCGCGGACCCGGTGCAGTACGAAGCGGAGTGGGCGGCGATCTACGGCACCCTGCCGGAGAGGGATGTCGTTCGGGTCTGATCCGGGTGAGTTCGATCGGGTCGGCCAGGTTGCGCCGCGCCGCCCGCGTCGATGGTCATGAGGTCACACCGCCGCGGGCAGCAGCTCGGCGAGCAGGCTCTGGACGCGCTGCTTGATCTCGTCGCGGATCGGCCTGACCTCGTCCACCGGACGCCCGGCCGGGTCGGTGAGGTCCCAGTCCTCGTAGCGCTTGCCGGGGAAGATCGGGCAGGTGTCGCCGCAGCCCATCGTGATCACGACATCGGACTCCTTGACGGCCTCCGTGGTGAGGATCTTCGGCTGCTCGTTCGCGATGTCGATGCCCTCCTCGGCCATGACCTGCACGGCGACCGGGTTGATCCGATCCTTCGGCTCCGAGCCGGCGGAGAGGACCTCGACGCGGCCTCCGGAGAGCTCACGCAGGAACCCGGCGGCCATCTGGGAGCGGCCGGCGTTGTGGACGCAGACGAACAGGACGGTGGGCTTGGCGTCGGCCATGGCGATTCTCGCTTTCTCTCTTGCACGAAAGCATAGATGCGCATCTATGGTTTGGCTAGCCGGCGACCGGTGTGTTCACGAGCCGTTCAGCATCGATCCGGTTCAGGAGGTGGCGGACGCGTGCCTCGATGTCGTCTCGGATCTCCCGCACCGCGTTCAGCGGTTGCCCGACCGGGTCGGGGATGTCCCAGTCGAGGTATTCGCGGCCGGGATAGATCGGGCAGGCGTCGCCGCACCCCATCGTGATCACGTAGTCCGCCGCGCGGACGGCCTCGTCGGTGAGCGGTTTCGGGAACTCGGCCCCAAGCGGGGTGCCGACCTCGTCGAGGACGGTGACGATCGTGGAGCGGACGGCGTCGGCGGGTTCGGAGCCGGCGGTGCGGACGACGACCCGGTCGCCGGCGAGCTGGCGCAGGATCGCCGAAGCGAGCTGGGACCGGCCGGCGTTCTGCACGCACACGAACAGCACCTCCGGGACGTCACCCCTTTCTCCAGTGGCGCGGAGCACGGCGTCGAGACGGGAGACGGCGAACGCGCTGGTGAGCGACGCCCGATTCTTCCGGCCGTCGAGCCGGTCGTAGCTGTCGCGCACGTACTGTTCGATGCTCTCCCGGGCGAGCACGCCGTGATACCGGGTGGCGAGGTCCTCCACGATCCGGTCGAGCGCGGCCGAGTCATCCACGGGCTGATCGTCACGCACGAGCTCGGCGACGCGGTCGAACTCGTCGGCGCTGATCGAATACCAGGCGGTGCGACCCTCCTGGGTGCGCTCCACCAAACCCTCGTCGCGCAGCAGCTTGAGATGATGCGACACGGTCGGCTGCCGCAGGCCCAGCGCCTCGGCGAGGCGGGTGACGGAGCAGCGGCCGTCGGGCGCATCGAGAAGGAGGCGGAGGATGCGGGCGCGGGTGGGGTCGCTGATGCGCTTCAGGCTCCGCAAGGGGTCGGGGGTCGGCGGGGCATCCATAGATGGGAGTCTATGCGGGGCGGGGTGTAGAGTCGCCCTCCAAGACCTCACGAAGACGCGCCCGTGCGATCTCAATCACGTCGGCGTCTCCGCCGCACCCGCACGATTGTCTCTCGGATCCCGAGCGCCGGCAGGCGAAGGTACCTTCGAGTCGAACCGAAGCCCGATCTTCGTCAGGCGATGAGGCCTGCACGGCGTGCGGCTGTCACTGCATCGCCACGTGACGTGACACCGAGCTTGTGGCGGATCGACGTGATGTGCGTGCGCGCCGTGTTCGGGGAGATGAACAGCTCCGAGGCGATGTCCGCTGCGCTGAGGTCGCTGGGGAGCAAAGCGAGGACTTCGAGCTCGCGGCGGCTGAGTCCGACAAGCGTGGAGGCGGCGGCAAGTTTCGCGGCGGCGCGCAGCGCGGCGACCCGCATGGGGATGGCGCCGGCGTCCGTCATCACGTTGGTAAGACCCTCCACCTGTGTGAGAGCGATGGATGCCGCGTCGGGCTGGCCGAGGGCGAGCTCGGCGCGCGCGACCTCGATCAGCAGCTGCGGGACGAACAGCAGCGTATCGCCGTCCATCCTGACAAGTTCGAGTGCGGCGAGAGCTGTGGCGAGACCCTGTGCGGGATCGCCGGCCTCTGTCTGTAGCCGGGCGAGAGCGAGATCGGCCGGCACGTGCACGTGCCCCACCTCCAGTCCGTGCGCGATGCGAGCCTCAGCGCACCGGCGGACGTCGGATCCTGCTGCGACGGGATCGCCGAGTTCGAGCCGACACAGAGCGCGGTATGCCGGTGCGAGCAGCCTCAGGGACGGAGTCGGCGCTGGGCCGCCGTCGAGATCGTCGAGGATGACGATGGCTTCCGCGTATCGTCCGGCGACGTACAGCAGCGCGGCGCGCACCAGTCTCGCGCTGAGGACGTGCAAAGCCGCGAGTGACGAGTCGGGCGGATCCACGGCGTTCCGCGAGAGGAACCGCTCGCCTGCGGCGAGAGTCGCACGTACGTCTCCGTAGCAGGCGATCGCCTGGACGAAGTCCTCTACGTCGTCCCACATGCGGAAAGAGTCCACAGGGCCGGACGCTGCTGCCACCCGCCCGCGTGCAAGCGCGCGGTCGCGGCGCACTTCGTCGCCGCTCATGGCGCTGACGACCGCCTCCCAGAACAGAAGGCGCGGGTCGAGCGACGTCACAGACTCCGGGATCCGGGCCAGCCAACGCAATCCGAACGCCTCGCGGGGGATGACAGCGTTCTCGCGCATTCCGGAGAAGACGTCCGCGATGGCTGCGTAGTCCTCAACGCCGAGGAGGTGGTGCATCAGAGCGTCGAGGTCGCCTTCGCGCTCGAACACGGTGATCGCCTCCCGGTGGAGTTCGCGCAGCATCGCGGGGTCGTCGCGCGCCAGTCCCTTCAGCAAGTGCTCGCGGACGAGTTGATGCATCTGCCACCATCGCCCGTCCTCGTCTAGCGGCGCGATGAGGCCTGTGCGGTCCGCCGCGTCCATCGCGGCCGCCCACGCGTGGTCGTCGCCGAGCACCTCCACGACGAGGTCGTGCGTGAACCGCTCGAAGACTGCGAGGCGGCGCAGGTCGACATCTCCCGCGGCTCCGGCGAGGCCGTCGCGCACCAGAGGACCGATGCCCTCGACACGGTTCGAGACGAGCCTCTCGACAGGCAGTCCGCGCGACAGCGCCGCGCCGGCGAGCGACACCGCCGCGGGCCAGCCGTTGGTGAGCTGTCCGACTGCGACGAGCTCCTTCGTCGTGAGCTCCAGCCCGTGCATGTCGTGGAGGACAGCCCTGGTCTGCTCGTCGTCGAAGTGCAGCACGTCCACGGTCAGCTCCACGCCAGAGCCACGAGCGCGTAGCCGTTCGACAGCGGGGAGCGCTAGCGGCATACGTGTCGCCAGCAGCACAGTCAGGTTCCTCGGGATGTGCCGGAGAAACCAGTCGAGGCTCGCAATGGCGTCTTCGCCGCTCACGGCGTGTACGTCATCGAGCGCCAACAACCACTCGCTGTCGGACGCAGCGAAGGCGTCGATGAGCGGCACGATCGTCGATGCGCGAAGGGGATTCGCGACTCCGTCGACGCGGAGGCCCGCGCGGCCCGCGGCTGTCGCAATCGCGTTCCACAGTCCCGCAGGGTCGGCTTCGTCCTCATCGAGCCTGATCCAGATCGTCCGGCGCCCCGTCATGTCGCGCGCGCATTGGGCAAGGAACGTCGTCTTTCCATACCCGGCCGGCGCGCGCACGACGACAACGCTGAGCCCGGCCAGGGATGCGGCGACATCGGCACGCACGATCGCACGCGGATCTATGTCCGCCGGGCGGAACTTCGTTACGGGATGCATCGATCCACATTCTCGTGGATGCGAATTCACCTGGGTGAATTCTCTTCACGGCAACTCGTACCGTTCGTCTCGGGTGAGCCGCTCGGTAGTGTCGATTCGTTCTTATCGAACTCTCAGAAAGGGCACCTCGTGACCTACAACTCCCCCACCGCCTACCGGGTCCGACCTCGGGTCTGGATCGGATTCGCGATCTGGGTCGGATACGTCATCCTGGTCTTCGTGATGGGACGCCTCTCCGGAGTGCCGTACACGGATCTGGGGAAGAACGGCGCCAATCTCTTCCTGGGCGGAGGGCTGTCTCTCATCGTGGGCACGATCTTGCTCGCGATCACGACGAGCCTCCTCGGTTGGTGGCGTCCGGCACTGTTCGACCGTCAGCGGGCCAAGCACGCTTGGCCGATCATCGCTCCGGCGGTCATGGCCCTCGCTCTGATCATCAACCTCGTCAGCACGGACTGGAGCTCGTACGACGGCGGCTTCTTCGCCGCGTCGATCGTCCTGCTGCTCGTCGGCTTCACCGAGGAGATGGTCACCCGCGGCCTGCTCATCGTCGGACTACGCTCCCGCCTCGCCGAGGGCTGGGTGTGGTTCCTGAGCTCTGCGGCGTTCGGAGTCATGCACCTCACCAACGCATTTACGGGACAGCCGCTCGCCCCAACACTCCAGCAGGTAGGCTTCGCGTTCCTCGGCGGCACCGTCTTCTACATCCTGCGCCGCGTGACCGGCACGCTGATCTGGGCGATGGTCCTGCACGGCCTGTGGGACTTCTCGACTTTCGCCGTCGGCCACGGTCACGCCGGAGAGTTCGCGCCGTTCGCCGGGATCCTCAACAACGTCGCCAGCATCCTCGCGCTGATCTTCGTCGCGTTCGTCATCCGCGGATCGAACGAGCGGCTCGGCACCGCTGCGGGCACCACCCACAAGAAGGTGGCGGCGAATGGGTGACGCCGCCATCGCCACGCCGGCCACCTAGAACGGCACGCCGGTCGCCCGCTTCGGCACTATTCCTGTGATGGTCACCGGTCGGATTCTCCTGATCTTCATTCGGGGCCAGGCTCAGTCGCCAGGAAACAAAGCCAAAGCGGTGAGTAACCACCGAGTTTGGCCAAACCCCACCGACCGGGTAGTCTGGGCGGCAGTCCTACATCCCAGTGATTTACTGGGATTCCGGGCCGCGCGAGTGTAGTTCAATGGTAGAACTTCAGCTTCTACTACTCTGAATATCAGAAGGTCACTCTCGCTCTCGTAAGCCCCGCCGATCTGGGCTTTTCCCACTATTGGCGTGCCGATGTGATCTCCGCGACACGCCGTGGATCAGGCCTAAAGCGGTGAGTAAACGGTGAGCTACGCGAGCCCGGGGTCTGAGTCGCCGCGAACGTTGAACCGTTCAAGAACTGCTGTCGAGTCGGGCACCTGCACTACCCGCGGAAGGTAGGACTGCTCCGTCGTCGCGTACGTCGAGTGACCTAGCTGATGCTGTGCCCGCTCCAGGCCAACCGCGTCGCGGATCGCTGTTGCTACGGTCGATCTGAACTCTTTGGGCACCCGCCCTTGGGTGCGTCCCATATCGTGGTGTCACTTCCCGCGGGGGTTTCTCGTCGTCGTTGACGAAGTAGGGGCCATCGTGGGAGACCAGTTG
>JABLTH010018146.1_pt1 | contig 27536 bp, 27 predicted proteins | sample 7875711 | NCBI WGS metagenome assembly JABLTH01 (sample SAMN14941262, study PRJNA633318) | bioreactor metagenome | isolation source: bioreactor | place: China | collected 2019-03-05 | reverse complement strand
GGCCGCCGCCGTGGGCTCGTTGATGATGCGCATGACCTCGAGGCCCGCGATGGCGCCCGCATCCTTGGTGGCCTGGCGCTGGGCGTCGTTGAAGTAGGCGGGCACGGTGATGACGGCCTTCTCCACCTTCTGGCCCAGATAGGCCTCCGCGGCCTCCTTCATGCGGCCCAGGATCATGGCGGAGATCTCCTCGGGGGAGTACTTCTTGCCGTTCACGTCCACCACGCAGCCGCCCTTGTCGCTGCGCTCGACGGTGTAGGGGACGAGCTTCTGCTCCTTGTCGGAGTCGGCGTAGGGCAGACCCATGAAGCGCTTGATGGAGTAGATGGTGGTCCTGGGCTGGGCCACGGCCTGGCGCTTGGCGGAGGCGCCCACGAGGCGCTCGCCGGTCTTGGGGTTGAAGCCCACGATGCTGGGGGTCGTGTTGGCGCCTTCGGCGTTGGGGATCACCTTCGGCGCGCCGCCCTCCATGACGGAGACGCAGGAGTTGGTGGTGCCAAGGTCGATGCCGATGATCTTGCTCATGGGATTCCTCCGGGGGGCGATGGATCGGGCCGGCAGGGAACCGGCGTGAGCCCAGTCTAGGGAGAGGAGGGGGTGGCCGCAAGAGAATCTTCTTAATACGACTAAGATTTTATGATTCATGATCTAATTATTCTCTTTTCCCTGATTCCATCTACCTTCGTTCCCATGGATTTACGACCGTGTCCAACCTGCAGGGAACCCGTGGCCTGGGAGGGCAACCCCCACAAGCCCTTCTGCTCCGAGCGCTGCCGGCTTCTGGACCTCGGGGCCTGGAGTTCGGAGGCCTACCGGATTCCCGCGAAGCCCCAGGAGGAGGAGGGCGAATCCTGGAGCGACGATGGGACCGGGGAGGCCTGAGGAGGCTGGCACACTGGGCCCCGTGACCGCCCGGAACCCCCTCTTCATCGCCCTGGACGAGCTGCTGGACCAGGACGGGTCGGTCAGCCTGGGGGAGCTCCTCGACGCCGCCGGCGAGCAGGTCTACGGCCTGGGGGTCCTGCTGCTGGCCCTGGTCACCTTCATCCCGGGGGTGGCCAATTTCATTTCGGTGGGGACCATGATCCTGGGCGCCCAGATGGCCATGGGCCTCCCCCATCCCTGGATCCCGCGGCGCGTGCAGACCTTCGAGATGCGGCGGGGCCGCATCAAGGAGGCCTTCGCGAAGATGGAGGAGCATCTGGCGCCCCTCCGGGTGAAGCGGGCGCCGAAGCGCCCGGTGAACCCCCGGCTCCTGGGGTTCATCGTGCTTTGGACCGCCTTCCTGGCGAGCCTGCCCATCCTGCTCCCCTTCGCCAACGTGCTTCCTGCCGCGGCGCTGGTCCTGCTCGGGATGGCCCTGCTGGAGGAATGGCCCTTCCTCATGTGGATCGGGCTGGCGGGTTCCCTGGGCACGACGGTCTACTTCGCGCTGGCCATCCGGGAGATCATCCAGTGGGCCGTGGGCCTCTTCCACTGGGTCCTGAGGCTCTTCGGCGCATGAGAATCGACGCCCTCACCCTCTTGCCAGAATTCTTCGAAGCCGCGCGCCTGGGCGTGACGGGCCGCGCCTTCCGCGAGCTCGGCCACGAGCTCCACGTCCACAGCTACCGGCCCTTCGCCGGGAACGCCTTCGGGCACGTGGACGACAGCCCCTTCGGCGGAGGCCCGGGCATGGTGCTCCGTCCGGACGTCCTGAGGGACGCCCTGGCCTCGGTGCCGAGGACCGAAGGCGCGCGGGTGATCCACTTCTCCCCCGCCGCGCCGCCCCTGGACCACGCCAAGGTCCGGGAACTGGCCGGCCTCCCCCAGCTCATCCTCGTCTGCACGCGGTTCGAGGGGCTGGACCAGCGGGCGGTGGACCTCTACGTGGACGAGGAGTTCCGGGTGGGGGAGGCGGTCCTTTCCGGCGGCGAGCTCCCGGCCCTGGTCCTCATCGATGCGGTGGCGCGCTGGCTTCCGGGCGTTCTGGGGAACGAGGGGTCCGCGGAGGCCGACAGCTTCGCCACGGGCCTCCTGGACCATCCCCACTACACTCGGCCCGCCCGCTTCGAAAGCCAGGCGGTTCCGGAGGTGCTCACCTCCGGGGACCACGAGGCCATCCGCCTGTGGCGGCTCCGGGAGGCCATGGCCCGGACCCGCCGCCTCCGGCCGGACCTGTGGGAGGCCTTCGTCCGGGACCGGCTGCCGGGCCTGACCCGGGACGAACAGTGGTGCGCCTTCCAGGTGGAGCACCCCGCGCGCTGGGGGGAGCGGCGCCCCAAGGGGTGGAAGGGCGGCGCCTGATTTCCGGCTTGGAATGCAAGGGAAATCAGGTACACTGGGCAGTCCCGAACCGGGAACCCATCGAGCCATGTCCCGCCCTGGACCCCTCCAGACCGCGCCTGGACCGCTGGCCCCAGGAGCCACCATGAGCCACATCATCGACAAGCTCGAAGCCAGCCTGCTTCGGTCCGACCTCCCGCGCATCACCCCCGGGGACACCGTGAAGGTGCACGTGAAGGTGAAGGAAGGCGAGAAGGAGCGCATCCAGGTCTTCCAGGGCATCATCATCGGCATCAAGGGCGGCGGCATGCGCACCTCCTTCACCGTCCGCAAGGTGAGCGAGGGCGTGGGCGTCGAGCGCATCTTCCCCCTGAACAGCCCCTCCATCGACAAGCTCGAGGTGGTGCGCCACGGCAAGGTACGCCGCGCCAAGCTCTACTTCCTCCGGGAGAAGCTGGGCAAGTCCGGCCGCCTCAAGGAGCGCCGCGCCGCCGACACCGCGAAGTAAGGCGATTCATCCCATCAAAAGCGCCCTTCGGGGCGCTTTTTTGATTTATTGAAGTTTGAGGTTGAAGGCCGGGACGGGCGCGCCCATATTCCTTGTTCAGACCCTGGAGGCGCCATGTCCCTGCCGCGCAACCTGATCGCACTCATGATGTTGGCCGCTCCGCTCGCTGCCCAGGACTTCCGCTTCGGCGTGCAGGTCCACGCGAACCTACCCTCGGCGGACCTCAAGGACGCCGCCGACAGCAAGGCCGGCGCCGGTGGCGGATTCCACATGACCTGGGACCTCGGCGGGGGCAGCGTGATCCGGCCCCGGATCGACTACGTGGCCTACCCCGAGAACAAGAACTTCCCGGACTACTCCCTTTCCGCCACCGCCAACGGAAAGTCCAAGATGGAGAACCTGTCGGCGGGAGCGGACTACCTGTACTTCTTCGACGGGAAGGACACGGGCTTCTACGTCACGGGCGGCCTGTCCTGGAACCGCTGGACCTTCGACTACGACTACACCTACAAGACCGGCAACGTCACGGTGAGCGGGTCCGCCTCCCAGACCGCCAACAAGGTGGGCGGCGCGGCCGGCGTGGGCTTCAACCTCAACCGGAACTTCGGCGTCGAGGCCCGCTACACCGCCAGCAAGTTCAAGAACGCCGGGGGCGGCGACGTGAACGCCGCCGCGGTGCAGCTGAGCGCCAGCTACCGCTTCTGATCCCGCGGAAGCCTGCCGGAACGGGCCCCCCGCGGGGCCCGTTCCGTTTTGTTCAGAGCCCGTAGTCCTTCCAGCGGGTGGCGACGCGCTCCAGCACCGCCTCCGGGAAGGCGAGGTCCCTCGGCCACTCGCGCTTGAACTCGTCGAAGGCCTTGTTCTTGCGCGTGGCGTCGATGCCCACCTTGCTGCCGAAGGCGAAGCGGTCGCTGCTGTGGTCCAGCACGTCGAGGGGCCCGTCCGTGAAGAGCATGTCCCGGCGGGGGTCCACGTTGCTGGTGATGCGGAAGAGCACCTCGGACAGGTCGTGGGGGTCGATGTCCTCGTCCACCACCACCACGCACTTGGTGAACATGATCTGCCCCGTCCCCCAGATGGCGCTCATGACCTTCTGGGCGTGGCCGGGGTATTCCTTCCGGATGGAGACGATCACCAGGTTGTGGAAGGCCCCGGCCGCGGGCAGGTGCATGTCCCGGATCTCCGGCAGCACCATGCGGAGCAGGGGCAGGAAGATCCGCTCGGTGGCCAGGCCCAGGTAGGCATCCTCCTGGGGCGGCCGGCCCACGATGGTGGCGGGATAGACCGGGCTCTTCCGGTGGGTGATGGCCTCCACATGGAGCACGGGGTAGTCGTCCGCCAGGGAGTAGTAGCCGGTGTGGTCGCCGAAGGGGCCCTCCCGGCGGAGTTCCGCGGGGTCCACCCAACCCTCGATCACCAGTTCGGAATCCGCCGGGACCTCGAGGTCGTGGGACACGCACTTCACCATCTCGACGCCCTCGCCCCGCAGGAAGCCCGTGAACATCACCTCGGACAGGAAGGGCGGGAGGGGGGCCGTGGCGGCGTAGAGCAGGGCAGGATCCCCGCCGAAGGCCACCGCCACGGGCATGCGCTCGCCGTCCGCGTAGCCGTGCCGGGCCCGGGCCCCGTCGTGGTGCATCTGGGTGTGGAAGCCCAGGGTGCGGTCGTCGTAGACCTGCAGGCGGTAGAGGCCCATGTTCCGGCGGCCGTCCTTGTAGCGGACGTGGCTCATGCCGAAGGTGATGAAGGGGCCGCCGTCCTCCGGCCAGGTGGTGAGCACGGGAAGCTCCGAGAGCCGGACCTGGTCCCCGGTCTTCACCACCTCCTGGCACAGGCCCTTGCGCACGGTCTTCGGCATCCAGGCGCCCACCTCCGCCAGCATCGGCAGCTTGCCGAGCTTCTCCAGGAGGGAGAGGCCGGGCTTCGGGAGGGCCTCCTGGATGAGCTTCTCGATGCGGTCCGCGATGGCGTCCAGGCCCCGGGGGTCCTGGTCCACCCCCAGGGCCATCTGCATGCGCTTCAGGCTTCCGTAGGCGTTCATCACCACGGGCAGGGCGCTGCCCCTGGGCTTTTCGAAAAGGAGCGCCGTGCCTCCGCCTTGCTGCTTGGAGACGCGGTCGGCGATGGCGCCCATCTCCAGGACGGGGTCCACCTCCACGGGAATGCGCCGCAGCTGCCCGGCGGTCTCGAGCTGGCGGAGGAAGGTCTGGAAGTCGCGGCCCATGGGCCCATGGTGCCATCCGTCGCCCCGTTCCGGCCTTTCGTTCGCAATTTCGGGGCGGCGGAGCCTCCCCTGGCATCCTGGACGGGCCATGGCTGGCCCCCTCCCCGAGTTCGTCCGAGACCTTCCCAAGGCCCTGCTCCTGGGGCTGGGCCTGGGCATCGTGATCCGCCTGGTCGGCATGGCGAACCATCTCGGGTACAGCATCGCCCTGTGCACGATCTTCGCCGTCGTCATGTGGTGTGGTTTTCCCGCCTTCCGAGGCTGGTACACCCCGGATCCCGGCTCGGCCGTTCCCGCCGAACGGGCCGCCACGGTGTTCATGCTGAAGATCACGCTGCTCTACGTGGGATTGCTGGGGCTCGCGCTGGGGTTCGTGCGCGTGCTCCTGGGTCTGAACCTGCTCGCCCGGCCGGCCGTAGGAGCCATCACCTTCGTCACCGGACTGGCGGTCACCCTCTTCATCACCACCCGGAAGACCATCGCCACCCTGGTGGAGAAGGAGCGCGCCCTGGCCCATGAGGCCGCGCGGGCGGGCTTCCTCGGCCTCCAGGCCCAGCTCCAGCCCCACACCCTGTTCAACTCCCTGAACACCATCGCCGCCCTCATCCCCGAGTCCCCGGGCCGCGCCGAGGAGGCCACCCTGCGGCTCTCCGCCCTGCTGCGGCGGATTCTCGCGGCCCTTGAGCGTCCCGCGTGGTCCCTGCGGGAGGAGTTCGATCTGCTGGAGGACTTGCTCGCGCTTGAGTCCCTCCGATTCGAAGGACGCCTCGGGATCCATCTCTCGTTGGAGCCGGGGATGGCCGACCACCCGGTGCCCCCGCTCCTCCTGCTGCCGCTGGTGGAGAATGCGCTGAAGCACGGGTTCCGCCCGAAGGTGGGTTCGTGCCGTCTGCGCGTGGAGGCCGCAGGCGGAGTCGTCACCATCGCAGATGACGGCGTGGGCCGGGATCCCCGCGCGGCGGAGGGTGTGGGCCTTCGCACCGTGAAGGCCCGATTGGCGGCCGCGGGCGGGACGTTGCGCTGGCTGGAGGTCCCGGAAGGCGCGGCCCTGGAGGTGCGCATTCCATGAGCCTGCGCTACGCCCTCGTGGAGGACGAGCCCCCGGCCCGGCAGCGGCTCCGCCGCCTGATGGCCGAGGTGGAACCGGCCTCGGTGTGCGTGGCCCAGGCCGCCGACGGTGCTGCAGGCCTGGCTCTGCTCGAAGCCGGAGGCCTGGACCTGCTCTTCCTCGACATCGAGTTCCCCCCCGGCGGGGCCTTCGGCCTGCTGCGGCAGGCGCGGGAACAGGGGCTGGCCTTGCCTCCCATCGCCTTCGTGACCGCCTTCGACCAGCACGCGGTGGAGGCCTTCCGTTGGGCGGCCTGCGATTACCTGTTGAAACCCGTCGAGGCGCCCCGGTTGCGCGAAACCCTGGCTAGGGTGAGGCCGAGGGCCGAAAGCCCGGACCTGGCGGTGTTGTTGCAGGCCCTGGAGGCGACCCGGCGGACGGAGCTGCCCGAGCGGTTCTCGGTGCTGGTGAAGGGGCGCCTGCGCATCCTGAAATGGTCGGACGTTTCGCACCTGAGCACCGAGAACCGGCTTCTCTTCGTCCACACGACGGAAGGCCGCTTCGTCCTGGATCGCAGCCTCGACGAGCTGGAGGGCCTCCTCGCGCCGCGCTTCGCGCGCACCCATCGCAGTGCCATGGTGGCCCTGGACCGCGTGAAGGAGCTGCTGGCCGACGCAGGGGGCACGGGAGAACTGCGCCTGGAGGATGGGACCCGCGTGCCGGTGAGCCGGGATCGGATGGCGGAGATCCGGAGGAAACTGGGCTGAACGCCGTTCGTCGGATCCCTTCCCCCGCTGGTGCGTCGGGAGCGGATCCCCGGGGGGCGGACCGCGAGGCTGGGAATGGCCATGGTGGCCCTGGAGATTCCCATGCGACGCGCGATCCCGCTCATCCTTCCCGCCCTGATCCTGCCCGCCCAGGAGGCGCCCGCGGGCCTCGACCGCATCGGGCGCCTCGATCTGGAGGGCCTCAGGCAGCTCCAGGCCCGGCTCGCCCTCGCCGAGGCGCCGGCGGAGCGCAGGGCCTACGCGGAAGCCCACCTCGCCTACCAGATGGCGGCGATCCTCCGTGACAGGGACCCGAAGGCCGCCGAAGCGCTTCTGGACCGCACCCTCAAAGCCCTGCAGCCGCGGAGGGATCCCGACAGCCTGGCGCTCCGGGGCGCCTGCCTCGGCCTGAAGATCGGTTTCCAGCCCGCCGCGGCCATGGGCCTCTCCCGGGAGGCTGCGGGGCTGTTCCAGGAGGCCCGGGCCGCCGCGCCGTCCAATCCGCGGGTGCTGCTCCTCCACGCGGTGCATGTTCTGCACACCCCAGCCTTCGTCGGCGGTGGCGCGAAGCAGGCCCTCCCCCTGCTGGAGGCCGCCGCCAGGGCTGCCCAGGCCGAGGCCTCACCGTCGGATCCCTGGGCTCCGGGCTGGGGCCGAGCGGAGAGCCTGGCCTGGCTCGCGCTGGCGCAGCAGGAGACCGGCGCCGCCGCCGCGGCCAAGCGCAGTCTCGAAGCGGCCCTCGCCCTGGACCCCGCGTACGGTTTCGCCCGGGCGGTCGTTGCTCCGAAGGTGGACGCCGCCCTCGCCGGGGCGGCCCCGGCCCGGGAGTCGCGATGATCCTGGCGCTCCTGCTGACCACGGCCTTCCTCCACTCCGGAGACATGCAGGGAACCGTGCTCGGGCCCGGCGGCCGGCCCGTGGCGGGGGCCATCATCCGGGCAGGAGGGCTCCGAACCACCACGGACGCCAAGGGGGCCTTTGCCCTCGAGGCCCCCGGGGGCCGGGTCCGCATCGAGGCCCCGGGATTCGAGGCCCAGGAACGGCAGGCGCAGGCGGGAGAACCCCTGCTGGTGCTCCTCGAGCCCGAGGCCAAGGGGGCCGTGGTCGAAGTGACGGAAGGTTCGGGGTACTCCAGCCAGGAAGGCACCTCGTCCACCCTGTCGCGGCTGGAGGTGTACACGACCCCCGGCGCCGCCGCGGACACCTTCCAGGCCGTGAAGGGCCTTCCGGGCGTGAGCAACGCCTCCGAAGGAGCGGAGCTCTATGTGCGGGGGGGCAAGCCCGAGGAGGTGGGGATCTACCTGAACGGCGCGCGCCTGGCGCGACCCTTCCACCACCCCAACACCCAGGGCGGGATCTTCGCAGCCGTGGACACGGCGCTCGTCACGCGGGTGGACTTCATTCCGGGCGGGTTCTCGGCGAAGTACGGCGATGCCCTGTCCGCGGTGCTGGACATCTCCACGGAGGTGGCTACGCCGCTTCCCGCGCGGAACCTGATGCTCCTGGTCCCCAGCCAGGGCGCCAGCGTGGACCATCCCATGGGGGCGGGGCTGTTCCGGGCCTCGGTGCGCCGTTCGGATCCGGTGCTCCTGGACAAGTGGTACGGCCTCGCCCCCCGCTTCGAGGAGAGCCCCCTCTCCAGCGATGTGCAGTTGAACTGGCAGCAGCCGGTGGGCGCCACGACGCGCCTCTCGGCGACGGCCCTCGGCATCAGGGATCATCTCGCCACCGAGGTGACCATCGCCAACTTGAGGGACAGCTACCGGAACCGCAACGACAACCTCGCCGGCAGCCTTCAGGCCGCGGGCACCCTTGGAACCGCCTGGGCCTGGCAGGTCGTGGCGGGCTGGAGCCGGTTCCGCCAGGCCTGGACCTTCAACCGCTGGGGCCTGGAGACCCGGGAGGCCACCACCTTCCTCCGGGCTGAAGGCACCTGGGCCGCCGGGCCGGACCACACCCTCGAGGGGGGCGTGGACCGGGACCGCACGTCCCGGGAGCCCAAAGGAACCGTGCCCTTCGACCTGGACAACTGGAATCCCGCTTCGGCGCCCCGCACCTTCGCCTACGGCTTCGACGGCGCCCGCACAGGCGCGTATCTGACCTGGCGCTCGATCCTCGGTCCGCGCCTGGGGCTGTCCCTGGGTGGGAGGATGGACCGCTACGGCCTGCAGCGCGAGACCACCGGGGACCTCCGCGCCACCCTCTCCGTCCTGCTGCGGGAGGGCAGTACCCTGCGCCTGGCGGCGGGGTCCTTCCACCAGGCTCCCCCCCTGGACCAGATGGACCCCCGCAGCGGGAATCCAGACCTCCGGGTGCTGCGGGCGAACCACTGGGTGGTGGCCTATGACACGGCCTTCACGGCCGGCCGGGCGGCCTGGAACCTTCGCGCAGAGGCCTACCGCAAGGACTACCGGCATCTGGTGGTGGAGGATCCGGTCCTTCGCTACGCCAGCCGCGGGCGCGGGGAGGCCCAGGGCCTGGACCTCCTGGTGAAGCGCAGCGCCCCGGGCTGGCGGGCCTGGATCGGCTACGGGTACCTCGACACGCGGCGCCTGGAGGGCAAGCAGCTCGCCCTGGGCCCCGTGCCGACTTCGGTCCCCCACAATGTGACCGCGGTGAGCACCCACACCCTGCGGCCCGGCCTCGAACTCGCGGCCTCGTTCCGCTACGCCACAGGAGCCCCTGCGACCGCCATCGTCGGAGCCCGCCCGAATCCCGCAGGCGGCTGGGATCCCGTGGAAGGACCCCGCTACGGGGAGCGGTTGCCCGCCTATGCCCGGGGGGACCTGCGCCTGACGCGGATCCAGGCGTGGAAGGGTGTCCGAGTGGTGACCTTCGCCGAGGTGATGAACGTGTTGAACCGCCACAATGCGGCCCGCTACACCTACACCCCGGACTTCAGCCGGAAGGGGATCGAGGAGAGCTACTTCTCCCGCCGCATCCTGGTGGCGGGGGTGAACCTGGCCTGGTAGGCCCTGGCAACGGGAATTTTCCGTTGAGTTCCCTGGGATTCCTTGGCATCCTGGAGGACCTGCTGGTTCCGGGCCCCCCAAGCGCTTCCGTTGGAATGCCGCCCGTGCACCGCCCATACCGAGCCCCAAGGCTCCGAGGAACCGAATGTACGCCATCATCCAGACCGGTGGAAAGCAGTACCGCGTCGCCGAAGGGGACGTGCTCCGCGTGGAGCTCCTCGAGGGCGAGCCCAAGTCCTCCGTGACCTTCGACAAGGTCCTCCTGCTGGCCAAGGACGCCGACGTGAAGGTGGGCGCGCCCACCGTGAAGGGCGCCACCGTCGAGGCCGAGGTGCTCCGCCACGGCCGCTCCAAGAAGGTGACCATCTTCAAGAAGAAGCGGACCACCACCTACCAGCGCACCCAGGGCCACCGCCAGGGCTTCACCGAAGTCCGCATCAAGTCGGTCAAGGGCTGATCGGTCTTTCCTTCCACGAACCTGAAGAAGCAGAGAGGTTGATTCCATGGCTCACAAGAAAGGCGTCGGCTCCACCCGCAACGGCCGCGACTCCCACTCCCAGCGGCTCGGCACCAAGCTCTTCGGCGGCCAGATGGCCACCGCGGGCGCCATCATCGTCCGCCAGCGCGGCACCCAGTTCCGCCCCGGCGTGAACGCCGGCATCGGCAAGGACCACACGATCTTCGCCCTCGTCGACGGCGTCGTCCGCTTCCAGGACAAGGGCCAGAAGGGCCGCTTCATCCACGTGGATCCCGTCGAGGCCTGAGGCCTCCCCGCATCCGGGCGCGCGATCGGTTGCCGGTCGCGCGTTTTTTTGTCCGAGACCCGATCCATGTTCCTCGACCACATCCAGCTGAGCGTCGAAGCCGGCCACGGCGGGGCGGGCTCCACCCACTTCCGCCGCGAGAAGTCCATGGAGAAGGGCGGACCCGACGGCGGGGACGGCGGCCTGGGCGGCTCCGTCTTCGTGAAGGCCAACCGCGCCCTCAACACCCTGAACCTGTACCGGAGCGTGCGGCGCTTCGAGGCCGGGCGGGGGAAGAACGGCGAGGGCAACCTGCGCCGTGGCCCCGACGGCGAGGACGTGGTGCTGGAGGTGCCCCTGGGCACCGTGATCCGGGACGCCGACAGCGGCGAGGCCCTCGCGGAGCTCATGGCCGACGGCGAGCAGGTCTGCGTGGCCCGGGGCGGCCGCGGCGGCCTGGGCAACTGGCACTTCCGCTCCTCCACCAACCGCACGCCCATGCATCACCAGCCCGGGGAGCCCGGCGAGGCCCGGAACCTGGAGCTGGAGCTGAAGCTCATCGCCGACGTCGGCCTGGTGGGCTTCCCCAACGCGGGCAAAAGCACCCTGGTGAGCCGCGTCAGCGCGGCGCGCCCCAAGATCGCCGACTACCCCTTCACCACCCTGGAGCCCCAGCTCGGCGTGGTGCCCGTGGCGGACGGGGACAGCTTCGTCATCGCCGACATCCCCGGCCTCATCGAGGGCGCGGCCGGGGGCGCGGGACTCGGCGTGCAGTTCCTGCGGCACGTGGAGCGCACGCGCATGCTGCTCCACCTGGTGGATCTCGCGGATCTCGTCATGGAGCCCGAGGACGCCGTGCGGGTCATCGAAGGGGAGCTGAAGGCCTTCTCCCCGGTGCTCTTCGCGAAGCCCCGGTGGCTGGTGGGCAACAAGCTGGACGCCCTGCAGGACGAGGATCGCCGGGCCCGCTTCGAGGCCCTCTGCCGGGCGCGGGGGCAGGAACCGATCTTCATCTCCGGCGTGTCGGGGGAAGGGATCCGGCCCCTGGTCTTCCGGCTGGCCGAGTCCCTGGCGGCCCTGCCCCGCGCCTGATGGCCGACGCCGGCGCCGCTCCCGCCACCGGCCGGCGCATCGGCCTCCTGGGGGGCGCCTTCAACCCCCCGCACCGGGGGCACCTCCGCCTCGCCGAGGTGGCGCTCGCCGCCCTGGGCCTCGACGAGCTCCGCTTCATGCCCACGGCCCGCTCGCCCCACAAGGCGACGGCCCCCTCGGACGACCCATCGGTCCGCCTGCGCCTGCTGCGCGCGGCCCTCGCCGGCTTCCCGGGGCCGGTGGCGGTGGAGACCCTGGAGCTGGAGCGGGGCGGCACCAGCTACACCAGCGACACCCTGGAGGCCCTCCACGCCCGGGAGCCCGGGAACGCCTGGATCCTTGTGATCGGCTCCGACCAGCTTCCGGGCCTGCCCCGGTGGAACCGCGCCGGGCGGGTGCTGGAACTCGCCGCGGTGGCCGTGGCGCCCCGCCCCGGGTCGGCCAGCGGCGTGCCCGCGGGGCTCGAGGGCCGGGTGCGGCAGGCCTGGTCCGGCGCCGCGGGGGAGATCGTCTGGCTGCCCCCCACGGATCTGGACGCCGCCTCCAGCCGCATCCGGGAGGCCCTCCAGCGCGCCAGGCCCGGGGATCCCGGGGCCGCGCCCCCGGAGTTGACCCCCGAAGTTTGGGCTGCGATCCGCCAGGAAAACCCGTATCGTGAAATGCCCACGGAGCCTGCATGACCCTTGATCCACGGCTGGCCTCGGTCGTCGACGCCGCCCGTTCCAAGAAAGCCTTCCGCATCCGGCTGCTGGACGTGAAGGGCCTTGCGAGCTTCACCGACGCCTTCGCCTTCATGAGCGGGGGCAGCGACCGCCAGAACCGCGCCATCGCCGACGCCGTCGAGGAGCGCCTCAAGGCCGAGGGCCACCGGCCCCTCTCCAGCGAGGGGGCGGACGCCGGGGCGTGGATCCTCCTCGACTACGGCGACTTCGTCGTCCACGTGATGGACGAGGAGACCCGGCAGTTCTACAACCTCGAAGGCCTCTGGAAGCAGGGGCGCGACCTCGACCTTCCCCCCGAGCCCCAGCCCGCCGCGGCCGCGGGCGCCGGGCCCGCCTGAGCCATCCCGGACACCCATCCCGGAGCCTGCCATGACCGATTCCCTCGCCCACAACCCCTTCGAGGCCATGCAGGCCCGCCTGCGGGTCGCCGCCCAGCTCTACGGGCTGGAGGACGCCCTCTTCAAGGTGTTCATGCTGCCCTCCCGCTCCATGATCGTGAGCCTGCCGGTGTGCATGGACAACGGGAAGTGGGAGGTCTTCACGGGCTACCGCGTCCAGCACAACATCGCCCGCGGTCCCGCCAAGGGCGGCATCCGCTACGACCTGGGGGTCACCCTCGACGAGGTGAAGGCGCTCTCCGCCTGGATGACTTGGAAGTGCGCGGTGGTGGACGTGCCCTTCGGCGGCGGCAAGGGCGGGATCGTCTGCGACCCCTCGAAGCTCAGCCAGGGCGAGCTGGAGCGCCTGACCCGGCGCTACATCGCCGAGATCATGGACATCATCGGCCCCGACCGTGACGTCCCGGCGCCGGACGTGGGCACCAACCCCCAGACCATGGCCTGGGTGCTGGACACCTACTCCATGCACGTCCGGAAGACCGAGAACGCGGTGGTGACCGGCAAGCCCCTGGGCATCGGCGGCTCCCTGGGCCGGACCGAAGCCACCGGAAGGGGCGTGCTGATCGTCGCCCGCGAGGCCATGCAGCGCCTCGGCAAGCCCCTGGCCGGCGCCACGGTGGCGGTGCAGGGCTTCGGCAACGTGGGCTCCCAGTCGGCGCGGCTGCTCCACGAGGCCGGCGCGCGCATCGTGGCGGTGAGCGACGTCCACGGCGCGGTGAAGAACGACCGCGGCCTCGACATCCACGCCCTCCTCAAGCACATGGCCGAGACCAAGTCGGTGACCGGCTTCAAGGGCGGCGAGGCCATGGATCCCACGGAGCTGCTCCTCCTCCCGGTGGACATCCTCGTCCCCGCGGCCCTGGAGAACCAGATCACCGAGGGCAACGCCGCCAAGGTGCGGGCCAAGGTCATCGTCGAGGGGGCGAACGGGCCTACCACCCCTGAAGCCGACCCCATCCTGCTCGACAACGGCGTCCTCGTGGTGCCCGACATCCTGGCCAACGCCGGCGGCGTGACGGTGAGCTATTTCGAGTGGGTCCAGAACCGCCAGGGCTTCTACTGGCGCGAGCGGGAAGTCAACGAGCGCCTCGTGGAGTACATGGTCCACGCCTTCCACGCGGTCTTCCAGACCACCGACAAGTACAAGACCAACCCCCGCATCGGCGCCTACATCCTGGCCCTGGACCGCGTGAGCCAGGCCATGCACTACCGCGGCTTCTACGCCTGATCCATTGCGGGGGTCCCGCGCTCCGCTCCGCGATCCATTGCGGGGGTCCCGCGCTCCGCTTCGCGATCCATTGCGGGGGTCCCGCGCTCCGCTTCGCTGCGCGCACACCCCCGCGCCCCCGCGCAACAGCCCGGCCGAGCCGGGCTGTTGCTTTTCCTAGAACACGCGCAGGAAGGCGATGAGGCCGTTCACCGTGCGCACGCCGGGGATGTCGGACTGGATGCCGACGCCGAGGTCGACGCGGACGGTGGTGAACCAGCCGAAGCCGGGGAGGTCGCCGGCCACGCCGAGGCCGGTGAGGGCGTAGGTCCGCCCGTTGTCGAAGGCCCGGGCCCGGGCGTGGTCCAGGGACAGGGAGAGGCGGAAGGACGGGGTGGAGGGGAGGACGAGGCCCGCCTTGGCGTAGGCGAGGCGGTCCGCGGCGATGGCGTTGCTGCGGATGCCGGCGATGCGGACGTCCCCTCCCAGGCCCAGGCCGATGGACTGGAAGCGGTCGAAGCCCTTGCCGCCGATGAAGCCCGCATCCCCCTGGAGCCAGAGGCCGCCGGCCGTCTGGGCGTCGTAGCCGGCGCTGGCGCCCCAGCGGGAGAAGCGCCCCCGGTCCGGGACCGACTGGGGTTCCTCCGGCGTTCCGTAGCCCCCTTCGGGGCGCCGTCCCTCGCCCCGCCAGGCGCGGAGCTGGAACCCCCGCCAGAGCCAGGAGAGGCCCAGGCGGCCCTCCCGGGTCCAGCCGCTGGGGGGGAGGGCGAAGCCCGGGGTGCGCCGGTCCTTGTCCCGGGCTTCGGTGAAGGCGTCATAGCGGAAGCGGCCTTCCAGTTCGGCCCGCCAGCCCGCGCCCAGGTCGCGCCCGAGCGCGAGGTCCACGGTGCCGAAGCGGCGTCCGACCTCGTCCTTCTCCGCGAGGCGACCATCCCGAACCGGCCGCTCGCCCCCGGGCCAGAGCAGGGCCACGGCCGAGGCCCGGGCGTCGAAGCCGCCCGGAAGGCGGGGCACCGCGAGGCTGGCGGTGTTGAACACGACAGCCGTGAAGAGGTTCACCTGGACGCCCTTCCCGAAGGCGTTGAAGTCGTAGTAGGCCAGGCCGGCCGCCGGGAGGACTGGGGGGGAGAAGCCCGGATCGATGAGGAGCGCGCCTCCCACCGCCCGCCCGCCGGTGCGGGCCTTGGGATCGATGCGGCGGCTGCCGTCCTCCTGGCGCTGGAAGTAGCGGACGCCCTCGGGGGTGGTCTTCAGCATGGTGGCCCTGGACTGCCGGGCCGCCGCGAGGTCGGCGTCGAAGGTGGGCCCGTTGGCCACGGCCTCCCGGACGCGGAGGGTGCGGAGGACCTGGGTCATGCCCCCCGGGCTCACCCAGCGCTCCGCGCTTTCGACACGCTCGACCCGCCAGTGCCCGGCGACCTCGCCGTAGCGCAGGATCCGGCGTTCGGAGCGGACGGTGCCGGGCAGGTCGCTGCGGGCGCTGGTCTCCTCGAGGATGCGTCCGGAATCCTCTTCGGCCAGGAGTTCGCCGCGCCACAGGAGCGGATCGGCGTCCACGGGCTCGAAGCGGATGCGGCGCCGTCCCGGCCCCGCGGCCCCGCCGTCGCGGTAGCGGTAGCGCTCGGTCAGGGCCAGGGCGACCGGGGGCGCCAGGCTGGCGCGGCTTTCCACGATGGGAAGCTGCAGCCCCTCGGCCACCTTGGCCCGGACGCCATTGATCCTGACCTCCCGCTGCAGGAGCTCCTCGCCCTCCCCGGCCCGCTCGAAGGCGCGGAAGGTGAACCCGAGGTCGCGGCCCGCGCCCCGTTCCGACTGGAGGTGGAGGTCCACGTCCAGCCGGTAGGCGAGGGTGCGCACCGCCAGGCGTTCCCGGAGCTGGAAGGCCCGGATCTTCGCCAGCAGGGCCGCCACGTCGTAGGGCCGCTCGGACACCACGGCCACCTCGGTGCGCTCCGCGGGCAGGGGCGCCTCAGCCCAGGTGCCGCCCTCGAAGCGCCAGCGCCGGGCCTCGAGGCTGCCGGGCCTGCGCAGGAGCAGGTCGCCCAGGCCCCCTTCCACTTCGGTGAAGCCCCTGGGCAGGGCGGCGGCGAAGCGCGCGGAGGCCCCGCCGGGGGGGACCACGAGGCGGCCCCCGTCCCCGAGCAGGGCGCCGAGCAGGGCGCCCGGCTCCGAGGGAAGCCACAGGGTCCAGGGCCGGCCCGGGAAGCTGTTCTGGGCCTGGAAGAGGAGGTCCCGCCACAGGGCCGGATCCGGTCCCAGGTCCCGGTCCGCGAGGGCGCCCCCGTCCACGGCGCCCCAGGCGGCCTCGTCCAGGAGGGGGCCGGCGGCGGGGTCGAAGGCCACATAGAGCCGCTGGCCGGGGTGGCGGGCCCGCAGGGCCGCGCTGGCGGAGCGCAGGAGGGCCGAGCGCGTCTCCTGGGAGGCGCCGGGGGGCAGGGCGATCCGCACCGCCGGGGCGCCGGCCCAGGGCGCGGCGAGGAGGGTCCAGGCCTGGGCCACCCGGGCCGCCTCGGCGGGGTCCCGGGGGTCTCTCGGAACCAGGCGGGCGGGATCGGCATCCCTGAGGTCCAGGAGGGGCGGCAGGGGGACGCCGGCCTCGATCAGACCAAGGGGCGGGGACTGGGCCGCGAGGGGGAGGGCAAGCACCGGGATCAACGCGCGCGACCGCATCGTCCCACTCTGACATCCCCCGGCCGCCGCGGAGGTCCGCGAAATGCGGGACAAAGGCCGCCCCGCTATCCTTGAGGATTCCAGGAAAACCCATGCGCTTCACCGTCAAGCTCACCACCGCGAACGGCGAGGTCCTCATCCGGGACTTCGACGGCCAGAGCCCCGAGGAGGTCCGGGGGCGGGTGCTCCAGGAGGGGGGCTTCCCCATCGAGGTGAAGGCGAGCAGCGCCGCCTTCCGCAGCGCCAAGGTCCTGTCGGCGGACTCGCTCATCCACTTCAACACCGAGTTCCTGGCCCTGCTGAAGGCGGGCATCCCCCTCCTCCAGGCCCTGGAGCTGCTCACGGGCCACGGCCAGGACCCGTTGATGCGGTCCTCCCTGGAGAAGGTGGTGGGCTTCGTGCGGGAGGGCATGGCCTTCTCCGAGGCCCTGGAGCAGGCGGGCACCTTCCCGGCGGTGTACCGCGCCAACGTGGTGGCCGGGGAGCGCAGCGGCACCCTCACCGAAGTGATCGGCCGGTGGCTGGCCTTCCAGAAGTTCGCCCAGGGGAGCAAGCGCCGCATCGTGGAGGCCCTGTTCTATCCGGGCTTCCTCGTGATGGTGCTCATCCTCTCGATGCTCGTGCTGTTCAATGTCGTGCTGCCGCGCTTCTCCGAGATCTACGCCGGCGGCGGCATGGAGATGCCCGCGGCCACCCGCATCCTCCTGGGCTTCGGGACGTTCATGCGCTCCACCCTGTGGCTGCAGGGCCTGCTGGCGGTGGCCCTGGCCTTCTTCGTCCGCTGGCTCATCAGCACGGAGGCCGGGCGCCGGATGTGGGAGCGCGGCCTCCTGGCCCTGCCCAAGTTCGGCACCCTCTACCGCATGTACCACTCCTCGGTGTTCTCCCGGACGCTGGGCGTGCTGCTCAGCGGCGGCATGCCGGTCCTCCAGGCCCTGGAGGTCATCCAGCGCACCACGGCCAGCGAGCGCATGAAGGTGCGCCTGGTCACGGTGATCGAGGCCGTGCGCGCGGGCTCGAGCCTCCATTCCGCCCTGGACCAGGGGAAGATCCTCGACCCGCTGGCCATCGAGATGTGCCGCGTGGGCGAGCAGAGCTCGGCCCTGCCCGACATGCTCAACCACGTGGCCGACTTCTTCGACCAGCAGGTGGAGAAGGCCACCACCGCCGTCACCAACCTCATCGGCCCCGTCCTCATCCTCCTCATGGGCATGATGGTGCTCGGCCTGCTGCTGGCGGTGTATGTGCCGCTCTTCAACGCGGGCAACCTGGTCCGGTGATGGGCAACCACAGTCCCGAGTCCGGCTGCCTCTGAACAGTGAACGATTGGAAGCGCATCTGAGACTTGTGCTCGGGTGTGGGGGCAGGTAGCCTCACATGAATTCCATCAATGGAGCCCACCAATGTTGATTTCTTTTGCGACGCTATTGCTGTTGTCGACGGGCACTCCAGTCATCTCAGTCGATCAAAGCGCCACACCACCGATGTCGGCTGCCTTCACATGGGGCGATGGTATTCAACACCTGGACCCTGGTGGTTGGTGTGCAGATGGTGAGATCACTGAGAACGGTGATCTTGTATGTGGAAGCGGTGGGAGTGGATCATCTAACCCTCATTGTGATGGGAACGCCTGTCAGAAGCGCTGCGAAAATACGGGAACTTATTCCATGAATAATAATGAATGCCTTTATAAGGGGATTGAAACCTTCTTGGGTTGCTCAACAACTGATCCAAACGACTACCACTGGCATCCAGCAAATAACTGATAAACATGTTTCCAATGTTGATTTGGTCGAATTTATTGGTTCAGGCCCAAAAGCCTGAGAAATCTCCACATCCATTCAATCTTACTCAAATTATTCAAAGAGGATTTGAACCACAATCCGGCAAGATATTCGATCTTCAAATAGACAGTGAAGGAACCGTGTCTGCCAATGCAGGGGATAGGATATTCTTATCCAGGACTAATCCACCAAGGGCGGCGTGGGTGGACTCTCCAGTTCCAGGTCGACTTCAATTTGGAGGTAAACAGAAATTTAGGAACAATAAATTTTGGTATTACCAGAATGGAGTCGTTTTTGAGTATGATCCATGGCTGCGCCGATGGATCAAGGTCTTTGAAACTCAGTATTGCTGTAGTGGTTATGAAATTACACCGGAAGAAGAATTGATACTGGTTGACCCAAGACCCAAAATTGGTACTCAATGCGGAGCTTCAATCGAGATTACTGGTCAATATGATGAAGGTAAGTCAAAATCGAAGGCCGTAGCAATTTTTAAGAAGGGTCAAACCGAACCCTTGGAGCTGATCGATTACCCTGAAGAAACATGGAAAACATGGAGTTTGTTTTCACGCGTTGATGGTTATAAATATGTCAGCAGTAACGGAGAACAAGTTTTTCTTTATTCAGATAACACGGGCCATGCAGCCCTTTTTAATGTGAAAAGCAAAACGCTTACTCGTATTGATCCACCATGGCACGCGTATCGATATGATTCTATGGTAAAAGCTTTACAGGAAAAGCGGCGGTCTTGGACTAATGCTTGGGGTGTTTCTGTTGAGCGAAATAACTCTTTGATGGCTCCATTTATTCAACCTCTATCAAGTGGAGATTTCATGCTAATTGGTGTTGAAAAGTATTACGATGAAAATTTAATTAATAATGAGATTCAAAGGGTTGAGATTCTAACAAATAACCCTCAAATTTGCTTCCCTGAATCCAGAATGTTGGAGCCAGGGGAGAGTTTGGTTGGCTATCGAATCGATGTTGTTGAGCGTAAAGCTAAGGAGCTTTTTCGCATGGCTGCTCCTGGGGGAACACTTAAAACATATATCTGGGATGAAAAGAAGCATGAAGCCATCTCATTCACTGAATGGTCTACTAATCTTCAATCTGCTGCACAAATATACCTGAATGAGTTGGCACAAAAAAACAAAAAGATTATTTTGGGTCCCAGTCCTAATAAATCTGAAGACCAGGTGGATAAATTACCCGCCGAAAAAACCCCTTAATTATAATGTTCTATTTGTAGCGTCGCTTCAGCCAGCGGTTCGGGTCCTCGGCCTTGGTCTTGAATCGGATCTCGAACCCGAGGCGCGGCCCGTCCACGGTCTGCCCCACGTAGCCCAGGGTCTCGCCGGCCTTGAGCACCTGGCCCTTCTGGACCATGAGCCCCTGGAGGTGGCTGTAGAGGGTGAACCAGCCCCCGCCGTGGTCGAGGATCACCATCGGCCCGTAGCTCTGGTAGTAGTCGCTGAACACGATGCGGCCGTCGGCCACGGCGGAGACCGGAACTCCCGCGGGGGCCTCGATGATGAGGCCGCTCTGGAGGGTCTTGGTGCGGAAGCGGGGATGGACGTGCTCGCCGAAGCCCATGGCGAGGCTGCCCTCCACGGGCTGCGGCAGGTCGCCCCGGAGGGAGGCGAAGCTCACCGAGGTCTCGAAGCCCTCGGCCTTGGGCAGGCGCCCCAGGAGGCCCGCCAGCATGCGCTCGAGCTGGACGGCCTCCTCCGAGAGCTCGGCCTGGACGGCGCGCTGCTGGCGCTCGTCCGCCTGCAGGGCCTCGAGGAAGCTCCGCAGCTTCTCCTCGTTCAGGCGCAGCCCCGCCTGGAGCGCCTCGGAGGCCTTCTCCTCCTCGGTCAGCCGGGCCAGGGTGGCCTGGAGGTCCCGCTCCCGCTGGGCCAGGCTGCCCTGGAGGGTCCGGATGGCGCGCAGGCGCTTCACCTGCTGCAGGCGCAGCCAGGCCAGCAGGCGGCCGCGCTGGAGGTAGTCCTCGAAGCTCTTGAAACTGGCCAGGAAGGCCAGGTCCCCCCAGGGCCCCACAGCCTGCATCCAACGCACCTGGCGCCGGATGCTCCCCCGGAGCCGCTGGATGTCGCCCTTGATGCGGTCCCGCTCCTGGCCCAGGCGGAGCACCTCGGCCTCGGTCTGGTCCCGGCGGATCCGGGCCCCCTCGCTCTCCGCCTGCACGCGGTCCCGCTGCAGGGCGATGCCCTGCATCTCCACCAGGACACCCTTGCGCCGCTTCTTCAGGGAGGCCATCTGCTGGTCAACCTGGGAGAGGCGGGCCTGCACCTGGGCCAGGCGCTCCTTGAGGAGGGCCGGATCCTGGGGGTTGGCCGTCTGGCCCGGGACCGGCTCCTGCGGGGCCGCCGCGACCAGGGCCGCAGGCAGCAGCAGGATCCGGGCGGCCCTCACCCCTTCTTCCCCTTGCCGGGGAAGGCCAGGAGGATGGCCAGGAGGGCCGCGGGGCCGCCGAGGGCCAGGGGCAGGGCGGCCCAGGCGGGGCCGTCGGCGGGCAGGCCCTGGACCGGGAAGAAGTGGCTGAGGTAGGTCAGGACGTCGCCGGTGCGTTCCGTGAAGCCGAGCATGGGGGCGAACTGGCCCACGTAGGCCACCAGCTCGCCCAGCCCCTGCATCAGGAAGGCCAGCATCAAGGCCACGCCCCGGTTGGACTTCACCACCCTCGCCAGCAGGGCGGCCCAGAGCAGGAGCTGGAGGCCCAGGACCAGGCCCGAGAGGTCGCCGTTCAGGACGCTGCGGTGGAAGGGGGCGCCGGTGAGCTTGGCGCAGGCGGCCCAGACCGGGAAGAGGGCCACCTGGCTCAGGAACACCCCGTGGAGGAAGGCGAGCAGGACGCCGAGGAAGAGGCCCGCGAAGCGGTCCTTGGCCTGGCCCGAGGCCATCCAGTCGCAGAGGGGGAAGAAGCCGGCGAAGAGGATGATGGCGCTGGCCATGGTGTGGGCCACCCGGGCCAGGTTGTCGGCGGTGTAGGCGGTGAGGTCCTCGGTGGCCAGGGGGATGGGCGCGCCGAAGGCGGTCACCGCGTTGTCGGCCGAGCGGCTGAGGCCCCCCAGGAGGATGCCGGCGAGGAGGAGCGCCACGAGGGTCCAGACGATGCGCAGGCGCGAGCTTCCAAATCGGTCCATTCCAGTCTCCGGTGTGCCCCGATTCTACAGGACACCGATCATGGCCTGCCTCGGGTAGGGTGGAGGTTCCGCCTGGAGCCCCCGATGAACGCCGACCTCCTGTCCCGCGAATCCCTCTCCCAGTTCGCCGCCGAGCAGCGCGCCGCCTTCGAGGCCGAGCTGAAGACCCTGGTGGAGATCCCCTCCATCAGCGCCGATCCGTCGAGGGCCGGCGACGTGCGCCGCTGCGCCGAGGCTGCGAAGGCCCTGTTCGAGCGCCACGGCGGCCAGGCCGAGATCCTGGAGACCGAGGGCAACCCCTTCATCCACGGCTGGTTCGGCTCGGACCCGGCCCTGCCCACCATCACCGTCTACAACCACATGGACGTCCAGCCCGCCAACGAGCCCGAATGGCTGGCGGATCCCTTCACCTTCGTGGTGGAGGGCGACACCTACAAGGGCCGGGGCAGCACCGACGACAAGGGACCGGCCGTGACCGCCTTCTTCGGCGCCCTGGCGGCCCGGAAGGCCGCCGTGCCGCTCAACATCCACTTCCTGTGGGAGCTGGAGGAGGAGATCGGCTCGCCCAACTTCGAGTCGGGGTTGAAGGCCCACGCCGCCCGCCTCAAGACCGACGCCATCGTGGTGAGCGACACGGTCTGGATCACCCGGGGCAAGCCCTCGACGCCCGCCGGGCTGCGGGGCCTCAAGGGCTTCCGGCTGACCCTGGAGACCGCGGACCACGACCTCCACAGCGGCGTGGTGGGCGGCGCGGCGCGCAACCCCCTCTCCGAGCTCATCGAGCTGGTCAGCAAGATGATGGACGGCGACACGGGCAAGGTGAAGATCCCCGGCTTCTACGACGAGGTCGTCCCGCCCTCGGACGCCGAGCTGGAGGGCTGGAAGAACTCCGGGTTCTCGGTGGCCACCTTCAAGGCCGACCACATGATCAAAGGCCTGCGCACCGAGGACCCCATCAAGGTCCTGAAGCGCGTCTGGGGCCGGCCCACCATGGAGATCCATGGCGTGGTGGGGGGCTACACCGGCCCCGGCATCAAGAGCGCCGTGCCCGCCCGGGCCGAGGTGAAGGTGAGCTGCCGGCTGGTGCCCGACATGGACGAGAAGAGCACCATGGCCCGCATCCGCAAGTTCGTGGCCAAGCACAATCCCGACGTGGAGGTCCACGAGGAGCACGGGTTGGCGCCCTTCAAGGGCCACACCACCGGGGTCTACGCGGACGCCATCAAGGACGCCTACAAGTTCGCCTTCGGCGCGGGCTGCTCCTTCACCCGGGAGGGCGGCTCCATCGGCGCCGTGAAGACCATGGAGGACGTGCTGGGCTGCGAGGTCTACTTCCTGGGCCTCAGCCTCCCCAGCCACGGCTACCACGCGCCTAACGAGAACTACGACTGGGAGCAGGCCTCGGGGGGCATCGCCGCCTTCGCCCGCTACTTCCAGACCGTGAGCGGCTTCAAGCGCTGAGCGGGCCGTGGCGGTGAAGGCCAGCCCCCTCGCGAAGGCCAGCCTCGTCGCCACGGGGCTGGCCTTCCTGCTGCTGGGCTTCGCGCCCAAGGCCGACCGCTTCACCTGGTTCATGGAGAACGCCCCGGTGATCCTGGGCGTGCCGGTGATCCTCGCGGCCTGGCGGCGCTTCCCCCTCAGCGACCTCCTCTGCGTCCTGCTGGCCCTCCATGCCCTCGTGCTCATGGTGGGCGGCCACTGGACCTACGCGAAGGTGCCCGCGGGCTTCTGGGTGCAGGACGCCCTCCACCTCGCCCGGAACCCCTACGACCGCCTGGGCCACCTGATGCAGGGCTTCGTGCCCGCCCTGCTCTTCCGGGAGGTGCTCGTCCGCAAGGGGGCCCTGAGGACGGGCGGCTGGTCGGTCTTCGTGCTGCTCTTCATGGTCCTGGGGCTCTCGGCTGCCTATGAGCTGCTGGAATGGCAGACCGCCGTCTGGACAGGCACGGCGGCCGACGCCTTCCTTGGCACCCAGGGGGATGTCTGGGACACCCAGTGGGACATGGCCTGCGCGGGCCTGGGGGCGGCAGCCTCCCTGGCGCTCCTCTCCCGCCTCCACGACCGCCAGATGCTGGAATTCCGGAATCCCGGGGAACCAGCCTGAAGGCTTTCGGGGCCGGGAATTCCGAGGGATCCCCGAGGAAATCCCCCGCCAGGGCCCTGGGTGGCTCCGGGCGGCTTGACGCGCGATCAATATGATATCAAATTGATCGCGCCTCAGAGGAGGAGGCCACGATGTTCAAGGAGACAACCCTCACCCCCCTATCTGGCATTCCGGTCCTGGTGCTCGGCGTGCTCGGACTTCTCGCCGTTCCCGTGCTGGCCATCGCCGCGGGGATCCAGCAGGCCGCCCCGCTCGGCGTGGCGGCCGGCGCCGTCCTGTTGGCCTCTGTCTTCGCCCTGGCGGGCCTCTTCGTGGTGAACCCCAACGAGGCCGCGGTGCTCCAGCTCTTCGGCGACTACAAGGGCACCGTGCGCCGGGAGGGCATGGCCTGGGCCAATCCCTTCCTCACCAAGCGCAAGGTCAGCACGAAGGTGCGCAGCTTCGAGAGCCAGAAGCTCAAGGTGAACGACCTGGACGGCAACCCCGTGGAGATCGCCGCCATCGTCGTGTGGAAGGTGGTGGACACGGCGGAGGCCAGCTTCCAGGTCCAGGACGCCGAGAAGTTCGTCCAGGTCCAGAGCGAGGCCGCCCTGCGCAACCTCGCCACCCGCTTCCCCTACGACGTCCACGACGACCAGCACATTTCCCTGCGGGGCCACACGGACACCGTGGCCCAGCACCTCAAGGAGGAGGTCCAGAAGGTGCTCGCCCAGGCGGGCGTGGAGGTGAGCGATGCCCGCATCAGCCACCTGGCCTACGCGCCGGAAATCGCCCAGGCCATGCTCCAGCGCCAGCAGGCGGGCGCCATCATCGCCGCCCGCACCCGCATCGTGGAAGGGGCGGTGGGCATGGTGGAGATGGCCCTGGAGAAGCTCGACAAGAACCAGTCCGTGGTGCTGGACGAGGAGCGCAAGGCCGCCATGGTCTCGAACCTCCTGGTGGTGCTCTGCGGCGAGCGGGGCGCCCAGGCCGTCGTGAACGCGGGCACCCTCTACCACTGACATGGCCGAGCGGAAGGCCTTCCTGCTCCGAGTGGATCCGGAGCTCCTCGCCGCCCTGCAGGCCTGGGCGGACGAGGAGCTCCGCAGCCTCAACGGCCAGATCGAGTTCCTCCTTCGCCAGGCCCTGAAGGACCGTGGACGATGGAAGGAGGGAGGCCGCGTGAAACCCAAGCCCAAGAGCGCCCCATGACCCCCGCCCTCGAGCTGAGCAGTCTCACCAAGCGCTTCGGCGAGAAGACCGCCGTGGACGGCCTGGACCTGGTGCTGGAGCCCGGGGCCTTCCTGGGCCTGCTGGGCCGGAACGGCGCCGGGAAGAGCACCACGCTGAAGATGGTCACGGGCTTGTTGAAGCCCACCTCGGGCTCGATCCGCGTGCTGGGCCTGGACGTGGAGGCGAACCCCCTGGAGGTGAAGCGCCAGATCGGAGTGATGCCCGAGGACATGGCCCTGCTGGAGTTCCTCACCGGCCCCCAGTACCTCCAGTTCGTCGGCCGCATGTACGGCCTGGAGGAGGCCGTCATTGCCTCACGCCAAGCCGAGCTGTTCGAGAAGCTGGACCTCGCTCCGGCCCCGAAGACGCTGGTGACGGACTACAGCTTCGGCATGAAGAAGAAGCTGGCCCTCTGCGCGGCCCTCATCCACGGGCCGAGGATGGTCTTCCTGGACGAGCCCTTCGAGGGGATCGACCCCGTGACCAGCCGAACCATCAAGGAGATCCTGGCCTCCCTCCAGGCGCGGGGCGTCACCCTGGTGCTCACCTCCCACATCCTCGAGATCGTGGAGCGACTCTGCCCCCTGATCGCCATCCTGGACGAGGGCCGCCTGAAGGATTTCGGGACGATGGAGGCCCTCCGGGCCCGGGGGGGCAGCCTGGAATCCATTTTCGTGGATTTGGTGGGCGGCGCCCGGAAGGGGGAGCTTTCGTGGCTGTGAGCCACCTGCTCCCGGCGGATGCACGCGGTGCGTGCTCCTGTTCGCCTGTCGGCTCCCAGAGCCGGGAACCCTCCCCCCGATCGGACAGGGCATTCAGCCCTGTCCTCCCGCTCTCGCCGCGCCTTCGGCTTGCGGTCGCGGAGGGAGCCCCGTGGCTGTAGGCCTGGTGGGGGCGGTCCTGCGGGCCCATCTGCAGGCGACGTGGAACCGCAGTGTCCGGGAGCTTGGCAAGTCCGGGACCTGGGCGGTCTACCTCGTGATGGGCCTGGCGCTGCTCGGCGGAGCCGTTCCCCTCTTCGGGGCCGGGGTGGCCCTGGGCTACTTCGGGGCCGCCCGGCTTCACTTGCCCGGGGCCAAGGCCCTCCTGGGCGGGGTCCTCACCGCCATCCCCCTGCTGGGCGGGACCGTGAGCGGCATCATGGGGGGGACCAAGGCCCTGAGCTGGGAGAGCTACAGGGTCTACCCCGTGGGCCTCCGCCCGCTCTTCGCCGCGGAACTCCTGGCCGGCCTGGGGGACCCCCTGCCCTTCCTGGGGGGGCTGACCCTGGCGGGAACCTTCCTCGGCTTCGCGGCCGCCCGTCCGGCCCTGGCCCCGCTGTTCCTCCTCGTGTGCGCCGCCTCGCTCCTGGCCATGCTGCTGCTGCAGCACCTGATCGGGGCCCTGGGGGCGGTGCTGGTGAAACGCCTCCAGCTCCTGCTGGTGGTCTTCGGGATGCTCCTGTGGGGGGCCAGCGTCCTCTCGGCCCTGGGGGGCCGCACCTCCCTGGACCGGAGGCGGATGCCGATGGATCCGGAGCAGGTGGCCCTGGCCAAGGCCAGGATGGCCAAGGTGGTCGCGGCGCTCCAGTGGACACCGGCGGCCCAGTCCCTGAGGGGCCTCGAGGAACTGGCGGAGGGACGCTGGCGGCCTGGCCTGGCCCGGCAGGTCCTGCCCTTCGCCCTCCTGGGCCTGCTCGGCTGGGGATCGGCCCGGGTGCTCCGCTGGGAGTCGGGCTCCGAGACCCTGAAGGTCCAGGCCGCGCCGGGGGCCCGGGAGAAGCTCTGGACCTTCGCGACCCCCGCCCGGGGCGTGGCCCGGCTCACCTGGCAGAACCTTGCCGGCAGCCATCTGGGGCGCTTCGGGTTCCTCATCCCGCTCATGACGGTGGTGATCCTCCGGGGCCCCCTGTCCACCTTCACGGGAAGCGGATACTGGGCTTTGCCCTCCGCCTTCGCCTACCTCGCCCTCACGTCCGGCCAGATGCAGTTCAACCAGTTCGGCCTGGACGGCCACGGGGTGAAGGCCCTCCTGCTGCTGCCCCTCTCGCCCCGGGACCTCCTCCGGGGCAAGCTCCTCGGCCTGGCCCTCTACCAGGGGCTGCAGGCCGCCCTCCTGGTCCTGCTGCTGGCCTTCTTCCTCCGCCCCGGCGTGCTGGAGATCCTGGCAGGCCTCTGCCTGGCGGGGTGCTTCTTCCTGGTCCAGGTGCTGGTGGGCCACTGGACCTCGGTCTGGCTTCCGCGGTCCCTGCCCCGGGACAGCCTGAAGAACAACGGCATGCCCCTGCTGATGGTGGCGATCAGCCTCGGCACCACCCTGGCAAACTCCCTGGTGTTCGGGGGCACGTGGGCCGTCTGCCTCTGGATCGCCCCGGGGGCCTTGCTGCCGGTGATGGCCCTGCTTTTCGGGCTGTGCCTCTGGATCTACGCCACCCTCCTGCCCAGCGCGGCCGACTTCCTGGAACGGCACCGGGAGCGCCTCCTCCAGGCCCTCGCCTGAGGGATTTCCCTCGCCCGCCCCCCGCGCCCAGGCTATTCTGGGGGGCCCGACGGCGGCTGTAGCTCAGTTGGTTAGAGTACTGGATTGTGATTCCAGGTGTCGTGGGTTCGAGTCCCATCAGCCGCCCCAGTTCAAAGGCCCCGCGAGGGGCCTTTGAACGTTTTGGGGAGGGTGGTGGGACTCGAATCACGAGCGT
>JABLTH010026846.1_pt1 | contig 27554 bp, 21 predicted proteins | sample 7875711 | NCBI WGS metagenome assembly JABLTH01 (sample SAMN14941262, study PRJNA633318) | bioreactor metagenome | isolation source: bioreactor | place: China | collected 2019-03-05 | reverse complement strand
TGTACCCCGATCGATGGAGACCCGATGTCACAGCGGATGACCTTGCAGGAGATGTACCTCGACCTGTCGCGCTTCTGGAGCGAGCGCGGCTGCATCGTCCACCAGGCGTACGACCTCAACGTCGGCGCCGGGACGATGCACCCCGAGACGTTCTTCCGCAGCCTCGGGCCCGCGCCGTGGCGCGTCGCGTACTGCCAGCCGTCGCGGCGGCCGGTGGACGGGCGCTACGCCGAGAACCCGATGCGCGTGTACGAACATTTCCAATACCAGGTCATCCTGAAGCCGAGCCCGGCCGACGTGCAGGACCTCTATCTCGCGTCGCTCGCGTCGATGGGCATCGACCCCGGGGCGCACGACATCCGCTTCGAGGAGGACAACTGGGAGTCGCCGACGCTCGGCGCCGCCGGCGTGGGCTGGCAGGTGACGATGGACGGGATGGAGATCTCCCAGTTCACGTACTTCCAGTCGATGGGCGGCAACGAGCTCAAGGTCGTGCCGGTCGAGCTGACCTACGGCCTCGAGCGGATCTGCATGTTCATCAACGACATCAAGAACATCTTCGACATCCCGTGGGCGCGCGCCGACTGGGCGCCGGGCGGCTTCGTGCCGTACCGCGCGATCCGCGAGCGCGCCGAGCGCGAGCAGAGCGTCTACTCGTTCGCCGAGGCCGACGTCGCCGCGCACCGCCGCCTGTTCGAGCACGCCGAGAGCGAGGCCGTGCGCCTGATCGAGCGCGCGCACGCGTCGGGCGAGGGGACCGATCCGCTGCTGCTGCCGGCCTACGAGCGCACGCTCGAGGCCTCGCACCTGTTCAACGTGCTCGACGCGCGGCGCGCGCTCTCGGTGACCGAGCGTGCCGCGATGATCCAGCGCATCCGCCGCCTCGCCGTGCTGTGCGCGAAGGCCTGGCTCCTGTCCGAGAACACGGCCGGTATCGCGGCCGCCCGGGAGAAGTGACGTGAGCGCGCCCGTGACCCTGCTCGTCGAAATCGGCTGCGAAGAGATCCCCGCGCGGATGCTGCCCGGCGCCGGGCGGGACCTGGCCGACCTCGTGACCACGATCCTCGACAAGGCCGGCCTCGCGCACGGCCCCGCGCAGCCGTTCTGGCCCCCGCGCCGCCTCGCGGTGCGCGTCCCCGGCACCGCGCCGCGCGCGGCCGAGCGCCGCGAACTGCTGCTCGGGCCGCCGGCGGCGGCCGCGTGGGACGCCGCGGGCGCGCCCGGCAAGGCGCTCGTCGGCTTCGCGACGAAGCAGGGGATCCCCGTCGAACGGTTCACGAAGCACGAGACGCCCAAGGGCGTGTACGCCGCGGCCGACGTCGTGCGCGGCGGCGAGTCCGTCGGCGACGTGCTCGCGGCCGCGCTGCCCGGCGCGGTCGCGAAGATGTCGTTCCCGAAGACGATGCGCTGGGGCGGGGGCGAGCACACGTTCGTGCGGCCCGTGCACTGGGTCGTCGCGCTCGCCGGGAGCGAGGTGCTGCCGCTCACGCTCTTCGGCGTCGCGGCCGGACGCGCGACGCGCGGCCACCGCACGCTCGGTCCCGGCCCGTTCGAGGTGCCCGACGCCGACGCGTGGGAGGGCGTGCTCGACAAGGCGGGGGTCGTCGCCGACCCGGAGACGCGCCGCGCGCGGCTCGACGCCGCGCTGCGCGACGCCGCCGCCGCGCACGGCGGGCGCTGCGTCGAGGACCCGGAGCTCCTGCAGGAAGTCGCGGACATGGTCGAGTACCCCGGCGCGCTGTGCGGCACGTTCCAGGAGCGCTACGTGCGCGAGGTGCCCGCGGAAATCCTCGAGACGTGCCTCCGGCACCACCAGAAGGCGTTCCTCGTCGTCGGCGAGAAGGGGCCGCTGCCGGTCTTCGCGGTCTCGGTCAACGTGCCCGCCGACCCCGAGGGCCACGTACGCCGCGGCCACGAGTGGGTCGCCGAGAGCCGGCTCGCCGACGCGCTGCTGTTCTGGAACCTCGACCGCAAGGAGCGGCTCGAGGCGCGCATCCCCGCGCTCGAAGGCGTCGTGTTCCAGAAGGAGCTCGGCACCTACGGCGCGAAGTCGCGCCGCGTGACGCGCTTCGCCGGCGACTGCGCGGCCGCGCTCGCGCTGTCCTCGGCCGAGCGCGCGGACCTCCTGCGTGCCGCCGAACTCGCCCGCTGCGACCTCGTGAGCGGCCTCGTCGGCGAGTTCCCCGAACTGCAGGGCATCGCCGGCGGCCTCCTCGCGCGGGCCGACGGCGAGCCCGCCGGCGCCGCCGACGCGGTCTACGACGTCTACCGCCCGTCGGGGGCCGACGACGGCCTGCCGAAGACCTTCGTCGGGCGCCTCCTGGGCCTCCTCGACCGCCTCGACACGCTGGCCGGCGGCTTCGCGGTCGGCCTCGCGCCGTCCGGCAGCCGGGACCCGTTCGCGCTGCGGCGCGCCGGCATCGGCGTGGTGCGGCTGGCGGCCGCCGAGCCGCGCCTCGCGCTCGTGCCCGCGGTGTGGGGCGCGATGTCGCTGTTCGACGGCAAGGACGGGCCCGACCTCCTGGCCAAGGGCGACGAGACCCGCAAGGCGCTGCTCGACTTCCTCTTCGAGCGCTTCGCCGCGCTGGCCGAGAAGGACGGCGCCCGCTACGACGAGGTCGCCTCGGTCCGCCCGGTCGCACTGGAAACCGGGTTCCGCGCGGCCGATCTTCTGGAGCGACTCGCGGCGCTCCGGGAGTTCCGGACCAGCGACGATTTCTTGGCACTTGCCGCCGCCAGCAAACGAGTAGGTAATATCCTCGACCAGGCTGAAACCCGGGGCGAGCCCACCCGCCCCGACCAGGAAGCCGGCGCGCTCGCGCTGCCCGCGGAGCTTGCGCTGGCCGAAGCCGTGAAAGGAACGGCGGGAACGACTGAAGCACTCCTGGCGGCACGTGATTACCGGGGCGCGCTCGCGGCGATCGCCGCGCTGCGGGGCCCGGTGGACCGGTTCTTCGACGACGTGCTGGTGATGGACCCGGACGCCCGCGTGCGTCACGCGCGTCTCGGCCTCCTGGCGGGCATCCGCCGGCTGGCCCGCGCGGTGGTCGACATCTCGCTGATCGTGGTCGAGGGCGCGGAAAAAAATTGAATCCCGGACCCAGGGTAGGGTCCGGCAGCGAGGAGACGTTCATGGCAGAAAAGTGGGTGTATTCGTTCGGGGGCGGCACTGGCGAAGGCGACGCCAAGATGAAGAACCTTCTCGGCGGCAAGGGTGCCAACCTCGCCGAGATGGCGGTGCTGCAGATTCCCGTTCCCGCCGGCTTCACGATCACGACCGAGGTCTGCACGTACTACTACAAGAACGACAAGACCTACCCGCAGTCGCTGCAGGCCGACGTCCTCGCCGCGCTGGGCAAGGTCGAGCAGATCATGGGCATGAAGTTCGGCGATCCCGCGAACCCGCTCCTCGTGTCGGTCCGCTCCGGCGCGCGCAGCTCGATGCCGGGCATGATGGAGACCGTCCTCAACGTCGGCCTCTGCACGTCGACGATTCCCGGGCTCGTCAAGAAGACCGGCAACCCGCGCTTCGTGTACGACGCCTACCGCCGCCTGATCATGATGTACAGCGACGTCGTGATGGAGAAGGCCGCGGGCATCGAGCCGGCCGAGGGCAAGGGCATCCGCGTGCAGCTCGACCGCATGCTGCACGAGCTCAAGGACAAGCGCGGCGCGAAGTCCGACGCCGACCTCGGCGAGGACGACCTCAAGGACCTCGTCGCGCGCTTCAAGGTGCGCGTCCGCGAAGTCCTCGGCAAGGAATTCCCGGACGATCCGCTCGAGCAGCTGTGGGGCGGCATCGGCGCCGTGTTCTCGTCGTGGAACGGCAAGCGCGCCGTCGACTACCGCCGCATCGAGCGCATCCCCGACGAGTGGGGCACCGCGGTCAACGTGCAGGCGATGGTCTTCGGCAACATGGGCGACTCCTCGGCGACCGGCGTCGCGTTCACGCGCAACCCCGCCACCGGCGACAACAGGTTCTACGGCGAGTGGCTGCCCAACGCGCAGGGCGAGGACGTCGTCGCGGGCATCCGCACCCCGAACCCGCTCAACGACGCGACCAAGAACGCGCAGAACGAGCACCTGCCGTCGCTCGAGGCCGCGATGGCCGACACCTACAAGCAGCTCGACGGCATCCGCCTGAAGCTCGAGAACCACTTCAAGGACATGCAGGACATCGAGTTCACGATCCAGGAAGGCCGGCTGTGGATGCTCCAGTGCCGCAACGGCAAGCGCAACGGCCCCGCCGCCGTGCGCATGGCCCTGGACATGCTCAAGGAAGGGCTGATCGACGACAAGACCGCGGTGAGGCGCGTCGCGCCGAACCAGCTCGACGAGCTCCTGCACCCGATCCTCGACCCGAAGGGCGAGCAGAAGGCCCACGCCATCGCGAAGGGCCTGCCCGCCGGTCCCGGCGGCGCCACCGGCCACATCGTGTTCACCGCGGCCGACGCCGTCGCGTGGGCCAAGCAGGGCAAGGCCGTGATCCTCGTGCGCGAGGAGACCAACCCCGAGGACGTCGACGGCATGTGGTCGTCCAAGGGCATCCTCACCGCGCGCGGCGGCATGACCTCGCACGCGGCGCTCGTCGCCCGCGGCTGGGGCAAGTGCTGCATCGTCGGCTGCGGCGCGCTGCACGTCGACGCGCACGCGAAGACGCTGAAGGTCGACGGCACGACGCTCAAGGAAGGCGACTTCATCTCGCTGAACGGCACCAAGGGCAACGTGTACGAGGGTCAGATCGCGATGGTCGACCCGACCTCGGACCCCGAGCTGTCGAACCAGATCGAGACCTTCCTGTCCTTGGCCGACAAGTTCCGCACGATCGGCGTGCGCACCAACGCCGACACGCCGCAGGACGCCGCCAAGGCGCGCGCGTTCGGCGCGCAGGGCATCGGCCTGTTCCGCACCGAGCACATGTTCTACGGCGGCGGCGAGAACAGCACCAAGGCGCTGCTCCAGCTGCGCCGCATGATCGTCGCGCGCAACGAGTCCGAACGCCGCGCGGCGCTCGCCGAGCTGTTCCCGCTCGTCAAGGAAGACATCAAGGCGACGCTCGCCGCGATGGACGGGCTGCCCGTCACGATCCGCCTGCTCGACCCGCCGCTGCACGAGTTCGTGCCGCAGGGCGACGCCGAGCGCAAGCGCCTCGTCGAAGTCGCGGGCATCACGCTCGCCGACCTCGACAAGCGCGCCGAGGCGCTGCACGAGGTGAACCCGATGATGGGACACCGCGGCGTTCGCCTGGGCGTCACGTTCCCCGAGATCTCCGAGATGCAGATCCGCGCCATCCTCGAGTCGGCCGCCGAGCTGACCAAGGCGGGCAAGAAGGCGCTGCCGGAGATCATGGTGCCGGTCGTCGGCACCGTCCTCGAGCTCGACCACCAGCGCGCGATCGTCGACCGCATCCACGCCGAGGTGTGCAAGACCTGCGGCGTCGACAAGGTCGAGTTCCTGTACGGCACGATGATCGAGATCCCGCGCGCGTGCCTCACCGCCGACAAGATCGCGCAGACCGCCGAGTTCTTCTCGTTCGGGACCAACGACCTGACGCAGATGGGCTTCGGCTTCTCGCGCGACGACATCGGCGGCTTCGTGCCCGACTACGTCGAGAAGAAGATCCTGCCCGCCGACCCGTTCCAGATCCTCGACCAGGAAGGCATCGGGCAGCTGATCCAGATGGCGATCGAGAAGGGCCGCAAGACCAACCCCAAGCTCAAGATCGGCATCTGCGGCGAGCACGGCGGCGAGCCGTCCTCGGTGATGTTCTGCCACCGCGTGGGGATGAACTACGTCTCCTGCTCGCCGTTCCGCGTGCCCATCGCGCGGCTCGCGGCGGCGCAGGCGGCGCTCGGCGACTGATCCGGATTTCGGCGACATCCGGGGGCGGCGTCCGATCGGGCGCCGCCCTCTCTTTTTCCACGTGCCGGGACGCCTCCGCGCATTCCGCCGTAAGATCATCGGATCGGCGCACTAACCTCGCGGCGATGAAGCCAGGAGCGCACACCATGTCCGATCCCGGGAGACATTCGCGCGGCGGCATGACGTACGCGGAGTACGCCGCACTCCCCGACGACGGCAAGCGCTACCAGCTCGTCGAGGGGGAGCTGATCGAGATGGCGTCGCCGACCACGTGGCATCAGCTCGTCACGGGCGAGTTCTACTTCGCGTTGCGGCAGCACGTCGATCCGCGCGGCCTCGGTCGCGTGATGGTGTCACCGCTCGACATCGTGCTCACCGATCGCACAGCGCTCCAGCCCGATGTGCTGTTCATCTCGAACGAGCGCGCGGGGATCTTCCGCGACGCGAACATCGGCGGAGCGCCCGATCTCTGCATCGAGGTGCTGTCACCGTCGTCCGCGCGTCTCGATCGCGTGCGCAAGCGCGATCTCTATGCGCGCCATGGCGTCGTGCACTACTGGATCGTGGACTTCGAGACCCGTACGATCGAAGAGCTCGTGCTCGAGGGCGAGACGTACCGGCAGCGCGGCATCACGGCCGAGGCGGACGTTTTCCGGCCGGCGCTGTTCCCGGGATTCGAGTTCCGCCTGGCGGACGTCGATCTGCCCCGGAGCTGACGCGTCCGTAACAGAATTCGCTCCGGGTACCCCGGGCATGTCGCCGCCCGCCGCGTGCGTTATCTTTCCCTCAGCAAATCCACGAAGGCGAGGTGCCCCCGGGCATGAAGAAGACCTTTGTTCTCGACACCAACGTCCTCCTCCACGACCCCGAGAGCCTGTTCCGGTTCGCCGACAACGACGTGATCCTGCCGATCGTCGTGATCGAGGAAGTGGACCGGTTCAAGAAGGAACTCACGGAAGTCGGGCGCAATGCCCGTCATCTCTCGCGACACCTCGACCAGTTGCGCGAGAAGGGACACCTGACCGAGGGCGTGCCCACGCCGGGCGGGGGGATCCTGCGGATCCACCTCGGCGTGCCGACGCCGCGCGACTTCCCGTTCCACGAGTCCGCGACCTCCGCGGACATGAAGATCCTCGCGCTGGCGTGGGAGCTGACGCGCAGCCGGCCGCCGGTGGTGTTCGTCACCAAGGACACCAACCTGCGCATCAAGGCCGACGCGGTCGGCGTGCACACCGAGGACTACGTCGAGCACAACGGCGCGGTCGACCCCGAGGCGATGTCGTGGATCGAGGCGACGACGACGCGCGAGATCGTCGACCGGCTGTTCGCCGAGAAGGCCGTGCCGGTCGCCGAGCTCGACATCGCGGATCCCGGGCCCAACGCGGGCGTCCTCCTCAAGGACGCCGGCGACCCGCAGCACCAGGCGCTCGCGCGCAGGAAGCCGCGCGAGGCCACGCTCGGCCCGGTCCTGCCGCCCAAGCAGGTCTCGGGCATCAGGCCGCGCAACGTCGAGCAGCGCTTCGCGCTCGACCTCCTGCTCGACCCCGAGATCCCGCTGGTCACGCTGCTCGGCAAGGCCGGGACGGGGAAGACGCTCCTCGCGCTGGCCGCGGGCCTCATGATGACTGTCGAGAAGAAGCAGTACCGGCGGCTCCTGGTGGCCCGTCCGATCTTCCCGATGGGCCGCGACCTCGGCTACCTGCCGGGGGACGTCGACGAGAAGCTGCGCCCGTGGATGCAGCCGATCTACGACAACCTCGAGTACCTCCTGGGCGAGTTCGGCCCGCCCAACGGTCCGGACGGGCACCCGATCGACCAGCTCCTCGACCGGGGCCTCCTCGAGGTCGAGGCCCTGACCTACATCCGCGGCCGTTCGCTCCCCAAGCAGTTCATGATCGTCGACGAGGCCCAGAACCTGACCCCGCACGAGGTCAAGACGGTCATCACGCGGGCCGGCGAGGGGACCAAGATCGTCCTGACCGGCGACCCGGGCCAGATCGACAATCCCTACGTGGACGCGGCTTCGAACGGCCTGTCGTTCGCGTCCCTCCGGCTCCGGGGCGAACCGCTCGCCGCCACGGCCTACCTCACCCGCGGCGAACGGTCGCCGCTGGCCGAGATGGCCGCCGATCACCTGTAGCCCCGCGGACATTGACGGGGTCGGGACCCGGTGGTAATTTCCGCCGTTCCCGGGGGGCCGTCGCGCCTCAGGGAACGGGGGATCGAATGCGGAAGCGGGAGCTGGACAAGTTCGCCAAGCTGCTCGAAGAGAAGCGCACTTCGCTCCTCGACAAGTCGACGCGCACCGCGGACGAAGGCCGCCAGGCGGTCATCGAAGGCGGGGAGGACTACGTCGACGATGCCGTCACGCACTACACGCGCGAGTTCCTCCTCTCGCTCTCCGACCTCGACCGGCGCCAGCTGCTGCTGGTCGACGAAGCGATCGTGCGCGTCACGCAGGGTTCGTACGGCGAGTGCCTGATGTGCGGGGAGCTGATCAACCCGAAGCGCCTCGCGGCGATCCCGTGGGCGCGCTACTGCGTGAAGTGCCAGTCGATCGCCGAGCGCGAGGAGCTGGCGCAGACCGTGAGCGTTCGGGACATCGCCTCCGAAGAGGAATGATCCTCTCGTACCACCCGTACTCTCGGGAGACCCGACGATGACTTCGCCCGCCGCGGTCGTGGTGAACGGCCGGGGCGCGCGCCGGGCGCGCCGGGGCCACCCGTGGATCTACCGCGACGACGTCCTCGAGGTGCGCGGCACGGCCGCGGCCGGCGACGTGGTCGCCGTCCTCGAGCGTTCCGGCAAGCCCTGCTGCTGGGCCGCGTGGTCGCCCGAGTCCCGCATCGTGCTGCGCCGCGTGTCGGCCCGCGAGGCCGCGCTCGACGACGCGTACTGGGACGCCGCGGTCGGGCGCGCGCTCGCGCGGCGCGGCGCCGCGGCCGCCGCGGGCCGAGACGCGGCGCGGCTCCTGCACGCCGACGCCGAGGGGTTCCCCGGGCTCACGGTCGACCGCTACGGCGAGCACCTCGTCGTGCAGGCCACGACCGCGTGGGCCGACCGCGCCGCGCCCGGGCTCCTCGCGCGGATCGCGCAGCGCACCGGCACGGTCTCGGCGCTGGCCCGCAACGACGCCCCGGCGCGGCAGTTCGACGGGCTCGCGCGCGAGGTCGTCCAGCTCACGGGGACCACGCCGGCCGAGATCGAGGTCGCGATCGGCGGCGTGCGGCGCCTCGTCGACCCGTGGCACGGCCACAAGACCGGCACGTACCTCGACCAGCAGGAGAGCCAGCGCCAGGTCGCGACCTGGCTGCACGGCACGGTGCTCGACCTGTTCACCGCCGAGGGCGGCTTCGCGCTGCCCCTCGCCGCGGACGGGTGCACGGTCACCGCGGTCGACCAGTCGGCCCCGCTCCTCGAGCGGGCGCGGCGCAGCGCGGAGTCGAACGGGCTCTCGCCGCGCGTGACCTTCATGGCGGACAATGCGTTCGACGTGCTCACTCGACTCGACAGGTCCGGCGCCCGGTTCGACGGCGTGATCCTCGATCCGCCGCCCTTCGCGCGCCGTCGCGACGAGACCGGCGGCGCGCTCAGGGGTTACAAGGACCTGCACCGCCGCGCGGCGCGGCTGCTCGTGCCGGGCGGGCGGATGCTCACCTTCTCCTGCTCGTTCGCGATCGGCCCCGAGGAGTTCGAGGCGATCGTGCGCGAGGGGGCCGAGGAGGCCGGCGTGGAGCTGCGCGTCCTCGGCCGGCCCGGTCCCGCGGCGGACCATCCCGAGGTCCTCGCGTTTCCGGAGAGCCGCTACCTCAAGGGCCTGCTTCTCGAGCGGCTGGACGAGTGATGCGGGCCGCGGTGCGCTGCCCGCGCGCGCTCGTCCTGGTCCTGCTCCTCGTCGCGGCCGGAGTGCCGCTCCCCGCCCGTGCCCTCGACCTTCCCGGCACGGACCTCCTCAGGACGAAGCTCGAGAAGGCGCTCGCCGACGCGGTTCACGGCACGGCCCGCATCGGCACGCTGCACGTGCACCCGGTGAGCGGCTCCGCCGAGGTGGACGACCTGCAGCTCGCGCCGGGGAAGGGCGCGGTCACGCGCCTCGTGGTGAAGCACGCGAGCCTCGGCGTCTCGTGGACCGAGCTGGCCTTCGGCCGGCTGCGGCTGGTCTCGCTCGAGGCCACGGGCCTCGAGGTCGCGCTCGCGCCGCCGCCCGGGCCGCCGTCGCCGCGCACCGGCCCGCTGTTCGACGTGCAGATCATCGAGAAGCTGCAGCGCATCCGCATCGCCGACGGCGCGTTCCGCTACGAGGACCGGCGCATCGCGTTCGAGATCGACATCCGCAACATCCGCATCGCGAGCCGCGACGGCGACACGCTCACCGGCGGGCTCGACCTCGGCCCGCTCGAGTTCGAGGCCGAGGGCGTGCCGCGCCAGCACATCGACCGCGCGCACCTCGACTGGAACTGGCGCCCGCCGCGCATCGACTTCCGCATCCGCGAGGCCGTGGGGCCGCAGGGCACGTTCGCCGGCCAGGGTACGTTCAGCTTCACGCGCATCGGCCTCCTCGTGCGCGGCACGATCGAGGGCGACGCCGACCTCGCGAAGGTGCTGCACGATCCCGCCGCGGGCCTCGCGGGGCCGGTGCACGTGAAGGGCAGTTTCCGCGCGTCCGATCCGGGCGCGGCGATGGTCGACGGCACGCTCGTCGCGACGGGCCCCCTGACGCTCGGCCCGCGCACGCTCCTCGAGGCCGCGGCCGCGTTCCACGCCGGCGACGACGGCGTGCGCCTGTTCGACGGGCGCGGCGTCACGCCGGGCGGCACGCGCGTCACGAACTTCGCCTACGTGAAGCCGAAGGGCGAACGCTTCACGGTCAAGGTCGAGGGCGACGCCGACCTGCAGGAACTGCTGCACATGATCGACGCGGGCCGGCGCGCGGAGCAGATCCGCGGGCGCGCGGCGTTCCGGCTCGCGGCGGAGGGCGGCGCGGACGGCGCGGCGCCCTCGTGGACGCTCACCGCCGACCTCGCGGCGCCCGGCGTGGCGCGCGGCGCGGTCACGGGCGCAGTGTCCGCGAAGGGCGGGCCCGCGGGCGCGACGATCACGCTCGACGGCTTCCTCGACCGCGCGAAGGCCGACCTCGTCATGCGGTGGGGGCCGAAGGGGCTCGACGGCGGGCCGTGGACCGTGACCGGGACGCTCGAGGCCCCGCCGGGCGAGCCCGCGCGCACGGCGCGCGAGGACGTGCTGCGCTACCTCGAGGACGAGGACATCGAGCTGCCCCGGGGGACGCTGCCCGTGCCGCTGGGCGCGTTCCACGTCGACGTGACGTTCGTCGGCGACGGGAAGGACATCACGCGCATCGACATCCCGTTCCGCGTCGGCAGGCCCACCTACGGCACGGTCCCGCTCGACGTGCTGGAAGGGCGCGTGCAGCTCGCGCGCCAGGGCGCGTACACGGTCGACGTGCGGCTCGCGGCCGAGGACGGCGCGGGGCTCGACGCGCGCATCGCGGGTTCCCCGCGCGCGCCCGCGTCGATCGACGCACGGCTCGCGCGCGTGCCGCTCGCGGTCGCGCGGGAGTACGTGCGCGGCGCCTTCGACCTCGAACTGCCGGAGTCGCAGGGCACGCTCGACGGCACCGTCACGGGCCGTCTCGCGTGGGGCCGCCGCGAGCTCGAGGTCGGCGCCACGCTGCGCGGCCGCGTCGCGCGCATGCCGGAGAGCGTCCTGCGCCTCGCGGGCACCGTGACCGGCGACGAGGCCGAGATCCGGCTCGCGACCCTCGACGCGCCGGGACTGGGGATGCGTTCCACGGGGCGCCTGTTCCTGCCCGGCGGCCTGCGGCCGTGGGGCGCGGCGGGACACCTCGCGGGCGACGTCGACGTCGCGCGCTTCGCGCTCGCCGCGGGCGTGACCGGGGACGCGGGCACGATCCGGCTCGACTCCGACGTCACGTTCGACGGCACCGACCAGCCCATGTCCGCGCACGGGAAGCTGTCCTGGAACGGGCTCCTCGTCGCGAACGTCGCGGTGCCCGACGGGGAGGGGCAGCTCGTGCCGGTCGCCAACGGCTTCGAGCTCGTGCCCGACATGCCGGGCTGGGCCGGCGAGGCCGCGATCACGGGCCCGATCGGCGACCCGAAGCTCGCGGTGCGGCTCGGCTGGTCGGACCTCGAGCTCATGCGGCTGATCGCGCTGGTCACGCGCCAGGCCGCGTCGACGCAGTTCGAGCTGCACACCGACGGCGAACTCGAGATGGGCGGGCGGCTGCTCGACCCGACGGGCTGGTCCGGCCACGGGCGCTTCAATCGCCTCGACGTGTACGGGCTCGACCAGTCGGCGCGGCTCGAGAAGCCGGTCGACGTGCAGATCGCGGACGGGTGGGCGAGCACCGCGCCGGCGACGCCGGTCGTGCTGCTCGGAATCTCGGGCGGGCGCCTGCAGGTCGACGGCCGCGTCGGCGCGTTCGGTGCCGCGGCGGGCGCGCTCGACGTCCGCCTCGACGGTTCGGCGGACCTCAACGCGATCGAGGTGTTCGACCCGGACCTCGTCGCCTCGGGTCGCGTCGAGGGCTCGCTCACGCTCGGCGGCACCGTGCGCACCCCGCAGATCCGCGGGCGGGCGCGCGTCGCGGGCGGGCGCGTGCGCCTCCTGCCGTACACCGACGCGGTCGACCGCCTGAACGTGCAGATCGACTTCGGCGAGCAGCGCGTCGAGTTCACGCGCGGCTCGTTCCAGCTCGGCGGCGGCGACGTCTCGTTCTTCGGCACGCTGTCCCTCGACAGCTGGCAGCCCGGCCGCTTCGACATCACCGCGACCGGCAGCGACATCGCGCTCAACATTCCCAAGGGCGTGTGGGGCCGCTACAACGCGGAGATCAAGGTCGAGGGCCCCGCGAACGAGCCGGAGATCAGCGGCCGCGTGCGCCTCCTCGCGGGGCGCTACACGAAGCCGTTCACGATCGAGACCATGCCCGGCGCGCGATCGCGCGCGGTGGCGCCCAGCACCAGCCGGGCGCACTGGACCTCGCGCATCGGCCTCAAGCTGAAGATCGAGGCCGAGGACACGATCGCGGTGCGCAACGAGATGGCGCGCATGCAGGCCGGCGCCGAGCTCGAGATCAGCGGCGACATCGGCCGGCCGCTCACCGCGGGCACCGTGACGCTCGTCGAGGGCGGACGCTTCACCTTCCGCCAGGTGGACTACGAGATCGTCTCCGGCCAGGTCACGATGGACGATCCGCGCGGCGAGCCGATGCTGATCCGCATCGTCGCCACGACCGAGGTCCGCGGCTACCAGATCCGGCTCGACCTCAACGCGACGACGGAGGCCACCGAGAACCAGATCGACTACCAGCTGACGTCGGTGCCCGCGCTCTCGCGCTCGGACATCCTGCTGATGCTGCTCACGGGGTCGACACCCGAGGAATCGGGCGGCTCGGGGCAGGTGTCGAGCGAGCTCGCGACGAGCTACTTCGGCACGCAGCTCGGCGAGCTCCTGCTCGCCAACCCGGCCCGGCGCCTGTTCGGGCTCACGCGCTTCCAGCTCGCGCCCGCGGTGCTCGGCGCCGAGACGCGGCCGACCGCGCGGGCGACGATCGGGCGCCGCATCGACGACAAGACGACCGTGCTCTACTCGCGCGACCTGTCGGTCGAAGGGCGCGACCTCTACCGCATCGAACGCCAGCTGAACCGCGAGCTGCGCGTCACGCTCGGCCGCGACCCGACGACCGGCATCGCGGTCGACCTGCGCTGGCTGCACCGCTTCGGCGAGGCCGGCGCGGGCGCGGCGGCGCGCCGCGCGCTGCGGCTCTCCGGGATCGACCTCCGCGGCGTTCCCGCCGGCGTCCCGCTCAAGCTGCGCCGCGACCTCGGCCTCGTCACCGGCGACCGCGTGCCGCGCTTCCAGGTGATCGAGGCGCGCGACCGCCTGCGCCGCGTGCTCGCGCAGAACGGCTACCTCGAGTCGCGCGTGACCTCGCAGCTGCGGCGCGAGGAGCAGAACGGAAAGACCGCCGCGGCGGTCGCGGAGTTCGACGTCGAGCCGGGTCCGCAGTGGACGCTCGAATTCACGGGTCCCGGGTGGGCGCGCGCGAAGGCGCGCGACGTGCTGCTCGACCTGTGGAGCGGCACGCAGTTCCGCGCGAACGACCTGCGCGAGGGCGTGCGCGTCGTCCGCGAGGCGTTCGGGGACGACGGCTACGCGGCCGCCGCCGTCGACATCCGCCAGCCCGATCCCGACCGGCGCACGCTCGCGATCGCGGTCGACCCCGGGCCGCGCGTCACGGTCGAGAAGATCCAGTTCGAGGGGCTCCACGCGCTCTCCGAGCGCGACGTGCGCGACCAGGTGCTCCTGCGCCCGACGCGCGTCGAGCTGCCCGTCCTGGGCAGCGGCACGGTCTACCAGCCGCGGCTCGCGCAGGAGGACGCGGACGCGATCCGCACGCTCTACGGCGAGAACGGCTACCTCGAGACGAAGGTCGACCTGCGCGTGCGCTTCCGGCCCGACGGCAGCGCGGTCACGATCACGTTCGTGGTCGACGAGGGCCCGCGCTCGAAGGTCGGCTCGATCCGCGTCGAAGGGGACTGGCCCGACGCGCTCGGCCCGGCGACCTCGCGCATCGCCTTCAAGTCCGGCGAGCCGTTCAGCCCGCAGGCGCTGACCGCCTCGGAGGCCGCGCTGCGGCAGGCGCTCGACACCGCGGGTTACTACGAGGCGAAGGTCGTCGCGCGGCCCGAGGTGCAGTCGGGGCGCGTCGACATCGTCTTCCGCGTGCGGCCCGGCCGCCCCGCGACCGTGGCGGACGTGAAGGTCGTCGGGCTCGGGAAGACGCGCCCCAAGATGCTCAAGGACGCGATCGACGTCGAGATCGGCAAGCCGCTCTCGGCGGTGTCGATGCGCCGCACCGAGAACGCGCTGTTCCGCCTCGGCATCTTCCGCCGCGTGGAGGTGGTGCCGCTGCCCGCCGGCGACGACCGCGACCGGCGCATCGTCGAGATCCGCGTCGAGGAGAACCCCAGCCTCTCGCTCCTCGCGACGGTCGGTTACGACACCGAGGAGCGGCTGCGGACCAGCGTCGCGCTGTCGAACGACAACCTGTGGGGCCTCGCCCGCACCGGCAGCCTGCAGGGCTACTGGTCCAACCTGCGCCGCAGCCTGCGCGCGACGCTCGAGGACCGGCACCTGCAGCACGACCGGCTCGAGGGCCTCCTCACGACCGCGATCGAGCAGGCCGACCGCACGGGCTTCAGCCTCCTCACGACCAGCGCCGCGCTGCAGATCGGCTCGCCGACGCGGCGCGAGTTCCTCGGCACGAACGGCGCGCGGCGCGAGTTCCGCTGGCAGCTGCGCTACCAGCTCGAGGACAACCGCTTCAGCAACAAGACCGTCTCCGACCAGGACGTGTTCAACCTCCTGGGCCGGCGCCTCGACAACATCCGCCTCGGCGGGGCCTTCGCGACCGCGCTCCTTGACCGGCGCGACGACCCGTTCGTGCCCAAGACCGGCTGGTTCGCGCGCGCCGAGTTCGGCTTCTGGAACCGCGCGCTCCTGTCGCAGGCCGACTTCACGCGGCTCACCGGGCAGGTCGCGGGGTACTGGACCTCCGCGCGCCTCACGCTCGCCGGCTCGTCGCGCCTGGGGTTCGGCTGGCCGCTCGGCGGCACGGGCTCGGTCCCGATCTCGCAGCGCTTCTTCGCCGGCGGCTCGAACAGCCTGCGCGGCTTCCCGCTCGACGACGTGGGGCCCAAGGTCGACGGCGTGCCGGTCGGCGGCGAGGCCCTCCTCGTGACGAACCTCGAGGCGCGCTACCGCGTGTGGCGCAGCCTCTCGCTCATGACCTTCTACGACGTCGGCAACGTGTGGGAGAAGGCCAGCGAGTTCTACCAGGGCAAGCTGCGCAAGAACGCGGGCATCGGCCTGCGCTACGCGACCCCGGTCGGCGCCCTGCGCGTCGAGTACGGCTGGAAGATCGACCGCCAGGACGGCGAGTCGCCGGGGCAGTTCTTCCTGTCGATCGGCGAGCCGTTCTGATGTCCATACAATAGGCGGCCATGGGACGGATCCTCGGCATCGACGTCGGCACGCGCACGCTCGGGCTCGCGGTCAGCGACGACGGCAACACGGTCGCGCTGCCGCTCACGGTCGTGCGCCGCGCGGGGCTCGCGCGGGACCTCGCGGCGGTCGCGGAGTGGCTCGACGGGCGCGACGTCACCGACGTCGTGATCGGCATGCCGCTGAACCTCGACGGAACGCCCGGCAAGCTGGCCGAGGAGGTGCGCGCGGTCGGGCGCGCCGTCGCGGAGCGGTTCGGTCTCGCGCTCCACGAGTGGGACGAGCGGATGACGACGGTCGCGGCGGAGCGCGCGCTGCTCGAGGCCGACCTCTCGCGCCGCCGCCGCAAGCAGGTCGTCGACAAGGTCGCGGCCACGCTGATCCTGCAGGGCTTCCTCGACCGCCGCGCGGTGCGGGGCGCGGAGCCGGCGTGACGCGCGCGGGTTGGTTCCGGCTCGGCGCCGCGGTGCTCGCCCTCGCCGTGCTCGTGCCCGGCGCGGTCCTGGGCTGGTTCTGGTACCAGTACGAGTGGCCCTACGGCACCACGGGCGCGCCCGTGATGCTCTCGATCGAGGAGGGCGCGACGGCCTCGTCGATCGCGCGCGTGCTCGAGCGCGAAGGGCTCGTGCGGCGCGCGTCGCTGTTCGTGCGCTTCGTCCGCTGGACGCACCGCGAGAAGGACCTCCAGGCCGGCGAGTACCGCTTCGATCGCCCGGTCTCCGTGCGCGGGATCCTCGACACGCTGCGGAAGGACAGCCCCGCGGTCCAGAGCGTGACGATCCCCGAGGGGCTGCCGCTCGAGGAGGTCGCCGCGGCGATCGCGAAGAGCGGCGTGGCGTCGCAGAAGGACCTCGAGCGCGCGTTCCGCGATCCCGCGCCGGTCCGCGCGCTCGACCCGCGCGCGCCGGACCTCGAGGGCTACCTGTTCCCGGGCACGTACCGCCTGTCGCCCGGCGTCGCCCCGGCGCGCGTCGCCGCGGCGCTCGTGCGCGCGTTCCAGAAGCGCTACGCGACGCCCGAGGCCGGCCGCCTCGCGCGCGCCGGGCGCCCGCTGCGCGAGATCGTGACGCTCGCCTCGCTGGTCGAGGAGGAGACCGCGCGGCCCGAGGAGCGGGCCCGCATCGCGGGCGTGTTCCTCGCGCGGCTCGCGCGGGGCATGAAGCTGCAGTGCGATCCCACCGTGGCCTACGCCGCGCGGCGCGCGGGCCGCTGGACCGGCACGATCCGCCGGAAGGACCTCGAGCACGACGACCCGTACAACACGTACACGCGCGAGGGGCTGCCGCCCGGGCCGATCGTGTCGCCCGGGCTGGCGTCGCTCAAGGCGGTGCTGGACCCGGTCCGGGGCGGGGACCTCTACTTCGTGTCCCGCGGGGACGGGACGCACGTGTTCGCCGCGTCCCTCGAGGCGCACCACCGCAACGTCCGTCGTTTTACGAAGTAGGGGCCGGGCTTGCCCGGCCCGTGCGCGACCCGCTACAACGGCTCGCCGTCGCGATACGGCCGCGTGTCGGCGAAGTACCCGTGGAAGTTGATCGTGCGGCGCCGGTCCTGGTCGGAGAGCATCTCGTTGATCTGGCCGTTGGGCAGGAGCTCGCCGCGCAGGTAGCACTCGAAGTGGAAGCGGCAGAACCCTTCTTCGTAAACCGCGTCCTGGCAGTGCTGCGCGCCGCCGAGGCTCGATCGGAATCGACACTGGACCTTCACCGCGCTCACCGGGCACCTCCGCGCGGACGATATCATGGGCGCGTGGACCGTCGCTCTTCGCCGCCCTCGTCCCGCACGGGGTTCGTGCCGCTGGCCCGGCTGCCGCTGCCTCCGGGCAGCCCCGGACCCCTGCACCACCTCGCGGTGAAGGCCCGCGTCCGGAGCGCGCTCGGCGGCGCCCTCGCCGGCCAGCTCGCGGACGTCCAGTTCGACCGCGGCGCGGTCGAACTCGTCTTCGCCGGCGACGGCTGGGAGCGGGCCCTCGAGCCGACCCTCCCGGCGCTGTCCCGCCGGATCGGCGCGGTCCTCGGCCGCGAGGCGGTCGCCGTCACGGTCCGCTCCGCCCCGCAGCGATCGGCGTCGCCACCGCGCGATTCCCGCGTACATTCCGAGGCCGGGGACCAGGACGCCCGGACGCGCCTGCGCCGCGCGCTCGAGCGGCTCGCGGAGAACCGCCGCGCACGTCAGGACGGGGATTGCGATCGCGTTGACACGCCGGGCCCCAGCCCGGATCATCTCTGACCGCCACGGGGCGGCGCGCCCGGCCAGGCGCGCGGACCGCGGCGCACTCGCTCGAACGAACGAAAAGGACGGCCCGATGACACGGTTCGACGCCGCGGCCACGGCCGCGGAACGGACGGGGGCGGGGGGTGCCGCGACCGACGGTGCGCGCGGCACGCCGATGATCGAGATCGACGGCCTGCGCAAGGTCTACGGCCAGTTCGAGGCCGTGCGGGGGATCACCTTCACCGTGCGGAAGGGCGAGATCCTCGGCTTCCTGGGACCGAACGGCGCCGGCAAGTCGACCACGATGAAGGTCATGACCGGACTCACGCCGCCCACCGCGGGCTCGGCGCGGATCGCCGGTCACGACGTGCTCGAGGAGCCGCTCGAGGTCCGGCGCGCGATCGGGTTCCTGCCCGAGAACCCGCCGCTGTACCCCGAGATGGTCGTCCGCGACTACCTGTCCTTCACCGCCGAGATCCGCGGCGTGCCCCGGGGCCGCCGCAAGGCCGCGATCGACACCGCGCTCGAGCGCTGCGGCCTCACCCACATGCAGAAGCGGCTCGTGGGCAACCTGTCGAAGGGCTACCGCCAGCGCGTCGGCCTCGCCCAGGCGGTGATCCACGACCCCAAGGTGCTGATCCTCGACGAGCCCACGGTCGGCCTCGACCCGACCCAGGTGATCGAGATCCGCTCGATCGTGCGCGACATCGGCAACGAGCGCACGGTGATCCTGTCGAGCCACATCCTTCCCGAGGTGCAGGCGACCTGCCAGCGGGTGGTGATCATCAACCGCGGCAAGATCGCCGCCGAGGGCGAACTCGGCGAGCTCCTCGCGCGGCAGGGCGGCGGACGGCTCGTGGCGACGTTCGCCCGGCCGCCGCAGGACGAGACGGCCTTCGCGGCGCTCGGCGCCGGGCGGGTCGTGCGGCGCGACGCGAACGGCGCGTTCCACGTCGAGCCGGGCGCCGGCGACGCCGCGCGCGAAGCGGTCGTGCGCGAGCTCGCCAACCTGCCCTACGGTCTGCTCGAGGTCCGGCCCGAGACGTCGAGCCTCGAAGAGGTGTTCCGGGACGTCGTCCTGCACGAACACGCGCAGGGGGAGGCGTCGTGAACTTCGTGTGGGCGGTGTTCAAGCGCGAGCTGAAGTCGTACTTCGTCTCGCCGCTGGCCTACGTCGCGATCGCGGTGTTCCTGCTCGTGCAGGGCCTCCTGTTCGCGTGGGCGCTGCGCGCGTACGAGATGGCGCGCATCCGCGCGGCGTCGAACCCGATGGCGCAGATGGTCCCGGTCGAGACGCTGATCCGCAGCCTCCTCGGCGACGACCTGATCTGGGCGCTGTTCCTGATCGTGCCGCTCCTCACGATGCGCCTCCTGGCCGAGGAGCGGCGCCAGCACACGGCGGAGCTCCTGCTCACCGCGCCCATGACGACGCGCCAGCTGGTCGTGGGGAAGTTCCTCGGCAGCACCGCGGTGCTGCTCGTGATGCTCGGCCTCACGGCGTGGATGCCGCTGACGCTGCGCATGTGGGGGAACTGCGATCCCGGCGTCATCGTCGCCGGCTTCATCGGCGCGGTGCTCTACGGCGCGTTCCTGATGGCCGTGGGGCTCCTCGCCTCGAGCCTCACCGAGAGCATCATGGTCGCGGCGTTCATCACGCTGCTCCTGGTCGCGGTGATCAACGTCCTCGGGCCGCTCGCGTCCACGCTGCCCTACATCGGCGGCAGCCTCGAGCAGTTCACGCCCGTCGGCGCGCTGCAGCGCCTCGCGCGCGGCGTGCTCGACAGCCAGGCGTTGATCTACTTCCTGACCTGCACGTACTTCGTCCTCGACCTGACCGCGCGCGTCGTGGACAGCCAGCGGTGGAGGTGAGGACATGAAGCGGGCGCTGTACATCGCCGGGCCGTTCGGCCTCGCGCTTCTCGTCATCGCCGCCGGCTGGGGCGTGCTCGTCCCGCGCGAGTGGCCGGTGTTCTACAAGGCGTGCCTCGTCCTCGGGGTCGTCCTCGTGCTCGCCTCCGCGTGGGGCCGCCGCACCGAGCTGTTCGCGCAGGGCGGCGTGCGCACCGCGCGCTTCGGCGCGGGCGCGGTCGGGGCCGCCGGCCTCGCGCTGTCGATCCTGCTCCTGGTGAACTTCGCGGCGGCGCGCTACACGCACCGCTGGGACCTGACGCGCAACGGCGCGTTCTCGCTCCACCCCGTCACGCAGCGCGCGCTCAAGGCGGTCACGAAGGACGTCGACGTCTACGCGTTCTTCCCCTCGTCGGACATCACGACGACCCGCGCCGCGCGCGAGACGTACGACGCGTTCACGTACGCGAACCCGCTGATCCACGTCACGGTCGTCGACCCGACGCAGCGCCCCGACCTCGTCGAGAAGCTCGGCGTGCGCGGCACCAAGATGACGATCGTGCAGGCCGGGGACCACCGGGCGTGGTTCCCGAACTTCGGCGAGGCCGAGCTCGCCGGGGCGCTGCTCGAGGTCGCGCGCGACGCGCCGAAGGTCGTGTACTGGGTCATCGGCCACGGCGAGCGCGAGGTGGAGCTGACCGGCGGGGCGGGCTACCTGCAGCTCGAGAAGGAGCTGAAGAAGTCGTACTTCCAGCTGCGCAGCCTGTCCCTGGCGCCGGGTGAGAAGGTGCCCGCCGACGCTTCGCTCCTCGTCTTCGCCGACCCGCGCAAGCCGCTGCCGGCGGCCGAGATCGACGCGTACCAGGAGTGGCTGCGCAACGGCCACCGCGCGCTCGTGCTGGTCGACGTGGACCTCGAGCAGGCCGCGGGCCAGAAGACGCCGCTCGCCGGGCTCCTCGAGCCGTGGGGCCTCAACCCGCTGCCGGCGGTGATCGTCGACCCGCGCTCGCGCACCGGCGAGACCGACCCGCGCATCGTCGTCGGCGACGAGTTCGGGCGCCATCCGGCCACGCAGTCCCTGGCCGGGCAGCGCGCGGTCTTCCCGCTCGCGCGGCCGCTCGAGTTCGGGCAGGTGATGTCGGACCAGCAGATCTTCCACCACGCGCTGGTCAAGGTCGGACCGGACACGCAGGGCAAGGGCAACGACGCGTACGCGACCTACGACCTCGCCTCGGTGCGGGACGCCGGCAAGCCCGACGCCACCGCGCGCGCGCAGTGGGGCGAGGGCAAGCCCCTGAACCTCGCGCTCACCGCGTTCCGCAAGTTCGAGGCGCGCGACACGGCGTTCTCGGGCCGCGAGGCGCGGATCGTGCTGTTCGGCGACGCCGACTTCCTCAACGACAAGCAGATCGACCGCGAGTCGAACCGCGAGCTCGCGCTGAACGTCGTGCGCTGGCTCACCGGCGAGGAACTCCTCATCCGGCGCGAGGGCGAGATCCGCTCGGCGAAGACCGCGATGGCCGTCGAGCCGGCGCAGCTCTCGTTCGTGCTCGCGCTGGGCATCGTGATCCCGGTCGCGACCGTGCTCGCGGGCTGGGTCGTGTGGTTCGGGCGGAGGAGCAAGTGAAGCGGCCGTTCCGGCTCGTCGGCGCGCTCGTCGTCCTCGTCGCGCTCGTCCTGTTCGCCGTGCGCGAGGTGCGCAACGACCAGCAGTCCGGGAAGCTCGCCCAGCACGACGTCGTGTTCCCGTACGGCTCGGCGCAGGTCGGCGAGCTGTCGCTCACGCTCGGCGACCTCAAGGCCACGTTCCGGCGCAGCGGCGCGGGCTGGGACGTCGTGCAGGCGCCCGAGGGGGCGGATCCCACGAAGGTCGCCGACTTCATCGGCGCGTGGAGCCGCATCCGCCAGCTCGAGATCGTCGACGAGGCCCCGCGTCCCGAGGGCCTCGCGCGTTTCGCGCTCGACAAGCCGCGGCTCAGCGTGGTCGCGACGCTGCGCCCGGAGGCGGCGAAGGAAGCGCTCGTCCCGCGGCCCTCGCTCGACCTCGGCAACAACGGCCCGCTGCAGCCTTCGGTCTACGCCAGGGTCGACGGCTTTCCGCGCGTGGTGCTGATCTCGCCGGACGCGCTGGACCTCGTCGCCGGCATCGGGCGCAAGCTCCTCGGCCTCCCGGTCGACGAGCCCAAGGACCAGCATCCCGAGGGGATGCAGGTCGGCGGGCGCCCGCTCGCGCCCAAGCGCTGAGCGTTCGCCCGGGCGCCGGGCGTCGGCCTACGGGGCGGGCAGGACGTCGAACGCGAACGGGCGCTCGAGGGCCGGGCACCCGTCACACGTCGCGCGGAACACCACGTCGTAGTGCCCCGGCGGGAGCGTGCCCGGCTTGAGCTCCCACGCGCGCGTGCCGCGCGCGTCGTCGAGGTGGCCCGGCTTGCCCCACGGTTCGGACGCGGCCGCGCCCGGCGCGCGGCGCCGGAACTCCCACCCGAGCGCGACCGGCAGGTCGCGTCCCGCCGGCGCGAGCACCTCGAGGAACAGCTTGAACGGCTCGCCCGCGCCGATCTCGGCGGTCGTGCGCGGCACCACGAGCGCCTCGCCGTAGCGGTACGGCCGCGTCGCCGAGGGGACGACGTCGGTGCCGTGCGCGAGCGTCTGCGCGAGCACCGGTCCCGAGATCAGCGGCGCGCCGTCGACGGGCGGCGCGACGTCGACGACGGCGCGCGCGGCGGCGACCCCGCCGCCCGGGCGGTCGAGCACCGCGGCCGACATCTCCCAGCGTCCCGCGGCCGCGCCGAGGGGCAGCTTCACGAGCGCCTGGAAGCGCAGCCACGCGTCGTCGGCGGCCGGGGCGGGCTCGGCGACGAAGAGGTCCTCGGGCACGTCCTGCGGCGTCACGGCGCCGGGGGCGAGCAGCGTCGCCGAGGCGGTGAAGCGCTCGGCGAGCGAGCCCGCCGTGCCGTCCCACGCCGGCGACAGCGCGTCGCGGCGGATCGCGATCGTGAGCGCGATCACGGCCGCGCCGTCCGCCGCCGCGACCGCGTGCGTCTGCAGCACGGCGGGGATCGTGCCGATGAAGTCCTCGGCGGTCACGACGCCGTGGATCAGGTCCTCCTCGGTCGGAACCTCCTGCAGCTGTCCGAGGTCCATCGCCGTGCCGAGCGAGCCGTGCTGGTAGGGGAGGCGGTCGAGCATGTCGGCGTAGCGCCCGAGGTTCGGGTACTGCTCGGAGAGCGGGCGGTTCATGTCGAAGCCCGTGCTGCTGAAGCGTTCGTCGTCCGACAGGCGCCAGTCCTCGCCGTCGCGCACGAAGGCGATGATCGTGTGCGCGCGGTTGGCGGCGTGCTGCAGCCCGCGGTAGTGCCAGCGGATCAGGCCCTTGCCCGCCGTGGTGCCGGTCTTGCCGGTGGTGTCGTAGTACTCGCGCGACTCGATCTGCTCCGGCTCGCCGAGGAGGATGAACATCTTGCCGCGGTCGGAACGCCAGCCGGGCTTGCCGGGCGAGCCGAAGCGCCGGTTCGCCTCGAGCACGCGGCGCCAGTACTCGCCGCGGAACTCGTTCACGGCCGTCCGGGGATCGGGGTCGCGGCGCTTCCAGAACTGGCGGATGAAGTTCAGCCGCTCCGCGTCGTTCTGCATCTCCTTCCAGCGGCGCGACTCGCTGCGCGTGATGATGTAGCGCACGGGGCCCGCGGGCCAGTCCTGGAGCTGTTCGCCCTTGGCGCCCCTGGGCGCCGGTTTCGCGTCCCGCGCGAGCGCGGGCAGGGGCAGCGCGAGGGACAGCGCGCAGGCGATGATCCGGGCTAAGATGGGTTTCAAGGCCCGTCAATTATGGGGCCAAAATCACGGGACACGCCGGGATCCCCCGAGCTGCGAGGACAGGATCGATGATCATGGGTAAGCCCGAGGCTCGCGACGCGTCGTCGTTCCTGAAGGGCGCGGCGCTGCTGCTCGCCGCCTGCGTGGCGCTGGGCTGCGGCGGCAACAAGCTCAAGGGCAAGACGGTCGACGAGAAGGTGCACGCGGCCGCCGAACTCGGGCAGTCGGGGTCCGACTCCGCGGTGCCGGCCCTGCTGAACGGCGCCGAGACCGAGGCCGAGCTGGTGCAGATCGAGTGCGTCGTCGCGCTCGGCCGCATCGGGTCGAACACGGCCATCGACGCGCTCGCGAAGCTCTCGGGCAACGAGTCGACCACGGTGCGGCAGGCCGTCGCGCAGGCGCTCGCCGACGTGAAGCCGGCCTCGTACCCGGCCGCCGCGCAGGCGCTCGTGAAGCTCGGCGAGGCGTCCCTGCCCAAGTCCGCCGGCAGCGATCCGCTGGTCGAGGTGCGCCGCGCGGTGACGACCTCGCTCGCGATCGTACAGCAGAAGGACGGTCTCGACTTCCTGCTCGCGCGCGCGATCAAGGACCCCGACGAGAACATCCGCAACGCGGCCGTGAAGACGCTCGGCCGGCTGCACGATCCGCGCGCCGTCGACGCGCTGGTGCAGATCTACCGCGAGGACAACGACCGCAACCGCGCCTGGGCGATCGAGGCCCTGGGCGCGATCGGCGACCCGCGCGGCCTGCCCGCGGTGAGCGAGGCGCTCGACCACCACGACAAGGTCGTGCGCGGCAAGGCCGCCTGGTCGCTGATGCAGATCGAGGGCGACAAGGCGGTCCCCGCACTGAAGGCCGCGCTGCAGAAGGAAGACAACGAGCTGCCCGGGGTCGTGATGGCCCACGCGCTGGCGAAGCTCGGCGAGGCCGACGCGGTGACCAACCTCGAGCAGTACCTCCTGAACGCGCGAAACGAGTTCGCGCGCGCCGAGGCGGGACGGGCCCTCCAGCAGGTCGGGACCTGCAAGAGCATGACGGCGCTCGACCGGGCGTTCCACGAGGACCGCGACGGCCTCGTGAAAAAGGAAGCCGGGGCGGCGGCACGCAAATTTCTTGAGAAGTGCCCGAAAGCGGAAATCGACAAGGCGCTGTCCCGCGCCCAGAAGTGATGCCGCCGCGCCGGGGCGCCCGGAGTCTGACCGGGCCGCTCCCGACCGGCGGTGTGCGGTACAGCCTCACACGGAAGGAGGAACCGCATGTCGATGTGGGGTCGCAAGGAGCCGGAGGAGCAGCCGAAGCCGCCCGTGGCTCCTTCCCGTGAACCGGCGAAGGCCCCGTCGGTCGAGACCACGTCCGTGGCGCCGCAACCCGCGGTGCCGCCCCGAGGAGCAGCGGGAATGGATCAGCAGATTCAGCAGCGCAGGGCGATCATCGGTCCGTCGATCCACGTCAAGGGCGAGTTGATCGGCAACGAGGACCTGGTGGTCGAAGGCCGTGTGGAAGGTGTCATTCGTCTCAAGGAACACCACCTCACCGTCGGCAAGTCGGCCGAGGTGCAGGCGACCCTCGAGGCCAAGTCGATCCGCGTCGAAGGCACCGTGCACGGCGACGTGCAGGCCGGAGAGCGGGTGGAACTGGCCGCGGGGAGCACGCTCGTCGGTGACATTACCGCGCCCCGGATCATCATTTCCGACGGCGCTCGCTTCAAGGGCAGCGTGGACATGGACCACGCCCCGCGGACCCCGGAACGGCGCGAGCCGGCCCCGGCGAACGTGACGACCGCCCCGCAGCCGAAACCCACGGGCGTGGCGTCCTGAGGGCCGCGAACGGCCCGCCGAGCAGACGATGGTGAGTTTCTGGAAGAAGGGCGGGGCGGGGGCCGGCGAGGCCGCCGCTCCCCCGCCAGCCACGACGCTGACGGCGTCGCGCCTGATGGCCGATCTCCTGTCCGGCCTGCCCCGGCGCGCCGCCCCCGGCTCGTCGCCCCGCGTGCTCCTGTCGGGGCCGCCGTCGGGGACGACGATCGAGACGTTCCACGCGCTCGGCTGCCGGGTCACCGTCGCCGGTGACGATCGGCCGACATCTCCCCTGGCGATCGAGGACAAGAGCGTCGACCTGGTCCTGGGCTGGGACACGCTCGACCTCCTCGACGGCAAGGACGCGCGCATCGTCGCCGCCGAGTGGGCCCGCGTGATCCGGCCCTCGGGCGGGCTGTACCTGCTCGCCCGGCAGGACAAGACGATCCTGCCGCCGCCCTGGCGCGTCGACGTGCAGCCCGAGGGCAGCCTGCGTCTCGTGCCCACGGCCGACGGCACGCGCGAGATCCACCCGCGGCAGAACCGCGAGATCGAGGAGATCGTCCGCCCGCTCGCCCTGCGCGACATCTTTCTGCGCAAGGGCGGCCTGCGGGAGATTCTCTGCCGCCGGACCTAGACCGGGCCGCTCCGCCAACCCTGCAAAACCGGCATTGCCGATGACGATTTCGGAACCTACGTTCCCGATCGGAACAACCCGAACCGGGACGGCGGCGCCGTCCCGTCCGTGGAGGTCCGGAATGTCGTCCGTCCCGACGCTCGTCCTCGCCGGCCGCCTCGAGGCCATCTCGCTCGCCGACGTGCTGCAGGTGCTCGCGACCAGCCGGCACGACGGCGTCCTCGCGGTGGAGCGCGAGGACCCGCCCGACCGCGGCGAGTTCGAGCTCGTCGAGGGCCGTGTCGTACGCGCGTCGGTCTCGCGCCTGCCCGAGCGCATCGGGGCGCTGCTCCTGCGCCGCCGCGCGCTCGATCCCGACACGCTGACCGAGGCTCTCGGACGCCAGTCCGGCGCGTACGCCTGGCAGCCGCTCGGGGCGGTGCTGCTCGAGATGGGCGCGCTCGACCCGGGCACGCTGGCCGAGGCGCTCGCCGAGCAGATCGGCGAGCACACCGCGGTGATGCTCACCTGGACGCGCGGCGTGTTCCGCTTCCGTACGGCGCCGTCCGCGGCGTCCGCGCTCGAGCCGTCGCGCTTCGTGGGCGTCGCGCTCGACACGCGCGAGCTCTTGCTCGACGCGGCGCGGCGCTACGACGAGGCCGCGTTCGTCCACTGACGCCGCGCACCCTACAATCCCCCGCATGAGCGAACCACGCATCGCCCTGGTGACCGGGGCGTCGCGCGGCATCGGCCGCGAAGTCGTCCGCCAGCTCGCTGCACGCGGCTGGCAGGTGTTCCTCGGTGCGCGCGACGCGGCCGCCGGCGCGCGGGCCGCGGCCGGACACGTGGCTGCCGCGCCGGCCCCCTCCGGCACCGTGCACGCCGTGCGCCTCGACGTGAACGACGCCGCCTCGATCGCGGCCGCCGCGGACGCGGTGGCCGGGACGGCGGGCCGCCTCGACGCGCTCGTCAACAACGCCGGGATCCTCGAGCCGTCCGACAACGGCGGCTCGGTGCTGGCCCTCGATCCCGACGTGTTCCGCCGCGCCTTCGAGACCAACGTGCTGGGCGCGCTGCGCGTGACGCAGGCGTTCGCGCCGCTCCTCGCGCGGAGCGCCGCGGCGCGCGTGATCAACGTGTCGAGCGGGCTCGGCGCGCTGCACGAGATGGAGCACGCGGTGCCCGCGTACAGCGTCTCGAAGACCGCGCTCAACGCGCTCACGCGGCAGCTCGCGGGCGCGCTCGGGCCGCGGGTCGCGGTCAACGCGGTGTGCCCGGGCTGGGTCCGCACCGACATGGGCGGCCCGAACGCCGAGCGCGAGGTGGCCGAGGGGGCCGACACGATCGTCTGGCTC
>JABLTH010059047.1_pt1 | contig 27594 bp, 17 predicted proteins | sample 7875711 | NCBI WGS metagenome assembly JABLTH01 (sample SAMN14941262, study PRJNA633318) | bioreactor metagenome | isolation source: bioreactor | place: China | collected 2019-03-05 | reverse complement strand
CTTTTCTTTGGCAAGACAAAGAAAAGTAACCGCCGCCCCGCGCAGGGGCGACGCTAATAGACCGACAAGATCACAGGTGCTTCACGATCACAGGTGCTTCACGATCACAGGTGCTTCACGACGACAGAGGCAAGCACACGCCCCACAGGCAGCAAAACCAGCAACGCTTCCACGAAACCACCCGCCCGGAGAGAGGGCAAAATAAAGCGCACTATCCGCTTCCGATAGAACCCGTCGCAATTCCGCAAGACGCTTGCGTCACCCTTACCTAAACTTGATCCTGTTGAACCCTCTTACGAAACCGAAAGGAACGACCATGACGACCTCGACCGTGACCCGCCAGACATTCGACGAAGTGATGGTGCCGGTATTTTCTCCCGCGCCGTTCGTGCCGGATCGCGCAGAGGGCTCCCGCGTGTGGGACACGGCCGGCCGCGAGTACATCGATTTCGCGTGCGGCATCGCGGTGACGTCGCTCGGCCACGGCCACCCGGAACTGCTGAAAGTCCTGGACGAACAAAGCCGCAAGCTCTGGCACATCGGCAACGGCTACACGAACGAGCCGGTGCTGCGCCTCGCAAAGCGCCTCGAATCGCTGACCTTCGCCGACCGCGCGTTCTTCGCGAACTCGGGCGCGGAAGCGAACGAAGCCGCCCTGAAACTCGCACGCCGCGTCGCGTTCGACCGCCACGGCGCCGACAAGGCGGAAATCATCTCGTTCGTGCAGTCGTTCCACGGCCGCACGTTCTTCACGGTCAGCGTCGGCGGCCAGCCGAAGTACTCGGAAGGCTTCGGCCCCGTGCCGGCCGGCATCACGCACCTGCCGTACAACGACATCGAAGCCGCGAAAGCCGCGATCGGCCCGCAAACCTGCGCAGTGATCGTCGAGCCCGTGCAAGGCGAAGGCGGCGTGATCCCGGCCGATCCGGCATTCCTGAAGGCACTGCGCGAAGCCTGTGACGCGAACGACGCACTGCTGATCTTCGACGAAGTGCAAACGGGCGTCGGCCGCACGGGCCAGTTCTACGCGTACATGGACACGGGCGTCACGCCGGACATCCTCACGACCGCCAAGGCGCTCGGCAACGGCTTCCCGATCGGCGCGATGCTGACGACCAACGAACTGGCCGCGCACTTCAAGGTCGGCGTGCACGGCACGACGTACGGCGGCAACCCGCTCGCATCGGCGATCGCCGACAAGGTCGTCGAACTGATCGGCGACCCGGCACTGCTCGAAGGCGTGCGCGAACGCAGCGTGCGCCTGAAAGGCGCGCTCGAGCGCATCAACGCCCGCTTCGGCATCTTCAAGGACGTGCGCGGCAAGGGCCTGCTCGTCGGCGCGGAACTCACCGCCGCATTCGATGGCCGCGCGAAGGACTTCGTCACCGCGGCAGCAGAAAACGGCCTGATCATGCTGATCGCCGGCCCGAACGTGCTGCGCTTCGTCCCGTCGCTGGTGATCCCGTTCGACCTGCTCGACGAAGGCGTCAAGCGCTTCGAGAAGGCCGTCGAACAAGTGCTCGCCGCCCAGGAAGCCACCGCGCGCTGATCGGCGCACCCATCGCAGACAGGAACGACGATGCTATTTGTTCGCCCCGGCAAACTCACGGATCTCGATGCGCTCGCGCACATGGCGCGCACCGCGCAACCGGTCCTGCACTCGCTGCCGCACGACCGCGCGGCGCTCGAAGCGCGCGTGGCGCTCTCGGAGGATTCGTTTCGCGCGGACGTCGACTTCGCCGGCGAGGAGTTCTATCTCTTCGTGCTCGAGGATTCGTCGACGGGCAAGTTGCTCGGCACGGCGAGCATCGTGGCCGCGGCCGGTTACTCGGAACCGTTCTACGCGTTCCGCAACGACGCCCTGATCCACGCGTCGCGCGAGCTGCACGTGAACCGCAAGATCCACGCGCTCACGATGTCGCACGAGCTGACCGGCAAGAGCCGGCTCGCGGGCTTCTACGTCGATCCGTCGCTGCGCGGCGACGCGGCCGCGCACCTGATCTCGCGCGCCCGGATGATGTACATCGCCGCGAACCGCCGCCGCTTCACGCCGGAAGTGTTCACGCTGCTGCTCGGCGTGAGCGACGACACGGGCGCGTCGCCGTTCTGGGAAGCGGTGGGCCGCAAGTTCTTCGGCCGCAACTTCACCGACGTCGACATCGCGTCGGGCGGCCGCAGTCGCACCTTCATCGCGGAAGTGATGCCGGCGTATCCGCTCTACGTGCCGCTGCTGCCGGAAGCCGCGCAGCGCGTGCTCGGCGAGCCGAACGAATCGGCGCTGCTCGCCTACGACATCCATCTCGAGGAAGGCTTCGAGCCCGACCGCTTCGTCGACATCTTCGACGCGGGCCCGGTGCTCACCGCGCAGGTCGACCGCACCGCGTGCGTGAAGCACGGCACGGAGCGCGTCGTGCGCGAAGCCGCGCACCAGCAGGGCGACGTTGCGTACATGGTGTCGACGGGCAGCGGCGAATCGTTCCGCTGCGTGCTGGCCGACCTGCCGGGCGATGCGGCCGACGCGCCGCTCGCCGGCGACGTGCGCGCGGCGCTCGATGTGAAGGATGGCGATGTCGTGCGCTGCGTGCCACTGCACCGCCGCGACGATGAAGATTTGAAGGGAGACGCAGCATGATCGTCGTTCGGGTCGTACAAACGGGCGACGTCGACGCGCTCGTGTCGCTTGCGAAGGAAACCGGGCCGGGCCTGACCACGTTCAAGCCCGACCGCGACGCGCTCGCCGCGCGCATCGAGCGCACGCGCCGCACGCTCGAGGGCGAGGCAGCGCCCGGCGAGGCCGGCTACTTCTTCGTGATGGAAGAATCGAAGACGGGCGACATCGCGGGCGTATGCGGGATCGAGTCGCAGGTCGGCCTCGAACAGCCGTTCTACAACTACCGCGTGAGCACGGTCGTGCACGCGAGCCAGGAGCTCGGCGTGTGGACGCGCATGCACGCGCTGAACATCTCGCACGACCTGACCGGCTACGCGGAAGTGTGCTCGCTGTTCCTGAGCCCGCGTTATCGCACGGGCGGCGTGGGCGGCCTGCTGTCGCGCTCGCGCTTCATGTTCATCGCGCAGTTCCGCGAACGCTTCCCGGAACGCATCTGCGCTGAACTGCGCGGCCACTTCGACGAAGACGGCACGTCGCCGTTCTGGCGCGCCGTCGGTTCGCACTTCTACCAGATCGATTTCAACGCGGCCGACTACCTGAGCTCGCACGGCCGCAAGTCGTTCCTCGCCGAACTGATGCCGCGCTACCCGGTGTATGTCGACCTGCTGCCGCAGGATGCACAGGACGCGGTCGGCCTCACGCACCGCGACACGCTGCCGGCCCGCAAGATGCTCGAGGCGGAAGGGCTGCGCTACCAGAACCACGTCGACATCTTTGACGCGGGCCCGGTGCTCGAATGCCACGTGAACGACCTGCGCACGGTGCGCGAGAGCGTCGTCGTGCCGGTCGCGATCGGCGTGCCCGACGCGCAGGGCGACCATCCGCCGACGTCACTCGTGTCGAACACGTCGCTCACCGATTTCCGCGTCGGCGTCGCGCCGGGCGTGGTCGCGAACGGCTCGTTCGTGCTGTCGGCCGACGATGCCGCCGCGCTCGACGTGAAGGCCGGCGATCCGGTCCGCGTGCTGCCGCTCAAAGTCAAACAGGGATAAACGAATCATGACGGAACTCTTCATCGACGGCGCCTGGGTCGCAGGCTCGGGCCCCGTGTTCGCTTCGCGCAACCCGGGCACCGACGAGATCGCATGGCAGGGCGAAAGCGCGTCGGCGGCCGACGTCGACCGTGCGGTCGCGAGCGCGCGTCGCGCATTCGCCGGCTGGTCGGCGCTCGACTTCGAATCGCGCTGCGCGATCGTCAAGCGCTTCGCCGCATTGCTCAACGAACGCAAGGAAGCGATCGCGACCGCGATCGGCCGCGAGACGGGCAAGCCGCTGTGGGAAGCGCGCACCGAAGTCGCGTCGATGGCCGCGAAGGTCGGCATTTCGATCCAGGCCTACCAGGAACGCACCGGCGAAAAGCGCCAGGACATGGCCGACGGCGTCGCGGTGCTGCGCCACCGCCCGCACGGTGTCGTCGCGGTGTTCGGCCCGTACAACTTCCCCGGCCACTTGCCGAACGGCCATATCGTGCCCGCGCTGATCGCCGGCAATGCGGTCGTGTTCAAGCCGTCGGAGCTCGCGCCGGGCGTCGCGCGCGCGACGGTCGAGGTGTGGCAGGAAGCGGGGCTGCCGGCCGGCGTGCTGAACCTCGTGCAGGGCGAGAAGGACACGGGCATCGCGCTCGCGAATCACCGGCAGATCGACGGGCTGTTCTTCACCGGCAGCTCGGACACCGGCACGCTGCTGCACCGGCAGTTCGGCGGCCGTCCGGAGATCGTGCTCGCGCTCGAGATGGGCGGCAACAATCCGCTCGTGATCGGCGAAGTCGAGGACATCGACGCGGCCGTCCATCACGCGATCCAGTCGGCGTTCCTGTCGGCCGGCCAGCGCTGCACGTGCGCGCGCCGCATCTTCGTGCCGCAGGGCGCGTTCGGCGACCGCTTCCTCGCGCGTTTCGCCGACGTGACGTCGAAGATCACGGCCGACGTGTTCGATGCCGATCCGCAGCCGTTCATGGGCGCGGTGATCTCGGCGCGCGCGGCCGCGAAGCTCGTCGACGCGCAGTCGCGCCTGATCGAGCAGGGCGCGAAGCCGATCATCGCGATGACGCAGCGCGATCCGCGCCTGGGCTTCGTGAACGCGGCGATCGTCGACGTGACGGGCGTGGCGAACCTCCCCGACGAAGAACACTTCGGCCCGCTCGCGCAGATCGTCCGCTACGCGACGTTCGACGAAGCGATCGAGCGCGCGAACGACACGGCATTCGGCCTGTCCGCCGGCCTGCTGGCCGACGACGCGAACGCATGGGACCACTTCCGCCGCACGATCCGTGCGGGGATCGTCAACTGGAACCGTCCGACCAACGGCGCATCGTCGGCCGCACCGTTCGGCGGCACCGGCCGCTCGGGCAACCATCGCCCGAGCGCGTACTACGCGGCCGACTATTGCGCGTATCCGATGGCGTCGGTGGAAAGCACGCAACTGACTTTGCCCGCGAGCCTGTCGCCGGGCCTGCACTTCTGATCGAGGGAACGACGATGAACGCACAAGAAGCCAATTTCGACGGGCTCGTCGGCCCGACCCACAACTACGCCGGCCTGTCGTTCGGCAACGTGGCGTCGCTCAACAACGAGAAGTCGGCCGCGAACCCGAAGGCCGCCGCGAAGCAGGGGCTGCGCAAGATGAAGCAGCTCGCGGATCTCGGCTTCGCGCAAGGCGTGCTGCCGCCGCAGGAGCGGCCGTCGCTGCGCCTGTTGCGCGAGCTCGGCTTCTCGGGCAAGGACGCGGACGTGATCGCGAAAGCCGCGAAGCAGGCGCCCGAACTGCTCGCCGCCGCGAGCTCGGCATCGGCGATGTGGACCGCGAACGCGGCCACCGTCAGCCCGTCGGCCGACACGAGCGACGGCCGCGTGCACTTCACGCCGGCGAACCTCTGCAGCAAGCTGCACCGCGCGATCGAACACGAAGCGACGCGCCGCACGCTGTCGACGCTGTTCGCCGATCCCGCGCACTTCGCGGTGCACGAAGCGCTGACCGGCACGCCGGCACTCGGTGACGAAGGCGCGGCGAACCACACGCGCTTCTGTGCCGAATACGGCAAGCCGGGCATCGAGTTCTTCGTGTACGGCCGCGCGGAATATCGCCGCGGCCCCGAGCCGAAGCGCTTCCCGGCACGCCAGACCTTCGAGGCGAGCCGCGCGGTCGCGCATCGCCACGGGCTCGCCGAAGAAGCGACGGTGTATGCGCAGCAGGACCCGGACGTGATCGACGCGGGCGTGTTCCACAATGACGTGATCTCGGTCGGCAACCGCGACACGCTGTTCACGCACGAGCGCGCGTTCGTCAACAAGCAGGCGATCTACGACACGCTGACCGCCGCGCTCGACGCACGCGGCGCGCGCCTGAACGTGATCGAGGTGCCCGAGGCGGCCGTGAGCGTGAACGACGCGGTCACGTCGTACCTGTTCAACAGCCAGCTGCTGTCGCGCGCGGACGGCTCGCAAGTGCTTGTCGTGCCGCAGGAATGCCGCGAGAACGGGAACGTCGCGGCTTATCTCGACGAACTCGCGGCCGGCAACGGCCCGATTCACGACGTGCTCGTGTTCGACCTGCGCGAAAGCATGAAGAACGGCGGCGGCCCGGCGTGCCTGCGCCTGCGTGTAGTGCTCAACGACGCGGAACGCGCGGCCGTCACGTCGAACGTGTGGATCAACGACACGCTGTTCACGTCGCTCGACACGTGGATCGACCGGCACTATCGCGATCGCCTCGCACCGGAAGACCTCGCCGATCCGGCGCTGCTCGACGAATCGCGCACGGCGCTCGACGAGCTCACGCAGATCCTGCGCGTCGGTTCGCTGTATGACTTCCAGCGCTGAGGCACGGATGCCGGCCAACGTGCTGCTCGACGACTTCCTCGCATTCACGCTGGCCGGTAGCGCGCCGTCCGTGACGGACGGCACCTGCGCGGCCGGCGCCGTGCGCTGGTCATGGCGCGGCGACGGTCTGCTCGCGCTCGAACCGGCCGCGGCCGCCGGCGCGGCGCGCCCGAGCGTGCTCGTGTCGGCCGGCGTGCACGGCGACGAAACGGCGCCGATCGAGCTGCTGTCGATGCTCGTGCGCGATCTCGCATCGGGCGCGCTGCCGCTCGCGTGCCGGCTGCTCGTCGTGCTCGGCAACGTGCCGGCGATGCGTGCCGGCGAGCGTTATCTCGACGACGACCTGAACCGCCTGTTCAGCGGCCGTCATGCGCAGGTGCCCGCCAGCCGCGAAGCTCCGCGCGCCGCGCAGCTGGAAGCGGCCGCCGCCGCGTTCTTCGCGGACGCGCCGGCCGGCGCCGCGCGCTGGCACATCGACATGCATACGGCGATCCGCGCGTCGGTGTTCGAGCAGTTCGCACTGCTGCCGCACACGGGCACGCCGCCGACGCGCACGATGTTCGAATGGCTCGGCGACGCGCGCATCGCGGCCGTGCTGCTGCATACCGCGAAGGGCAATACGTATTCGCATTTCACGGCCGAGCACTGCGGCGCGCTCGCGTGCACGCTGGAACTCGGCAAGGTGCGTCCGTTCGGCCAGAACGACCTGACGCGCTTCGCATCGGCCGATCGCGCGGTGCGCCAGCTCGTGTCGGGCGCGGGGGGAGATGCGGTCGCGCAGGGCGATCATCCGCCGCTGCCGCGCGTGTTCACGGTGATCGACCAGATCACGAAGCAGAGCGATGCGCTGGAGCTGTTCGTCGCGGCCGACGTCGCGAACTTCACCGCGTTTGCACGCGGCACGGTGCTCGCGCAGGACGGCGACTACCGCTACATGGTGACGCACGACGAGGAACGGATCGTTTTTCCGAACCCGACCGTGAAGCCGGGCCTGCGCGCGGGCCTGCTCGTCGTCGACACGACGCGCGAGACGCTCGCGGCGCTCGTTTGAGCGCATGTCCCGACCGGCTGCCGATTGCGCTGCCGCGACGGCACGCGGCGCGCGCCTGACCCGCAACCTGTCGGTATCCCGTCGTCGCCCGCATGCCGGGGCCGACGGCAAGCGCCCCCCGGCTTGCGTATTTGCGACACCGTCTTGCAAGTTCGGCGGATCGCCTGACCGGCGCCGCGCGCGCAGCGCAGCATCGCGCGACGTCGCCCGCTTTGCCATATCGGGCCGCGCGGATTGGTACAATCGCGGCCTTGCGGCTGTTGCGCCGCATCACGGCGTGGCATCGCGATTGTCGTGGTCATCCGACCCTGCAATGATGCAAGCGCCCGTAGTTCCGGAACATTCGAGTATCGAGGAGAGCACCTGATGAAGTTGGATTGGCGTAAAGTGGCCGCGCATGCGGTGGTGGCGGCATCGGCGGTGGCGGCAGGCAGCGCGGTTGCCGCGGATCTGAAGGAGATCCGGTTCGGCGTCGAGGCCTCGTACGCACCGTTCGAATACAAGACGCCCGACGGCAAGCTGACCGGCTTCGACATCGACATCGGCAACGCGGTGTGCGCGAAGCTGAAGACGAAGTGCGTGTGGGTCGAGAACGACTTCGACGGCCTGATCCCGGCGCTGCAGGCGCGCAAGTTCGACGCGATCAACTCGGACATGACGATCACCGACCAGCGCAAGCATGCGATCGCGTTCACCGATCCGATCTACACGATTCCGAACCAGCTGATCGCGAAGCAGGGCAGCGGCCTGCTGCCGACCCCGCAATCGCTAAAGGGCAAGCGCGTCGGCGTGCTGCAGGGCACGATCCAGGAAGCGTACGCGAAGAAGAAGTGGGCGCCGGCAGGTGTCGAGGTCGTGCCGTACCAGACGCAGGACCTGGCCTACGCCGACCTGAAGTCCGGCCGTCTCGATGCGACGTTCCAGGACGCGGAAGCCGGTTCGAAGGGCTTCCTGGCGAAGCCGCAAGGCCAGGGCTTCGCGTTCGCGGGCGGTACCGTGAGCGACGCGGAGATCCTTGGCTCGGGCGTCGGTTTCGGCCTGCGCAAGAACGACGCGGCGCTGAAGACCGCGCTCGATCAGGCGCTGAAGGACCTGAAGGCCGACGGCACGATCGACAACCTCGCGAAGAAGTACTTCAGCGTGCCCGTGACGCTCAAGTAAGCGTTGCGTTCGATCGCACGACGCAAGCAAACCGGCCGCTCATGCGGCCGGTTTGCTTTTGGATGCGGGAAAGGGAGGAAAGCGGCGGGGGGCCGCCGCGTCACGCCGGAAAGAACCGGCCCAGTTCGCGTGCGAGCTCGTTGAGCACGCCCATCTCCTGCTGCGTGATCTTGCGCGCGGGCTGCGCGCCGGCCCAGTCGCCGTACAGCAGCGCGACGGTCGTCGTGCCGACGCGCACGGGCAGCAGCACGAACGCGCGCGTGTCGTCGAACGCGTCGAGATACCACGCGGGCAGGCGCTTGAGCATCTTCGGCTCCCGTGCCTGCTCGATGAAGATACCGACCGAGTTCGAGATCGCGAGATGAAACACGTCCGGCTCGAAGCGCTCGTCGAAGCGCAGCCGGTCGAGCATCGTATCGACGCCGGGGCCGAAGCCGAGGCGCGCGGCGAACATGCCGTCGTCGTGACGCACGAACATCACGGTGCGCGTGAACGCGAGGCCGGCCAGCAGGCTTTCCGACGCGAGCGCGAGTACCGGCGTCAGCACGTGCTCGGACGGCAGCGCGCGCAGGTCCGCGAGGCCGGCTTCGAGGCACGCCTCGGGCTCGGCCTGCGCGCGCGCGATCGCATCGGCGTTCGCGCGCAGCTCGACGATCTCGCGCATCATGGTGTCGCTCGCCTCCTCGCGCGCGAGCCGCTCGGCGATCTCGACGAGCGCGTCGGGTTCCATGCCGAGTTCCGCGCCGTAGTGCTGCGCGAGCGCGGCGATGCGCGCGTCGCGCTGCGGGCTCGCGGGCATCACGAGCGCACCCGCGACGTCGGTCGAGCAGCGGCTGATCTCGCGCAGCCAGCGGACGCGCTCGGTCGGGCCGTCGTCGGACACCTCGCCCGCATCGAGGTCGTCCTCGTCGTGGCCGAACGCGTCGGTGCGGACCACGTGGTCGTGGTCGGCCATCCCCGCGCGGATCACGTCGGGCAGCCGCCAGCGCGCGGCCGCCTCGAGCCCGATCTCGTCGAAGCCGACGCCGAGCACGTCGATGCAGGCGGCCGCTTCGTCGCCGTTCAGTTCGGCCGCGCGGCGGCGGATCCGGTCCCATTCGCTGTCGAGATAGCAGACCACGAGCAGCTTGCCGACCTGGCGCATCAGCGTGCAGACGACGGCTTCCTCGCCCGCGCGCAGCTCGACGCGTTCGGTGAGCTTGCGTGCGACGCAGCCGGACAGCAGCGCGCGGTTCAGCTCGAGCTTCGCGTCGATGCGCCGCGGCGTACTGTGGTGGAAATGGTCGACGAGCTTGAGCCCGACGACCAGGTGGCCGACGGCATCCATGCCGAGCACCATCAGTGCGCGGGTCACGGTCGTGATGTTGCCGCCGAACGCCATGTACATCGCGGAGTTCGCGAGCCGCAGCACTTTCTGCGTGAGCGCGAAGTCCGACAGCACGACGCGCACGAGCGCGGTGAAGTCGAGGTCGTCGTTCTTCATCGCGGCCATCGTCGCGCGCAGCGATTCCGACAGCAACGGGAAATCGCCCCGTTCGTTCATCCGGGCCCACAGCTTGTCGAGCAGCGCGGTGCGGGGCAGGTGTTCGGTGATTGACATACGGATCTGTCCGGTTCGCCGCGCGTCAGGCGGCGGCGTGCAGGTGCAGCTGATGGGCCTCGAAGCGCCGCGCAAGCTCCTCGGACGGCAGCGCCTGGCAGACGAGCCAGCCCTGGATATGGTTGCAGCCCATTTCCGTCAGCAATTCGCGCTGCGCCTCGGTCTCGACGCCTTCCGCGACGAGCTCGAGATCGAGCGTCTGCGCGAGGCCGACCACGGCCGACACGATCGCGCGGTCGTTGCGCGAGGTCAGCAGGTTCTCGACGAAACTGCGATCGATCTTCAGCTTCGCGAGCGGGAAGCGCTGCAGATACGCGAGGCTCGAATAACCGGTACCGAAATCGTCGATCGCGAAGCGGATGCCGAGATCGGTCAGCTCCTCGAGCAGCCCCTTCGCCTGCGCGGGATCGTGCATCAGCAGGCTTTCGGTGATCTCGAGCACGATGCGGCGCGGGTCGATGCCCGTCAGCGCGATCGCCTCGCGCACGCTTTGCGTGAAGCGCGGGTCGCGGAACTGCTGCGGCGACACGTTGACCGCCACGTACTGCAGCGCGAGCCCCTGGCGGTCCCACGCGACGAGCTGCATGCACGCGGCCTTGAGCACCCAGTTGCCGAGATAGTTGATCAGGCCGATCGATTCGGCGAGCGGAATGAAGGTCGCCGGCGGCACGAGGCCGTGCACCGGATGGCGCCAGCGGATCAGCGCCTCGACGCCGACCACCGCGCCGGACTGGCTGCGCGTGATCGGCTGGAAATGGAGCGAAAACTCGCCGTTGCGCACGCCGTCGTACAGGTCGGCCTCGAGCTTCAGCCGTTCTGCATCCGCCGGGTCGTCGACGGGCGCGTGGAACGCGAGCGCGTTGCCGCCCGACGCCTTCGCCTGCGCGAGCGCGTGGTCGGCACGGCGCAGCAGCGGGCTGTGGTGCTGCGCGCGATGCGGGGCGGCGCGCTCGTCAGGGTAGAGCGCGATGCCGATGCTCGCGGACAGGTGCACGGTCTGCCCCTGGTACACATAGGGCTGGCGCACCGCGGCCTGCAGCCGGCGTGCGAGTGCATCGGCGGCATTGCTCGCCTGCGTGCGGTCCGGCGCACTGAGCACGACCGCGAACTTGTCGCTCGCGACGCGCGCGAGCTGTTCGTTCTGCGTGACGAGCGCCTTCAGCCGCTGCGCGGTTTCGCGCAGCAGCGTGTCGCCCGCGTCGTAGCCGAGCGCGCGGTTGATCCGCTGGTAATCGTCGAGGTCGAGCAGCAGCAGTGCCGCGCATGTGCCGCCTTCGTCGGCGGCCTGCTGCGCGCGCATCAGCGCGGGCACGAGCGCGGACAGGTTGTCGAGGCCCGTCATCGGGTCGTGGTGCATCTCGTAGGTCAGGCGCGCCTCGAGCGCGCGCCACGACGACACGTCGAACGCCGCGATCGCGAACCCGTCGACGCCATGGTGGCGGCTCTTGAATGCGCGGATCTCGACGTCGAGCGGGTAGGTCAGCGATTTCACGATGCACATCGTCGCCTTCTCGACCTGGCCGGAACGCGCGGCGCGCGCAAGCAGGCCTTCGAGCGCCGCGGTATCCTGTTCGGCGATCAGGTCGCGCAGCGTCAGCGTGTGCAGGTAGTCGCGGTGGTAGCCGATGAAGCGCAGGCTTGCGTCCGACACGTAAAGAAAACGCAGTTCGCGGTCGACATGGGCGAGGAAATCCACCGTGCCAACCGTCTGTTCCAGCCAGTTGCGTACGGAGTCGTCGCGGCGCGGGGCGCCGGCGCGCGCGGGCATCAGCGCGCCGCCCGACCAGGCGAAGCGGCGCAGCGTATGCAAGGCGCTGCGCCAGGAGCCCTTGCGTGACGTCTGTTTCCTGTTGGCTTCCATGTTTCTCGCTGACGTGAAGGGCTGGAACCGGTTGTCCGGAAGGAATAACGGCAGACTGTGCGGAATCTTTAACGGGCCGGGCGCGGATGGCGCTGCCGCGGCTCCGAATCGGCCACGCAAGTGTTCGACAGGCGAACGCCAGCGTGACCCACATCGAGGCTGACTTTATAAGAAATGAGGATGCAGATGAAGCGAAAACTGTTGCTGGGCGCCGCCGTGGCGGCGCTGGTGGCCGGTCATGCACTGATGGCGCAGGCGGAACTGAAGCCGGGCGCCGCGGCGCCCGATTTCACGACGCAGGCGTCACTGGGCGGCAAGACCTACACGTACGCGCTCGCGGACGCGCTGAAGCAGGGGCCGGTCGTGCTCTATTTCTACCCGGCCGCGTTCACGAAGGGCTGCACGATCGAGGCGCATGCGTTCGCGGACGCAGTCGACCGTTACAAGGCTTACGGCGCGACGGTGATCGGCGTATCGGCCGACAAGATCGACACGCTGACGAAGTTCTCGGTGAGCGAGTGCCGGAGCAAGTTCCCGGTCGCGGCCGATCCGGACGCGAAGATCATCCGGGAATACGACGCGAAACTGCCGGCGATCGACCGCGCGAACCGCGTGTCCTACGTGATTTCGCCGGAAGGGAAGATTCTCTACGAATACACGAGCATGTCGCCCGACAAGCACGTCGAAAACACGCTCGCCGCCGTGAAGGCGTGGGCCGACGCCCATCCGAAGCAGTAAACGTGAACCGGGGAACCGGGGAACCGCGTGCGTCAAGCGTCGAGGCGGCCCGTCGTGCGGGCCGCCGGTACGGATCGACGCGCCGCCGCGCGGCGGCGCGCGTGAGGGCGCTAGGCGCGCAAGGCCTGCTCGATCGGCACGCTGCCGCCGACGAAGCCGACGATCTTGCGCGAGATGCCGAGCTTGATCGCCTCGATCGCGGCCCAGGCGACATCCTGGCGTGACACGGGCGGGGCGCCGTCGAACCACGCGTCGGTCAGCGCGATCTTGCCGACGCCCGGATCGTCCGTGAGCGGGCCGGGGCGCAGGATCGCGTAGTCGACGCCCGACGCGATCACCCGATCGTCGCCTTCGCGCTTCATCTGCGAATAGTGGCGCAGCGCGTCCGGGCCGAGTTCGGGCCGGTACGCGGACAGCGAGCTGATCACCACGAGCTTCTGCGCGTTGTAGGCCAGCGTGTATTCGGCCGCACGGGCGACCGCGTCGCGGTCGACCTGCTCCTCTTCGGCCGCGCCTTCCGATTCGGCCGAGCCGGCTGCGTAGATCACGTGCGTGATGCCCTGGAATGCGTGCGAGAAATCGTTCGTCAGATCGGCCTCGACCACCCGCGCGCCCGCCAGCGCGTAGCCGTGCCGGCGCACGAGCGCCGTGACCTCGAACTCCGGCTGCTTGAGCAGCAGATCCGCGCAGGCCTGGCCCGTTCGGCCGGTCGCGCCAATCAGCAGTACCTTCGTCGTCATGAAACCGCTCCTTGCTCGATGCGTCGTCCTCCCAGATAGGGACGGACGACCGATAATTCAAGTGTAATGTCGATTTGCCCGTGCGGCGGGTGTGTATTAAGGGGCGTACCGGCGGCGGGCCTTCCTGCGGTCATTCGTTCACACGGATGCGGGAATGACGCGCCGACCGGCTATCATGTGCGCGATGCATTTTTCGCCGCTACGTCATACAACGCAGCGGCCCACCGGTTGGAGTACACATGGCATTACCCCTGGACAACGTCAGCATGGCCGTGTTCTGCGACTTCGAGAACGTCGCGCTCGGCGTGCGCGACGCGAAGTACGAGAAGTTCGACATCAAGCCCGTGCTGGAGCGCCTGCTGCTGAAGGGCAGCATCGTCGTGAAGAAGGCCTATTGCGACTGGGATCGCTACAAGGGCTTCAAGGCGTCGATGCACGAAGCGAGCTTCGAGCTGATCGAGATTCCGCACGTGCGCCAGTCGGGCAAGAATTCGGCCGACATCCGGCTTGTCGTGGACGCGCTCGACCTCTGTTACACGAAGTCGCACGTCGATACGTTCGTGATCATCAGCGGCGATTCGGATTTTTCGCCGCTGGTATCGAAGCTGCGCGAGAACGCGAAGAAGGTGATCGGCGTCGGCGTGAAGAAATCGACGTCGGACCTGCTGGTCGCGAACTGCGACGAATTCATCTTCTACGACGATCTGGTACGTGAGCAGCAGCGCACGCTCGCGAAGCGCGAACAGCAGCAGCGCGCAGGCAACGGCGGCGCGAAGCGGCCGGACGAGCCGTCGGCGTCGCGCAAGCACGACCTGGACGCGCGCAAGGCCGAGGCGATCGCGCTGGCCGTGGAGACGTTCGACGCGCTCGCGTCGGAGCGGGACGACGTCGGCAAGATCTGGGCGTCGGTGCTGAAGAGCGCGATCAAGCGTCGCAAGCCGGATTTCAACGAGTCGTACTACGGATTCCGCGCGTTCGGCAACCTGCTCGACGAGGCGCAGGCGCGCGGCCTGCTCGAAGTGGGGCGTGACGACAAGTCGGGCGCGTTCGTGTCGCGGGCACGCCAGTCGGTGGCCGCGGAGCAGGTGGCGCACGCCGGCGAAGGCGGGGCCGCACACCACGGCGGCCACCACGGCGCGCGCGCGGCGGAGCCGGCGCGGGCCGGCCGCGAGCCGCGACGTCGCGAGCAGCGGGCGGAAGCCGTCGTGCATGAAACCGCGCAGGTCGACGCGGACGACGCGGCGATGGCCGAATCGGCCGGAGCCGCCGAAATCGCGGCAGTCGTGCCGGCTGAAACGACCCAAGCCGTGGAAGCGGTGGAAGCAGCCGAGGCGCACGGCGACGCGAAGGATGGCCGCAAGCGTGCGCGCAAGAGCGCGGCGAAGAAGACCGGCGCGAAGAAGGGTGCCGCCGCGAAGAGCGCAGGCCGTGAGTCGGCCGGGAGGCCGGACGACGCCGGGCATGGCGCGGCGAAGCACGGCGGCGACCAGCACGCGCACGGCAAGCATGCGGGCGACGCGCATCGCGACCCGGAGCAGGGCGACATGTGGCCCGCCGCGGTGACGCACACCGAGCCGTCGGCCGGCGACGTTGGCGGCGAGTTGGCTGCCGCGCCGGCCGAGGCGGCTGTCGAGGCGTCCGCCGAAGCCAAGCCGAAGAAACCGGCCCGCAAGGCGGCACCGCGCGCGCGGCGTCCGCGCAAGACGGCGGCAGCGGCCGAGTAATGGTCGTGTAATGGTCGAGTAGTGGCCGAGGTAACGGCCGAACAACGGCCGAACAACGGCCGAGCCGGGTAATGGCCCGGTAACGGCCGCCGGCCGGGTGTCGTCCGAAGCAGGGTCGGCACGCGGGCCGGTGTCTCGCAGTGCAACAGCGGCCGGCGCAATGCCGGCCCATCAGCCGAGCTGACCGTTCAGCGCATAAGGCTGCGTCATCACTTCGAGGAAGTGGCCGTCCGGATCGTCGAAATACACGCCGCGGCCGCCGTTGTGGCGGTAGATGTCATCGGGTTGCCGTTTCGCGGGATCGGCCCAGTGCGGCAGCCCGCGCTCGCGGATGCGTGCCAGCACGCGATCGAAGCCGGCTTCGTCGAGCAGGAACGCGTAATGCTGCGACCGGATGTCCCCCGGCTGTTCGTAGAAATCGAGCGACACGCCGTTGTCGAGCGGCACGACCAGCATCGCGCCGAACGGCGTCGGCGGCGGCAGTTCCAGAAGCTCGGTGAGGAAGCGGCTCGACGCGCGCTTGTCGCGGCACCAGACGATCGTATGGTTGAGCTGGACGTTCATGGCGTGTCCCCGTGAAGGGTCCCGCGGTGGGCATGGACTCACGATAGCCGATCGCTGCCGATGCGCAAGCGCGGCAAGCGGCCGCCCGGCGGGCGGCCGCTTCCATCACTCCCCGGCGACGGCCGGCCCGCCGGAATTCCCGCGGCGGTTGCGCCGCTTCTCGGCCCAGACGCGGAAACGGTCCATGTACAGGTAGACGACCGGCGTCGTATAGAGCGTCAGCACCTGCGACACGATCAGGCCGCCGGCGATCGCGATCCCGAGCGGCGCGCGCAGCTCGGCACCGTCGCCGCTGCCGAACGCGAGCGGCAGTGCGCCGAACAGCGCGGCCATCGTCGTCATCATGATCGGGCGGAAGCGCAGCAGGCACGCCTCGTGGATCGCGTCGAGCGACGATTTGCCGTAGTTGCGCGTCTGGTCGATCGCGAAGTCGACCATCATGATCGCGTTCTTCTTCACGATACCGATCAGCAGGATCACGCCGATCAGCGCGATGATGCTGAACTCGGTCTTGAACAGCAGCAGCGCGAGCAGCGCACCGACACCGGCCGACGGCAGCGTCGACAGGATCGTGATCGGGTGGATGTAGCTCTCGTACAGGATCCCGAGCACGATATAGACGGCCAGCAGTGCCGCGAGGATCAGGATCGGCTGGTCGTTCAGCGACTGCTGGAACGCCTGCGCGGTGCCCTGGAAGCTGCCGACGATCGTCGGCGGCACGCCGACCTGCGCCATCGTCTGGTAGATCACCTGCGTCGCCTGCGACAGCGACACGCCGGGCGGCAGGTTGAACGAGATCGTCGTCGCGACGAACAGCCCCTGGTGGTTGACCGACAGCGGTGTCGTGCTCGGCCCGAACGTCGCGATCGCCGACAGCGGGATCATCGTCGACTTCGACGTCGACACCGACGCACCCGACGACGCGCTCGACTTGCCGCTCGCCGCGATCGCGTTGAGCGCCTGGTTGCGCGCGGAGTCCGACGCGATCGCCGCGGCGCTCTGCGCGGCCGTGCCGGCGCTCGACGTGCCGGCCGACGTCGCGACGTAGGTGCCGGCCGCCGCGTTGGTGGTCTGCGAGCCGTTCGCACTGCCGCCCGACGTGCTGACCCACACCTGGTTCAGCATCTCGGGGCTCTGCCAGTATTTCGGCGCGACTTCCATCACCACGTGGTACTGGTTCAGCGGGTTGTAGATCGTCGAGACCTGGCGCTGGCCGAATGCGTCGTACAGCGTATTGTCGATCTGCGCGGGCTTGATGCCGAACCGCGCGGCCGTCGCGCGGTCGATCGTCACCATCGCCTCGAGGCCGCCTTGCTGCTGGTCCGAATTCACGTCGGTCAGCTCGGGGCGCTTCTGCAGCGCCTCGGTCAGGATCGGCCCCCACTTGTACAGGTCGGCGCTCGAATCGCCGAGCAGCGTGAACTGGTACTGCGCGTTGCTCTGCCGGCCGCCGACGCGGATGTCCTGTGCCGCCTGCAGGAACGTGCGCGCACCCGCGACGTCCGCCAGCGGCGGGCGCAGTTGCTGGATCACCTGGTCGGCCGTCAGCTTGCGCTCGGTACGATCCTTCAGCGTGACGAACATGAAGCCCGAGTTGGTCTGCGTGCCGCCGGTGAAGCCCGCGACGCTCTTCACGTTCGGGTTGCCCTGCACGATCCGCATCATCTCGGAGAACTTCAGCTTCATCGCCTGGAACGACGTCGACTGGTCGGCCTGGATGCCGCCGATCATCAGCCCGGTGTCCTGCTGCGGGAAAAAGCCCTTCGGCACGACGACGTACAGGTAGGCGTTCAGCACGATCGTTGCGACGAGCGTCAGCAGGATCAGCAGCGGCCGGCGCAGCGCCCACGACAGCGAGCGTTCGTAACCGCGCTGCATGCGGCTGAAACAGCGTTCCAGGAATCGCGCGAAGCGGCCTTCGCTCTGCGGTTCGTGCGACTCGGGGAGCAGGCGCGCGCACATCATCGGCGTGACGGTGAGCGACACCGCGAGCGACACGGCGATCGCAAGCGACAGCGTCAGCGCGAACTCGCGGAACAGGCGCCCGACGATGCCGCCCATCAGCAGGATCGGCAGGAACACCGCGACGAGCGAAATGCTCATCGACAGCACCGTGAAGCCGACCTCGCGCGCGCCGTCGAACGCGGCCTGCATGCGCGACTTGCCGTTCTCGATATGCCGCGAGATGTTCTCGAGCACGACGATCGCATCGTCGACGACGAAACCGGTCGCGACGATCAGCGCCATCAGCGACAGGTTGTCGATCGAGAAGCCGAGCAGGTACATCGCGCCGAACGTGCCGACGATCGAGATCGGCACCGCGACGCTCGGGATCAGCGTCGCGCGCCAGTTGCGCAGGAACAGGAACACGACCATCACGACGAGGCTGATCGCGATCAGCAGCGTGTGCTCGGTGTCCTTCAGCGACGCGCGAATGGTGGTCGAGCGGTCGAGCACGGGCGTGACCGTGATGTCGGCCGGCAGCGACGCGGTGAGCTGCGGCAGCGCCGCGCGCACGCGGTCGATCGTATCGATGATGTTCGCGCCGGGCGAGCGGTAGAGGATCACGAGCACCGCGCGCTTGCCGTTCGACAGGCCGAGGTTGCGGAGATCCTCGACCGAATCGACGACGTCGGACAGGTCGGACAGCCGCACGGCCGCGCCGTTGCGATACGCGACGACGAGGTCGCGGTATTGCGACGCCTCGGACGCCTGGTCGTTCGTATACAGCTGGTAGCGCTGCGGGCCGAACTCGATCGCGCCCTTCGGCGCGTTGGCGTTCGCGGAGGCGAGCGCCGCGCGCACGTCCTCGAGGCCGATCCCGTAGTGGAACAGTGCCTGCGGCTCGAGCTCGACGCGCACGGCCGGGTTCGCGGAGCCGCTCACCGACACCTGGCCGATCCCGTCGATCTGCGACAGCGACTGCTGCAGCACCGTCGACGCGGCGTCGTACAGCTTCGCGGGCGACGAGGTTTCCGACGTCAGCGACACGACCATGATCGGCGAGTCGGCCGGGTTGACCTTACGGTAGGTCGGGTTGCTCTTCAGCGCGGCGGGCAGGTCGGCGCGCGCCGCGTTGATCGCGGCCTGCACGTCGCGGGCGGCGCCGTCGATGTCGCGGTTCAGGCCGAACTGCAGGATGATCCGGGCATTGCCGACCGTGCTCGTCGACGTCATTTCGGAGACGTCGGCGATCGAGCCGAGGTGCCGCTCCAGCGGGCTCGTCACGCTGGTCGCGACGGTCTCGGGGCTCGCGCCGGGCAGCGACGCCTGCACCGAGATGGTGGGGAAGTCGACCTGCGGCAGCGGCGACACCGGCAGCTTGACGAACGCGAACAGGCCCGCGAGCGCGACGCCGATCGCGAGCAGCGTCGTCGCGACGGGGCGCGTGATGAAGGGGCGCGACAGGTTCATGTCGGCACTCGCTGGGCCGCCGCGTGTTCCGACGGATGCGTTTTCGGGAGATGGGGGGGCTGCGCCCCCCCACGCGAACGAAGTGTGCGTGAGGGTCGTGTCATTTACGCATCCGTGCGCGTGCCGGCTTGCGGGCCGTGGCGCTCGAACCAGCCGCGCACGCGGCGCGCGAGCGAGTCGAAGCCGAGGTAGATCACGGGCGTCGTGAACAGCGTCAGCACCTGCGACACGATCAGGCCGCCGGCGATCGCGACCCCGAGCGGCTGGCGCAGCTCGGAGCCCGCGCCGGCGCCGACGATCAACGGCACCGCGCCGAGCAGCGCGGCGAGCGTCGTCATCAGGATCGGCCTAAAGCGCAGCAGGCATGCCTGGTAGATCGCTTCGCGCGGCGGCTTGCCTTCGACACGTTCGGCCTCGAGCGCGAAGTCGATCATCATGATCGCGTTCTTCTTCACGATACCGATCAGCAGCACGATGCCGATGATCCCGATGATGTCGAGGTCGTGCCCGGTGATCATCAGCGCAAGCAACGCGCCGACGCCGGCCGACGGCAGCGTCGACAGGATCGTGATCGGGTGGATGTAGCTCTCGTACAGCACGCCGAGCACGATGTACATCGTGACGACCGCCGCGAGGATCAGGAACAGCTGGTTCGACAGCGATGCCTGGAACGCGAGCGCCGCGCCCTGGAAGCGCGTCTGGAACGACGCGGGCAGCCCGATGTCCTTCTCGGCGGCGTCGATCGCCTTGACCGCCTCGCCGAGCGACGCACCCGCCGCGAGGTTGAACGAGACGGTGGTCGACGGGAACTGCGACAGGTGCGCGACCAGGAGCGGCGACGGCCGTTCGTGGAACGACGCGATCGACGCCAGCGGCACCTGGCCGCCGCCCGCCGACGGCAGGTAGATGTCGTTCAGCGATTGCGCGTAGTGCTGCTCCTTCGGCTCGGACTCGAGAATCACGCGGTACTGGTTCGACTGCGTGAAGATCGTCGACACGATGCGCTGGCCGAACGCGTCGTACAGCGCGTTGTCGACGGTCGCCGGCGTGATGCCGAAGCGCGCGGCGCTCGCGCGGTCGATCTCGATGTAGACGGACTGGCCGTTGCTCTGCAGGTCGGTCGCGACGTCGGCGAGCGACGGCTCCTGCTGCAGCCGCGCGACGAGCTTCGGCACCCAGGTCGCGAACTCTTCCGAGTTCGGGCTCGTCAGCATGAACTGGTACTGCGTCGGGCTGACGGTCGAGTCGATCGTCAGATCCTGCACCGGCTGCATGAACAGCGAGATCCCGGTGATGTTCGCGACGCGCTGCTGCAGGCCGCGGATGATCTGCGCGGCGGTTTCGGAACGTTCGTCGCGCGCCTTCAGGTTGATCAGCATCCGGCCGCTGTTCAGCGTGATGTTGCTGCCGTCGACGCCGATGAACGACGTGAGGCTCACGACGTTCGGATCCTTCAGGATCTCGGCCGCGAGCGTCTGCTGGCGCTCGGCCATCGCGCCGTACGAGATCGACTGCGGCGCCTGCGTGATCGCCTGGATCACGCCGGTGTCCTGCGCGGGGAAGAAGCCCTTCGGCACGTACACGTACAGCAGGCCCGTCAGCGCGAGCGTCAGCAGCGCGACGACGAGCGTCGAGCGCTGGCGGTTCAGCACCCATTCGAGCGCGACCGCGTAGCGCGCGATCACCCAGTCGATCGCCTGGTGCACGCGCGCCTCGAAGCGGTGGCTCTCGGGCGGCGGCGAATGGCGCAGCAGCTTCGCGCACATCATCGGCACGAGCGTGAGCGACACGATCGCCGAGATCACGATCGTCACCGCGAGCGTGATCGCGAATTCATGGAAGAGGCGCCCGACCACGTCGCCCATGAACAGCAGCGGGATCAGCACCGCGATCAGCGACACCGTCAGCGAGATGATCGTGAAGCCGATCTGCTTCGAGCCCTTCAGCGCGGCCTCGAGCCCCGATTCGCCTTCCTCGACGTAGCGCGCGATGTTCTCGATCATCACGATCGCGTCGTCGACGACGAAGCCGGTCGCGATGGTGAGCGCCATCAGCGACAGGTTGTTCAGCGAGAAGCCGGCCATGTACATCACCGCGAGCGTGCCGATCAGCGACAGCGGCACCGACAGGCTCGGGATGATCGTCGCGTAGATGTTCGCGAGGAACAGGTACATCACGAGCACGACGAGCCCGACCGCGACCAGCAGCTCGAACTGCACGTCGCGCACGGCGGCGCGGATCATCGTCGTACGGTCGGTGACGATCTGCACGTCGAGCGCGGCCGGCAGCGTTTCCTGCAGCTTCGGCAACTGCGCCTTGATCGCGTCGACGGTCGCGATCACGTTCGCGCCCGGCTGGCGCTGCACGTTCAGGATGATCGCGGGTTCCGAATTCACCCACGCGCCGAGCTTGGTGTTCTCCGAGCCGGCGACGACCGTCGCGACGTCGGTGAGCATCACCGGGCGGCCGCCCTTGTACGCGACGACCGCGCTGTTGTATTGATCGGCGCTCGTGAGCTGGTCGTTCGCGTTGATCGTGTACGCGCGCGTCGGGCCGTCGAAGTTGCCCTTCGGCGTGTTCACGTTCAGGTTCGAGATCGTCGTGCGCAGGTCGTCGAGGTTCATCCCGTACTTCGCGAGCGCGGTCGGGTTCGCCTGGATCCGCACGGCCGGGCGGTTGCCGCCCGACAGGCTGACGAGGCCGACGCCCGCGATCTGCGAGATCTTCATCGCGAGGCGCGTGTCGGCGAGGTCCTGCACCTGCGTGAGCGGCAGCGTCTTCGACGTGACGGCGAGCGTGATCACCGGCGCGTCGGCCGGGTTGACCTTCGCATAGATCGGCGGGGCGGGGAGGTCGGACGGCAGCAGGTTGCCGGCCGCGTTGATCGCGGCCTGCACTTCCTGTTCGGCGATGTCGAGCGGCAGGTCGAGCGAGAACTGCAGCGTGATCACGGACGAGCCGGCCGAACTCTGCGACGACATCTGGTTCAGCGACGGCATCTGCCCGAACTGCCGTTCGAGCGGCGCGGTGACCGACGAGGTCATCACTTCCGGGCTCGCGCCCGGGTAGAAGGTCTGGACCTGGATCGTCGGATAGTCGACTTCCGGCAGCGCGGCGAGCGGCAGGAAGCGCAGCGCGACGAGACCGGCCAGCATGATCGCCGCCATCAGGAGGGCGGTGCCGACCGGCCGGAGAATGAAAAGGCGGGATGGATTCATCGAGTGGCCCGCGCGTTACTGGGCCGCGCGGGCCGCTGCCTGCGACGCGCCGTGCCGGTGTCCGCCGCGCTGGCCGCCGGCGCCCGATGCACCCGACGCCGCACCGGCGCCGCGCGCGCCCGACGCGCCTTTCGGCTTGTCGGCCGGGATCGAGATCTTCGCGCCTTCGCGCAGGCGGTCGGAGCCGTCGGTCACCACGCGTTCGCCGAGCGACACGCCGCTGACGATGCTCGTGCGTTCGCCGTCGACCGGGCCGACCGTGACCTTGCGCACCGTCACCGTGTTGTCGGGTTTCACGACGTAGACGAACTGGCCGATCGAGCCGGTCAGCACGGCGGAGGTCGGCACGATCGTCGCGTTGCGCATCACGTCGACGAGCAGCCGCGTGTTCACGAACTGATTCGGGAACAGCATGCCTTCCTTGTTATCGAAGTTCGCGCGCAGCTTGACCGTGCCCGTGCTCGTGTCGATCTGGTTGTCGAGCGTCGCGAGCGAGCCCGTCTCGAGCGGCACCGTGTTGTTGCGGTTGTACGCGGTGACCGACAGCTTCTGGCCCGCGTTCACCTGCTTGAGGATCTGCGGCAGGTTGTCTTCCGACGTCGTGAAGATCACGCTCATCGGCTGCAACTGCGTGATCACGACGATGCCGTTGGTATCGCCCGGCGTCACGTAGTTGCCGGGGTCGACCTGGCGCAGGCCGACGCGGCCCGACACCGGCGCGGTGATGCGCGCATACGTGAGGTTCAGCTTCGCGGAATCGATCGCGGCCTGGTCGGTCTTCACCGCGCCTTCGTATTGCTTGACGAGTGAGGCCTGCGTATCGACCGTCTGCGACGCGATCGAATCCTGCGCCAGCAGCGTCTGGTAGCGCTTCAGGTCGAGGCGGGCGGTCGCGAGCAGTGCCGCGTCGCGCGCATGCGTGCCTTCGGCGTTCTCGAGCGCGACTTGGTACGGGCGCGGGTCGATCTGTGCGAGCACGTCGCCTTTCCTGACGATCTGGCCTTCCTGGAACGAGACCGACTGCAGGTAGCCCGACAGCTGCGTCTTGACCGTCACGTTCGCGAGCGGCGTGACGGTGCCGAGCGCGGACAGCACGATCGGCATTTCGCCCTGCGTCGCGGTCGCGACCTGCACGGGCTGCGGAATGTTCGCCATCGCGGCGGGGCCGCCTCGGCCGCGGTGGCCGCCGCCACCGGCGGCGCTTGCACCCGCGCCCGTCGCGGCACTGCCGGCCGCCGGCGTGCGGTTCCACGGGTGCCACCACAGCAGGCCGCCGATGACGACGACCGCGAGCGCCCCGGCCATCAGCGTGCGGCGCGGGCGTCGTGCGGCGGGAGACGCGGGGTCGTTCGAAGGAGGCGTGGGCTTTTGTTCGTTATCCATCGTGTTCTGTCAGGAAGACGGCGCGGCGTGCCGGAAATCGGACTGCTGGGCTGCGCGTGGGCGGGCGGTGCCGGGAGGGGGCGCCCGGCTCGGTCCGGGGCCCCGCCGGCCTGCGCGGGAAAAGAGCGGTGCGCACCGCGAAGGCGGCGCGACGATGGGCATGATCCTACGTCCCGTCCCCGTTACAGTCCAGTGGACTATCTTTCAACGGGTTACGGTCGTTACAGAACGCAATTGGACGATGACGAATCGATTACACGGCGTGCCGCCGGGCCGGTGCGCCGCCGATCTCGCGGGTGATTTTCGCGATGCATTCGTGCAGCGCGGGTACCACGTGTTCGTGCAGCCATTCGGGCGGGCACTGGTGCGACGCGCCGCCGCAATTCACCGAATAGCGCTGCCCCGACGGGCCGACGAAACCGGCCGCCACCGCATTCAGGCCCTCGCGCCATTCGCCGATCGCGATCGCGCAACCGTCGCGCATCGCGTCGTCCAGCGCGGGGGTCAGGCGCGCGGACACGTGCGGCCAGTCGTCGCCGGCCGTGGTGCGCAGCGACTCGAGCAGCAGGCGGCGTTCGTCGTCCTCGAGTGCGGCGAGATACGCACGGCCGACCGCGGTGCGTGCGATGTCCATCCGCGAGCCGATCTCGAGACGCGTGACGAGCACGGCCGAGCGCGGCCGGATCACGTCGATCGCGACCATGTCGAGCCGGTCGCGCACCGCGAGGTGCACGGACAGCGACGTGCGTTCGGCCAGCTCGATCATGAACGGCCGCGAACGCGCGCGGATGTCGAAGTTGCGCAGGAAGCCGTGGCTCAGTTCGAGCACCGACGCGGTGAGCACGAAGCGCTCGCTGTCGGGCAACTGGAACAGGAAGCCGGCGCTGACGAGCGTCGCGGTGATGCGCGAGACGGTCGGCTTCGGGATGCCGGTCAGTTCGGTCAGCTCGCGGTTGCTGACGGGCGCGTCGGCAGCCGCGATGCGGCGCAGCACCGCGAGGCCGCGGGCGAGGGCGGTGATTTCGTCGGGCGAGGATTCACGGTCCCGCGACGCGGGAGGGGTTACAGTGGTCGACACGAGGGATTCTCTCTATTTCCGAAACTCGATTTCAATTTTGTTGGTTTTGTAGGACTATTGTCAAAGGATGCATGTTCCGTGGGTGAACCGGTCATGGGATGAGATTTTACGGGTTCACCCTTGGTTTATTAGGAAAACGCTCAAATGAGCGTTGCCAGAAAGTGCATGAACCGGTGCAAATACCGCTTGACTTGTCGGGCGGAAACGGAAAGAATGTCTCACGTTTTCGAAACATCGTTTCAAGAGTTTAACCGGCAACGATGTTTCGCGCAGTCTCTCAGGTTCTAGCACGGCCCTCGGAATGGCTAGAACTTTTTTAGCGCCACGGTCTCCGTGGCGCTTTTTTTTGCCCGTTTTCCTGCTCGCCCGCCCGGACGCGTCAGGCCCGTATTATCCCCCGATCGTCGAACCCCCCGTTTTTAGCCGCGCGGCGTCTGCTCGCGCGTGCGCCTGACGCGATTCGCACGCGCAAAAAAAAGCGCGATGTCCGCACTGGGCATCGCGCATCAAACGGCGTGGAGCGCCGACGAATGATCGGTGATGAAGAAAGGGACGTTCGGTCAGGGACGCCCTGTCAGGGACGCACCCGGCCGGCGGGCGGCGCCTCCTCGCGCGGCCCGGTCAGGCCTTCGCGAGCTTGATGCTGGTCTGCTCGGCCGTCAGGTAGCCGACGCTCGCGCCGAAGCGGTCCTTGAAGTTCGCGCGCACGAGCGGGTCGAGCGTCGGCTTGACCTTGTCGTGCAGCGGCGATTCCCAGTCGCCCGCGTGCTGGAAGTTGCTCATGATGTACGTCCAGCCGTTGATCTCGTCGACCGCGTGCAGGCCCGTCGACTCCGCGCCGGCCGGGCACGACAGCACGCGCACCAGCGACTTCGTGTCGACGTTGTAGGCCCACAGGAAGTTGTTCACGTGCATGCCCGAGTCTTCGCCGATGAAGAGCGTGCGCAGCTTTTCGGAGAACTTCAGGTTGTCCGGGTTCGCGATCTTGTCCGGGTTCGCGAGATTGCCGAGCCCGTCGGCCGCGGCGAGATCCTCGCCGACGAGCGCGGCCGGCGCGCCCATGTCGACCGGCACCCATTCGCTGTCGATCGCACTGCCCGTCGTGTCGCGCTGGCTGCCCTTCAGGTTCAGCGCATAGACGGCGCCCGCGGCGATCTTCTTGTCGACCGCGACGTCGCGCGACGCCGCATTGCCCTTGACCATCGACGTCTCGATTCGCGACATCGCCGTGTAGACGATCTTGTCCTTCGCGTTCACGGTCGTGCCTTCGAGCTTCGTGAAGCCCATGCTGCCGCCGAGCAGTGCCGCGTAGCGGTGCGTCTCGAGGAACGCGGCCGCCTTTTCCATCCCCGGCTTCACGCGCATCCAGTTGAACTTGCCGCCGAAGTGGACCTTCGTGTAGCTCGCATCGTTCGGGTCGGTGGTCACCAGGTCCATGATGTCCGATGCCTTCAACGTGTTCGCGAGCGCCTCGATCTCGCTGCTCGTCGCGTGGCCGATCCTGATCCACGTGAGCGTCGCGGTGCCGGCGCCAGCCGACGAGGTCTGCGTCCACTTCGCGACATACAGCGTGCCGGCCGACAGGTCGGCGGCCTTGTCGGCGACGAACATGAACAGGCCGCCGTTGGTCGCGTCGTCGCCCATCATCACGGTGCGCTGGTCCGGCATCACCTGGATCAGCTCGTGCGAGATGCGGCCGAGGCAATAGTGCTTCTTCACGGTGCCCGTGCCGTCGGGATTCACGGTGATCTCGGGCAGGTGGCCGTAGTGGTAGGGGTTCGCCTTCGTCTCGTCGCCGAACGTGTTCTTGCTGAACGCCTTGAACTGCGCGTCGGTCGCGGCCTTGGTCGCGTCCGGCTCGTACTCCTCGCTCGACAGGTGCGTGCCCCACGGCGACAGGCTCGCGCCGCACGTGATCCACAGGCCGTGTGCCTTCGACGTGTCGACGTTGTGGTACTTGACGACCTTCAGCGCGCCGTTGGCCGGATCCTGGTCGAGCGTCAGCACCGCGATCGGCGACGGCAGCTGGCCGTACTGCGATGCGCTCGCCTGGTCGCGCGTCGTGTATTCGAACTGCACGACGGCGAACACCGTGTTGCCTTTCACGCCGGGCACGTTCGCGTTCTTCAGCGTCAGCAGCGAGCTGCCGTCCGGGCAGTCGGAATAGAACTGGCGCTCCTTGCCGGCAACCGAGCGGTCGATGATCGGCTGGTTGTTGATGTCGTAGTAGCCGCCCGCGAGCGTCGTGCCGCCCTTGCCGTCCGGCACCATGTCGCCCGTCACGAAGAACGGCCGGTACGCCAGCTTGAAGTTGCGCGCCGAGCCGTCCGAGAACGACACCGACAGCGTCGAGCCGACCGTCGTCGTGGCCATCGCGGCCGCGTTGTCGAGCGTGGGTGCGGCCATCGCCGAGAACGTCGCCGACGTGTACGCGGCGGCGACCGGGGCCGGCGTCGACGCCGGATTGTCGTCGCCGCCGCAACCCGTCAGCAGGGCCGGCAGCGCGAGGCCGGAAAGGGGAAGCATCGGCGCGCCGGCGAGGATCTTCAGGGCCTGACGACGGGAAGCATTGG
>JABLTH010056287.1_pt1 | contig 27630 bp, 21 predicted proteins | sample 7875711 | NCBI WGS metagenome assembly JABLTH01 (sample SAMN14941262, study PRJNA633318) | bioreactor metagenome | isolation source: bioreactor | place: China | collected 2019-03-05 | reverse complement strand
TGCTGCGCATCGTGCTGACGGGGGCGGTGGCCGCGGTGCCCAACGTCGGGCCCGCGGACAATCCCGTGTTCGGGCAGCCGTTCGGCGTGCGCGTCGCGACCGCGTTCGCGCTGCTCGCACTCGCGCTGCGCCTCCTCGTGCTGCCGTACGGGCTCAACAACTACTACGGCTGGAACACCGTGGACATCGCGCGCGGCTTCGGCGATCCGCGCGCGCTCGCGGGGTTCGCGCTCGCCGCCCTGCTCGTCGCCTGGGCGGTCTGGGCATGGCGCCGGCGCGCGGACGGCGTGCCCGCGCTCGCCGCGGCGCTGGTGCTCGCGCCGCTCGCGCCGAGCCTCAACGTGACCGGCGCCGCGGGCGTGTTGTTCGCGGAGCGGTACCTGTACCTGCCGGTGGCGGGGTTCGTGCTGGCGAGCGTGTGGGTGGCGCGGGCCGGGCGGGTTACGCTCGCTTCGCTCGCTAAACCCGCCCCTACGATGCTCGTCGTTGCCGTGGTTGCCATCGTGTACGTGGGCGCGACGATGGTACGCGTCGCGGACTGGACGTCGCGCGAGACGCTCGCGCAGCACGCGCTGCGCTGGTACCCGGAGTCGTCGGGCGCGTGGTACGAGATCGGCCTCCTGCGCGCGGGCGCGGGCCGGCACGCGGAAGCGGTCGAGGCGTTCCGCAAGGCAGTCGACATCCCGGTGCCGAACCCGATCGTGCGCCGCAATCTCGCGATCGCGCTGCAGTCGTCGGGCCGGGCCGCGGAGGCCGTTGCGGAGTGGAAGCGCGTCATCGCCGAGGCGCCGGGCGAGGCCGGCCCGCTGTGGCGCGGGCTCGGCGGCGCGCAGCTCGCGGCGGGCGATCTCGCGGGCGGGCTGGCGTCGCTCGACAAGGCGCTCGCGCTCGATCCCGCCGACGAGGCGGCGAAGACGCTGCGCGCGCGCGCGGTCGGCACCGCGTTCGAGGCCGCGCGCGAGGCGGAGAAGCGCGGCGAGCGGGAGCGTGCCGTCGCCCTGTACCGCGAGATCCAGCGCATCGACCCCGCGTACGTGCCCGCGTGGTTCTCCGCGGGGCGCGCGTTGTTCGATGCGGGGCGTTACGGCGAGGCAGCGGAGGCGCTGGAGCGTGGATTGAAGCTCGCGCCCGGCGATCCGCGCGCCATGGAGTTGTTGGCGAAGGCGCGTTCCCACACCGCGATGTAGGGGCGGGTTCAGGCGCCGGAGGCGCCGTCACCCGCCCGCGTCGGGGTGCGATGGGTCAGGGGCAGGGCGCCGCCACCGTGCGCGGCTTTCCGGCGCTGGTCTTGCCGAGGCCCTTCTCCACGCCGCCGGTCGTGTAGTCGACCAGGTAGTGGAAGCCCTTCTGCGCCAGCGTCGGCACGTCGGTGTCGATGAACTGCGTGTCGGTCAGGTTCGGGTCACGCGAGTTCTGGCACGTGCCGTAACCGCCGTCGGGCAGGCCGTCGTGGTTCGCGTCGGTGAGGCCGGTCACGACGCCGCGGTAGATGTTGTAGCGCGTCGCGCCCGCGATCGCGGTCCACGTCAGCGTCGTCTTGTTCGAGAAGCGGATCGTCGTCTCCGCCTCGCTCGCCGCGCAGGAAACGGCCAGGACCTGCGCCTGCGGCGGGCTCGCCACGTTGCCGACCACGTCGGCGACGTTGACCGTGGGCGTCCAGTTCCCGCCGGCGCTCCGCGCGGGGATCGTGACCACGCACGAGAACGTCCCGTTGTTGCGCGTGCCGGACGACGGCGCGGTCGCCGTGCAGGTCTGGGACTGGTTGATCGGCGGCACCGCGAGCGGGTCCGAGTAGCTGAAATCGCACGTCGCGAAGTTCACGCCGGCGAGCGCGTCGGTCACCGTGAACGTGCACGTCACGGTCTGCGGGCTCGCGCTGACGTCGATGCTCTTCGGGTTGAAGTCGAAGGCGACGGTCGGCGCGATGATGTCCTCGGGGCTCGCCGTCACCGTGAGCGTCGCGGGCGGCGTGCCGTTGCTCCGGTTGCCGACCGCGTCCGACGCGAGCACGAGCGTGGTCCAGGTGCCGGCGTCCGAGTAGCGCGGCATCGTGATCGTGCACGAGAACGTGCCGTTGTTGCGCGTGCCCGAGGACGGCGCCGTCGCGGTGCAGCCCTGGGCCTGCGTCGAGGACGTCGACGGCGCCTGCAGGAAGCACGACGCGCTGCTCACGCCCGACTTCGCGTCGGTCAGCGGCATCGAGCACGTCACGTTCTGCGAGGCGCTCGAGACGTTGACCGTCGTCGGGTTCAGGGTCACCGTGCCGAACGCGGGCGCGATGACGTCGGGGTCGGAGGTGACCGAGAGGTTCATCGTGCTGCCCGGGGGCATCTGGAACCACGAGTACGTCGACGAGTTCGTGACCGCGTCCTCGAACGTCGCCTGCGTGTTCCACAGCCCGGCGTCCGAGTAGCGCGGCATCGTGATCGTGCACGTGTAGGTGCCGTTCTGCGGCGTTCCTGCACTGGGCGTGGTGCTGTTGCAGGACTGCGTCTGGACCACGCCCGGGTTCACCAGGTCGACGTACTGGACCAGGCAGGTGGCGGACGCGACGCCGGCCGGAGAGTCGTTCACGTTCATCGTGCACACGACGTTCTGAGCGGCGGTGGTCGTGTTCACGCTGGTCTTGTCGAGCGTGAGCAGGGTGAGCACCGGGCCGGCGGTGTCACATTCGGCGTGGGCCGGCAGCGCGGCGGCGCCGAGCAGAAGGAGCGCCGCGAGCGGCGCGAGCGTCAGCATCGAGTGTTTGTGCAGCATGGTCCCTGCCTCCCCGAGCGGCGATGACTCGCCGGATCCCTGGTCGTCGTGACGGTCCCTGGTCATCGTGACGGTTCGTCGCGAAGTGCGGAGAGTGTGCCGCGTCCCCCGGAACGAGCAATGTACGGCGACACGAATGGTCGATGGTGGACTTCGATTGGCCCGGATCGGCCGGGCAACGGTCACGGCGAGCGGCTGACCGTTCGGTTACGCCCGGTCGTGTCCGTGAGGACGGGCGTACACTCCCGCGCGTGAGTGACCCGGGTCCGCCGCATGCCGCACCGCACGTGCCCCGCCGCGTGTTGCCTCTGGTCGTGGCCGCGCAGTTCGCCGGCGGGTCGATGTGGTTCACGGTCAACGCGGTCATGCCCGAACTGCGTGCGGACTGGGGCCTGCCGCCCGCGGCGCTCGGACACACGACCGCCGCCGTGCAGGCCGGGTTCATCGCCGGCACGCTGTGGTTCGCGCTCGGCGGCATCGCCGACCGCCGGCCGGCGCGCGTGCTGTTCTTCCTCTGCGCGCTGCTCGGCGCGGCCGCCAACCTCGCGCTGCTCGTGCTGCACGGCGAGGTTCCGCTGGTGGCGCTGCGCTTCGTGACGGGGATCGCCCTCGCGGGGATCTACCCGATCGGGCTCAAGATCGTCGACGGCTGGTTCCGGCACGACCTCGGGCACGCGATGGGGTTCATGGTCGGCGCGCTCGTGCTCGGGAAGTCGCTGCCGTTCGGGCTGCGCGCGCTCGGGGCGAGCGTGCCGTGGCCCGCGGTGCTCGTCGCCGTCGCCGCGCTCGCCGTGCTGGGCGCCGTGATCGTGCTGTTCGGGATCACGGACGGGCCGTATGCGACGCCGCCCGGCGTGCGGCGCCCGTTCCGGCCCGTGCTGTTCGAGGAGCCGCTGGTGCGGTCCGGCGCGCTCGGATATTTCGGTCACATGTGGGAGCTGTACGCGTTCTGGGCCTTCCTGCCCGTCGTGCTGGCCGCGCGCGGCGGGCCGCTGGCCGCGCCGCGCGCGGTCGCGGCGCTGACCGGCACGGTGATCTTCGCGGGCACGCTCGGCTCGGGCACGGGTGCATTCCTCTCGCGCCGCTTCGGCAGCGCGCGCGTCGCCGCGGCGTGCCTGGCCGTGTCCGGCGCCTCGTGCCTCGCGTCGCCGCTCATGCTGTCCGCGCCGTGGCTCCTGCTCGCGCCGTTCCTGGTCGTGTGGGGCTTCACGGTGGTCGCCGACTCGGGCCAGTTCTCCGCGCTCGTCGCCGCATCCGCGCCGCGCGAGAACGTCGGCTCGACGCTCACGCTCATGAACTGCGTCGGCTTCGGGATCACGATCGTCTCGATCGAGATGCTGACCGCCCTCGCCGCGCACGTGCCCGCCGCGTGGCTGATGGTGCCGCTCGCCGTGGGGCCGGCGTTCGGGATCCTGGCGTTGCGGCCGTCGTTGCGGGCCGCGCGCCGCCGGTGACGGCGGAGGGGATCGGGGATACCCTCCGTCCCAGAGGAGGAAGCCGCGATGCAGCTCGGATTCGTCGGACTCGGACGCATGGGACTCAACATGACGCTGCGGCTGGTCCGGGGCGGACATCGCGTGGTCGGCTACGCGATCGATCCCGCGGCCGTGGCCGAAGCGGCGCGACAGGGCGCGGTCGGCGTGAACTCGCTCGAGGCCCTCGTCGCCGAGCTCCAGCCGCCCCGCGTCGTGTGGCTGATGATCCCCGCGGGAAAGCCCGTCGACGACACGATCGAGCACCTCGTCTCGCTCCTGTGGCAGGGCGACGTCATCGTGGACGGCGGCAACTCGAACTACAAGGACTCGATCCGCCGCGCGGAACGCCTCGCGCCCGCGGGCATCGAATACGTCGATTGCGGCACGTCGGGCGGCGTGTGGGGCCTCGACAACGGCTACTGCATGATGCTCGGCGGGAACCCGGCCGCGCTCGCGCACCTCAAACCGGCGCTCGACACGCTCGCGCCGCCCGACGGCTGGCGCCACGTCGGAGTGCACGGTGCGGGGCACTTCGTGAAGATGGTGCACAACGGGATCGAGTACGGCCTGATGCAGGCCTACGCCGAGGGCTTCGAGCTGATGAACGCCTCGCGCTTCGACCTCGACCTCGCGGACATCGCGGGACTGTGGGGCCGCGGCAGCGTCGTGCGCTCGTGGCTGCTCGAGCTGGCGGAGCGCGCGTTCCAGCGCGACCCGAAGATGGAGACGCTGAAGGGCTGGGTCGACGACTCCGGCGAGGGGCGGTGGACCGTGCAGGAGGCGATCGACCTCTCCGTCCCCGCGGAAGTGATCACGCTCTCCTTGCTCACGCGCTTCCGCTCGCGCCAGGCGGACTCGTTCCGCGACCGCGTGCTCGCCGCGCTGCGCAACGAGTTCGGCGGCCACGCCGTGAAGGGGACCTGACATGGATTTGAACGGGCTTCCGGAGGGCAAGGCGCCCGCGTGCGCGATGGTGATCTTCGGGGTGACCGGCGACCTCACGCAGCGCAAGCTGCTGCCGGCGCTCTACAGCCTCGCGGCGATCGACGCGCTCCCGGACCCGTTCGCGATCGTCGGCGTGGGCCGGCGTCCGCTCTCGGACGACGACCTCCGCGCGAGCCTCGAGGGCGCGGTGCAGGAGTTCGCGCGCCGGAAGCCGTTCGACGAGGCGCTGTGGGAGCGCTTCGCGAAGGGCATCCACTACGTCCAGGGCACGTTCGAGGACGGCGCGGTGTTCGACCGCCTCGAGGCGACCCTCGCGCACATCGACAGGGAGCACGGCGCGCACGGCAACCGGCTGTACTACCTCGCGACGCCGCCGGGGGAGTTCGAGCCGATCCTCCGCGGGCTCGACCGGCCCGGCCTGATCTATCCGCCCGCCGGCACGCCGTGGTCGCGCGTCGTCATCGAGAAACCGTTCGGGCGTGACCTCGCGTCGGCCAAGGCGCTCAACGCCCAGCTCGCGCGCGTGCTCGACGAATCGCAGATCTACCGGATCGACCACTACCTCGGCAAGGAAACCGTCCAGAACATCATGGTGTTCCGCTTCGCGAACACCTTCTTCGAGCCGCTGTGGAACCGCGGGTCGATCGACTACGTGCAGATCACCGCGGCCGAGGACATCGGCGTCGGCCGCCGCGGCGAGTTCTACGAGCAGACCGGCGTGCTGCGCGACATCGTGCAGAACCACATGCTCGAGATCCTCGCGCTGATCGCGATGGAGCCGCCCAACTCGTCGCAGGCCGAGGACGTGCGGCGCGAGAAGCTGAAGGTGCTCACCGCGCTGCGGCTGCTCGAGCCGGCTTCGATTCCGTACGAGGTCGTGCTCGGCCAGTACCAGGGCTACCGCGGCGAGCCCGGCGTCGCGCCGGACTCGCGCACGCCGACCTTCGCGGCGCTGTGCGCCCACGTCGACAACTGGCGCTGGCAGGGCGTGCCGTTCTTCCTGCGCGCGGGCAAGCGGCTCGCGAAGCGCGTGACCGAGGTCTCGCTGCACCTGCGCGAGGTGCCGCACTGCCTGTTCCGGCGCGCGTCGGTGTGCGACCAGCTCACGCCCAACGTGCTCACGCTGCGCATCCAGCCCGACGAGGGCTTCTCGCTGCGCTTCTCGTCGAAGATCCCCGGCTTCGACCTCTCGATCAGCCCGGTCGAGATGGACATGAAGTACGTCGAGCAGTTCGGCGGCGAGCCGCCCGAGGCGTACGAGCGGCTGCTGCTCGACGCAATGCGCGGCGACGCGACGCTGTTCCCCCGGCGCGACGCGGTCGAGGCGTCGTGGACGTGGATCGACCCGATCCTCGAGTGGTTCGAGGAACATCCCCCGCAGGACTTCCCCAACTACGCGCCCGGCGGCTGGGGACCCGACAGCGCGCACCGCTGGATCGAAGGGGAAGGGTGCGCGTGGAGAGAGCCGTGACCGCACGCGGCACCGTCAACGTGGCGGACGACAGCGAGGGCGCGGCGAAGCTCGTCGCCGAACGCCTCGTCGCCCGCGGCGAGGCTTCGCAGCAGGAGGACCGCAACTACCGGCTCGCCGTTTCGGGCGGGCGCGGCGCCGCGCGGCTGTTCCCGCTGCTCGCCGGCGACGATTTCCGGCCGCGGCTCGACTGGTCGCGCGTCGAACTGTTCTTCGCCGACGAGCGCGCCGTGCCGCCGGACGACCCGGAGAGCAACTATCGCCTCGCGCACGAGCTCCTCGTGGAGCCGCTGCGCATCCCGCCGCAGAACGTTCATCGCATGCGCGGCGAGGTGGCGGACGTCGAGGACGCGGCGCGCGAGTACGAGCCGCTCCTCGTCGAGCCGCTCGACTTCCTCGTCCTCGGGCTCGGCGAGAACGCGCACACGGCGTCGCTGATGCCGGGCTCGCCGCTCCTCGGCGAGTACGCGCGGCGCGCGGCGGGCGTGAGCGATTCGCCCAAGCCGCCGCCGCGGCGGATCACGATCACGCCGCGCACGATCGGCGAGGCGCGCGAGGTCGCGGTGTTCGTCACAGGCGCGGACAAGGCCGCGGCGGTCGCCGCGTGCCTCGAGGAGGACCACGCCGTGCAGGAGGTGCCCGGGACCCTCCTGCGCTCGTTCCCGTGGTACCTCGACCGGGACGCCGCGCGCCGCATGACCCCGTAATTTGCGCGTTTCGCGCCGCCCGGTAGGATGATCCGCCCATCACGCGGGAGACGACCGTGGCGACCGACATACGGCCTGCCTGGCACGCCCTGAGCGCGGACGAGGCGCTCGCCGCCGCGGCGGCCGACTCTTCGGGCCTTTCCTCGGCCGAGGCCGCCGCGCGCCTTTCCGCGCACGGCCCCAACGTGATCCCGCGCGGGCGCAAGGACGGCCCGTTCCGCGTCCTCCTGCGGCAGGTCGAGAGCCCGCTCGTGTGGGTGCTCGCGGCCGCCGCCGCCGTGGCCATCGCCGTCGGCAAGGTCGACGACGGCCTGATCGTGCTCGCGGTGGTCGTTCTGAACACGATCGTCGGCTTCGTGCAGGAGTTCCGCGCGGGGCGCGCGATCGAGGCGCTCGGCGGGATGGTCGCGGAACAGGCCACGGTGCTGCGCGACGGCACGCGCACGACCGTGGAGACCGCGGCGCTGGTCCCGGGCGACGTGGTGCTGCTCGCGGCCGGCGACAAGGTGCCGGCCGACGCGCGCGTGCTCGCGCAGAAGAACCTCCACGTCGACGAGTCCGCGCTGACCGGAGAGTCCCTGCCCGTCGCGAAGCGCGAGGCGCCGGTCGCGGCCGACGCCGGGCTCGGCGACCGCACGAGCCTCGTGTTCGGGGGCACGCTCGCGACCGCGGGCACCGGCACGGCCGTCGTCGTCGCGACCGGGGCCGGCACCGAGCTGGGCCGCATCTCTGCCCTGATGCGCGAGGCCGGCGGGGTCGAGACGCCGCTCGCGCGCGCGCTTGCTCGCATCGGGCGCCTCCTCACCGTGGGGATCCTCGTCGTCGCGGCGGTGCTCTTCGCGGTCGGCACCGCGCGCAGCATCGCGCACGGGCTGCCGCTCGACGCCGCGCTGCGCGAGATGCTGGTGTTCGCGATCGCGCTCGCCGTGGGCGCGATTCCCGAGGGCCTGCCCGCGATCGTCACGATCGCGCTCGCCGTCGGCGTGCGTCGCATGGCCGCGCGGCGCGCGATCGTGCGCCGCCTGCCGGCCGTCGAGACGCTAGGCAGCACGACCGTGATCTGCAGCGACAAGACGGGCACGCTCACGCGCAACGAGATGACCGCGGTGCGCCTGTGGACGCCCGCCGCCGAGATCGCCGTGAGCGGCACCGGCTACGAACCGCGCGGCACCTTCGACCACCCGGACGCACACGCGATCGTCACCGAACTGCTCGAGGCCGCGGCGCTGTGCAACGACTCCGCGCTCGCCGAGGCCGGCGGCGCGTGGCGCATCACCGGCGACCCGACCGAGGGTGCGCTCGTCGTCGTCGCCGCGAAGGCGGGGATCGACGTCGAGGCGCTGCGCCGCGCGGCCCCGCGCGCCGACGAGGTGCCGTTCTCGTCGGAAGCACAGTGGATGGCGACGCTGCACGCCGCGGGCGCGGCGCGCCGGCTCGTGCTGAAGGGCGCGCCCGAGGTCGTCCTCGCGCGCACCGCGGGCGATTCCGCCGCCGCGCTCGACGCGGCGCACCGCTTCGCCGGCCAGGGCCTGCGCGTCCTCGCGGTCGCGACGCGCGCGGTGCCCGCCGGGCAGGACCGCATCGCGGACGCGGACGTCGCCGCGGGCTTCCGCCTCCTCGGCCTGGTGGGCCTCCTCGACCCGCCGCGCGCCGAGGCGATCGAGGCCGTCGCCGCGTGCCGCGCCGCGGGCATCCGCGTGAAGATGATCACCGGCGACCACGGCGGCACCGCGCAGGCCATCGGCGCGCGGCTCGGCCTCGCCGGCGCCGCGGTCACGGGCCGCGAGCTGGCCGTGGCCGAGCCCGCGACGCTCGGCGACGTCGCGACGCGCACCGACGTGTTCGCGCGCGTGGCCCCCGAGCACAAGCTGCAGCTCGTGCGCGCGCTGCAGGAGCGCGGCGAGGTCGTCGCCATGACGGGCGACGGCGTCAACGACGCGCCCGCGCTCGAGCAGGCCGACATCGGCGTCGCGATGGGCATCACCGGCACGGCCGTGTCGCGCGAGGCCGCGGACCTCGTGCTGACCGACGACAACTTCGCCACGATCGTGGCCGCGGTCGGCGAGGGGCGGCGCATCTTCGACAACCTGCTCAAGTCGATCGTTTTCGTGCTGCCGACGAACCTCGGTCTCGCGCTGATCCTCGTAGCCGCCGTCGTCGCGTTCCCGTTCGACCCGCGCTCGGGCGAACTCCTGCTGCCGATCCGCGCGACGCAGCTCCTGTGGATCAACCTCGTCGCGGCCGTCGCCCTCGCGCTCCCGCTCGCGTTCGAGGCCGCCGAACCCGACCTCATGCGCCGCCCGCCGCGCCGGCGCGACGCGCCGCTCCTCGACGGCGGGGTCGTCGCGCGCATCGCCGTCGCCGCCGTGGCGATGACGCTGGCTGCGGTCGGCGTGTTCCTGTGGGAGTATGCCGCGTCGGGCGAGGACGCCCTCGCGCGCGCGCAGACGATGGCGGTGACGACGGTGATCGCGTTCCAGGTGTTCTACCTCCAGAGCTGCCGCGCGCTGCGCGGCTCGGCCCTCCGCACGGGGCCGTTCGCGAACCCGTGGGTCTTCGCGGGCGTGGCGCTCGTGCTCGCCCTGCAGGCGCTGTACGTCTACGCGCCGCCGCTGCAGGCCGCGTTCGGATCCGCGCCGCTCGGCGCGCGCGACCTCGCGGTGTCGATCGCGGCGGGCGCGGCCGTCCTGCCGCTGATCGCGCTGACGAAGTGGCTCCTGGGCCGTACCCCGCGGGCCGCCGAGGTGACCTCGTGACGAAGGTGACGGATCGCGCCGCGCTCGACGCGGCGGTGGGCGGCGACCGGACCGCCGTGCTGTTCCACGCGACGTGGTGCCCCTACTGCCGCTCGTTTCGTCCGGTGTTCGAGCGCGTGACCGGCGGCTCCCGCTGGACCGCGGTCGAGGCCGTCGTGGACGACGAGGACAACCCGCTGTGGGAGGACTACACGCTGGACGTGGTCCCCACGGTGGTGTTCTTCGAGAACGGCACGCCGGTGCGGCGACTCGACGGCCGGCGCGGCAGCGGGCTGACCGAAAAGCAGCTGCAGGACGCGCTCGGCTAACGGTTCGGTATCGCGGACACGCGCCCGAAATCACGTATCCTGACCGGCCCTGAACCCCGGTTCCCGCCGGACACGAGGAGACCCGAGATGCCCACCATGGCGAAGGACGTCGAAGCCGCGCTGAACAGCCAGATCAACGCGGAGTTCACGTCGTCGTTCCTCTATCTGTCGCTCGCCGCGTACTACCACTCGCTGAACCTCGACGGGTTCGCGACCTACTTCCGCGTGCAGGCCGACGACGAGCGCACGCACGCGATGCAGCTGGTCGACCTGCTCGACGCGCGCGCCGGCCGCATCGCCCTCTCCGCGATCGCCGCGCCGCCGGTCGAGTGGGCCTCGCCGCTCGCCGGCATCGAGGACGTGGTGAAGTGGGAGTCGTCGAACACCGACCGGATCAACAACATCATCCGGCTCTCCCACGAGAAGGGCGATTTCGCGACCGCGCTCTCGCTGCAGCAGCTCGTCACCGAGCAGGTGCGCGACGAGGCCGTGGCGCACGAGCTGCTCGAAAAGATGAAGCTGCTCGAGAAGGCGCCGGGCGGGCTGTTCCTCATGGATCGCGAGCTGCGCATGCGCGCGCAGCGCGGCGCCTGATCTCCGGAGCACGCGCGTGGGACGGTCGAGCGCAAGCGCGCACGGAATCCGTGTCGACGTGACCAGCACGTACGTCGCGGAGCGCTCGGCGCCCGCGCGCGGCGAGTACTTCTTCGCCTACCGCATCCGCATCGCCAACGAGGGTGAGGAGCCCGCGCGCCTCGTCAGCCGGCACTGGATCATCACCGACGGCAACGGCCGTATCGAGGAAGTGCGCGGCGCCGGCGTCGTCGGCCAGCAGCCGCGCCTCGAGCCGGGCCAGGCCCACGAGTACACGAGCTTCTGCCCGCTCAAGACGCCGATCGGCGCCATGCGCGGCACGTACCAGATGGTGCGCGACGACGGCGCGACGTTCGACGCCGAGATCGCGGAATTTTCGTTGGAATGCCCCGATGCGTTGAACTGAGGGCGTAGGGGCGGGGCTTGCCCCGCCCGGATCGCGCGCAGCGCGATCAGCGCGCGCGTTCCAGCGCCGCGATCAACCCGGGCAGGTGCTCCTTCGACTCGGGGCTGTCGGGCGCCAGCGCGATCGCGCGGCGCAAGGACTCCAGCGCCTCCGCGCGGCGGCCCGCGGCCATGCAGGCGAGGCCGAACTCGATCGCGGTGTCGGCGTCGTTCGGGGCGAGGCGCCGCGCGACCGCGAGCTGCTCGATCGCCGCGTCATTGCGCCCGAGGCGGCGCAGCACGCCGCCGAAGTCGTAGCGCGCGACCGCGTCGTTCGGCTCCGCGGCCACGACCTCGCCGTACGCGCGCGCGGCCGCTTCGAGCTCGCCCGCCTCGGCGCGCACGCCGCCCTCCGCGAGCAGGAAGTCGACGAGGTTGCGGCGCAGCGCGGGCTCCGCGGGCGAGATCGCGAGGGCGGCGCGCAGCGCGGCCTCGGCGCCGCTCCGGTCGCCGCGCAGGAGGCGGCACCACGCGAGCCCGTTCTCGATCTCGACGACGGGGGCGAGGCCCCAGCGCGCGGCGCGCGTGAAGTGCCGCTCGGCGGCCTCGAGCGCGTCGAAGTGCGCGCGCGGGAAGCTCTGGCGCGCGGCCGAGCCGTCGAGCGCCGCGGTGCGCGAGGCCGCGGTGCGCTCGAGCGCGCGGCGGCCCGCGGCGCGTTCCCACTGCACGAAGGCGGAGTGCGCGGTGAACACGAGCGCGAGCGCGACGACGGCGGCGGCGCCGACACCGGGCGCGCGCAGCCGGCCGCCCGCGGAGAGCCGCAGGTTCTGGAGCCGCACGTCGGAGCGGCGCGCGAGCCGCACGAGGAGCAGTGCGCCGAAGGCGACGATGCCGCCCAGCGCGATCGCCATCAGGAACGGCGGCCCGTCGTAGAGGCCGCGGAAGGCCAGCGTCGCGACGAGGGCGACCGCCGCGACGAGCAGCTCCTCCGGCCACGTGAGGTCGTAGCGCGGGCTTCGAGGGGCGGCGGCCCGCGCCTTCGCCGGCGCGTCCGGCCGCAGCGCCGGGAGGAACAGCGGCGGCCGCGTCCAGCCGAACGACAGCGCGCCGGTCGGGCACACGCTCACGCAGTCGGTGCACTTCATGCAGCCCGGGTCGACGATCATCCGGTGGAGCTTCACTTCCTCGTGCACGCGCACGTTCGAGGTGCACGCGGCGGTGCAGTGCCCGCACTGCGCGCACGCGTCGCTGGCGACGATCCGCCCGGGCGCGATCCGGTCGACCGCACCGAAGAACGCGCCGTACGGGCAGCCGTAGGTGCAGAAGCCCTTCGCGCCGAGCACGTACACGGCGGCGAAGCCGCAGGTCGCGAGCGTCAGCACCGCGAACACGGGACCGGGGAACGTCGCCCAGAACGAGGTCGTGACGAAGCGGTTCGAGAAGCCGGGGAACGGCGCGCCCTGCCCGAGCACGATGCGGGCGAAGGAGGGCCACACGAACATGTAGAGCGCGAGCACCCACGGCGCCCAGGCCAGGAGCCGCGAGCGGAACGGCCGCGGCCGCACGCCGGCCCGCTTCATGAGCCACGCGCAGAGGTCCTGCAGCGCGACGAGGTGACAGGCCCACCCGCAGACGAAGCGCCCGAAGACCAGCGTCACGAGCAGCGCGAGCACGAAGAACACGAACCCGGCATTGAGCTGGCCGAGCTCGAGCGTGTACATGCTCTCCGACGGCTCGACCGGCGCGAGCGTGCGCCCCGCGACGAGATAGTGCGTCGCGTGGGCGACGATCAGGAGCTGCACGGCGGCGAGCACGAGGGCCCGCCACCGCCCGCGCCGCGAACGGCGCGGGCTCGGGGTCAGGGACACGTCAGGGGCACGTCCGTCCGGCGATGGGGTGGTTCGCGGAGTCGTAGCCGAGCGGGCCGCGCGCGTTCGGGCAGCCGTTGACCGCACGCACGAGGTAGTGGAGCACCTGGCCCGCCGCGGGCAGCGTCGCGTCGCTCGTGCTCGTGGCCGACGGGTTGGCGAGCGTGAGGCAGCTCGCCGCGGACACGAAGTCGCCCGGCGACGGCGAGCGCAGCACCTCGTACGTCACGCTGCTCGCGCCCGGCGCCGCGGGCGGCTGCCACGCGAGCGTCGTGGTCGCGCCCCCCGTCAGCGCGAGGCCGCGCGCCTCGTCCGGCGTGGCCCACACGGCGGGGTTCGCGTCGTTGCAGTCACAGGGGAAGCCGTCGCCGTCGTGGTCGACGCCCGCGCACGCCGAGTCGCTGCAGCAGTCGACGTCGGCGCAGTCGATCGAGCCGTCGCAGTCGTCGTCGATCCCGTTGCGGCAGCTGAACTCCTGGGCCTGCTGCGTGCCGCAGTCGGCGAAGCACTTGCACGGCGTCTCACCCGCCTCGCACGTGCCGTTGCCGCAGCAGCCGCTGCCGCCGCCCTGGCCGGCGCAGTCCGCCGCGCAGTTCGAGCAGTCCTCGCCGGCCTCGCACACTCCGTTCCCGTTGCAGGTCGACGGCACGATCGTGCTGATCGTGAGCGAGTCCGGCGTGCCCGGCTTGAACAGGCCCGCGGTCACGTTCCCCGTGCCGGGCGCCACGGCGGCGTCGAAGCGGAAGTTGTAGAGCGTGCCCCAGCGCAGCGCGTTGGCGTTGGGATTCGCCGCGTACGACTCCGTCTGCCACTGCGCCGAGCTCCCGTTGACGGTGACCGGCCAGTCGGTGCCCGAGAACGGCTCGCCGCTGTGGTAGTCCACGTCGTGGAACCCGGCGTTCGACACGAGCACGCCCGGCGGGATCGGCACGGTAAAGCTGCGCACCGCGCGCGCCGAGTTCATGTTGTAGAACGCGTACTCGTAGTGCCACACGCCGTTGCCGAGGCTTGTCGCGCGGGCGCCGAGCATCAGGCGCCCTTCGCCGGGGATGATCACGTTCGTGAGCACGACGGACGGGTCGATCGTCGGCCACACCTCGATCGCCGCTTTCATGCGCTGGGTCGTCGCGATCAGGTTGATGTCGAAGTTCAGCGCAGAGATCGTGGAGATCGTGATCTCGCGGTACGACGCGTTGTTGTAGAGGTTCTTCGCCGCGGCGTCGTCGGAGGTGACGTACTGGCCCTCGACCCAGTACCGCGCGCCCAGGTTCTGCGTGGGGTCGAGGTCGACCGTGTGCACCTGCAGCCGCTTGTAGATCACGCTGCCGGTCTGGCTCCCGTTCGTCGGCGGGTAGGGGAAGATGCCGGTCGACGGGTCGACCTCGAACTTGGGGCCGAGGCGCGTCTGCGAGCCGTTGAGGCTCGAGCTGTACGGATCGGAGCAGTTGACGCCGAGGTGCGTGCCGTCGGGCGGCGCGATGCACGCGCTCGAGCACACGGTGCCGGCCAGCGCGGTGAAGCCGTGCTTGACCCAGCTCTGGCCGATCTGCTCGAAGCGGCCGTCCTTGAGCCGGTACATGTTCTGGCCGATGACGGGGTGCTTGTTGGTGCTGCTGATCCAGTTGAGCCAGCACGAGCCCTGGTTGCACGACGTCGTGCCGACCGAGAACGCGTGGATGTCGCCCACGACGCCCCAGCGCGTGCGGCCGACGAGGTCGCCGACGATCACGTCGGGCGACTTGGACGTGAACTTGCAGCTCGTGTCACAGCACGAGTTCGCCGTCCCGTTCTGCGAGCCGTCGTCGCAGTCCTCGCCGGGCTCGATCACGCCGTTGCCGCACGCCGCGCGTGCCGGCGCGACCGCGCCCGCCACCGCGAGCGCCAGACCGATGAGCAGCCACCCCGTTCGCCGCATGCCCCACCCTCGCCGGTCCGAACGGACCGCGCGAGAAGTTACGGCGAAATCGTCGCGCTAACGGACATATCGAGCGAAGTCGCACAACGGCGCGGGATGCAAACTGACAAACAAATCGACGCCCGGTCAGGCCGGGACCGGAACCACCCGCCGCAGGGCCCACGCGAGTTCGGGCGTGATCCCGGTGATGTCCATGCCCTCGCGCACGAGCAGGCGGCACGCGCGTCCGTGATGGACGCGCGCGTCGCCCGGCAGCGTGTACGTGATCCCGCTGTTGCCGCAGTCCCCGTTCCAGCAGAACCGCCCCGTCGAGACGCCCTCCGGCGCGGCGTACTGGAACCCGCGCAGGAGGGTGTTGTTCTCCGGCACCTCGAGCTCGGTGCCGAGGACGCGGATGCGCACGAGGCGCTCGAAGGGGCGGAACACGCTGAGGTCGAGTGGGCTCATGGGCAGGGAAGCGGGGAGAGCTGGCGCGGCGTACCGCTCGTGCTCTTCCCCGGCGACGTCTCCTGGTTGTCCGGGCTCACGGCCGTGACGAGGTACGCGTACTGCGTGCCCGCGGCGGGCAGCGACGTGTCCCCGGTCCACGACGTGGCCGTCGTCTTGAATATGCATGTGAAGAGGCCGTTGGGCACGCCCCGGTAGACGCGGTACAGCGAGACCGGGTGGCCGGTCCAGAACGCCAGGTCTTCCCACGTCCAGGCCCCCGTTTTCTGCGGGAGGAAGGAGTTCGCCGCGCCCGGGGCGGAGACCTCGAGGTCGGGGAAGGGCGGGGTCACCAGCAGGACCCGCCCGGTCTGGTCGACGACGTACAGTTCGCCGCGCCCGTCCACGCCGAAGCTGGTCAGCGCCCCGGCGAGGAGGCCCGACGGGTCGAGCTGGTTCGAGACGTCCTGCGGGTTCGTCGGCAGCCCGCCCGCGATCTTGAACGTCCGGACGAAGCCCGCGCAGTAGTCTCCGTAGAAGTACGTGCCCGAGAAGTTCGGCATCTTGCAGCCGCGGTAGGCGTATCCGCCCGTGATCGAGCACGCGCCGTTCGCGTGCGCGTAGTCGAGGACCGGCTTGGTCAGGCTCGGGTCGTTGCACGGCGGGCTGCACCCGTTGGCCGTCGCCGGATTGCAGCCGAGGACCGAGCCGTTGTAGCAGTGCGTGCCTTCCATCTGGCGCCAGCCGTAGTCGCGGCCCGCCGCGCTGGCCGAGGGCATGAAGTTCACTTCCTCCCAGCAGTTCTGCCCGACGTCGGCGATGTACCAGTCGCCGGTCAGCGCGTCGACGCTGGGCCGCCACGGGTTGCGCAGGCCGTAGGCGTAGATCTCGTCGCAGTTCCCGCCCGCGCCGTCGCGGAACGGGTTGTCGTTCGGGACGCGGTACGGCGCCGAGCTGCCGCCGCAGTCCGGCGCGCTCGTGTTCGGCAGGCCGCGCACGTCGATCCGGAGCAGCTTGCCCAGCAGCACGCCGCGGTTCTGCCCGTTGCCGCACGCGCCGTGGACGTCCCCGCCGCCGCCGCCGTCGCCGGTCGCGATGTAGAGGTAGCCGTCCGGTCCGAAGGTGATCCAGCCGCCGTTGTGGTTGTTCTCCGGCTGGCAGAACTGGAGCAGCTTGAGCTCGCTCGCCGCGTTGCCCGTGTCGGGGTTGCCGGCCGTCACGGTGAAGCGCGAAACGATCGTGCCGTAGCCCGTCGCGCACCCGCTCACCGCGCCCGTGTAGTCGACGAAGAAGAACCCGGTCGACGCGTAGTCCGGGGGGAAGGCCAGCCCGAGCAGCCCCATCTCGTTGCTGGTGTGGTTCACGCGCGCCTGGATGTCGAGGAACGTCGTCCACGCGGTGGTGGCCGCCCCGCGCTTCTTGAGCCGGATGTAGCCGTTCTGCTCGACGACGAACAGGCGGTTCACGTCGCCGGGAGGACTCGTCACGAACAGCGGCTTGTTGGTGAGGCCGCTCACCGCGACGACCGTCTTGAGCGCGGTGTTCGCGGCGGGGGACACGCCGGTGCAGTCGTACTGGGCCCACGCCGGCGGCACCAGCGCGGCGAGGACCGCCCCCAGCAGGGCGATGCGGACGAGGGGACGCATGAAGACCTCCAGCCGGGCGCGGTCCTGCCGCGGCCCGGGGCGAACGGGCACGGCGACCACTGTTGCAAAAGAGTTGCCGCGACGCAAAAGTTGACTGCGGGTACGCTTCAGGTTAGCGTCCCGGGGAGCCCATGAAACCCGCGCGCAACAAGTTGTTAGACGCCCTGTCCGCCCTGATGCGGCCGCGCTCGGCCGTGGATTCCCGCGGACGCGACTGGCTTCCTCGTCCCACGCCGGGCCCCGGCCCGTGGAAGCCGCTGGGCCGCGAAGGCGCCGCGTCGTCCTGCACGGTCGCCGCGGGGACGGACGCGCGCTGCCCGGGTTGCTCCGGCACATGCGTGATCGGGGCCGCTCCGGCCGCTCCGGACGCACGAATTCCGGCGTCCGTTCCAGTTCAAAATCGTTAATCCGGTTTCCAATCGCGTTATGGCGAGCCGCTCGGCTCGACCTTAGCATAGACACCGTCGCAGTATGACCGGGTGCCGGAAGGCCGCGTCCGCGACGGGCGCGCCGCTCCGGGCCGACGAGCGGAGTTCCATGGATCAGACCGGAAGCCACGACGCCGCCGGGCCGCGCCGCGCGCCCGCGCCCTCGCCCTCGGTCCTCGTGCGCGCGATGGACGCGATCGGCTCCGTGCCGTTCGGCATCGCGCTGCTCGTTCTCGTCCTGCTCTGGTGCTGGGTCGGTTCCTCCGGCACCTGGCCGCTGGAGTGGTTCCCGCGGCAGACGTTCGAGAAGACCGAGATGGAGTGGTTCAGCTGGTGGCCGTTCGACCTCCTGATCGGCCTGCTCGCGCTCTCGCTGATCCTCGTCACGGTCCGCAAGATCCCGCGCAACCTGCCGAACCTCGGCGTGTGGATCATCCACACCGGCGTGGTCGTGCTCATCGCGGGTTGCGCGATCTACTTCGGCCTCAAGGTCGAAGGGGACATGGCCGTCTACCGCCGCAACGCGGTCGTCACCGTCGACGGCGGCGCGCCCGCGCGCGTGATGCTGCAGGAGGGCGCTGAGACCGTCGCGCAGGGCCGCGGCCGCGCGTACCGCGTGCAGGTCGCGAGCCTCAACTCGGCCTACGAACTGCTCACGGGCAAGGACAAGGGCAAGAAGGCGTTTTCGGCGCAGCTGATGTTCACGCCGCTCGGCGGAGACGCGACGCAGCCGTTCATCCGCCAGCTCCTCGTCGGCTACCCGGAATACACCGAGGACGTCGTGCCCGGCCGCGGGCGCGCGATCAAGGTCCTCGGACGCAAGATCGTCGACGACGCGGTCGACACGAAGCTCGAGTACGCGGCCACCGATCGCCTCTTCATCCAGGACAGCGCCGCGATCGCCGTGCGCGCGGCCGGCGCGGAGTCGTGGAGCCAGCGCCCGGTGCGCGGCCTGCCGCGCTACCACGAGTACGTGTCGAGCCCCGACGACGTCCTCGTCGCCTCGGGGCCGGCGCCGCGTCCGCGCCCGCTGTCGCTCGCGACGCGCACCAAGGGGGACGCGGATCCGCGCCTCGCCGGCCTCGACGTGCGCGTCACCGGTTACCTGCCGTTCGCGCGCCTGATGGACTCGTGGGAAGCCGGCGGCGACGCGAAGAACCCGCTCGCCGACGTGACGCTGCGCGCGGGGCAGAGCGCGGTGCGCCACGTGCTGCTCGCCGCCGACCCGGAGCGCAACGCGGTGCAGATTGCGGACGGGATCGGCGTGCGCTTCGTCTGGTACGACGACCCCGCGCAGCTCGAAGCGCTCGCGCGCCCGGGCACGCCGCGGCTCCTGGTCGCGGTGCCGGGGAAGAACGTGCGGCGCGAGATCGCGCTCGGCGACGCGATGGCCCAGGAGATGGAGATCCCCGGGACCGCCTACCGCGTGCGCGCGGTGCAGTACTACCCGGAGTGGACGCAGGACGGCGCGTCGGCGTCGATGGTCGTCGTGCAGGTGCGTCGCGGCGGCACCACGTTCGTGCGCTCGGTCGTGGCCCCCGACGGGTCGCGCACGCACGACGTGGACGCGAAGGGGCAGCCGGCCGCCGCGATCGCCGACCCGGCGATCGAGATCGCGCTGGCCAACGTCGTGCGGCCGGGCCTGTTCATCGCCGGCACGCCGCGCGGCGCGGAGGCGCTGCTCGTGAGCCAGGGCGGGCAGGTCCTGCGGCAGCCGCTCGCGCCGGGAGGCACGGCGACGATGCTGAACGGCGCGCTGACCATCACCCTCAACCAGCTCGCGCAGAACGCGCGCCGCGTCGAGAAGCCGGTCATCGTGCCCGTCGCCGAGCGCGACGCGAAGGCCGGGCCGTCGTACTCGGTGGTGCAGGTCGAGGTCGCGCACGGCGGGCAGCGCGAGCGGACGTGGCTCGAGTACAGCCCGTTCGACTACCGGACGCGCATGGGATTCCTGCCCAAGCGCGTGCAGCTCGCCGGCCTGCCGCCGTTCGACCTGCTCTACACGCGCGAGTGGATGCGCGTGCCCGCGCCGGTCGCGCTCGAGGACTTCCGCCTCGAGGTGTTCCCCGGCGGCACGCGCGAACGCGACTTCATCAGCCTGGTGCGTTTCGGCGGCACGGGCGGCTGGAGCGAGCCGCAGGAAGTGCACAGCAACCACCCGACCGAGCACGAGGGCTGGTGGTACTTCCAGTCGACGTGGGACCCGCCGGATCCGGGCTCGCAGTACGCCGGCATGAACTTCACCGGCCTCGGCGTCGGCAACCGGCACGGCGTGGGCGTGCTGCTGCTCGGCAGCATCATGACCGTCTTCGGCACGTTCTGGGCGTTCTACATCAAGCCGATCATCCTGAAGCGCCGCGTGCGCGCGATCCTCGAGGCGCGCGAGCGCAAGCCCGGCACCGCGGCCCCCGCTCTCGAGCCCGCGCGGGCCGCCGGAGGGCAGAACTGATGTCGACCCGGGGTCTCCTGTTCCTCGTCTGCGCCGCGCTCGCCGCGGCCGCCCTGCCCGGCTGTCACAAGGCGCCGATGCCGCTGTCGGTCGGTCCCGAGTTCGCGGCCGCGGTCGACCTCTCGCAGATCCGCCTCGCCGCCGTGCAGGACGACGGCCGCGTGAAGACGCTCGACTCGCTCGCGCGCGAGAAGCTGTCGTACGTCAACACGTCGGGCGAGGTGCGCGCGACCGACCCGGTGCTGCTGTACCTCGACCTCATGCTCGCGCCGGAGCGGTACTACACGCGCAACATCATCCGGATCAAGAAGCCGTTCTTCCGCGCCAAGCTCGTGCAGTCGATCAAGGGCGCGGTGCCCGCGGAGCAGCGCCAGGGCCTGATCGCGCCGGCCGAGCTCGACCGCATCCAGGACGACGGGCTCGTGTCGCCGGCGTTCCTCGACCACCCGGCGGTGTCGTCCGCGCTCGCGGTGCTCGAGCGCGACCTCATGCGCACGAGCAAGGAAGTGAACGCGCTGAGCGCGGCGCGCGCCTACTCCGACGGCCGCACGCTCGAGGCGCTCCTGCGCATGGTGCCGGTCCCCGGCGCGAAGTCGGTGGACCCGTGGCTCACGCTCGCCGAGGCCGCCGTCGGCGACGCGCCGCACCACGCGCGCGCCAACCGCATGGGCGCGATGAACGCGATGAACGCGCCGCCGGACGAGGACGACGGGCGCGCCGCCGCCATGGCGCCGCACCTCAACCCCGCGCTGCGCGGCGTGATCGCCACGAGCTGGGACGCGCTCGCGCAGGCCTGGAAGACGCAGGACGCGCGCAGCGCGAGCACCGCGCTCAACCAGCTCGCGGGCACGCTCGCGACGGTCTCGCCGGGGCTCTACCCGTCGCTCGCGCGCCGCGCCTGGGAACACTGGTACTACGCCTGGGACAAGCTCACGTTCGCGTGGCTGATCTACTTCTTCGCGCTGCCGTTCCTGCTGATGGCGACCGTCTACAACTTCCGCTGGGCCCGCGTGACCGGCCTCGCGCTGTTCGGTCTCGGGCTCGGCGTGCACACGTTCTCGATCGCGCTGCGCTGGTGGCTCGCGGGCCGCATCCCCAACGCCAACATGTTCGAGGCGGTGACCGCGTCGGCGTGGTTCGGCGGCGCGGTCGCGCTCGCGCTCGAGCTGTTCCTGCGCCGCTGGCCGGTCAAGAACATGCCGGCGCTCGCCGCGTCGAGCTACGCGATGCTCGCGCTCATGACGGGCAAGTTCCTCCCGGTGCTGCTGCCGGGCGCGTTCAGCAGCGACATCTCGACCGTCATGCCGGTGCTCGACCGCACGGTGTGGCTCTACATCCACACCAACATGGTCATCGCCTCGTACGCGCTGATCTTCTTCGGCGCGGTCACCGCGACGATGTACCTCGCGCTGCGCGGCGCCGTGCGCGTCGCGCCGGGCGGCACGCTGCAGCGCGTGTGGCTCGGCAGCAGCGGCGAGGGCGCGGTCAAGGGCGGCGCGGCGACGATCATCATGGGCCGCGGCATGCAGCAGGGCAGCGCGCCGGAGACCGGTCTCGCACGGTCGCTCGACGGCGCGACGATGATCTTCCTCGAGCTCGCGTTCATCACGCTGTGGGTCGGCACGATCCTCGGCGCGGTGTGGGCCTACTTCTCGTGGGGCCGGCCGTGGGGCTGGGATCCCAAGGAAGTGTTCGCGCTCAACACGTGGATCGTGTTCCTGATCCTCGTGCACGTGCGGCTCAAGGTGAAGGACAAGGCGTTCTGGACCGCGGTGCTGGCCGTGATCGGCTGCGCGGTGATGCTGTACAACTGGATCGCGGTGAACTTCGTGATCGTCGGGTTGCACAGTTACGCGTGATCGCGCCGGGAGCGGGCCGGGGAAGCCCGGCCCCTACGGTTAAATCGTTCTAGGATGTCCTCGCTCCCGGAGGACGTCGTGAAACGCCCGAACTGCGCCCGGTTTGCCGTAATCCCGCATCTGCTCGCGGTCCTGCTCGGCGCGTCGCTCGTCGTGGTGCCCGGCTGCGCGACGAGCGCCGCGTCCCGATTCGCCCCGCCTCCGGTGCCGGACGTTCCGCGGCGCGACGCGCCGCCGCGCGTCGGGATCGCGCTGGGCGGGGGCGGCGCGCGCGGGTTCGCGGAGATCGGCGTCCTGCGCGTGCTCGAGCAGGAGAAGATCCCGGTCGACGTCGTGGTGGGCACCTCGGTGGGCAGCCTGATCGGTGCGCTCTACGCCGACTCGGGCCGCGTGCTCGACGCGGAGTTCCTCGCGGTGTCGGTGCAGGAGGAGGACCTGTTCGATTACAAGGCGCTCGCGCTGCTGTCGGGCGGGTTCGTGAAAGGGGAGCGGCTCGAACGCTTCCTCGACACGCGGCTCAAGAGCAAGGTCATCGAGAAGATGGCGCTGCCCTACGCCGCGGTCGCGGTCGACCTGCGGACCGGCCGCACGGTGACGTTCGACCGCGGCTCGATCGCGCGCGCGGTGCACGCCTCGTGCGCGATCCCGGGCGTCTTCGTGCCCGTCCAGGAGGACGGCACGACCTACGTCGACGGCGGCGTGACCGACCCGATCCCGGTCGACGTCGCGCGCGAGAAGGGCGCTGACGTGGTCATCGCGGTCGCGATCCAGGCGACCGCGTCCGGCGAGGCGCCGCGGACGCCGATCGACGTCGCGCTGCAGGCCGTCACGATCATGTCCGCCGAGATCGGCCGCCTGCGCGCGCGCGAGGCCGACGTCGTGATCACGCCGGACGTGAGCGGGATCCGCTTCGACGACTTCACGCAGAAGAAGCGCCTGATCGAGGCCGGCGAGGCTGCGGCGCGGGCGCAGCTCCCCGCCATCCGCGCCGCGATCGCCGCGCACACGCACCGCGTGCCCGTGTCCCCGCCGCCGGGGATCACACCCAACCACTGAGTCCTGCGGTAGAGTGAGCGCATCCGCGGGGGCGGGAGCGAGCATGACCGAAGCAGGGCACGGACTCGGCACCGTTCTCGTGATCGACGACGAGGAACTGGTCCGCAACGTCTCGAAGCTGATGCTCGAGCGCATCGGCTACTCCGTCCTGCTCGCCGCCGACGGCGCCGCGGGCATCGCGCTGTTCGAACAGCACGCGCCGGCCGTCGCGACGGTGCTGCTCGACCTCACGATGCCCGGCCTGTCCGGCCTCGAGACCGCCGCCCGGCTGCGGCAGCTCGATCCCGGCGTGCCGATCGTCCTCGCGAGCGGCTGCAGCGAGGACGAGGCCGCCGCGCGCTTCGCCGGCCTGGGGCTCGCCGGCTTCCTCCAGAAGCCGTTCCAGATCCCCGCGCTGCGCGAGAAGCTCTCCGGAGCTCATCGCATCTAGCGCTCATCGCATCTAGCCCGTATTCGTTCACGATAGTCCAGACACACGGGCGGGGGTTGCGGAGGCCTGCCTCTCCTCATATAGTTCATATGAACTAATCAAGGAGAGGTATCAATGCCCCGCGCAACCTCGGACCCGCACCACGGCCTCTGGGACCTCGTCGTCCTGTGCCTCCTGCGCGAACGCGCGATGCACCCGTACGAGATGCAGCGCCTGCTCGTCGAGCGGCACAAGGACGACGTCCTCGTGCTGAAGCGCGGGTCGCTCTACCACGCGATCGGACGGCTGCAGCGCGCGGGGCTGATCGCGACCGTCGAGACGCTGCGCGCGGGCCGGCGGCCCGAGCGCACGATCTACCGGCTGACGCCGGACGGCCGCGCGGCCCACCTCCGCTGGCTGCAGGAGATGATCGCGCGCCCGCAGCCCGAGCGCTCCGACTTCATGGCCTCGATCAGCCTGCTGGTGTACCTCGCACCGGCCGACGCGCGCGCACGCCTCGAAGAGCGCGCCCGCGCCCTCGGCGCCGAGATCGCCGCGCTGGAGTCGAAGCTCGCCACGCTGCGCGCCCGCCTGCCGCGGATCCACCTCGTCGAACTCGAGTACCTCCTCGCGATGCGCCGCGCCGAGGCCGCGTGGGTCGCCACCGTCGTGCCCGATCTCGCCGCGGGTTCCTTCACGTGGGACCTCGAGGCGCTCCTCGCCGCGCTGCCCGCACCCGGCGCGGACCCTGCGGAGACCCCATGACGACGGCCCCCGCGCACTTCGTGACGCCCGCCCGCGACACCCCGGTCCGCACGCGCGGACCGGTCGTCGCCCTCGTGCTCCTCGCCCCGCTGCTCGGCGAGGTCGTCAGCGGCGCGACGCGCCTCAGCTACCTCTTCGCCTACGTGCCCGAGGTCATGATGTGGGGCTGCGGCGCACTGCTGATCCGCGAGACCGTGCGGCGATGGGGCGGCGGTTGGCGCTCGATGCTGCCGCTCGCGCTCGCGCTCTCGGTGTGGGAAGAGTTCATCGTGCAGCAGACGTCGCTCGCGCCGTTCCCGTGGCCCGGTGCGGTGGCGCGCTACGGACGCTTCGCCGGCGTCAACTGGACCTGGTTCCTGTTCATGCTCGCGTTCGAGAGCATGACGATCGTGCTGGTGCCGGTCCGCCTCGTCGAACTCCTGTTCCCGCGGGCGGCCGCACGGACCTGGCTCGGCCGCCGCGGACTGGCCGTCGCCGGGACCGTCTTCCTGCTCGGCTCGTACGTCGCGTGGTTCCTGTGGATCAGGGTCGCGCGCGTGTAGGTCTTCCACGCGACCGACTACACGCCGTCCCCGGTCCACTTCGCCGCCGGCGCGCTCGCCCTCGTGCTGCTCGTCGCGCTCGGCCGACGGCTGCGCGGAACGCCGCCGCCGCTCGCGTCGCGCGCGCCGGCGCCGCTCCTCGCGGGTGGCGCGGCCGCACTGTTCGCCGCGCCGTGGTACGCCCTGATGGCGCTGGTCTTCGTGCCGTGGCCCGAACCACCGGCGCTGTGGATCCCGGTCACGGCGGCCCTCGTGTGGGCCGCGCTGACCCTGGCGGTCGCGCGCCGCTGGTCGCGGGCGGCGGCCTGGGGCGCGCGGCACGACGCGGCCGTCGCGTCCGGCGTGGCAATCGTGTGCGGGGCCGCGGGCTACCTCGGCGCGGCCGCGTGGCCGCGGCAGGACCTGGTCTTCAAGGTCGTGTTGGACGTGCTCGCGCTCGCGGGGCTGGTCGTCCTGGCCCGGCGGGTGTCAGGGGATCACGCCCCAGCGGCGTGACTCGGCCTCGAGCGCCTCCCGCGCGCGCGGATCGAGCCGCGCGAGGGCCGCAAGCTGCTCGCCGACGCACGCGGCGTCGCGCAGGGAGATGCACGCGTACCCGAGGTTGAGCCGCGCCTCGACGAACCCGTCGAACTGCCCGATCGCGCGGCGGAACGCCTGCGCGGCGAGATCCGGCCGGCCCGTGCGCCGCAGCCCGATCCCGAGGTCGTTGACGAACGCCGGATCGTTCGGCTCCAGCGCGACGGCCTTCTCGAACGCGGCGAGCGCCTCCGGCCACCGCTGCCGCGTGAGGAGGACCTGGCCGTGCCGATCGTGCGCGAAGCCGGAACCGGGCGCGGTGCGCACCTGCCGTTCGGTCAGGGTCAGGTCGTCGCGCCACACGCCGGCGTGGGCGAAGGACAGGAAACAGGACGCCGACCCCAGCACGACACCCGCGATCGGCAGCGCCACCCGTACCCGCGCCGAACGTTCCCAGGCCGGCGCGACGAGTCCGGCGCTCAGCAGCGCGACCCCGGCCAGCGGCAGGTAGAGATACCGCTCCGCGGCCAGCGTCGCGGAGAGCGACGGGATGAACAGCGTCGGCAGCACGAACACGACGCACCACGTTGCGGCGGCGAGTCCCACGCGGCGGAACCGCGCGGTCCCCGCCCACGCGAACACGGCGACGAGCACGCCGGCGACGACGAGGCTCACCGCGTCGAGGACGAGGTGCTCGCGCGTGTACATCGTGTTGAGCGGCAGCGGGACCAGGACCAGGCGCAGCATGCGGACCAGGCCGGCGAGCGCCATGCCGGGCTCGGCGAGCAGGAGCGGTCGCTGTCGCGCGACACCGCCGCCGCCGAACAGGACGGCCCCGAGCACCAGCCCGCGCACGATCGCGAGCGCGAGGAACACCGCACCCCACGCCGCGATTCCCCGGGTGACGGTGCGCGAACGACCGGCCGCCGGTTCCGGCAGCCAGCCGGGGAGACACTCCCACGCCAGCAGCACGGCGGGGAGGAGGATCGCGGACTCCTTCGCGAGGCACGCCGCGAGATAGAACACGCCGCACGACGCGAGGGCCACGTTGCGCTTCGGTCCCGCGTCGCGCGCGGCAAGCCACGCCAGCGTGCTCGCGAGAACGAACAGCGTGGCCCAGAGGTCGGTCCGTGCCGCGACGAAGGACACGGCCTCGACCTGCAGCGGGTGAACGGCGAAGAGCGCGCTTCCGATGAGTGCCGCGGGCCACGAACGGAAGACCCGCGCGAGAAGCAGGGCCAGCAGCAGCGTGTTCAGAACGTGCAGGGCCACGTTCGTCGCGTGGTACGCCGCCGCCGCTCCGCCGCCGAGCCGGCCATCGACCCACAGGCTGCACAGCACGAGCGGCCGGTAGTACCGTGCGGCGTCGTTCTGGCCCGGCAGGAACGGCGCCGCCGCGACCGCCGTCAATCCGCCGCGCTCGTCGAGCGCACGGACCTGGCGTACGAGGTCGTGATCGTCCCAGACGAGTTCGTGGGTCAACGTGCGCGCGAACGGCAGCAGCGCCAGCACGCCGAGCGCCGCCAGGACGAGCCCCCGCATTCCCCCGGTCATGGGGCGGACCCTACAACGGGCCTGCCCGGCGAAGCAACGGCGGACCGCGGGTCAGTCGGCCGGACCGCGGGTCAGTCGAACGCCTCGGGGAACAGCTTCCGCGCGCATTCCGGGCAGATGCCGTGGCTGAATTCCGCCTCGGAGTGCTGGTGGATGTACTCCTCGAGCTGGTTCCACGCGCCGCCGTCGTCGCGGATGCGCTTGCAGGACGCGCAGATGGGGAGCAGGCCGCTCAGCTTCTTCACCGTCGCGAGCGCGTCCTGCAGTTCCTCGATCAGGTGCTCGCGTTCGACGAGCGCCGACTTGCGCTCGAGCGCGTAGTACATGGCGCGCACCACCGAGGGGCCGTCGGTCGCGCCCTTGATCAGGTAGTCCTGCGCACCTTCCCGGACCGCGGCGATCGCGACCTCGCGGTCCGCGACGCCGGTGAGGACGACGGTCGCCGCACCGCCCGCGAACTGCTGCACGGCCGACACCGTCTCGAGCCCCTGGCTGTCGGGGAGGAACAGGTCGAGCAGCAGCAGGTCGAAGCCGCCGTCCGCGCAGGCCTCGCGCGCTTCCGCGAGCGACGCCGCGTGCGAGATCTCGAACTCGCTCGCGCCGGAGCGCACCAGCTCACGCTGCAGCGTGCGCGCGTCGTCGAGGTCGTCCTCCACGAGCAGCACGTGGACCACGCGCTCGGTGTCCGCGGCGGAGCCGTCGTCCGCGCCGGCGCGGACCGGCTCGAGGTGCGCCGCTGCGGGCGCGGCGCCGTCGAGCGCCTCCTGCACGCGCGTGCCGATCTTCTCCGAGTTGCGCAG
>JABLTH010101150.1_pt1 | contig 27642 bp, 41 predicted proteins | sample 7875711 | NCBI WGS metagenome assembly JABLTH01 (sample SAMN14941262, study PRJNA633318) | bioreactor metagenome | isolation source: bioreactor | place: China | collected 2019-03-05 | reverse complement strand
GAATAAGTGGTTTTACGATGCAAAATAAAACCCAAATTCATATTCGTTTAGTTTCCAGCGTTTACAACAATGAGAATAGGATTCCGGTAAATTTTGACGCTGTTAAAGAGTTTTTCTTTGATCACGAATCGGTAGTAGATCAAACAATAAGAGGTGATGGAATCCGGCGATTGGTGAATTTGGAGTTATTCAAAAAACCAACTGATGTGACAAGAAATTTAATTTCTATCAATAGTGATATTCAGCTGCAAGATTACATCCGCGTCGGAATGGCGTTAAAACGAATGGGAAAAGCACGGCCATATAGGTTGCGTAAGCTGAAAAATTTGATTTGCCGACTGATCAGTATTCAAGGAAAAAAAAAGAAATATATCTTGCTGATAATCAATGAATTAATTGAGCAAAATGTAATAAAAGTTGATGGCGAAAAAGTCACATATTGGAGCAATGCCGATGTGGACTGAAATCAACAACCAAATCGTCGAACGCCTGCAGCGCCCGCCGTTCAACGCCAAGCACCGCCAAGACCATCTGCGCGAAGGCGTTTGTCCGTCCTGTGGCAAAAAAAGCCTGTGGACCTGGTACCACTCGCCGGCGGTCGTGCAGTGCGACCGGGTCAACAACTGCGGCTACAGCGCCGGCAGCAAAGACCTGTTTCCGGATCTGTTCGCCAACCTCAACAAAAAATACCAGCCTACGCCGGAAAACCCCAACGCCACAGCCGACGCCTACCTGGGCCTGGTCCGCGGCTTCGACGTTGCCAAATTGCGGGGCTGGTACGAACAAGGCAAATACTGGCACCCGCACGCCGACAAAGGCACGGCCACCGTCCGCTTTTGGTTGGATGCGGACAAGACAGTCATGTGGGAGCGGCTGATCGATGACGTGACCATCACCCACGAAAACGGCGACAAGGAAACCCGCAACAAAAATTTTAAAGGCCAGTTCAAAGGCCTGTGGTGGCAGCCTCCCGGTTTCGGAATCCATACCGACGATCGTGTCTACCTGTGCGAAGGCATTCTCGATGCCATCGCCTTGACGCTCAACGGCCTTCGAGCGGTCGCGATCATGTCCAGCGGCACGTTTCCATCTGAGTCCATCAAGCCGCACCTGGGAAAAGGCGTGAAGTGGATATTCGCCCTGGATAACGACAAGGCCGGCCGCAAAGCCCTGCACAAACACGCCGCCAGGTTGCGGGAGATGAAAGAGAAAGTCGGCGCGCTGATCAGCAGCGAAACCGAGGAAAAAGCCGACTGGAACGACCTGCACCGCCTGAAAAAACTCACCGAGGAAGACGTCGCCAACTATGCCTACCTGGGCAAAGTGGAACTGGCGCCCAACTACATCAAACGCGCCCAGGTCATGTGGGAACACGAACCGCGCAAAACCTATTTCGTGTTTACCTTCGGCAACAGCACCTACTCGTTCAAGATCGATCCCAACGAATACGAAAAAGCCGTCGCCAAAGAACACGAGCACGATCCACTGAAAGCGGAAGACCGTGCCTTTACCCATGCCGCCGTGATTAAACCCATCGCCACCTTCCGCATGGATTTCCTTTACTTTCAACAACCGGAGAACGGCGAAGATGGCCAATACTTTTTCCGATTCAACTTTCAAAACCAGGCCCCGGAAGTTCAACTCCCCTTTCCAGGTAAAACCTTCGGCGCGTCAGGCGACTTCAAAAAAGCGGCGATGCAAAAAGCCCCCGGCGCCCAATTCACCGGCACCGGTCCGGACCTCGATTACCTGTACAAGGCCTGGATGGGCAAAATCCCCAAGATCGTCACCACGCTGGATTATGTCGGTTACGACAAAGCCACCAAGGCCTACGTCTTTCCGGATTATGCGGTTCAAGGCGGCAAAATCCTCGAGGTAAACAAAGAGTCGTTTTTCCAACTGAAACAAGGCGGCATCAAAACCACCGTCGACATCCAACAAAAGCTTACGACCAAACAGCCGGTAGACTGGCTCAAGGATTATCAGACGGCCTTCGGCGTGCGCGGCCTGGTGGTGCTGGCCTGGTGGTTCGGCTGCCTGTTTGTCGAACAGGTCCGCGACCAGCACCGAAGTTACCCATTCCTGGAAGTGGTCGGCGAGGCCGGTTCCGGTAAATCCGATATGGTGGATTTTTTGTGGAAACTGCTGGGCCGCGAAGGCGAATCCTTCAACCCCAACAGCTCAACTCTGGCCGGCCGTACCCGCAAAATGGCGGAAGTGTCGAATCTGCCGGTGGTATTCAACGAAACCGACAACGAGCAACTGGCCGAAGACCGCCACCAAAAGCGCTTCAACTAGGACGAGCAAAAAGACCTGTTCGACGGCGAGTTCGGCCGCGTCACCGGCCAAAAAACCCAGGACAACAGCACCCGCAAGCCCACGTTTAAAAGCGGCTTGATGATCGTGCAAAACGTGCCGGTAGTAGCGTCGGAAGCGATCATGACCCGTATTTGCCACTTAACCTTCGACCGCTCGCATCACTCGCTGGACGGCAAATACGCCTCCGACCGCCTGAACCTGCTCAACGTCGAAGACGTATCCGGCTTTTTGCTGCAAAGCATCAGCAAAGCCGAAGCAGTGCTGAAGCAGTTCAACGAATCCTTCAAGGCCCACCGCATCGCGCTGCAACAGGATCCCAAGATCAAACTGCAACGGATCGTCGAGAACCACGCCAAGATCATGGCCTTCGCCGATTGCCTGAAACTGGCCTTGCCGATCAGCGACGCCGCAATAGGCAGCGTCCACAAAACTCTGATCGACATGGCGCAAACCCGTCAGGAATCGCTGAACGAAGACCACCCCATCGTCCAGCAGTTCTGGGCCATCTTCGACTACCTGAACAGCCGCCCGCGCCCCAGCAACGTGCCTGATGAAATACCGGAACTGGACTCGGGCCGCGACCTGCTCAACCACAGCCACCAGCCGGACCGCGAAATCAGCGTCAACCTGGAACACTTCCGCCGCGCCTGCGTGGACATGAAGCAAGAAACCATCGACAGCAAAGACCTGCGCCGCTGGTTACCCACCAGCCGCAAACGCGAATTCCTCGGCACCGGCAGCGTCAAGAGCCGCATCGAGAGCCGTAACGTCTGGTGCTGGCGGTTTAAGCATTGATTTTTTAATGAGGAGAAGCCTATGTCTTTCGAAATGACTGCAGTCTGTGATGCACGAGGTTGTTCAGCAACCATTGATATTGATGATTATGAAAATCCTGGTCAAACGATAAGACGCAAAGGTTGGCACGATGATCCCAATTACGTTGGGCAACATTACTGCAATCATTGCTGGCCTAAGGTTAAAGCCGAGCTTGAGGAGGATCAATGACAGAACTCTATTACCTGCAAGACAGCCGAACCTACGTCGGCAATGACGTGTTGTGGTGGGCTAAAGATGGCAAAGGCTATACGACCGATCTGAGCAAAGCCCACGTCTACACCAAAGATGAAGCCGTCAGCCAACACGACAGCAGAGAAACCGACATCCCATGGCCTAAAGATTATATCGACGCCAAAACACGTCCAGCTGTCGACATGCAATACATCGATCGCGATGTAGCCTTGGCCGGTACCGGCATCGTCCTGCGCAAGCCAGAGCGGATAAAGCCCGATACCTATCGTTGTTGCGGTTGTGACCGTTTCATGAGCCGCCGCGAATATTACGGCGGAGACTGTGATAACTGCGGTACTGACAATCGCCCATAAACCCAAAACTGGAGGAGAAACCATGACCCGATACCACCTGGCATTAGATGTCCGCGGCGCATTAAAGCAAGACAACAAGTTTTTGCGTGGATTGATGACCGACGACCTCGGCCGCACCCTGACCGCCAACGAAGTCAAAGACGAACTGATGGACGCACTCGCCGCCGGCAAACTGTTTTTACCGATTGGCGATTGCAACAACTTCGACGATCAACGCGGCTGCCTTGGGCATCCGGATTAAATAGAGGACCACCCCATGCGCGTCAAATACCAAACCCTGGACGGCGACCCCATTAGCATCGAATCCAACGACGTCACCCAATTCGTCGCGATCGATACCGGCGGCACCCGCATCCACTTCCTGGACGGCGACGGAGAACGGTTCCACGACGTCTCCAACCAGCTGGAGCAAGTCACGCGGGCCATTTTCCGTACATTATTCGATAGGCCAGCCCATGAGCCCGTAGGCTGGGTTGAGCGGTAGCGATACCCAGCACAATATCAGCACGAAACCCAAAACTTGAGGATAAACCCTATGATCGAATTCTTCATGGTCTGGAACGAATCCGGGAACGCCCCGACCTACAAGCACCCAACGCTGGAATCCGCCAAGCAAGAAGCCGAAAGACTTACCCGTAAGCATGGCGGCGAGTTTCACGTACTCAAGTCCTTATCCAGCGTCAAACGAAACGACGTAACTTGGACCGATCACGAAATGGATGATTTGCCGTTTTAAAAGACGGTTAAATAATTGAGGAGCAACCCATGAGCACTAAACCCCTAAAAACCGGCGACTACATCTTCCACTACTTCAACCGCTACGGCGCCAGGCTCAAAGACCTTGACCAATCCGCCGCCAATCTAGGCCAGGCCCAAGACATGGGCAACGCCAGGCTGTTCGATCCGGACGAAATCAAAGACCGCGACGAAAACCACTACCTGCCGGTGTCGTTCGTCATCGACCGCCGCGTCTTCAACTCGCTGGATAAATAGCCATGAACAAATGCGACTGCACCTCGTACTGCGGAGACGATCCGTGGATCATGCAACACAAAGCCAAACCCTGCGAAGCCTTCATCCGCTTTCATCCGGATCTGTGTCGAGATAAAAAACTGGTGTACGAGGCGGAATTAATCCCGGTTTACCTGGCGCAAGCGAACCGCAAACTGAAGGAAGCCGCAAAAGCCTGGCACGACTATGCGGCCTTATTGCCGGTAGGCGAGTTGAGGACTATGGCGTTTGCCGTGTTCGAAAACATCCGCAACGCGGCGCGGACGGGTGAATGATGAACGCCCACGTCGAACTATTTTACCGGCTGCTCTGCCGGCAGGCCCAGGCCGAGCGCCTGTATTTTGCCCAACTGCATTGGTACACGTTGGCGAGACTGGAAACGGACCCGGATTGGCGGCCGGTCAATGCCGGAACATATCCACCTGCAACAATGCCAGGCGCTGTTCCTTGCTGAGAGCGCCCAGCACATGCGCGGCCATCTGCTGGACATTGGTGAGCGGGGGATTCAGGTAATGCTTGAAGGCTTTGGTCTCCACCCACGACGCGCCGCACTCGCGGGTGTTCATGCACTGGCAATATAAATCGACCACGTTGGCCGACAGCTTATTGCGCGAGGTAATCCGGCCCTTGCCGGCACAATTGGGACATTCGACCAACACGCCAAAACCTCCTCAAGTTTTGGCGATATTGTAGCATTTACACCTGAAATCAGGTGTTTATACGAAAACTCTCAGCCGAACTATCCTTAACGTTTTAACGAACGGCTTGAGGAGGCTGTATGGAAATCGATGCATTGAAGCAGCGATTGCAGGAAACGCTGGGAACCGGTGAGGTATTGAACATCATTTACCACGGCGGAAGCGAACCAGGAACAGCCAGGCAAGTGCTTCCGAAACGATTGGATGGCGATATTTTGCGAGCGCTTTGCTTGACCGCAAATCGGGTAAAAGGTTTTCACCTTAGCAAAGTCGAATTGGCGGAAACCGATCAACAAACGTATACCGGTACCAAACCGCGCGAAGAAGAGCCTCCTGAGCCTGAAAGCCTGGAGGCTGGTATGGCGCCGTATTTGGCAGAACTGGAAAGCCTGGGCTGGATTATCGCCTGGCGTACAAACCAAATCGGCTTGTTCGAGTGCTTTAAAAACGGAAAGCGTAAGGCCATGCCTACGCTTTACCTGTTATTCGACGAAACCGTACAGAGAAAACCGTGGCGAATCCCAGGCCAATTTTTTAAATATTTTGTAAGAGCAGTTGAAGTATTTATGGACGAGGCGCGCAAGCACGCGCCTAACAAGAAAGTTTGACAAACGGTTTTTTCGGGCCTAATCTGGATTTACTACAATCCGATAGCGGCTAAATCCGCACCCGAAAGCCTGGCGGTTTTTTTATGCCCAGCGTTTTTATACGCCCGAAATCCGTTCGGTCGTATCCCTGCAATGGGCGGGATGATAGGCCGAATACAATACCCTCGGGGAATAAGGCCAGCAGTCTATCGGCTGTAGTTGAGTCCCGCTCGCCCTCATATTGGCAAGCACACTACTAAAACCGATAGGTGATAACCATGTCTGAATTTAAAACCCTGGCAAACGGCTTCAGTTTTGCCGATCAATTCGTTTCAACGGCTGTTGATGCCAATGGCGACGTCTGGTTTAAGGCTAAAGACGTCTGTGACGTGCTCGAAATTTCGTGGGCAGGAACCGGAAATACGCTCAGGTCCATACCGGAACCCTGGGTTATGGTCTCCTATTACGAGACCATAAAAGGCGAGCGGGAAACGATTTTTATCAACGAACCCGCCGTTTACAAACTGATCTTCCGCTCCAACAAACCCAAAGCCGAAGCCTTCGCCAACTGGGTTTGTGAAGAGGTGTTGCCGCAACTGCGCAAAAACGGCTTCTTCGGCACCATCGACGGACGGGACCGGCTGGCCTATTCCAAACAGATCGTCGAGATCACCACCCGCCTGACCGAAACCAAGGACGCCATGTTGTTCAAATTGCTGGCCGCCGAGCTGCGCGACCTGTGCAATCTGGTCGGCCGCAAAATGCCGGACCTGCAATTGCTGGGCAAGGATTACAAACAGCTCGACCTGTTCAGCAACGCCGGCCAAGCCGCGCTGGCCGAGCCGGTATCCGGACCGGCGGGAGGCGAGCTATGAACGCGAAAACGCTCGCCGGCCTGAAAAGCCAGATCATCGATACCATGGAAGAGCTGGAAAACGAGATCATCGCCCTGCGCTGCGTGACCGGTTTATTGAACGGCCAGGCGCCCGGGGCCAACGGTATCGAGCTCTCCGAACTGTCCTACATCATCGACCCGATCATCGAGCGGGAAAAAGCCATCCTGTACCACGTCCGCGGCATGTGTCAGGAAGTGGGCTTCAACGCCCCCGATTGATTCCCCGCCCTGGTCCCCACGGTCTCCGTGGGGACCATACCAGTTAGGTAGGGTGGGCATGCAATGCCCACGCGCGATGGCTTTTAATCCGCGTGGGCACATAAACCGTGCCCACCCTACAGACTAACTCCCAACGTCCGCCGTAAAAATACATCGGTGCTAAACTGAGCCGGTTTTTAACGGAAGCCACGGACCATGAAACGACACGCCACCTTATTCGCTATTGCCCTGTTTGCCGCAGGCTGCGGCACGCTATCCAAGCCGCTACTGGACGGCACCGCCAGTTACGCCAACCAAAAGCCGCCGTCCGCCAGCGAACAATCCGGCAAATCCGAACCCTTCGAAACCGAAGCCCTTGGCTGCTTTGCCAACAGCGAATCGGCCACGGAACTGGAGGTCATCGCCCCGGCCGTGCAAAAGCTGTTATCGGAAAAGAACGCACTCCGCGCGGAAAACGTCAAAGCCCGCCGCCAGATCGCGCCAACGGTGATCGATTCGATCTTTGGCGGCTTTATCTGGAGTTGTTCGTATTGGACGCTGACCGGGGATTTGGTTTATTAATTCGTTTTGTATTGACAAAACGAAAATAGGCGCTATACTGAAGTCGTGTTTTAGACGAACACATCAATCCCCGGCATCCCGCCTGGGTATCAAAGGAGAACATCCATGAAAAGCAAATCATTCGAACAACTAACCGCCGGCTACACCAACATTGGCGCCGATAAATACAGCGGAAAATACTGGAGCATCGAAAAAAGACATCAACGTCCGGTAGTGTTTTCGTCCGGCAATCAGCAATTGCTTAAATTGCCGAACGGCGATTTGATGCAAATTCATTGCGGTGTTTCCTGGTCGCGATGGACGAAGAAACGCGCCGTCATCGAAAACTACGAGTTTCGGGCAGCAATCAAGGGATGGAAATATTCAGCCGAATTGACCGAAGCGTTATGTGATGCCGAAATGACCGGTGCATCGAGAAACGCTATTTGCTCCTATTTGGGCGGTACCGTGATGGTTTCCGGGTTCCGCCAATCTAATTTCCGAGACAATTTTTATAAGGGCGATGCCAATACCGGCGCCGAAATGGTTCTGTGCGCCAGAAAATTCTTCCGGGAAATAAACGCCGAAAAACCAAACCCGCTGGTCGATAAGATTTTGGAATTGTTGGTTCCTGGCTCGATCACGGAAATTTACTAACCATTTTCGCTCGGCCAACCGGCCGGGCATTTTTACCGGCTTATCGTCGGAAGGAAAAAGCCATGAGACACACACACGGACAGCGCGAAATGCGCAGCAAGTTCCGGATCAAATCCGAGAATTACAAGGGGCAGCGAGTTGCTTGGGTTAAGTATGACGATACATTGCGCTTGGGCAATATCGTCGATAACAGGTTCATCCTTCGCACGACACCACACACTACAGAATGGATGGAAAAACCAGGAAATGCCTCAGATCTCGCTGCCTGGTTGGCAACCAAACTTGCCACGCCGCCGAAGATTGAATGGCCGCCGATCGTACCTATGGCGCCAGTGCCACCGATTGCGGTTGCCTATGCTCCACCTGGTAGTGATCCAGTGGATGGGTGGCATTATTGGAGCGTCATTCCGACATGGGATTGCGAGCCGCTATTGCCGCACCCTCAATCCGGCTGGTCGGTTTACCGCGCCGCCGACGTCGCCGGTCTGGAGTTGCCGGCCGGCTGGGAATGGGCCGATCCGCTGGATACATCCGCGGATGATATTGCCGCTATTGAGTCATTCCGCAAAACCAAGGCTGCCGAAAATCGGCGCAGATATGATGCTGGTGAGGTGTCGGACGCCGACGCCGAAGATCTTGTTATGTCGTATACCTCAGGCATGACCACTCAGGACACCGTGCGCGGCTGGCGCGGAGACCCTTTCATCGACGACAATCTGTTGCATGCGGCGCTGCTCTGCAATGCCGGACAGGCCAGTGTCGCCGGTGTCGAGCGCCTAGACAGCCGGCACCGCAATATCATTATCCGCGCCTATGGCGACAGCCCCAGGCAGCGCTGGACGGCCCACACCGGGACCGGTGGATTTATGACCATTTGCCCAGGCCCGCCGTCGTATCCAACAAAGGAAGAAGCTATTGCCGCCGCGGTGGCGTGGTGGCGAGCCGGAGTTGTCGCTCGGATAGCCGAAATCGCCAAATTGCGAGGCGGTACCTGCGCCTGGGGCTGGCGGATCGATGTTCCAACCGAACCTGAGATTGCCGTGCATGACGACCTATAACAAGCACGTCCGGGCAGATGTCATCCTGCCCATCCTGCAACACATAGCCACCCACGGCGGCGTCAATGGAGCAGAGTTGCGCGAGCTGACCGGGCTATCCAAAGCCTCTATCGCCCGCGTCATCGGCAGCGCCCGCGAGCATTACGGCGTTGTGCTGTCATTTTCGCGCGCCGGGATGGAGTACACCATTGAGGACTGGGGCGTATTCGACCCCATCAAGGTCGCAAAATTTATCGGGGAAAATCATGCAACCAAAACACGGTAATTCCAGCGCCCAACGCGGCAACCGCAATGCGGCTAAGGCGGTGAAGCGCGTACCTGTCACGATCCGCTTGCCACCTGATTTGCTCGCATCGGTCGAGGCATTCGGCGAAAAAACAGCGACGATCGAGGCGGCGCTGAGGGAATACATAGCGCAACATAGTCCGCGCCAGCCATAGCCCCTCATTTTCCCGTAATCGTCAACTCCCACACGTTCTCGAGTTCGCCCCGCTCCACAATCCGCCACCCCTGCGGCATCCGGTGTTTCGCCGCGCGCTTGGTGCGGATCCGGGTGGCGCCGTATTGGCGCACCGCCGCGATCGCTTCCTGCAAGCGCTCCGCGCCGTCGTTGCCCAGCGCCGCTTCCAGCAGTACGGTGTGGTCGTCCAGCCATTTCACCGAGACCACTCCGTCGAATGAATCGCGGTTTTGGTAGCACTTGCCCTGCGGATAAAACCGGATGATGCCGGTGCCGTGGCTGTAGTGGTCGGCCATCAGGCGGCCGCCTGTTTCCAGTCCGGCTCGCGGAACTGCACCGCCGGTACGCCCAGCATTTCGTTCAGCGCCAGGAAGACCTGCTGCATCGCCGTCACTTCCATCTCGTAATACACCCGCATCGACTTTTCCAGGTCGCCGAAGCCGCCGACGTTGGCCGGCAGCGCCGGTACCAGACCCGGATAGCAGCGGTGCATGATCAGCATTTCTTCCTGCGTCACGTCCTTGATCGCCTGGTATTCATCCTTGCTGCCGAACTGGCCGACGGGGATCACTTGCACCGGCTCCTTGTTGCTCGATCGCGGGATATTCAAATACAAGCTGCGGAAGTTGCCGGGGCCTTTGGATTCTTTCACCTTTTTCTCGATCTGCTCGGCGGTTTCCGGGTCCAGACCGGCATCGGTCGTCACCAGGATGTAACCCATGTGGGCGCCGTTGAGAAAAAACTTGCGGCGGAACAGCGTGGAATCCTCGGACAGCAGCACCGACTGAATCCCGCCCAGGTATTGCGGCACGCCGTAGATTCCCTGCCTGACGTCGTATTCCTTCAGTTGCAGCACTTCGCCGGCGCGGAATTCGATCCACGGCTGCTGCTGGTAGCCCGGATCGGACAGATTGCGCAGCTTGACGAACTTGTCCGGGTCTTTGGTCGCCCGCATGCCGATCGCCGGCAGCCAGCCGATGCGCACCAATTTGCCGAAGCGGTTGAAGAACTGTTGCGGGTAGGCGTTGCCGAATACCGCGTAATCCAGCGCCAGCCGGCGCAAGGTCACGGTATCCAGCAGCGGCGTGCGCATAAACCACTTGGCGACCATATTGGCCTTAAAGTGCAAGATCGGGCCGTGGTAAGCGTTGGCGCTCATCAAATCCGCCAGCCCGGTTAAATCCACCGGCGGCCGGTAGTAGGCGCCGCCGATGTCCAGGAACACGCCCAGGTAATCGGTCAGCCGGTTGGACAATACCGGTTCCGGATCGCCGAAGGAGAAGGCCAGCGACGTGCCGCTTTTGGTTTCGAGTGTTTCCGACATGGCCGCTCCTTACCAGCGCTGGTAAATGCCGCGTTGGTACACGTCCAGCTCGCAGCGGCGGCGGTTGATCAGGCCGTTGCTGATGCGGCCCTGGGATTTGTTCCAGGCCAGCCAGGCTTTTTCCAGGGTCGGGAATTTGGTCACCGCGCGCGGGTCGTTGACCATCTTCACCACGCTGGAGTCGGCGAAGTTTGTCCTGCCGATGTTGTACGCAAGCATCACCAACGCATCGAACTGCTGTTGTTTCAACGGTACGCGGATCTTGCGGCGGACGATGCCGGCGAACGGCGCCAGGTCTTCTTGGAACAGCGCGACGGCGCTGTAGGTGTCGATGCCGTGGCGGTAGCGTTCCCATTCGTCGATCCGGATCAAGTGGCCGAAGCCGATGGTCGCGCCCTGGCACCATTCCTGTATCTCTTTGCCGGTCTGGTCGTCGTAGGGTTTCAAGCGCAGGGTTTCGATGCCGCACAGCAGTTGGCGGCCGGCATCGCTGAGGGTGAGGTGGTCGTTGATCATGGCTTTCTCCGTTTATACGGTAATTGAAACTGGACTGGTCAATGCGGCATTTATCGCTGCAATAAATCGATCTAGAGCCGCATAAACGCTTTCTTTGTAATTAGGGTTACAGAAATATTTATTGCCATCCTTCATGATCACCGTCACTTGTGTTGAGTATTCGTACACCTTGACCTCGGCAATAGCATCGGCGGCAACATAGTGTGTTTCGGTAAGTTTGATCAGCATTGATTGATCCTCGTATTAATCGCTAAAGGTGGCGGTGGCTTTCCGCGCGTTGTTGTCGATCGGTTCGTAATGCAGGGCGTGCATGATGCTCCAGGCGATATCGGCATGGCCGGCCTCGGTGCTGCGGTTGCTGGCGTAGGTAATCTGGCCGCTGCCGGTGGTGGTTTTGGTAATCATCAGAAAGGCGCGGGTAATCTCGTGGTCGCCGGCGCGGTACTTCAAGCGGGCGTTCTCGATCACGTCCAACGCCTTAACCACCAGCTTGGTTTTCATGTCCATGCTGTAATGGATCGGCGTGACGGCCGGGTACCACACTTGCACCAACTCATAGACACCGTGGCCGATGCCGGTGGTGTCGATGCCGATGTGCTGCACGTTGTGGGTGTCTTTAACGTCCTTGATCCGGTTGCTTTGGTACTGAAAGTTCTGGCCGTGGTAGCTGTCGGTGCGCAGTACCCGCCAGGCCTCGCCGGGTACCAACGGGATAGCCAGCGCGGCCAGGCTGGCATTGTCGCGGGTGCGGCTTGGGTCGTAGCCCAAGGCCACCGGCTTGTTGGCAAACGGCCGGGCGTGTTCCGGTTTGTAGTCGGGCCATTCGTCCACTTCCACGGTGCAGGCCAGCAGTTTGGACAGCGAGAATACCGATTGGCTGTCGTCGATAAACTTGCACATGAACAAGTTGGCGAAGTCGTCTTCGCTGTATTCGTCCATCAGTTCGTCGATGTCGAACAGGTCGCAGCCTTGGTCTTCCGCATCCTTCACCGTCACCATGTGCCGCCACTTTTTGTCCGGACCATAGGCGCCGTTCTTCAGTGCGGCATGGCTGATGTCGAACTCCACCTTGTCCTTGTCGGCGCGGCGCTGGTTGTAGATCTCGCCGGACCATTCCGCGTAAGCCTCGTGGCTGATCGCCGACGGCGTCGAAAACTTGGTAATCCGCCACTTCTTGTGCGCGGCCATGCCCGACGCCACCTTGTTGAGCTTTTTGTAATTCGGGATCCAGAACACCTCGTCGATGTACAGATGGCCGTGGTAACTCTGCGCCGTGGTGCTGTTGGTGGACAGAAAGCGCAGCTCGGCGCCGTTGGACAGGATGATGACGCCCTGGCCTTTCAACTCCACGTCGAAGTGCTGCTTGGCGAAGGCACTGATGTAGGCCTTGAATACCTCGGCCTGGTCGCGGCTGGCCGATAGGAAAATGCAGTTCTCGCCGTCGCGCACGGCCCGGTCGAAGGCTTCGAACGCGAAATAGTATGTGGCGCCGATCTGCCGGCTTTTCAGGATTAAGCGGATGCGGTCGTTGCGGTGGGCGTACCAGAGTTGCTGGTATTCGAAGAAGATTTCATCGCGTACCGCGTCCAGTTGCTCGGGCGTGATACCGGAGATGTCGTTTTTCGGGGACTTTTTCTTGCGCTTCTCGGGTTTCTCGGCGCGTTCCGCTTGGGGCAACTGTTCCCGGTAGTTCGCTTCGCCTGGCACATTGGCGTAAATCGGCAAACCCTTCTCGATCGCCGCAGCCTCGGCCTTGATCTTGATCGCCACCGCCGTGTCTTTCTGAAACTTGCCGAAGGCTTCGGTCAAGCGGCAAAACTCGTTCAACTCCGCTTCGGTCTTGTGCTCCCGTTCCGCCAGCACATTGATGCGCCTGGCCAGGGCAATCTCCACCGTATCCGGCGGGCAATAGCTGTCCCAGTCCTGCGCATCCCGCCACTTGTACAGCGTCCGCGTCGGCACGCCGGTTTCCCGCTCGATCTCGGACACCGCATAGCCGCGCACATACAGTGCTTTTGCTGTTTGCTGGAGTTCCGGGGCGTAGCGTTTCATGGCGGTCCGATAATGGTGTTTCACTCATTATCAGGTGTTTAAAATCGCCGAACGCCCGCCGCCAGTCCTGAAAATTCCTATATCCGCCAAATAGGTACAACCAGGAACGGCGCCGGTTGCCGCACCGCACGAAACCGCTAATCTGTCGCCAAACCAACACCCGTTTTTGAGTGAACATGGCAGACAGAGTCCTTCGCACAGATTTCAAACGCATCGGCCGCAGCGGTCCGACTACCGACGGCCGCGTGATCGATCCGGCGTGGATCGACCAGATGGCGGAAACCTACAACAAGGAACTGTTCACCGCGTTGATCTGGCCGGACCACTCGCGCTGGATGAATTACGGCGTGGTGGAAGAACTGCGCGCGACCGACAACGAAGAAGGCGGCCGCGATCTGTGGGCCGTGCTGTCGCCGAATCAATCCTACCTGTCGGACAACCGCTACGGCCAACGCCTGTTTACGAGCATGGAAATCACCTTCGATTTCCGCAAATCCGGCAAAGCCTATCTGACCGGCCTGGGCGCCACCGACGACCCGGCCAGCGTCGGCACCACCGAGATCCGCTTCAGCAAATTGGCCAAACAAGCGGGCGTCGAGCTGTCGGCGTTCATCGAAACCGAAACCAAAACATTCACCGATCAGCAGCCGGCCACGCTGCTGGATCAAATCAAAGCACTGTTTACCAATCAACCCCAAGAGGACGCCGACATGGCCGACAAAAAAGCACTGGAAGATTTGAAAGCCGAGTTGGGCGAAATTAAGGCACTGTTTACCAAATTCGCGGGCAATACCAACGCCGACGATAAAGACGACGACAAGAAAGACCCCACCGCCGACGCCTTCGCCAAACTCAACAGCCGTCTGGATGAGCTCGAAGCCAAATTTAGCCAAAAGCCAGCCGGCGACAAAGCCCCCGAAGCGGATGCACTGAAAGAGCTGACCGACAAATTTGCCGCGCTGGAAACCAAGCTGAACGATGCGCTGAAGGAGCAACCCGGCACCGACGGCGGCGAGCATTTCGGCAATCAGGGCGACCACGCCAACTTGCTGTAAGCGCTTAAACGGAAACCCGTAATTACCAAGGAAAACATCATGAGATTATCCGCAAACGCCAGGGCAAGGCTGAATCTGTTATTTGCCAATACTGCCGCCGCTTACGGCATTGCTGCCGGCATTCCGTTAGCCGGCACCGAATACTCGCCGACGCCGGAACAGGCGGTGGCCATTTTCAATGCCATTCGCAGCAACCCGGCGGCGACGGAACTGTTCGCGGCAACACCCACGCGCCGGCAATCCGCAGAACTATTGCCGGTACAACTGGCGCAACCGTTCCTGAATCAAATCCCCATGATTCCGGTAACGGAAATTGCCGGCCAAAAGGTGCTGACGGGTTTGAGCGGTCGCACAGCCAGTCGCACCGATACCAGCGGCGGCGGCGAACGTACACCAAAACAGTTGCTGAGCACCGGTACCCAGGATTACGACGCCAAACCGACTGAGTTCGACGTGGCGATCGGTTACAACGATATCGATGCCTGGGCAAAATTCCCTAACTTCCAGGATTTGTACATGCAAGCGGTGCGCAATGCTATTGCCATCGACATCTTGCAAACCGGCTGGACCGGCACCAGCGCCGCCACCGCCACCAACATCGGCAGCAATCCGCTGTTGCAGGATTTAAACATCGGCTGGCTGCAAAAAATCCGCGCGTATAACTCGGGCAGCCAATACCACGTCGGTACCGGTCCGTCGCCGATCTCGATTGGTGCATCGACCGGCGTCTACAAAAACCTTGATCACCTGGTACGCGACAGCATCGAAACCATCGGTCTGGCGCACCGCGACCGTGACGACCTGGTGGCGTTGATTTCGCGAAACCTGGTAGCGTCCCAAGAAAACACTTACTACAAAACCAACGGCAACCAGCCGACGGAGAAAATCGCTCTGGAAGGCATCGTGCGCAAAGCCTACGGCGGCTTGCCCACCATCGTGCCGCCGTTCCTGCCTAACGGCACGGTATTGATTACGCCGCTGGCGAACCTGGCGATTTACTACCAAGACACCAGCGTCCGCCGACTGCAACGCGACTGGCCAAGCAAAAACCAGGTGCAGGAGTTCAACAGCGTTAACCTGGCTTACGTGGTGCAAGACGAAAACGCCACGTCGCTGGTGGAAAACATCACGCTGGTGTCTTAGTCATGAGCCTTCTGGACGAGATCAAAGCCAAGCAACAGGCGGCTGCCGCCAACCCTTACGCGCTGGTTCATCAGCCGGAGAAGCTGGCGGAACTGATCGCCCAAGCGCCGGAAACCCCGCCGGAACCGTTCGAGCCGTCGCCGTTGGCGCAGGTCAAAGCGGAACAACGGGCGGTGGCGGAAAAAACCGGCGCAGACCCGTATCAACAGCCAAGAGGCGCGGACTCGGCACCCGCAGACGCCCCAGGCGACCTGGCTCACTACCAGGCCGCCATGGAGGCGGACTTAGCCACGCTGGCCGGCATCAAGGACATCGTCGAAAAAGCCAAGGCCAAAGCGCAAATGCTGCAGTCCTACTGGCCGTTCGTGAAGTCTTACCTGGACAAAGGCCACAACTATCCGAACGACGTCGCCGTGCGGGTGATGATCTGGTTGTTCGACGTGTTCGATATCGAGCGCGGCCTGGAGCTGGCGTTTCATCTGATCAAACAGGGTATCCATGTAACGCCGGCCAAGTTCGACCGCGATATCCCGACCGTGGTCTGCGACTCCGTCTACGACTGGGCCGCCGCGCTACTGAAAGCCGAGCCGCCGCAATCGGCCAGCCCGTATCTGGACACCTTGCTGGCGACCATCGACCACGAGCAGTGGTCGCTGGCGCCGCCGGTGCATAGCAAGCTGTTCGCTATGCTGGCCAAGCACAAAGCGCGGCTGGAGGAATGGGAGACGGTGGTATCGCTCTGCGAACGCGCAGAAGAAATCAATCCGGACGGCGCCGGCGTCAAAAAACTGAAAGACCAGGCCAAGGCCAAACTGGCAAAAGCGGCAACGCCGGCAGCCGAATAACAACCGTTCGCCCTGAGTCTATCGAAGGGCCAACAACCGACTCCTCAAGCCCTGGCTGGCTACCACCGCCCGCGACTCGCTTTAAAGCCGATGTTCGCGGCAGGTCGTTAGTCCAGGCACTAACTCAAGGTGATTTATGCGCAAACACATAACGACTTCTCTCGCAGTGGCATTGATGGTCTTGGGCGCCGGCTGTTCACTACTGGCGCCGTCCGGCCCGCCTGGCGGCAAAACCGCGGTGGAACTGGCCGCGCTGGCGGCCAACGACTTGGCGCAACTGGAACAGGCCCGCACCGCATACTGCGACAGCACCCAAAACCTGCAACTGCGCGCCGCGGCGATTCAACTGATTCGGGTTTACGTGCCCGAGTTTCCGGCGGACGGGATCTGTACCGAGCTATCCACGCTATTGACCGATGTATTGCTCCGGAAAACCGGCGCACCGGTGGCGCCGATCGATGCCAATGCCCGAGCCTCCCCAGGCCAATAACCCGTTCCCCCGTTTTTAGTGCCGGTCGCAAGGCCGGCCTTTTTAACCCGCATCCGCCAAGATCATGAGCCTGACCGGAAAACCCGACCTGACCACTCGCGCCCCCGTGACCAACGACGGTTTTTGGCCCGATCTGCATGCCGGCCATCTGGCCGACCGCTACCGGGTGCTAACGGAATATCCGGACGACACGATTATTTGGGGGCTGACGCTGGCGTTGGTCAACGTCAACCTGGATCTGGAACCGGTGAAAGCGGCGATTCAGGCGCTGGGATACGCCAGCCTGGCAGCCTACAACACCGCCCACCCGAACCCGCTGAACGGTGCCGACATCGAAAAAACCGAATACGAGCACGCGGTCTATGCCCGTGCCAAAGCCAAGCTGCTGCCTCAGTTCAACCCGCCAAAGCGCGCCGGCGCCGATGCCAATCCGGAAGCCGAAGCCCAAACCGAACAATATTGGCTGAACGAATCGGCCAACGCGATCGCCTGGCTATTCGCCGCCTTCGCCCCAGACCAAACCAAACTGCCAACGGCCGGCGTGCATGCGGCGTTGATTTAAGGACATATCATGAGCGACATAAATCTCCGCCCAATAGCTGACAATGTGTCTAACGACGATTTTATCTTGATCCAAAACCAAGATGCAGGCCTCGGGGTTGAAAAGCGAATCTCGAAATCTAAATTAGTTGGCGGCGTATACAACAGTATTGAAGATTTTATTGCGAAAAATGCGCCGGTAACTAAGTCCTTGAAACAGGCTTGCGATCAGAATGGTCCTGGGTCTATTTGTATCGCTGGAAAACAATATTGGTGCAATGGCATTGGTATTCGGCCGGTCGGCCGCCATGAGGTAACCTGGCAAAACAATTTGCCTGAAATTCCCGTGTCACCATCCATTGGTATGCGAGTATCAGACCCGATGCTGGCAAATAATCCATTTGTTTTTTCTAGCGGCGTGAGAGCGCTGCCAACCCTGCCATCAATCACCAATATTATATTTATCGACCCTGATCGGACCAGCGATGGCAACGGCAGTTTTGCCAACCCTTGGCGTCTGAGCCAGTTGCCGGCCGATTTTTCTGGTGGGTGGACGAACAACACCGCGTACCTGTTCAAGCGGGGGACCGCCTTTCAACGGAGAATTCAGCTAAACAATACAAACGTGCTGTTTGGCTCTTATGGTGCCGGCCCTAAGCCCGAATGGGACTCTGGATCGGATGATCGGTGTCTGCACATGAATGGCGCAAACTCAATGGTGATGGGTATTGCATTTTCGTCGAATACGAATACGCGATGCATCACCATGGACCCATCAACGCCGGCAACCACGGTCAAAAACAACGTTATATTCGACTGCTCGTTTACCTTGCCTGGCGGCTTTACCATGCCAAATGAGCGGACCGCCGTAAAAGTTCACGGACGGGGTAACAAGGTCTTGCTGTGTCAGTTCGAGAACATCGCTGATGACGCGATATGGACTGATGGCAATGATGTCGAGATCGCGTATTGCCATTTTGACCATATTGGTCTCTCGTCAACCGTATCTAGCGCGCGCGGCGATTGCATACAATTAGCGGGCGCCGCCGACAATCCATACATCCACCACAACTATCTGCGCAACAGACCCGGAATGAAGCAGTGCATAGAGGGATCTGTATCTGGCGGCACTGTGGCGACGGTTGAATACAATATCATTATCCACGACCGGATAAACGGTGGAGATGCTAAGGCCATAAAGCTGTCACACGCCAATACCATCGTGCGCCGCAACATTATCGCCGCAGCCAATAGCGGGGTATGGTGCGAGAATAATGCAACGGTGGAATCCAATCTGATTTTGTTGGACGACCCGGTTGGCGCAAGCGGCGCATCCGGGATTGTCATGGTGGCAAGTGGCGGCGTCTATACGATTCAAAATAACACCATTGTTTCACCGGCCAACACCGGTGCCAGGGGAGCGCGCTATGCATTCGCGGCGGTTCCTGGTGCGGGAAGTAAGTTTGTGAACAATATAGTAAAAGGGTTCGCGATTGGGTTTGAGTCGATAGCATCCAGCGGCTGGACTGTTACCAACAACGATTTTTTTGCAAACACCGTTAATTCGACCTACACCCTGAACGCCACAAACCTGACGCTAGACCCGCTGTTTGACGAGCGATGGGTTCCGCAGGAATTCATGTTGCATCACTGGGGAGCGAGCGGAGCAGCAACCGATTTATACGGCGCCTCGATCTTAAAAGCACTCGGCGCAATCCAGCCAACAGCGATAGATTACGATCACGAACTCAATTCGCTGTATTGGTCCATCAACGGCCAGTAGCATGATCGACAAAGACCCCACCAGTTACACATGGGTGACCTACGCCTGGGTGATGTTGCTGTCGACGCTGGGCGGCGTGGTCAGCTTCAATACCAAGCTGCGCACCGGCGCCGCGCGGCCGTTCAACATCATGGAGCTGTTGGGCGAGATTCTGACCAGTGCCTTTGTCGGCGTGCTGACCTTTTACCTGTGCGAAGCGGCCGGCGTGCCGCAATTGGTGGGGGCGGCCTTGGTCGGGATTTCCGGCCACATGGGCAGCCGGGCCATTTTCCGCTTTGAGCGCTGGGCGGAACAACGCCTGGTCGGTAGCGAAGGCAACGATCGGCCATGATCAAGCACTCGGCATTGGTCTCGTTCTTGACGCTCCTGGATTATTTCGACGCGGGGAACATGGACTCGTTCGTCGACGATTTGACCGTGATCCCCGCAGGACGCGGCACGGACGCAACGGGCCAAATCGTCGTCTGCGAAATGGAATATACCGGCGTGTACGGCATCGCGGATTACCCGCACGTGCAAATCCCGGTGCAACGCCTGCTGGCGCAGATCAGCGCCTGGCTGCTGGACCACGACACCGACCGCACCACGGCGTTCGACTTTTCCGTCAACGTAGAGACCAACCCCAGCGACGACCGCAAAGCCGATCTGGAGATCCGGAGTCCGTTTCGAGAAGCCGTAACCGCATCGGCCGACGCCGGCGGCGAATTGGCCTTGGCCGGGGAGCATTACGATGTCGATGCTTAGCTTCAAAGTCGACGGGCTTGATGCCGTGATCGGCAACCTGGCGCAAATCAAATCGCCGACTCTGCGCAAACGCATCCTGGACCGCGCCGGCAAACAATTGATCCGCGCCGCCAAGGATCGCGTCGCCGCGCAAACCGATCTGGACGGCAAACCGTTCGGCGACTATTCGACCAACACCAACCACACCCGGCCGCGCAAACGCAGCCGGCGCATGCTGGCTCGCATCGTCAAGCGGCTGGCCGTGATGGAGTTTAGCGACTTCGGCGTCACGGTCGGCTGGCGCAATAGCACGGAAGGCAACATCGCCGCCAAGCAGCAATTCGGTTTCAGACAGGTGTTCAAGAAAGCCTGGCAGCGAGTGGAACTGGACGGCAGCCGCAAGGAAAAAGACTACTACCAGTTACCCGCGACCCGGCGCCAGGCCAAGGCGCTGATCGAAGCCGGTTACAAGGTTCGCCGCCAAGGCGACAAAGGCGCCTGGAAAACGCCGACGATCAAGTGGATCACTCAAAACCTGACCATTGCCCGCGCCGGTTTGATCCTGCGCGTGCTGCGCGGCAGCAAAGACCAGTGGGAAACCAATCTGCCGCCGCGGGCGTTTCTCGGCGTGACGGACGCCGATCTGCAATTGCTGGCCGACGCCGTTGGCGCCGAGCTGCAAAAAGCCTTTGCCGGAGCCGCCGCATGATCGCGCTGCTGGATTTGAGCCACGTCGTCACCCGCTTGAAAGCGCAATGCCCGCTGCTGGAAAACCGCGTCTACCAGACCGTGGAAACCAACGAAGCGGCGCTGGAAATGTTCGGCGACCCGGCGGCGTTCGTCTACCTGGCCGGCGACCAATCGGAAAGCAATCAGTTGCTGTCCGGCGTGCTGCAAGCCCACGGCAACGGCATCGCCGTCCGGCTGTCGGTGCGCAAATCCGCCACCCGCACCGACCGCTTGCACGGCGCCGACGCCGAGTCGATACGGCAATGCCGCCAGGACATTTTAACCGCGCTGCTGGGCTGGAAGATCCCCGGCGCCCAAACACCGCTGGAGCACAGCACCGGCTCGCTCACCGAAAAAGACCGGTATCTGCTGTGGGCGGATACCTTCAATACCACCGATCATTTGACCAATTAGGAGGCCGACATGGCACAAGCCAGACTCTGGACCGACGTGGATGTGTTCATGCAATCCGCGATCGCCGCAGCGAAAACCATTACCGCGATTACCAAGGCTGCCGAAGGCGTGGTCAGCGCCGCCGCGCACGGCTATTCAACCGGCGATTATGTGCTGATTAACGCGCAGGGCATGAGCGAGCTGGACGGCCGGATTTTCCGCGTTGTATCGGTAGACGCCGGACAGTTCAAACTGGAAGGCGAGGACACCACGCTGTATGCCGATTTCAGTTCCGGCAGCGCGCAAAAAATCACCTTCGGTACCACGTTGGCGACATTGACCACGGTCAATGCCAGCGGCGGCGAGCCGGAAATGAAAGACACCACGACCATCCGCGCCAAGCAAAAATCGTCTATACCCGGACTATCGTCCGCCAGCGAATACAGCTTCGATTCGTTGTGGGATCCGAACGACGCCGGACTGAAGGCGGCCAAGGCGGCCAGCAATACCAAAGCGCAACGGGCGTTCATGATCGTGTTTGCCGACGGTGCCCGTGTAGCGTTCTACGGCTACATCTCGGCCAACCTGCAACCCACAGGCAGTACCGGCGACGTGGTCAAGACCCCGGTCAAGATCACCGCCCAAGGTGCGCTGACGTCTTACGGTAGTTAAACCATGAGCCAACTGTTAATCGAAAAAATCAAAGCCGGTCGCGCCGTGGAAGTCGAGGCCGGCGGCCACCTGTTTACCCTGCGTCGTCCTACAAATCTGGAAATCAAGGATCTGCGCGACAGCCGCTCGATGCTGGATTCGCAGATTCTGCGCAGCTTCGTCACCGGCTGGAAGCAGATCACGGAAGCGGACTTGATCCCTGGCGGCACACCCAAAGAAGTGGCGTTCGATCCGGACTTGTTCGTGGTGTGGGTATCCGACCAACCGGACATCTATGAAAAACTGCTGGATGCCATCATCGACAGCTACAAAAACCGGCAAGCGGAGTTGGGCCGGCTGCTAAAAAAGCCCGAACCTGGCTAGAGACTAGCCAATTGCCGGGCGGCACCCGCCAGCCGCAACCGGACCAACTGAAACTGGCCGTCGATGCCTGGAACATCCTGGGCGGCCTGGATTGGGCCGGACTTCCGGTCGTGGCCGAGCTGTTGGGCGTGCAAGACATCGAATCGTTGATTTACCACCTGAAACTGATCCGCGACCAGAACCATGTCGGACCTTAACCTGAAAATCAAAATCTCCGGCGATAGCAGCCAGGCCGAACAGAGCGTCGGTCGGGTCGATAAGGCCTTGCGCGGTTTGGAAAGTACCGGCTCCAGCATCAACAACGTGCTGACCGGGCTGGGCGTGGGCATTTCCGTGGCCGGTCTGGCGGCATTCGTCAAGGAAGGCATCGACGCCGCCGACGCGCTAAACGATTTGGCCGACCGGTCCGGAATCGCGATCGAGAAACTGGCCGGGCTGGAATACGCCGTCAAGATCGGCGATACCAGCATCGAGGCGTTTGTGGCATCCGCCAACAAACTGTCGATCAATATCGCCAAAAATGCCGACGACTTTGCCAAACTCGGCATTACCGCGAAAGACCCGGTCGAAGCCTTCAAGCAACTGGCTGACGTGTTTTCCGGTATCGACGATCCGCAAAAACGGGCGGCATTCGGCGCCGCGGCGCTAGGCAAATCCTACGCCGAAATGGCGCCACTGCTGGCGATGGGCGCGAGCGGCATTCAAGAGCTGATCGACAAGGGCCGGCAACATAACCCAGTCACGGCCGAGCAGGCCAAGTTGGCCGGCGATTTCAACGATAGGCTAGAGGAGTTGTCCAATGCCTCGTTGGGATTCCGTAGCAAGTTTGCGTTAGGAGTGCTGGAACCCCTGGCAACCCTGGCCGAGTCGCTGGATAAGGACATCGAGAAATTCGGCTTCCTGGAAGGTGCCTGGCGTGGGTTTCTCGATGGCTACCAGAACTTTGCCATTCCTGGAGCCGGCGGCGGCTTGAGCGACGAACTCGACCAAATCAACCGCAAGATTGCCGAGCAGAAGCAACTATTGTCCGAGGTTAGACGCGGCGAGCGCTCAGGCGGCGCGGCGCGCGAGATCGCTGAGCAGCGCGAGCTGACCCAGCTGATTCAACAGCGTGCCGATATCGAACAAAAACTCAGCGAATCGCGGCGGAAAAAATCGACCTTGGACGACGAAATGAAGATGGGTGAAGCCAATCTGAAAGCCGTCGAATCGCTCATACAAAAAGGCAACTCCGCCGCCGACGAAGCGGCCAAGGCGGCCGAATCCGCCGCTAAATCCCTGCAATCCGCCTACGAATCCACCGAACGCAGCCTGCGCAAGGAAATCGCGCTGCGCGGCGAGACCAGCGCGGCCGCGCAAATGGAATTCGAGGTGCAGTTCGGCTCGCTGGCCAAACTCGACCAATCGCGCAAACTGGCTCTGCTCAACCTGGCCGCCGAGAAAGACGCCGTGCTGGCCAATGTCCAGGCCTACAAGGAATACGACGATATCGTCGAACAAGGCCTGGCGCTGGCCGGCAAGCAGCGCGCCGCGCAGTCCGAAACGTATCAACGCCTGTTCGACCGCTTCAATCCCGGCTATTCCACGCTGACCCAAGGCATTGCCGATGTGGACCAAGCCAAGGCCCTGGGCCTGATCGACGCCGACCGGGCCAAGGCCGAATTCGACAAGTTGGGCAAGGACTACAACGATCTCGTCAATAAAGTGAATGACGGCAGCGACGAGATGTCGCAATTCGCCATCCAGGCCGCGCGCAACATCCAGACCTCGTTTGCCGATTTCATCATGAGTGCCGGCGAAGGTTTCGACGAGTTGGGCGCAAATTTCGCCAAAACCCTGGCCCGCATGGCGGCCGATGCCGCGTCGGCGCAATTGATGGATACGCTGTTAGGCAAGGGCTTCGGCACGGCCAACGCGGCCGGCAACGGTTTGATCCAGGCCGGCTTTTCCGCCATCGGCAGCTTTTTCGGCTTTGCCGACGGCGGCATCATGACCGCAGCCGGCCCGTTGCCGTTGCGTACCTATGCCGGCGGCGGCGTCGCCAATAGCCCTCAGCTTGCCGTATTCGGCGAAGGCAGCATGCCGGAAGCCTACGTGCCTCTGCCAGATGGCCGCTCGATCCCAGTCACAATGGCAGGCGGCGGCCGCGGCGATCTGACGCTTATTATCAACAACTACGGCGGTGCCGAGATACAAACCAAAGAATACGATACGCCTAGCGGCAAAATCCTGGAAGTGTTGATCGACAAACGCATCAATAAGGCGCTATCGGATGCCAAGCGCCAGGGGGGGATGCTGGCATCATGACCGCGCTACCGTTCCCCGAAAAAATACACCTGCGCAGCCAGCCGGCCATTGCCGATGCCTCGGACGTGATCGAGCTGGGCGATAACTACGTGCAAGCGCTGGAAAACGGCCTGAATCCACAACATGAAGTCTGGGACGTGGTGTATTCGGCATTGAACCGCGCCGAGCTGAACACGCTGTTGGGCGTGCTGGATGCCGTGCGCACCGTGACGCCAGTCACGTGGACTTCGCCGCTGTACCAGGTGCAGAAAAAATACCTGATCGTCAAAGACTCCCGCCGGCCGATGCCGATCGGCGCCGACTTGTGGGAGTTCGGTTTGAAACTGCGCGAGGTGCCGTAAATGGCGAATCTGAAAGGCCAAATGCACAAGCTGTCGCCCGGCGCTCGGGTCAGTTTGTTTATCCTGGATCTGAACAGCATCGGCGTGGCGGAAGTACACCGGTTTTATCCGGGCCAGGATACCGACGGCACGCCGCTGGAATACCTGGGCGATACCTATCTGCCGTGGTACGTCGACATCAACAACATCAAGAAATCCGGCAGCGGCCCCAGTCCGCGGCCGCGCGCCATCGTCGGCAATTACCAGGGCTTTGTCACCGAATTGTGTCTGCAATACCAAGGCCTGGTCGGCGCCAAAATCACCCGCCGCCGCACCATCGCCCAGTACGTGCTCAGCGACACCGCCGAATACCACGACGACGTCTATTTCATCGAGCGGCCGGTGGAAGACCTGGACGCTACGGTCGAGTTCGAATTGTCCTCGCCGCTGGATTTTTTGGACAAACAATTACCGGGGCTGATCTGCGTGTCGGTCGGCTGTCCGCACGTCTACAAATCCACCGCGGGCGGTTCCGGCTGCAGTTGGCCCGGTACCGATCCGGCGAAGTGGTTCGATGCCAATGATAACCAGGTATTCAACGCTGAACTCGACGTCTGCAGCCACACGCTGGCCGGTTGCAAAGCCCGGTTCGGCGCCAACGAACCGTTGGATTACGGGGCCAATCCCGGCCTGGGCAGGTCTAACGCATGATGACCGACGCCATTTTGGAACAGATCAAAGCCCATGCCTTGCGCGATTTTCCACGCGAGGCTTGCGGCCTGATCCTGCGCGATGCCGCCGGCATACGGGTGCTGGAGTGCGAAAACGCCAGCGCACAGCCAGAGCAATCGTTTCTGATAGACCCCGTCGTCCAGGCTCGCCACATCCACTATATAGCCGCGGTGTACCACAGCCACCCGAACCGATCCGCCGAACTCAGCGCCGCCGATATCGCCGCCGCCGAGCGCTGCAATCTGCCGTTCCTGGTGGTCAGCGTGCCGGAATTCGAGGTCCGCAGTTATACCCCGCGCGGCGTGCTTCCTGCCGACTATGCCGGCCGCGACTTTGTCTACGGCGTGATGGACTGCCTGTCGTTGGTCACCGATTACTACCGCCACGAGCTGGGCATCGATTTGGGCGACCCGCCGCGCCTGACCTGGGCTTGGTGGGAGGATGTCCAGCATTACCATGCCTTCGTCAACGGCTTCAAGGCCGCCGGCTTCGAACGGGTGGAAACTCCGCGCCGGCACGATGTGGTAATCATGCAGTTGCGCGGCGTCTGCCCCAGCCATGCCGCGATATACCGCGGCGATCAAGTGATTTTGCACCACGCCGGCCCGTCTGCGCCGTCGCGCGAGGAAACATTCGGCCAATACTGGCGCAGCCGAACGGTGTGTTTTATGAGGCATCAGGATCTATGAAAACCGTCAGACTCTTCGGCGACCTGGAGAAATACAAAGCGGAATGGCGGCTGGACGTAAAAACGCCGGCCGAAGCCCTGCGCGCGATCGATGTACAACGCGACGGCTTTCTAGCCGAGTGCGATGCCGGCAATTATGCGGCGATCCTGGTCGATAAAGACAATGCAGAGCTATGCCGCCGCGTTGGCCCGCAAAACGCCAACGATCCCTGGGCCGATGAGGAGCTATGGATAATGCCGGTGGCGAGCGGCGAAATCATGGCACCGATGGTGATTGCGGCATTTGCCTCGATTGGCGTAACCGTAGGCACCATGGCAGCCACATTGATTGCCGGATTGCTGAATGTGGCGTTGTCCATGGCTTTTTCCGCTGTGGCCAACATGCTGACCAGCAAAAAACGCAACACCACCGCACCGCAGCAGGAAAGGCCGGACCACAAGCCCTCATTCATCGCCGACGGCGTCGTCAACCTGACCGCGGCCGGCCATCCGCACCCGATCCTGATCGGCGACGTGCCTGACGTCGGCTGCATCATTCTATCGTCCGACTACTGGGTGGAGGATATGCCGCTATGAATCAGCCATTGGCGGTGATCGGCGGCGCCATGGGCGGCGGCGGAGGCGGTGGCGGCGGCAGTCGCACGCCCATTTACCAAGCCGACACGGTGCGCTCGCGCGGCGTGATCGAAATCGTCGGCGAATGGTGTTGGGGCGAGATCGCCGGTTTTCCCTACGACGACCCGTTGAAGGGCGTGAAGCTGGACGGCACGCCGGTCAAGGACTCGGCCGGCAACGTCATGATCCAGGGCGTGACCTTCGACTACCGGCTTGGTACCCAAGATCAAAGCTATATCCCCGGCACGCTGGGCGATGCCGCGGCCTCGCCGGAAGCGGTCAACGTCAATGTGGTCCACGCCACTCCGATCATTCGGACCGTCACCGGCTGTGATGCCGTCCGGGTGATCCTGACCTTTTCCGGCTTGTACCACCAAAACCCAACCACCGGCGACCGCACTGGGACCACGGTCAACGTGCAGATCGATGTTCGCGTCAACGGTGCCGGCAGTTGGCTGCCGGTCAATCTGAGCGGCCGCGGCACGGTATCGGATAAGCAGGACGGCGCCTACCAGCGCATGTATGT